>Ga0315294_10003131_pt1 | contig 17994 bp, 26 predicted proteins | sample YL17G13_40_MG_FD_203626 | JGI IMG/M metagenome (GOLD analysis project Ga0315294, IMG submission 203626) | Sediment microbial communities from Yellowstone Lake, YNP, Wyoming, USA - YL17G13_40 | ecosystem: Environmental > Aquatic > Freshwater > Lake > Sediment | place: USA: Wyoming | collected... | reverse complement strand
TAGATAACATCAATCAGTGTCATAAACATCTTCAATGTCTTCAATACTGAACTCAAGTGGTTTCTCAACATATTCACCATCTTTAAGTTCAAATGAATCAGTTTCAAGTAAACACCCCATCAAACGATAGCCTACCAAATTCACAGCACCTATTGGAGAACCACTACCAGCATCCTTTACCTCAATAGGAAAATCTTCAAAATCAATAAACAAATCAAATTCAACAGGAGTACGGCTAGCATGAGACCTATCAGTGGCTGTGCTAGTGATGCCATAAAGAGCGGCCACCATTTCTGAAGTTATGAAATATGCAGTAGCACTACCCTTAGCTTCAAAAACACCAGGCATACTTTCCTTAATTTTCACCCCCAATTGCTTCCTTTTTTCTAAATTCCATGCTTCGTCAAACTTAACACCGTATATTTCACTAGCATCACTGAATGGGGTCTCGCCAGCATTTCTAATACTTATCTCAGCATCCCAACCATGCATAGGCTGATATAGAGCCAATTTAATCTACCTCCTTAATTTTGAATATTGTCAAAACACAATTTACATTTCTATGCCACAAATCAGGCACTCCTTCTAGTTTGTCAACATAGGCCTCAGTATCTCCTTCCACTATCAGTTTAGTTCTTGTCTGTGACCAAAGCTGTCTCCTAAATACTTTTAAACTATTCCAAGTACCATCTGACACATCTCTGGTTTCAGGCGGAGTGCGTCCCCAAATATCAAATCTTATATCCAAATCCTCTGACCATCCTATGTCCTCTGATTTGGGTAAACTATCCTTCCAATATATATCTCGTGGAATTTTGAATCTACTAGATATAGCAACAAATGGTTGTTTTAATTCTCTACCATAATTTGATTCCATTGGAAGAATATAACCATCATTAGAAAATTCTACAATAATATTTTTATCAGGAAAAAGAATATCTAATCTATCTTGTATTCCAATTAAAGAATATTCTGTGCTACCTTGTATGATTATATCTATCCACCCATTTGTATCTAGGATAATATCATTTGCCAACAATTTTTTCTCCAGGTCCATCAAAAACAATTTTTGCAAACTCTTTAGTTACTTTTACTCCAGCATCTTTTAGCCCCTTGGCTAAAATTTGGAATACTTTGAATTCATCAGTAGATTCAATAATAACTGGTATGTATATATTTTCATCATAAACATACACACCAAGCATATCAGCAGTAGTTTCCTTACCATTAGCTATAATTGGAAATATATTCTCTACTTTAATCATTTTCCCCACATATCCAAAATTGTTTTATCTAACATTTGTGCATATTTAGCTTCATTTTTATGGGCAGCTATATCCATCCAAGGTCTACCAGCATGCCAAACTCCGCCTCTATCGCGCCATCCATCATGCTGAAAAATAGCGTATGGGGCATAATTACCAACTACATAAAATCCATCCCCTACTTTGCGTAATTTGTGACCCTTTCTTAAAACCTTTGTTCTCTTGTAATCTTCTCCTGCTGGAGTTGAATAAATAATATCATCAATTTCTTTAATACAATCTTTTACAAATTCTTGAGCCACTAATCTAACTTGTCTATTTTGATAAGAAGAATAATTTGCAGCCCAACCTTGCAATTCTCTAGTTAATATGTGACCATTACTTGTTATTTTTAAATCAAACATTAATCTACCTTATCTAGATGACAAGACCTATAAATCATTTCATCTTTAATTATAGCTCTATCTACACCAGTAATTTTATATTTGATATTATCCCATACTGCATACTCTATTGATTCCAAATTAAATTCTGGGGAAAAATAAGCCATAATTTGACCACCTATAGCCTTACCTATATTTATGTGGTCTATTTCCTTGTCACTATCTCTTAATGGGAATATAAACGCTTTTATATCAAAAGCAACTATGCTATCTATATATCCTTTTCCTCCGCAAATCATACAATCCTTATCTGGCCAATCATATGTCCAGCAAGTACATTTATTTGATGAGGAAGGTATACTGTACACAGATATGGTTGTACCGTATTTGTTTAATCTTTTAATGAATTCATTTGATTTACTCATCCAAATCCTCAACTACAAGATATTTGCCGCAGATCATATTAGTGTATCTCTCAAGTAATACTCTAGCTTTTCTAAAATAATCATTAGTTATATCACCAAGTCTTTCAGTGGGGCCAGCCATGCTATCTATTCTAAGACTACCAAGAGCAAAGCCGCTTTCAATTGAGGATGACATAATAGATTCTTTGCGTTTCAACATCTTGTAGTACACCCAACTTATTTCAGCCTCAAGTAAATCAGGGATAGCATCTGCATCTGTATAGTATGTGCCAACCATATCCATTATTTTGATGTCTACTTGATCTATTCTTTTTTCTATCCAAGTATCAAAAGAAACTGAGTCTGTAAATCCAAAATTATCATAATCTGCTCCAGTTTCTTCTAAAACATCGTAAACTGTTGCTAAAGGCATATACACACCTACCTACAGGCCTACATCTCCCAACACATTAGAAGGCATCTCCGTGCCTCTAAGAACACTATACATCTTGTATATCACCAGTATTTTCCTCTAAATAAGGGGCACTGTCATACTCGGTGATAATTGATTCAACTAATTCTTCATACTTTTTCTTTTTCTTGCTATTAGGATCACTAGGGGAAATCACTCTTACGAATCTTCCTGCCCTTATTGCAGCAAACAATTTTTGAGAAAAAGGATTTCCGGGTGAACTATGTGTAATAGGTAATTCTTTAATTTCCTTGCCCACAATAGTCCACCCGGTCACCTTGTCCCTAAATACAGTATTGGTATTCCGTAGCTTAACCATTACTGGGTTAACACCACCTATTTCATACAGACCCCTGATTAATTTTTCTACTGGAATAACAATAGCCATATTATCCTTCCTTAACCAAATGCAGGAGTTGGGCCAGGATTAGCATTGATATTAATATCACTATCAAGAATTATCCTAGCATCAGAAAATACATTAGCAAAACCAGTTATGATACTCACATACTGACCATTAAGCTGCTTATTAACTATCCTCTCTGACTCAACAAGCAACTTCATAGCAGTAAGCTGAATAACAGCCTTGGTAGTATCTATCAATATAATCTGGTCATCTGGCACATCCGAATGAACAAACAATGCCTGGCTAGAAGGCAAGGCTGATTGAAGCTGAAGCTCAACAAGCGGAGCACCCAAACCACGTACTGGCATTTGAAATGCGGCCATGTTAAGAATCTCTACAGCTGTTTCTTCATTAGTCAACATAGCCATGCTGGGCCTATTCATTCTATTCTGCCGAACCCAAGCCCTAACAATATCACTATAGGTAAGTGTGTTAGGAGTAGTTACACCCATAAGAATTGCAGCCTGAGAACCATCTGCCTGATCACCATTAATAAGGATATCTACCAAATCAGCATCCATATCAGCACCAAGCTGTATTCCCAAATCCTCAAAATAAATAGAGGCAAGCTTGATAGGGGTGAACATAATGCTTTCATAAGTCTGCATTAGTCCACGCGCTTTCTTCTTAATGGTAACCTGCTTCTCTGACCAGGTAAGAGTGCCTGTAGTAATATCGGCACCCTCATTAGTATCTCGCATCTCAGCTTCAGCAGGATTAAAGTATGGCATAGTCAAACCAGTATTGGCTATTGTCTCTTCACCAATAATCAGCTTACTATAAAAAGGAGCATACTGAAGTCCACGCCTGATAGCATCCCTGAAAATCTCTGGGAAAAGCCACCGTGTATCATTGTCCTGAGTTACAAGCTTCTCTACGGTCATCTCTGCAAGATTTATGCCCAATTTCCTATAATATTGTTCAGGGCTAATCTCTTCCTTGAATACTTTAGGCAAATATTCCTTAAGGGTGATGTCCTTACCCTTTGATCTCATAGCCTGCATCTCAAAATGTAGAGCCTTTGGAGTTTTCTCATTTATCTCTATTGCCAATCTAAACACCTCCTTTTATTTTTTTAGAATATTCCAACATCTGCACCAATAGCAGCTGCTGCATCAGTAAGAGCAATGCCCAATATAGAACAGCAACTATCTGCTGAACCAGGGCTGGAACTCGGGTCATAAGGATACAGCTTACCATCAGTACCAGCAACCACAGGATCACCCGCAGAAACTGCAGCACCTACAGTAAAAGTATCAACCAACTGGAACCGTGACGCAACAGTCACATCATCCCCAGCAGTCTTATTAGCAACTATGACATAACCACATATGCTAAGATCACCTCTAGCATCCGGAAGAGATACATGGTATGGATCAGTAATACAAACCCAAGTACCTACAGCCAAAACTGAATGCCCTATACAAGTAATGTTAACACCTTTGTTAGGAATTACACCACCACTAGTTACATTAGCCATTTAACCTACACCTCCTTTTTAACTATGTATTGAATCAGCTATGCTATCATCATCTGACTCGGGCTCAACCTCTTTGTCCTCAATACCTGCACCATCTTCTGCTGAAGACCTGCGCACCTCTGAAGGCATAATCTCTTTGGCCCTAGACTTAAAATCTTCCTTGAGTTCACTCAGAAGCTCAGGGTCATCTCCGCACTTATCAAGAAGTCTAGTAACAAACGTAGCATCTACTTCTCCTTCAACTACACCCTTACTAAGTTTGTACCACTTGATTACTTCTGCCCGCATTTCTCCTAAATAGCTATCAACTATTTTGGACTTAGACTCCAGTTCACCCTTAACATCTTCCAACTCTTTGACCAGAGTAACATTAAACTCTTTGGCCTCAACATGCGCATCCTGGATTTGCTTAAGCTGTGTATCTATTGCGTCAAACTCCTCAGTCTTTATTTCAAGTTCTTTGGTGAGTCTTTCAATTTCATCTTTCACGTGTTTCACCTCACTTCTTATTATTTTATTGCCATCATACAACCAAACCTTGGAACCTTTGCATATTTTAAGTGACCCATCATTCATAGGCTCTAGTTCAGCACCCTCCCCTACCAAGGTCACAATTTTTTCACTTCTCCAAGGTGGTTCCTTATCCAACTCATGGCATTTGTGCTCTAGGTCTTGCCAAGTATCACTAATGCCTTCTTGGAATGCATCTATACACAAAGCCAATATTTCAGGCCATTCCTTATCCTCTAAATCTATATGAACTTCTTCTGGCAAATTTGATTCTATTATTTCTTCATCTCTTTGGTTTACACTATGTATAGCATCCTTGATAACCATTACTGCCTTATCACCAACTTCTTTGTTGGCCATTTTTTTGGCAACCTCTGCTCCATATTGGGCACCCAAATAAACCGAAGACAATTCATAAAGTTCTGTTACTAGTCCAATTTGTCTATTGACTATCTTTCCCTCTATCTTGCTCCCCTTAACATGACCATTATTACATTCTGGATTATAATGGCTTGGCCAAGAAGTACCGCAAATATTACAAGCTGTCTTGTCTGTCCCAACCCCAACAGACACTGCCCAATAAACCCCATAAACTAAATTTTCTATGAATGGTTGATATTGTTCAGTATTAGGAATATATACCCAAAGTTTAAGATGGGTGATCTTTCCAATTTGTTTTATCTCAGATTGATATATTCTTCCCTTAGCCATTTCTGAACGAGAATGAGAACAAAGGAAAGGTTTACCCAATGGGCCAGTCTCTTTTTTATTTGTAGCCAACCTAGTTATACAATCCAAAGTGAATTGATCAAAATCTCTATCTATAGAATCATTCATAGCAAGAATAGGAAAAGCAACTACATCTTCCTTGACCATTGGACTAAGAGTGTAATTGTTGATTGCTTTTAAATGTTCATCTGAAGGTTGAAAGGAAACATTCCCCCCTGGACTATCAGCAAGTGCCAATTCTTTGGTGACCCATATCAACTCAGACTTACTCACTCTTTTTCCCCTTCCTTTGTTCCTTTGGTACCAAAGCTTTTTTCCTCAAATCTGATTTGATTACCTTTTGAATCTTCTTCTCTCTTGATCTTTCCCACCAAGTGTTATTACTAATCATATCCTTATTATACTCCCATTAGATGTTTCAGTAAAGAGTCTATTTTTACACACACATGGCTATAAGTATATTTCTTCAATATAACCTCATATGCTCTTCTACCCTTATCTATAGCTTCATCATAATTTTCATACACATGAAGCATTGTTTGTTTCAAATGTTCATAATCAGGTTCTGCCCATGACCCTACATCCTGCCCAAAAAATCCAACAGGATAATCTCCAGTATTTCTAGGAATTTTAACCAATCTTTTTACTTTTAATGGATAACACATATCTTCATCAATATATTCTGTCATTGCTGACCAATTAGTAAGAATAGTTGGACACCCAGTAGCCATAGCTTCCAACGGAGGACTACCCCACCCTTCACCGCGGCTGGGAAAAACAAAACAATTAGATTGCTCCATTATTCTTTGCACCATAACATTATCACATTCCCCAGCAAACACCGCTATGCGATCATCCCTTGGCCAACCTTTAGTATTGCCCAATCTAGTCTTAATCCATAATTCAACAGGAAGATTAGGACTACCAGCAAACAATTCCATCCAAGCAGAAACTACCATTTGTAAATTTTTTCTATTATCCATAGAATTATTGGCCATCCATAAATATACAAATGGTTCCCTTTTTCTTTTTACCCATTTAACACGATCATTTTCTATTCCTAAATTGACAACTTCAATATTAGTGGTAACCCCACATTCTTTAAACACTTCCTTCCCCCATTGACTAGGGTTCCAAACTTCTTGTATGCCATTAAGTCTAGGAGGCCAATCATCCGGAATTTTAGTTGTTTCAAACATAGTATAGTTTACAACTATCTGGTCTGCATTTCCTCTTGGGCCAATATCTGCCATAGGAGGGCAAAAATACAAGCATAAATCTTGTGGGACAAAGTTTCTATTGCACAATTCCAAAGCGCGTGCAGGCAAATAATCCTCATTAGTATATTGTGCCCATACGTGGATAGGGTATATGTCCCACCCCATCCTATCTAATCCAAGGAGTATTTGGCAACCTGCTTGACCATAACCATCTGCTGCAATATATGGAGCAATGAAATTAATTTTCTTTTTCATATAAATAATACTCCTATTCCCAAATTAGACCCTGTTCTATTTATTTCCAATTTATCTCCTGCAATTTGATTCCATAATTGCCTTGGCCCAGGCCATACATCTTGGAATATATCGTGGAACACCACTATTTTAGTAGCCATGTTACCATAATTTTCCCAATCCATTTTCACTCCTTCATAATTATGGTCACCATCAATAACTACCATATCATATGGCCCATTATTTTTAGCCCACTCTATAGTTTGTTCATCACCACTATCTCCGACATATATCAAACTTGGATCAACCATTAATGTTGGTTGTAAGGTTGTGTCTATACCGTGTGCCTCTAAGCCCATTACATTAATGAAATAATGCATCAGACCTCCTGAAGCAACACCAATCTCCAAATACTTTTCCACACCTTCATTTTTTATCCAAAAACTAAGCGTAGCCAATTCATATACATCTTGCATTATTGTTTGTAGGTCTAATGGCCAATAAGTAGATGGATAATGTTTATATTCCTTTAATATTCTCAAAAAATAATCAACCATTATCTGCTCCTAACATAACCATGTTTTCAAAACACAATACAGGTATCCCTAAAATCTTATTGATCTCATTGGATTGTTCCCAATTACTTTCAAAAACATAATTCACACTGACCTTACTTATTTGTTTTATTTTATAATCAGACCACTTGCCATTTCTGTCTGATGGATTATTTATATTCCAAAGTTTAAGCTGTTCATATTTAATTCCACTTTTTTGTAACCATACCTCAGTATCTTTTCTCCATCGCTCAACTCTACAAGATACAACGACATCAATAACATACTGTGGAACAAATTGTGGAATAGCATTATTAATATGAGATTCATATTCCTTTGGATGTTCTTCTTCCTCAAATCCTACCGGCAAATCAGGACACAATACCCCATCTATATCACAAGCTAATCTGCCCTGCTTAACATGAGCTATGTTCCACTCAAACATTTTAGGGTCACAAATAAGTGAATGGAAATAATTAACAACTGATTGTTCGTGTTTAATCACTACGGCTGTTTCAATGTTTGCACCAGGATATTTAATTTTCATCATATTAATAGCTATGTTCATTTGGTTTCCACTTGATATAGCATCATCACAAATAAGAATATTGTTTATGCCAGGATTGGGCAGAGGACTCTTCCACATCCAATAAGAATCAGGAACAGTTAATGGTTTACCAAATTTTGTGGCTACCATAGAAGCAAATGCTAGTCCAGACCTTGGTATGCCTACTATCAAATCATACTTGTTTGGAATCTGTTTGATTAACTCCAGAGACCATTCATTAAGTTGTTTGTATGAAATAAAATTCATAATATATCCAATATCTTCCAAAAACTATTAGCGTATTCTTTCAACAATATACTAACCTCCTTATCATTTTTATTCCACCAATCATAAGACATAACTCCAATTTTATCATTCAGAATTAATTCACACCCAGATAATCTTGCCTCAACTACAATTCTAGCAAATGGATCTATCCAATTAGGAAGAAAAATAAATCTTTTAGCCTTAGCATAAAGATCCAATAAGCCTTTATAATCAATTACTCCACAATAAATAGAATAAGGATGAGCAATCACTTGCTCGCGATACTCTCCTATTCCATATACGTGAATTTTTGTACCATTCTCTTCTCCCCAAGCTAAAGCATCCATTACCCCTTTATGAGATGTAAGCGAACCAACATATAATGTCACATCTTCTTTCTCATCTGAATGCATTTTATCTGTATCCATACAAGATGGTTGTAACCATATATTCTTATATTCAAATGGATACATTTTCACATACTCTTCTACATGAGCTGGAGAGTGAAATATACAAACACTACATCCTTCCCAAAATTCTTGCTTATACTGCTCCTGATGTGGTCTTACTAAATTCCAATAATCATGTTCATACTTAATTCTAGTTGGACATTCAAGCATCCATTCTATTTGTTCATCAAAAAACCATTTGATATTGCCAAAAATAACAAGATCATTTTCCAGAAGTTGTTCTTTTCTTTCCAATGTAGTTGGATTTAATTCTATAATAGGAAACGGACAAGAATCAATTAATGCCCTATTGGTAGCTTCTGCCCCACCTGTAGGAATATCTTCAAATGTATTATCTGCTACCCAAGTTATTTTCATTTCTTCCTTTTATGGTTTCTTTAATTGATGTAGAACTACGATGCGCAGTATAAGGACAATAAAATATAGGTGTGATTCCTGTAATATTTGCCTCTATTTCTTTTGCCCAATAATCATCTCCGCACACTATTAAATCAATATTCATTTTAACAATCAAATCAATTCTATTATCATCTAATTTAATAGGCACAGCCATATCTACATATTTAATTGATCTTACTATTTCTATTCTTTCTTCAAATGGAATAATAGGTTCGCATCCCTTTTTATCTTTTACTCTTTCATCAGTAGAAATAGCTACAATCAAAAAATCTCCTAATGCTTTAGCATTCCTTAAAATATTCAAATGCCCTATATGGAATAAATCAAATACTCCACATACCAAAATATTACACTTCACAATATACCTCAAATTTATTAATAGAATCTTGTTTTTTTATTCTGGCAGTTCTCCAATCACCATAAAAATAATCAAGATATGCATCAGTATTAGCAGGTATATTAAACATTAACCCTTCAAAGCATATTTGATCAAAAGAATCAAAAAACACTTTAGGAAATTTCATACCCATAACATTATCTCCCCACACATCTCTTATGAACCAATTGTTTCCATCCTTTTCATAAAATGGTATTATATCCAAATAAGGGTCAATAGAATTATCTGTTCTGTAATAATCTCCTACTTTAATCATACACATTATATTATTAGTACAAATATATTCTGGTGTTACAAAATTTTTCTCTAAACATTTGAATAATGATGTATAATCATTTTGCGGCCATATGCCTATATCAATATCTTCATCATAATATATCAAGGCACCATCTCTATGCAACCCTAAGCAAGTTCCAAACACTAACCAGAATGTTATACCAAGTTCACCAAATATATTATGCAATATTTTCAAGTACTCAATACCATTTTCTACATTCATATTAAAGAAATGATGCCCAATAAGTCACTATCCATTCCCACTCACCTTCTATTCCACCCCATCTATCTATTGTATCAACCCAAGATATAGTTTCAGTATCACCATAACTCATGCTCCCATACATACTGTTTGACCAAAAATCAAGATAAAAAAGTTTCATTCTTCTTCCTCCTTATTAACTGGTACACTTGAATCATCCTTAACCTTTGTTTTTTTTGTCACCACCTTATTCTTTTTCTTTGGGCCTATTACTTCTTCAATTTTAGATGAATCAGTTGGATTATATTGATTTGTGTACGGTATAAGTTTGGCATCAGGAACAGGTACACCATCAAGACTTTTATATTTTAAAAATTCTGCCCATTTAAACATCCCACATCTAGGGCACTTAATACCATTCTCTAATCTATTCTCCTTTGGAACCTTTTTCCTACATTGTGGACAAAAACTTCCTTTCCTTAAACTTGAACCTACTATTATGACATTAGCCATCATACCTTCCTTTCTTATATTTGAATTTATATCTATTATATTAGCCATTATTTTTTTTAGGCGGTTTCTTTTCTGGCGGTTTTTCTTTTGGAGGTTTCTTTTTTGGTTCTTCCCCTATAGCCTCTTCTCCTGTAGGTATTTCTTGTGGTTGAAGATTAGGAGGTTGAGACCCTGTACTTTCTATTGGTTCATCCAATGGTTCAACAGGAACAGCTATACCATGGCGTTGAGCAAAATTAGTTTGATTGAGCACCTTATTTCTCCACAAAGTCAAATCATTATTAATAGAAATAGCCTCAGCTTGTGCTTTCTGCAATAAATTAAGAGCTTTATTTTCAGAGAAGGTCAATTTTATCTCATCAACACCTATACCCCAAACTTTATCCATTAACCAAAAACCTTTTTCTATAATGTACTGTGCCCCCATAGTAAAGTCACCTATTGACCTTAACAATATTTCATATGATACACTAGCGTATGTTTCAGTAGTTGAATATGATCTACCTTGTACGCTGGGTAAGGAGTGCATCCCGCTGAATACCTGTTCTTCATTTAATGTGAACAACTTTTCTGCCCCTTCTGCCTTTTCCGCAATGCTAAGGTTTTTGACCTCAGAATCATCAAAATGGACTATCCCCCCTTCATTTACCATATTTTCAATTAATCCTTGGTAAGTAACAAGAAATGATTGGCACCTTGTCAAATATTGATTAAAAGTTTCCTCTGGCTCCATAGGAAGACGTTCAATTACAACCTCTAGTATACCAAGCATACCCATTTTTTTAGTTATACTTTTGAAGTTATTAATCAATTCACGTTGTATTCCTATTGGTTCTAATGATGAAATGAACGGAGGCACACCATATGGATTGTTATTATATGCACAAACATTGTAGTAATAGAAAGTATTGGTATTAAGTTCAATACAATTAAGATTTTTTATTTTTTGACTACGACGTTTAGCTTCTTCTATTTGTATTATATCCACCTTTTGATATGGATGCCACCTTTGTTTCTTAGAATCCCAAAAAAATCTTATATTCTTGGGGCTTAAGAAAACAAAATCAACCACATCTGTAAGTTCACTATCCAATATCCATTCACCACACATGGCTCCATAAATTGCCCCTTGTTTTACTAAGCCATTTATTATTCCGTGAAACCCTCCAAAGTCTGGTTTTATTTCTTGTTCTTTTTGAGTCAACCTTTTCCTGAATTCTGCAGCCTTGTTATCATCTTCAGAATTTACCAGTATATCATAACCTGGATTAGCAAGGTTCTTAACATTATCAACAGCTTGAGAGAAATCGGCATTATACAAAGCTATTAATTCTACATAATCATACAATTCCCAAGGCAACGCATATGCCATAGTGCCATATGTCTCCATTACCGTGCCAAATAAATGACCTGTAGATAAATCTTCTTCAATAGACATCCTCCCCCCGGTCACAGGAAGGGTTATATTAGGTTCCTTATCCTTCTTGAATCTATCAAAAAAACTCATACCATCTCCTTATGCTCCAACTTTCAATGTCAACATTGGTATTCTAACTGACTGAAAAACCAAATCCTCTGGGAGAAATTTGGAGAAAAAACAAATAGCCGCATCGCACCCATGATCATCCTTCTTTAATATTTTGCCTTTCTCTCTTCTCCACCCTCTTAATTGGCGCAAAAAGATGGTATGCTTTCTTGGAATCCTTACCAGCCCTGCATCCACCTTAGCATTGAAAGCCCCTGCTCCTAACTCCTTCTCTGTTTGGAAATTAACCTCATATACATCCATCCTATATCTAGCATCATTAGCAAGTGCCGCATTACAATATGGATGACTACTGTCCGCCCGTACTTTGTTGGTACGGTATACATGTCCAAATCCTTTGGCCACCTCATATATAAAGGATTCAGATTCTTGATGATCATAATGTTCCGACTCCATTAATGCAACTAACCCTCCAGGTTGTTCTTCCCAAACTTGAACAACGCATTCACCTTTCATACCCCAGTCAATAGTTATGTATGCCCGACTGCCCGGATGATGCGGCCAACTATCAATAACACATTCATTCTCTAACCTCTTTATATTCTTGATAACAAGCCCAGCTGAAGATGGTCGCCAGCCCATCATCTCTATCTCAAACCAATCCCGGTTATACAAACATTCGCGCCAGCTTTGGAATATCTCATCTATAGGTATCCAACCAACGCTATCCTTGGCCTTCCCATCACAATACGCCGGGTGAAGTAGCTTGTTTCCCTCCCAAATATCTTGTGCAAAATCCTCATAACATTCATCACAATTTTTGGTGCATGGTTTACAAACATCAAAACAATCCCACTTGTACAGCTTATATCCCATCTCCACATGATTATCAATCAATGTCTTAAATGTGCCATCCAACCTATGGAACGTACTAGCACGGCAGATGATAGATGGCTCAGCCGTATTGACCATAGGAATAGCACCCATAACAATAGCCTCATCAGCTTCGCACTCTTCATCAATAGTTAATCCGCCCCCGCGATTTTTTCCTACCTTCAACCTATTAAGCTGAATACCCCCCGCATGCGGAGATCGAATGCTCTTGGTACTAGCCGCTAACACTTTAATCCAGGCACCGCTTTTGTTTTCAGTATGAGTCCTCATTGGATCAGAATAATACGCTTGAATTTCTGGGAGGATAGAAACATATTGACACATATATGAATATACAGCTTCCGCTTGTTTTTCACTTCCCCCAAGATTCAACCAATCGAAGTCATTGACGTAGTTATGAAACCACTCAACATAGGATAGTCCAAGACTCTTCCCGCCGCCACGAGGCGCGCATAATGCTGCACGCGTTACACTGCAAGTACCTACATCTTGAACAAACTCACGCAAACCAGGTGTTGTATCACCGCATGGTTTTCTTGGAAATGTTAAACCAAATAATTCCTCCCCCAGCTCTATTGGTCTGCCCTTATAGTATCTTTTAGGGTTGGATATATTAGGTGTAATGATTTCAGAATATTCTTCTAGTGATACCATCAAGTCATTCAACAATACATACGTACCTTTCCTGAACATACACCTTCTCCACTATGATTATACCCTTTGTTTTATATTTAGTAAAGCTGTGTCAATATGAATGTGTCAGCCTGTTATTGAATGGATGATTCAATTGAATAAATTTTTTCTATATTTTTGCTTTTCGCAATCAGGTTGGCCACCATCCAATCCTTTTTAAGGCCCCTAAAAAAAGAGCTAGTAGGGTACCCGTAAAAGTCTAACCCTATAGTAGAGGGTTAACTTATCCTATAAGAATATTTTATTTAGTTTAGCTAATTAATACTCTTATTTATAGTTTAGTTAAGTACATAATACCCTATACCCTCTACTCTTTAAACTCTATACTACTTATATAGAGTATACCTTATAGTAATATAGAGTATACCTTCTATAATCTTATACGTTATTATACGCTTCTATACCTTATAGTAATATAGAGTATACCTTCTATAATCTTATACGTATCTATACCCTTTATAATCTTATACGTATCTATACCCTTTATAATCTTATACGTATCTATACCCTTTATAATCTTATACGTATCTATACTCCTATATACCTTATACGTATCTATACCTTTTATAGCCTTATACGTATCTATACGCCTATATACCTTATACGTATCTATACCCTCTAAAATCTTATACGTATCTATAATCCTAAGATAAGGATTAATCTAAAAAGTACTCCGGCTTAAAATACTTAAATCGATTCTAGCTAGCTTATATTCGCTTCTAAGGGCCTCTATTTTACCCTATACTTATTATACGAGTTATACCTTTAAGGCCCTTAGAAGCTAATATAGAAGCCTTATAAGCGATTCTATCCTCTAGCTTATACTTCGGAATCTATTTTAGAGTAAAATAAAAGGCCCCCCGCTAAGGAACGGGGGGCCTTAGACTCTATCTTTACTTCGTCGCTTTCTTCTCCGCCGCTTTCTTCGTCGCTAATACTAGTTTATCTCTTAGCTCTCTATAAGCTAAGACCGCCTTCGTCCCGGAGGGATAGACGACCTTCCGGACTATAGCGCCGTTAACGTAAGTCCGGACTTCGAAAAGTCCCGACGTTAAACGGACGACGTAAATATAACCCGGAGCGTTCCGAATCGTTACTCTCCGACGCTCGACTACTTTTTCGATATCCTTATTTTTATTTACGAAGCTCGAATTCGAAGCGGTCCAACCTTCGGTCCACTCACTCATCTTCTTACCCCCTACTCGTATCTTAATACCTTTCCGATTATCGGGCTTTCCTTTTCGCCTCTCTTCCGCCCGTTCGGTATTCGGTTAGAGCCCGATTCTAAACCCTATTTTTTAGAAAGTAAATAGATAGCTAGAAAGTTTTTTTCTAGCCTATTCTATAGGTTAAATAATCGCGCTATTAAAGGAAAAAAGACCGGAAAAAAAAATTTAATCCATCTATTAAAGGGTATATTTTACTTTCTACTTTTAATCGTTAAACGAATATTCTATACCCTACTATTTACCTTATAAGATTTCCTTATACCGACTCTAACCCTATAGTTGAAGGTTAGAGTTTTGAAATCCGAAAAATCAAAATTTTGTGCCACTTTTTTGTTTTGATCAATAATTAGTCCCCTGGAAACTCGGTGCAAACCACAAATGAATTTGAATTACAAAACCAAAAAACAAACCAAATATTTGTATCAATTTCAATAACAAAATTTTGTAGCTATTAGATAAAAAGAGAGGCCGAAGTTTCAATCCCAACCTCTCCCATTTCATTACTTAACCAACTTATCATTTAATCCAATTCACTTTCAAGACACCTTGGACACCTTGAATGCACTACTATCCTCCTCCACCCTATAACATTATCCTCAACATCATATATTGCGTACTCTTCGTTAGTGATATCAAAATCTTCTAGTAACCACAAAAGCGCACACTCCTCACAAAATGATATATCCACCTCCATTTCAATTCACCCCCTTCCTTATCTTCAACCTACTCCCCTTTCTCTATCAATACCCTACCTTCTACTTATATTCTATATCGGCATAATTGATAAATCTATCTTATACCAAAAGTTTTTTGACGGAAATAAATAAACAAAATTTTGTAACATTGATGCTCTACCAATTCGAAAAACACCTCAATTCTAAAAACACCCCAATACCAAAAAACACACCGGCCTAAAAAGTGACTGGGCTTAAAAAGATATACCTGATTTGTTTTGTATCAAAATTTTGGTGTAGAAGGAAGGGAAATCAATCCCTTCTCACTTCTACCTCCCAAGTCCACTAAAGTCTAGTACGTCCTCGTACCACCAAAACCTTAGCCTTTTCAATAGCATTCTCATTCTCACTCTCCTCCTATCACAAAGTCAAACTTACTCATTTCCCAATCCCGAAGAATACTCTTAGGGGTCACTCCTTCTTCCTCAAACTCTTCCCAATCCAACTCAGCACTTTCAGGCCTAGCCCCAGTCTCTACCTCCACCAAGGCCAAAAGCCTCCTTTCGTAAGCACTCCTACTTCTCCACTTAGGGGCTTCAAAAAGGGCTACTTCCCACGGTACGCTCGCAAACCCTTCCTTCCCCAAATCATCTATAGCTTCCTTAGACCAAACCAACTCCACCGCTACGGGATAACGAAACTTCTCCACTTTCAAACCTCCTCAATATAGCGCACGTACCTCAATTCACCCTTATAGATATTAATTAGCAAAGCGCGGTAAGCCCCCAACATTACTATAGCGTCCCTAACCGCTTGCTCCCCACTTCCCGATAGACCTTTACTCAACTTATCGAGTTGCGGGCAAACCTCGTTTAGAACAAAATCAAAGTTACCTAACGCCGCCCTCAAAACCTCTTCTTCTCCCAACTCTTCGTAGTAGTCGGCCTTCGAGTCGTCAAGCATATCCTCCTCAATCCTCTTCCTCTCACTCTCTTCTAGACTCTCCACCTTACTCTCCTTTCACTCCCGGACTCCTTCTCTATCTATATACTATATCTACCTAATTGGTAAGTCTAGAATATACCAAAAGTTTTTTGACGGGAATTGTTAAACAAAATTTTGTGATTGCCAAATCAAAAGAGAAGCCGGGGTTTCAATCCCGGCCTCTCTCAACTCACTCTCTATTTATTTACCAAAGTCTTAGGAAGAGATTTTGGCTTTGCCGGGTTACCTCCCTTAATTATAGTTTTGGAAGCCGCCTTCTTACCCTTCTTGGTAATCACTTCAACCTTAGGCGCCGCCTTCTTTGGTGCCACTCTACCGGGTACCAACTTATCCCTCAATTCCCGGTAAGCAATAACGGCCTTCATTCCGGAAGGATACGCAACCTTAGTCTTCAACTTCTCGCCCTCGTAATGGCGCACTTCAAATCCCCCGCCCTCTATAGCTACACAATAAAGCTCACCTTTTTCAACCTTCCGGTGCTCCAATACGTCCCTCACTTCCTTATTAGCTCGGACGAAGTTAGAGTGCGTAGCCTTCCAATTCTCACTCCACGTTCCCATTCTCCTCACCCCTTTCTCTCTAGGTCGGAGTAATTCCCCGACTCTTGAATATATTATACCCCGTACTGATTGGTAGGTCTAGTATATATCAAAAGTTTTTTGACGGGAATTGTTAAGCAAAATTTTGTACAAGAAGGAAGGGGAATCAATCCCCTCCCAATCTCACTTCTCCTTTTCCAATTTCTCTACAAAATCTCTATACTCCTTCCTCTCAAGAAGCATCACTTTTATTTCAGCAATAATCTCATCAACCGTCTTCATTCTCATTTCACTCCTTTCCAATTTAGAACCAAGTATAAGGAGGAGTCTCTATATCCACGCCTACCGCCCAATTCCAATAAACGCTTTTTGGAAGTCCATCAAAACTATCGGTTTCAAATTCTTCCCAGCAAAACACTCCACTCTCGGGCCTAATCCCAACTTCTACTTCTACTAAAGCCAAAAGCCTATCCTCGTAAGTCCTTTTTGCGGACCACTTAGGCGCGCTATATAGCTCTATATCTATAGGAGGATCATCAAATCCTCCTCCTTCAAAAAACTCTCTCGCCTCTTTCGGCCAAACCAAATCACTAGCTACCGGAACCTTAAACTTAGCCACTTCACTCTCCTTCCGCTCTCGGGTCGTTCGTTATCTATATACTATTACTACCCGATTGGCAAGTCTAGAATATACCAAAAGTTTTTTGACGGGAATTGTTAAGCAAAATATTGACTGGGAAAGATAA
>Ga0315294_10003129_pt1 | contig 17998 bp, 11 predicted proteins | sample YL17G13_40_MG_FD_203626 | JGI IMG/M metagenome (GOLD analysis project Ga0315294, IMG submission 203626) | Sediment microbial communities from Yellowstone Lake, YNP, Wyoming, USA - YL17G13_40 | ecosystem: Environmental > Aquatic > Freshwater > Lake > Sediment | place: USA: Wyoming | collected... | reverse complement strand
CCTTCCTGTTGCGGGCCAGCCTCCCTTTGTACTCTCAGACGTAACGGCAATTCAAGCCGATTGTCGCGCGTGGGGCGAGAAATCGCTCACATTTTTTCGCAATGCACTTGAGGAAGCGGGCGAAAGTAGATAATTTAATGCGCCGCAGTTCCGTCGGCTCGTGGGGAGCCGTCGCCAGGCTTGTCCGAACGTTGGGAGGGACTTGGATGTCATCAGCTCCGCTTGTGCCGCGCGAAGTCTTTTTCACCAAGGGGGTGGGGAAGCACAAGAACCGACTGCAGAGCTTCGAGCTTGCGCTGCGTGATGCAGGCATCGAGAAGTTCAACCTGGTCCGCGTCTCGAGCATCTTCCCGCCGCACTGCAAGGTGATTCCCATGTCCAAGGGCACCAAGAAACTCAGGTCCGGACAGATCGTCTACCTGGTGCTTGCGGAAGCCTCGACCGACGAGCCGTCGCGCATGGTCGGCGCGGGCATCGGCCTCGCCCTCCCGTCCGAGGGCGAACGCTATGGCTACATCAGCGAGCACCACACGTTCGGCATGACGGAGCCTAAACTGAAAGACCTGGTTGAGGACATGGCCGCCACGATGCTGGCCACCACGCTCGGCATTGAGTTCGACGCGGAGACGGCGTGGGACGAGCGCGAAGAGATTTACCACATGTCAGGCAAGATCGTCGAGACGCGCGGCGTGTGTCAGACTGCCGAGGGCGACAAGAGCGGGCTGTGCACGACCGTTGTGGCGGCTGCGGTCTTCGTGCCGTGACGGCACGTTCCAGGTTCAAGGTTCAAAGTTCAAGGTTCCCCCCCCTGACGTGGCGCACCATGCGCACTTGTCACTGGGGCTATGTGATGCCTGCCCCAGTGACGCCTTCTTACTGTTCGGCTATAATGACACGCAGGGACTCGGAGCTTTTCCTGACCTTCTTGCCGGCCCACTGCGATGTCAGAGACACAGCCTGAGACATCCTCCCCTGCTGCTCCACGTTCCGGTTGGGGCCCAGGCATGGCGTATCGCATCGTGCGCGCCATGTTCGTGGTCCTGTTCTTCTGGCTGTTCCTGAAGTTCGGCGGGTTCCTGCTCAACGCGCTGGTGGGCAGCCTGTACGGGGCGGGTGCAGAGAGCGACGCGTACTTCTTCGCTACCCAGACTGTTGTCTCCACCCTCATCTACGCGCAGGCGCTGCGCATCCTCATCCCGGCCTTCACCCCTGTGTTCATTGACGAGAAGAACAGGCGCGGTGAGCGCGCGGCGTGGGACTTCGCCAGCAGCATCCTGAACCTCATGCTCGTCGGCTGCGCCGTGATGATGGTCCTCGTCTATGCCTATGCCGAGCCGCTGACGGCCACGCTCGTGCGTGGCTTCGGCGGCGAGGCGCAGGCCATCACCGTGAAGCTCATCAAGTGGGTGATGCCCGGCGCGGCGCTCATGATGCTTTACCTGCCAGTGCGCGCCATACTGAACAGCTACAAGGTCTTCAGCTACCCCGCCGCGGCCGAGGCCGCCCAGAAGCTCCTGTGGGCGCTCGGACTTTTCGTCACCTACCGCTTCCTTCACCTCGGCATTATGGCCGTGGCGTTCGGCTTTCTTGTCGGCTCGGCCGGGATGCTGGCGGTTTCGCTCTTCGGCGCGCGGCGACACGCGGGGCTTTATCGCGTGGGCTTCCCGTCGGTGACCGGGGGCCGGCTCTTCAAGGAGTGCCTCATCTGCGCCGCCTTTGTCGTCGGCACGATTGCGCTGCTGGCAGTTCTGGCGCGGCTGATGCCGGCGGGGTCCAAGTACCGCGACCTCGTCCTGCTCACGACCTCGCTGTTTGTGGTCGCTGTCTTCATCGGGCAGCTCTGGCTGCGTGCGCGCAAGCGAGTGGGCGCCATGGCCGTCTTCACGGCGCTCGCCGCGCCGCTCATAATCAGCACGGTCTTTGCCGCATACCGCGACGTGATAACGTTCTACTTCCAGTCGTTCACTGCGCGCGGCGTGTTCTCCGACATCGAGTATGCGCGGCGCATCGCGCTCCTCCCGTCCTCGATGGTCGCCTACGCCCTCTCCGTCGCCATGCTCCCGTACCTGTGCGAGCTTGCCAGCGGGCAGGACCGGGCGGAACTCGCCAAGATAGTTTCAAAGGCGCTGCGGATGCTCGCCCTGGCGTTCGTCCCGCTGACGGTGATGACCATGGTGCTCGCCGACCCGCTGTCGCGCCTGGTGCTCGACCGGGGTGACTGGCCGGACGTTCACCTGCACTACACCGCGCTTGCGCTCGTGCTGCTGACGGTCGGGCTTCTGGTCTACGCCTGGGAGTACGTCATCAACCAGGCGTACTTCAGCATCAAGGACATGTGGACTCCCGCGCTCCTGGGCATCGTGGCGACCTTGTTCCAGTTCGCGTTCCTTGCGGTGCCGATTTACGCGCTGGGCTGGGACTACCCGGTGCAGGTTTTCTTCCTTACGGCGCTGGCGTACCCCATATCACGGTATTTCAAGAACCTGATACTGCTCGGTCTACTCGCGCGGAAGCTGCCGGTCGTGCCCGTGCGCAGCACGCTCATCTTCACGGCCAAGCTCGCAGCGCTCACCGTGGTGGTGGGCGCGGCGACGTGGGGCACGTACAAGGTCGTCCGCGCGCGCCTGCCCTACGACGATTACCGCCAGTACAAAGTGGTCATAGACAACTTCGAGACCGGCCCGGACACGTGGTTCTCGCTGAACGCGAAGGAGGTCGAGATCGTCAAGGCGCCGGGCGAAGACCACGGGCTGGCCGTGATGATGAGGTACGACCGTCACGGCAGCACGCCCTGCTCGCTGTACCGGAAGATGACAGGTATGCCCACGTATTGGGGTCCGACGGTGAGCTTTTCGCTATACTCCGAGCAACCCATGGCGGGCATTGCCGTGGATGTTGAACAAGAGGGTAAGCGCCAACGTGTCCTCGATGAGCGTTTCGACTCGCCCGAAAAACAGCCCGTGGGCCGCTGGCGTGAGTTCTCGTTCTCCATGAACACTCATTACGGCGCTGATGCGAGCCTGCACTGGTCGGAGCTCCCCAGTTCCTCAGATATCCCTAACACTTTCTACCTGGACAACATCCGTCTTTCGTGGGACACGGGGACGAACCCTTCCTGTGTCGAGGACTTTGACTCTAATGGATGGGAGCAGGGCGCCGAGGGTGGAGTTAGATCACCTGCACACGTGGTGTCCACAGGCTCTGACGGAGGCATTGCTCGGCTCGCCTTGCAGATACCTGCCAATACTGGAGTTCGTTGTACCCGCATAGCTAGCCTCGACCTTGGTGGTACGCTCGGCTTCCGGTGTCGTCTCTTCAACAGGGACCGCTTACCGGTTGCCGTGAAGCTCTCTGTGGTCTTGGACGGAGAGACTGGCGTGAAGGAAGCAACGATTCAGCCGGGCAGTTGGGAAACCGTCGGTGCCTCTTGGCGCGAACTGGGATTTGTGTCCATGGATGAATTTGGTCCGAACGGGTGCGTGTTGGTCGTGGCGCCTTGCTCAGGGGAACTGTTCCTGGACGACCTAACGTGTCGCATGCCTGCGAGCCGGATGTATGAGGTGATGAAATTCGTTCACTGTGTTGTGCCGACGCTCGCCGCGCTGCTGGCGGCGCTCATCTGCCTCGTGGTGCTGCGCTTTGAGGAGGTGCGAGACGTCGTGGCTTGGGTGAAGGCACGCGGATGGCGGCAAAGAAAGGAAGCAGTGAGCAATCAGCAGTCAGCAGACAGCTAAGGCGAACGAAGACACCGGCTATCTAGGGACGGGAGGTGAAGAGTGCCTGAGGGGCGCATAAAGGTCCTGCTTGCGCTTGAGGGCGTGCTCGGGGGCACGCTGCGCCACCTTGATTACCTGCTTCGCTTTGCTGACAGGCGCGAGTTTGACATCCACCTTGCGGTCTCGGCGGAGCGCGCCCTGCATGTGCGCGCTGACTTCCGGCGCTGGTTGGTGGCCGGCTGGCACGTGCACGAGATTCCCATGCGGCGCGAGATAGGCCCGCTTGCCGACCTGCGCGCCTTGCGCAAGTTGCGCAAGCTCTGTCGCCGCGAGCGATTCGCCGTGGTGCACACGCACTGCGCCAAGGCGGGCTTCCTCGGCCGCCTGGCGGCGCGGGCGACCGGCGCGCGCACCATCCACACCGCGCACGTCTTCCCGTTCTCGCACGACCTGCCGGACCTCCGGCGGGCCCTGTACCTCGCGCTCGAGCGGCGCGCGGCGCGCTGGACGGACCGCTTCCTCCTGCTGACCAACTATCAGCTCAACCAGTACCTCGCGGCGGAACTTGGGCCGCCGGAGCAGGCCGTGGTTGTGCCCAACGGCATCGTGGCTGAGGACTTTGCTGGGCCGACGCGCGAGGAGGCGCGCCGGCAGCTCGGCGTCGGCGCGTCTGACAAGGTGGCGCTGTTCGCGGGCCGGTTCTGCGAGCAGAAGGGCCTCGACGTGCTCCTGGGCGCTGCGCAGTTGCTCGCGGGAACCGTGCCGGGGCTGCGAATTCTGGTGGTCGGCGAAGGTCCGCTCGAAGGCTGGCTCGCGGAGCGCGTCAACGCGCAGGGACTGGCCGGCGTCGTCGCGCTCTGCGGACGCACGGACAGGATGCCTCACTACTACGCCGCGTGCGACGTGGTGGTCATGCCGTCGCGCGCCGAGGGGATGTCCTACGTGGTGCTCGAGGCGAAGGCCGCCGCGCGCCCCGTGGTGGCCTCGCTCGTCACGGGCATGGAAGAGCTTGTGACGCACGGCAGGGATGGTTATCTGGTGCCGCCGGACAATGCGGAGGCGCTGGCGGACGTGCTGCGTGACGTCCTTGCGCGCCCGGAGCTCCTTGCGGAGATGGGCGAGAACGCGCGCCGGGGGTTCCGCGATGACTGGCGCGCCGACCGCGCCGCGGGGCGCGTGCACGACCTCTACCGGGAACTGGCCGCCAGGTAGGGCTGGGCTCGCCTGCCCACCGTAGTCCCGCCCGGCGGGACGAAGGTGGGTGCCTGCCCTTGTGTGGGCGACCACAGGGGGTCGCCCCTACTTGAAGAGTTTGTCCGCCTGTTCGAGCATCCGTTGCGCCCGCGCGCGCTCCATCCTGAACTCCGGGAGGATTTCAGCGATGTCCGGCTCCGGCTCTTTCAGGGCGAGTTGGAGCTGCTTCACGTACAATCCCTTGTCCTTCCAGCGCAGGCCGCACTCCTTTGCGTACATGATGCGCGTTATCAGGATGGGCGGCGCAAGCTCCGCGGCGTGGTCGAAACTGGCATAAGCCTTCTCACGGTTGCCCATGTGTGCGTAGTAGGCCCCCCATGTGCGGTACAGGCTGCCGCCGAATATCGTGTCGTCGAGCTTCTGCACCCTTTCGAGGGCCGCGACGAACCGGCCCCTGTAAACCACCTGCGTGACCAGGTTCTTCTGTCCCATCCACCGCCCGAAGTGGGCCGCCCACCAGAACAGCGGCCCGGCGTGCTCCTTGTCCACGTGCGCTATCGCGTCTGCGCTGGGGCAGTCATCGTCGCCTATCAGCTTCTCGGCGCCCTTCTGGAGCTTCAGCCCCTTGAGCGCGCACCGGACTGCCTTCGCTTGCACCGGCGCCTGTGCTTCCGCGTTGTCCTCCAGGTAGTAGTCCGCGAGCAGGTAATACCCCCGGCACAACTGATTGCAGAGGTCAACGGAGGGTTGGCGCGCGAAGTCCTGCTCGAACAGGGCGATCGCAGTGCGCAGGTCCTTCTCATTGTCGCGGTGCTGCCAGTGCCAGTCAGCGCTCTTGTCGCTCGTCACGGGCGCGGCGGGCGCTTCCTCCGCGTAGCCGAGGTTCGCGCACCCGGCCAGCAGCAGGACCGGCAGCAGTCTAAGGGTGAGTGTTCCCATGCGCACCACTTGCTCTTTCTTGAGGGAGGACCTCGCGATCTCAGTAGGCCATGTGGCAGAAGCCCACGGAGAACCCTGCGCTTCCCATCGCCAGCAGCATCTTCATGTCGCGCTTCAGCCTTCCATTGTCCAGCGCCCAGCACATGGCAGTCGGGATGCTCGCCGACACCGTGTTGCCGAACTCTTCGAAGACGTTCACGGTGCGGCCATTGCCGCCCAGAGCCTTGTCCAGGTTGTCAATGATGGGCTTGGAGGCGCAGTGGCCGAACGAGATGTCGAACTGACGGCGCTGAAGCTCCGGAGAGCCCCGATAACAACTGCAGATCATCTTCTGCGCGGTCTTGAGCAGGTCTGTGCTGTATGCGAAGAAGACAAGCGGGTCGAGGGACGGGCAGATCTCCGCTTCGGTGTACTGGGATATCTGGGGCAACGGGATCTTGCACAGCGCGTGAAGACTGCCGTCCGTCTTGAACTCGAAGTAGGGCTCGACCTCGCACTGGTCGTTCGAGAGCACGGTGGCCGTGGCAGACTCCCCGATTGTGAACTGGGCGAACCGGTATTCAAGCTCGGCCGGGTCTTTGATGACTAGACTGCTGTAATCCCTGTTGAACTCGGCGTTCAGCACCATGATGTGCTTGTAGACGCCGCTCTTGAGGAAGGTGTGAGAAACGTGCAGCGCCCGGAGCCAGCTCAGGCAGGCGTCAAGTATGTCAAAGCATGTCGCGTTCTCCATTCCCAGGGCGTGGGTGAAGAAGCTGGACATGCCGGGTTCGATCCATCCCCGTCCCACGCCCACGTATATGAGCAGGTCAATGTCCTTCGGGCGGAGTGCTGCCTTGTCAAGCGCCTCCCTGGCCGCGCGGACCGCGAAATCGCTCGCCATTTCTCCGTCCTGCCGCACGTGCCTGTATCTGGCGCCGGAGATGCGGAAAAGGGAATTGATGCGGGCGACCAGGTCGTCCAGGCGTTCAGGGCTCAGGTGCGAGGCGTTGGCCTGTCTGACGATCTCGATCAGTTCCTCATTGCCGAGCCGATGGCTTGGCAGGCTGGCAGCTATCCCGCGAATCCTCATCCTCAAATCGCTCCTCGGCTCCGGCAGCGTCTGACGTGTCGGCAGGATGCCGGCAGTTCATCCCTCCGGCGCGCTCTTGTTCCCATGTCTCATCCTGACGGCGGGTTGCGCCCCTGCGCGCGCAGCGCCTCCAGCGCTTCTGGGCTTACGGAGCGCAGGTGCAGGTCATGCTGCGGGAACGCAATCGCGACGCCCTGCGCCCTGAACTCGCGGTCTATCTGGAAGTGCAGGTCGCTGATGACCTTGTGGTAGCTGTGCACGTCGCCCACCCAGACCAGAAGCGCGAACCTGAGCGCGCTGTCGCCGAACTCGAGGAACTGCACCTCGGGGGCGGGCTCCTTCAGCACGAGCGCGTTCTCCTGCGCCACCTTGATGAGAGACATGGCGGCCAGCTCCGTGTTCGAGCCGTAGGCGACCCCCACGTCCACCTTGATGCGCAGCCTGGGGTCCTGCGTGCTCCAGTTGACGACCTGCTTCTCGATGAACTCGCTGTTGGGGATGATGACGCGGTAGTTGTCGAAGGTGGCGATGGTCGTGCTGCGCGCGTTGATGCGTTCGACGTAGCCGATGAGTTCATCCCCTATCTTCACGCAGTCGCCGAGCTTCACGTGCCGCTCGATCATCATGATGATGCCGCTGACGAAGTTGCTGAGGATGGCCTGCATGCCGAAGCCGACCGCGAGGCCGATTGCGCCGGCGAAGATGCCGAGGCCGGCCAGCGGTATGCCGGAGACGTGCAGGGCGACGATGCCGCACACCCCCGCGAGCGCGTAGGTGACGATGGCCGAGAGCGTGTACTGAGTGTCTATGTCGAGGGGTGTGCGCTTGAGGACCTGCTGTTCGAGCAGGCGGCGCACCGGCCCAGCGGCCAGGATGATGAGCACCACCACCAGCAGCGCGACCACCGTGCGCACGGGGGTCAGGTGCGAGTCGGCATACATCGGCCGCACGGCCCACGCCATCAGCCCGCTCACTATCGCGGCCACCCTCGTTGCCGTTGCGCGCACGAAGACCGGGGCGTGCGGGCTGAAGACCACCGTGCCGTAGTGGAACCAGAGCAGCTTCAGGACGAAGCAGACCGCCACCAGCGCCGCGACCACGTGCACCACGGGGCGCATGAGCCGGAGGGCCTGCACGAGCACGAGCAGCCCCGGTCGCGCCTCGGCCAGGCCCTGCGCCTTCTCCTCGCGCCTGCGCAGCCAGACCAGTGCCGCGCCGCCGATCAACCCTATCACGAACAGCCCTATCACCGTCTCCAGCGCCGCCAGGATGATGGAACGGCTCAGCGCGACGTAGCCCACGCTGCTGAACACCAGCAGAAGGAGCACGGCGATCACTGCGGGAACGTACAGGTAGGAGATGATGCGGAAGACCACGCGGGCAGCCAGGGTGTGGTGCGCGGTGAGCATGCGCTCGAAGGTGCGCCGCCGCGCTATGGGCCACAGGATGCTGAGCAGGATGATGACGCGCAGCACCGTCCAGAGCAGGCTCACGAAGGCGGGACGGTACCCCAGCGCCGACAGCACGGCGATGAAGAGCAGCACTGCCGCGCCGACCGTCGCGATGAGCCGCAGTCCGCGCAGCAGGTGCCGCGCCACCTCAGCGGGCAGCGGGAAGAGCGGCGCGTGACCTTCCTGCTCCACGATGCTCTCGAACACCAGCCTGCGCGCAAGCCTCCATGCGCCTATGACGAGGTACGCGAACCAGAGCGCGAGCGCCACGCGCCAGGGGCTCAGGCCCTCCCCAAGCTCTCCTCCGGGCCCCGCCGCCACACGCCCCTGGAAGTACGCTCCCTGCAGCGCGACGAACATCAGCCACATGCCCGCCGCCATGGTCAGTGCAAACCAGTAGCGCACTTCCCCGTAGACGCCGCGCAGGCCGAGCAGCGCAAGGCGCGCCTCCCACGTCGTCGCCCGTTCCTCGATGCGCGCCATCTTCCCCGCGAGCCACGAGCGGACGCCGTTCCCGACCACGACGACGAGGAACAGGCCGCCCGCCAGGATCGCGCAGGAACCGAGGAACTCCCAGAGGAACGGCCGCTTCGTCGCCTGCTCGAGCACCCGGGGCAGCTCGCCCGGCACTGACAGCACAAAGTCCTCAGCCCATCCCGCCAGGCTCTTCAGGTCCTTCCACGCGTCCTTCACTGTCTGGAGCGAGTACGGCACGGCCTGGCGCTGCCAGAACAGGCGGTCCTTCGTCGCGTTGACCTGCGCCTGCTTGTGTGCGAGCAGAGACTCGGTCTTGTGCGCGGCCGCCAGGCGTCCCTGGTCCGCCGAGTCGAGTGATGCCAGCGCCTGCCGCTGCTGATCGAGCAGTTGAAGCGATTCGGTGACGGCCTCGGTGAACCGCTGGCGCAGGTGTTCGTCCCAGGTTGAGAGCGCCGGGACGGCATCGAGGCTGCCGTCGCGCGCAGCCTTATCGGTGTGGCGCACGGCCTCCGTGAGCAGTTCGCACGTCCTCTTCTCCTCCGCCAGGGCCGCCTGCGCGCGCTGGATGGACTCCTCTATGTCTCCCAGGTCCCTCTGGCAGCCCATAATGTGGCGCAGGAGCCGGCTGCACTCTGTGACGGACTTCACGGACTCCGCGCGGCGCATCACGTCCAGTTGCAGCGCGATGAGCTCACTGGCCTCCTGAGCGGCGGCTGTTGTGGCGCGGGCCTCGCGCAGGCGCAGGGCCGCAGCTTCGCTCTTGGCCTCGGCGCGGCGTATCTCCTCGGTCAGCACCAGCCGCAGGACAGGATCGTTCGTCTTGTCGAGGCGCCCCTGAAGGTCAGCGGCGGACGGCGTGGCGGGGGTGGGGGCTGGCTGCTCCGTCGGCGGCGCCTGGCCGAGGGCGACGGCTGCGAGGACGCACGCGAGCGCTATCAGCGTCGCGAGCGCTGGCCGCCAGCGCCCGCCGCCGTCGCGCGAACGCCCCAATTGTGCAGCCCTGTCCATCATGCTCCTCCGTGGTTCCCGCTGCCGCAAAGCTACCAGTTTACAGGCACTTCGGGCGCGGTCAAGCGCTTCCTCGTACTGCGGTTTTGACACGGCGCGGCTCCGCGCTATAAGATGACCCCCTTTGAGGCCCGGTTGCGGGCCGCGAGTTATTCCAGGGAGGTCACAAGTGGAAGTCATCAAGGGCGGTTCTATCCTGTCCCCGCAAGGTTTTCGCGCAGGCTTCAGCCGTTGCGGCATCAAGACGGCCCAGGGCAAGCCTGACGTGGCGCTCATCCTGAGCGACACCCCCGCCGCCGGCGCAGGGGTCTTCACGACGAACAGATTCGCTGCGGCGCCCGTCCAGTGGGACCGCTCCGTCCTGCCGTCGGACGAGATGCGCGCCGTCGTCGTCAATAGCGGCAACGCGAACGCCTGCACGGGCGAGAAAGGCATGCGCAACGCGCGCGAGACCGCCGGTCTTGTCGCAGAGCTTGTCGGCTGCCGCGCCGAGCAGGTGGCCGTATCCTCCACCGGCATCATCGGCCACCAGTTGCCCATGGACCGCCTGCTGGCTGGCGTGCGGGCGGCGCACGCCGCGCTCTCGCGCGATGAGGCCGCCGCGCGCGGCGCCGAACAGGCCATCATGACCACCGATACGTGCCCGAAGGCCTGCGCGGTGGAGGGGGAGATCGAGGGCCGCGCCTTCCGTATCGGCGGCATGACGAAGGGCGCCGGCATGATTGCCCCGAACATGGCCACCATGCTGGCGTTCATCACCGCCGACGTCCACATCCCCGCCGGGCGGCTGAGCGAGATACTCGCCAGCGCCGCCGAGCTTACCTTCAATCGCATCACGGTGGACGGCGACTCGAGCACCAACGACACGGTGCTCGCGCTGGCGAGCGGCGCCTCTGGCGCTGTGGTGCCTGAGGTGGGCCCGGGCCGCGAGGCGTTCGAGCAGGCCCTCTCTCACGTCATGCGCGACCTGTCGCTTCAGATCGTGCGCGACGGCGAGGGCGCAACCAAGCTCGTGGAGGTCAAGGTCGAGGGCGCGCGCACGGCGGAGGCGGCTGAGACCGTCGCCCGCGCCGTCGCCGAATCGCAACTGGTCAAGTGCGCCATCCACGGGGGCGACCCGAACTGGGGACGCATCCTCTGCGCTGCGGGATACTGCGGGGTGGAACTCGAGCCCCTGAAGGTGGAGCTGAAGATCGGCGGGGTGACCGTGTTCAAGGACGGCCTGCCGACGGGGGCGGACGCTGCCGCCGCCGTGGCAGGCCCGGAGGTCAAGGTTCACCTCAACCTCGGCGTGGGCAGGGCTGCCGCGACCGTCTGGACCTGTGACCTGTCCAAGCAGTACATCGAAATCAACGCCGAGTACCATACGTGAGGCCGAGTACCGTCCGCGCCTGGACTGCCAGTTCGGGCGACCGAGGGTGCAATTGGCCTGCTTTCTTGGCGGATGTGCGCTTCTGAGACACTCACCTTCTTGGTGTTGCCATGATTTCGAGAATCTTTTCTAACGCGTTCTTGCGGGCCAATCCGGCTTTCCTGGGCCGTTCTCTGCATAGTCAGGGGTCCCAGGTGTGAGTTTGGTATCGGATTTGCTCTATTGACCTCTCTGTTTCCGTTCGATGCGTTCAGGCCGGGTAGTAAAGGCCGTTGGGTTGAAAAAAGGGTGCTGGAATGTCCCTATATATTGCGGGGCGGAGCAAACGACCCCCTCCACCGCCCTGCCACATTCCACACCCTTTCCTTTTGTACGCGCGGTGTCCCTGGCCGGTTGTCGGGCGTGGAGTGACCGATGACGAATGAAGGATGGGGAACCCAGGAAGTTCGAGCCCTGTACCCCTAGTCCCCGTATGCTTCGTCAACGGCCTTCAGGGGGTCGAACATCTCCTCGATGGGACCGAGCTGCTTCTCCAGCACGCATGGCGGCTCGTAGGTGTCCAGGTCCTCGCCGTCGGCGAAGCCCTTCAGAAGCTCGACCATGTAGAGGAAGTTGCGCACCGGGATGTCGGGCGGCACGCCGTGGTCAACGGTGGGGATGTACCCGCCGTATTTGCGCGCGGTGCGGTAGCGCTTCACGACCTCCGCCCGCGCCTGCTCCTTGGTGAATCGCAGTTCGCGCTTGTCAATGCCGCCGGTGATGAATATCTTCGGATATTTCTTCAGGAAAAGATCGGGGTCGTTTCCCGCCGCTATCTCGATGGGCGAGATGGCCTCCAGCGCGTCGGGGTACATCACGTCCAGTATCTGCCCGTTGTAGCCGTCGCTGTCCATCCCCGCGCACTCCACGCCGCGCTCCTTGAAGAACTGGTAGAGCTTCTTGTAGCGCGGGAGCATGAACGTGCGAATGTCCTGCGGCGAGATCATGGACTGGGTCTTGAATGCCATGTCCTCGCTCAGGACTGTCTCGTCAACCTTGATGTTGCGCAGCGGCTCGTCCAGCAGTTCCATGATGAACCACGTCCAGTAGTCCATCATCTCATGGACGAGCCTGGGCTGGTCCTTGAACATGACGGACAGCCCCTCGAACCCGCACCAGTCGCGCAGCGTCCAGTAAAGCCCCGATGCGCCCGCGCCCACGGGCACGTCAGCTGAGTTGCACTGTTTCACCAGGTCGCGCCAGCACGTCCCCCCGTAGTAGTGGCGGTAGCCGTCCGGGTTCATGCTCTTGTACTTGCCGGGGTCGGCTGCGGGCCGGGTACGGTCCGGCGTGTGAGGGTCGTAGTGCTTCTTCATCTCCTCGAACGTCGCCTTGTCCTTCACGGGGAACTCGATGTATCGGCGCGTGGCGAAACCTTCGGTGGGCTGATTGACGGCGTCCTCGCGCGTCACGCCCATGTGGTCAGTCCAGATGCGCCGGTTGCCCTCGATCTTTATCACCTTCTCCTCGAAGGGCGGGAGCGGCCCCATGTAGAACATTCCGATGCCCATGCCGCCGTCGCCGCCGATGAAGGTGTGCCAGTTGCGCAGCAGCTCTTCTGAGAGTCCCTGCTTGCGCCATGCCTTGAAGGTGCTCGCCCTCGGCCCGCCGAACGAGTAAGGCATGCGGTCCGGCCTCTGGTGACGGATTATCTTGCGGAAACGTTCCCTCGGGGTCTCTTTGCTCATCTCAGCCTTTCCTTTTTCCTGGTCTGTCAGTCTTCGCCTATCAGCCGGCGGATTCTTTCGAGGCTTGTCCGCGCCGTCTTGTCCAGGTTCTCCTCGCTCCCTCCGCCGCGCAGCGGCGAGCACATCTCGTAGGCGACGTAGCCCGCGAACCCGCCCTCCTTGAGGCCCGCGAAGAAGCCCTCGAAGTCAATGAACCCCTCGCCGACGGGCACCGCGCGCACCATGTCCGTGAGCGGGCGGTAGTTCACGAGGCCGGGCACGTAGGCGAAGCGCGGCAGCTTTGCGTAATCCGCCAGCGTGGTCTGGACCATGCGCGGGGCGAGCGCAGCGGCGCACTTGCGCAGGTCATAGCCCTGGAGCGCGGGCGCCCACGGGTCGAACATCGCGCGGCAGTTCGGATGGTCAACGTCGTCGAGGAACTCCACGTAGCTCTCGAAGGCCACGGCCACGTCGTGATGGTTCTGCACGCCGATGACGACACCGTAGTCCGCCGCGAGCGCCGCGCACTCACGAATCGCCGTGGCGCATTTCTGCCAGTCGCCTTGGTATGAGTCCGGGTCGGTCGTGTAGCCGGTGAAGACGCGGATGATTTTCGCGCCGAGTTTCTGCGCCATCTGCGCGAGCGTGCGCACGTATGCCACCTGCATCTCGACGAACGGCACCTCAGCCGCCTTGCCGCCGGTGAAGTCCGTGTAGGCGGCCAGCGTGGCTATCTCGACATTGTGCCTGTCGGCCCACTGGCGCAGGCCGTCGAGGGCCTCATCGCTCCAATCGAGGACCGAAAGGTGCGGCCGCTTCGCCATAAGTTCGACCGCCGGATAGCCCAACCTCGCTGCCCTCTCGATGAAATCTTTCAGTGTGAGCCGATGCTGTCCCCACAGCCCCGCGTAGCTCACCGAGAACAGTGTCGGCGTCGTGCGTCGTTCGTTCTCTGGTTTCTGCTTTTTCGTCATTGGGTACTTCCCGTTAGTACCATCCGTTCTCGTATGCCGTGTCGTACATCGCCACGATGTTCTCCGGCGGGCTGACGGACTGGATGTTGTGGCACGGGGCGAGGATGTAGCCGCCGCCCTTGCCCATGATGCGGATGTTGTCAACCACCTCCTGCTTCACCTCTTTGACCGAGCCGAAGGCGAGCGTGTACTGGTTGTCCACCGCGCCGTGGAACGCGATGCGCGTGCCGAAGTCGCGCTTCAGAGCTTCCCGGTCCATGCCCTTGCAGCGCCACTGGACGGGGTTGAGCACCTCTATGCCCGCCTCGATGAGGTCCGGCAGGAGCGGCCGCACGGCGCCGTCGCTGTGATGAAACACGTGCGCGCCCGCGCTGTGCACCAGGTCCATCATCCGCTTCATGCGCGGCAGCAGGAACTCGTGGAAGTGCGCGGGCGACATCAGCAGGCTCTCCTGCGACCCCAGGTCCTCCGCCACGTAGCTGAACATCACCTTGCCCGGAATCTGCTCGTAGATGCGGCGCGTGCCCTCATAGGCAAGCTCGAAGAGCTTGTCCAGGCAATAGTGCACTATCTCTGGGTTCAGCGCCAGGTCCATGTATGCCTGTTCCATGCCGCGCAGGCTCTTGTAGACGAGGAACGGCTCGGAGCCGCCGCCGCGGATGGGCAGGTCGTCCTTGCCCCTTATCTGTTCCCGCACTCGGTCATAGGCCCACCAATCCGGGCTGGGCCACTTGTAGTCCGCCTTAATCTCGGCGACGCTCTTGTACTTGGCGAGCGGGTTGTGGATGCACTCGCTGTAGACGCCGAAGCCGTAATCGGCGGGCCGATGCCGGCAGCCGAAGATGTCCTGGCCTTCGGGCGGCTCGGGGCCGACGTAGCGCCCGCCCGCCGTGGCGAGCGGGTCAATGTGCAGGCGCTTCTGCGCCTCTTCCATTGTCTTGACGCCGAGGTGGTCGAGCAGCTTCTTTGTGGCCTCGCCCGTGGCCCAGTAGTCGAGCGGGACGCGGTCGGGCACCTGGCGGTTGATTGCGGCGAGCCATCGCTCGCGCGGCGTCATCTTGTCTTTCGGCACGTTGCGTCTCCTCGCGGTTTGGGTGCGGATGGGCAGCGAGGGCACAGTATATGCCCGCCGGGCCTCGTCTTCAATGCGCGCCGGGTCAGCCGAGCGCGAGCGTCTGACCGGCAGATAGTGCGAGCGCACGGGCGAGGCGCACTTCGGCCTCCCCGCCGCCCTGCTCTGTGCGGAACCGGACGACCGTGCCGCCCAAGCCGGCCTTCCTGACGCACGCCAGGCCCCGCGGCAGGCGCAGCGTGCGCAGCTTCAGCTTGCCGTGGAGCACCTGAAGCTCCGCCCGCCGCCTGCGCGTGTCAATCAGGATGGTCCCCCACGCGCTGCCCACCGACCAGAAGCAGCGGAAAGGACTGGTGCGCACGCGCGGCAGGAACTGCATCTCGGCCTCCGGCGCCGAATACTGGAACCCGCTGAGCGCGAGCAGCGGCGCCCATGACGACATCGCCCGCGCGTAATGGTGGCCGCACTCCGGCTCGTTCCACGGGTTGCGCTTGCGGCCGTCGTGGCGCTCTCGCACGTCTCTGACCACCTGGACTCCCTCCCTGACAAGCCCCTCGTAGAGCATCAGCGCCGCGGCCTGGTACTCCAGGCCGGTCCAGAACTCGGAGAACAGCCAGTGGAACATGCGGCCCTTCTTCGCCTTCGGCCACGAGCAGACGACCAGCCCGTGCTCGTCGTTGATCGCGAAGCTGCGGCCCAGGCACTCGTGCTCCGCCATGCTCACGCGGTTGTTCCTGAATATGCTGAGCGCGGTCTTCTTCACGTTCTCCGGCGCGAGCAGGTGGCCCAGCCCGGTGACGTGCGCGAAGTACTGCCCCAGGAGCTGGTCCACCAGGCAGCCGTCCTCTATCTGGCTGGTGGGCTGCGACGGGTCAATGGCGGGCCAGTCCAGGCGCAGTCCCTCCGCCACGGCGGCGCTCGAGGCCGGCCGCAGCCTCTGCTCGTAGTAGTCGCCGTTGAACAGGTGCCTGTCGGTCCAGCGGCTGCCCTTCTCGAAGAGCTTGCGCGTCTGCTCGGCGAACGCCGTGTCTCCGAGCGCGCGGGCCATCTCCTCGGCGGCGCGCAGCGCGCCCAGATACCAGACCTCGCAGAGGGGGTTAGGCCCGTACATCTCGCTGTCGTAGGTGGTGTGCTGTGCGCCTTCCATGACGCCGTCCTTGTCGGCGTCCCAGCCGCCCTTCTGCCAGCAGAACTCGAGCGCCTTGCGCGCCCGGGGCCAGAGCCGCCGCAGCCACTCCGTCTCCCCGCAGAGCTTCCACTCCCGGTGGAGCTTCATGAGGCAGCCCATCTGGCCGTCGGCGGCGGCGAAGCGCCACTTGTCCTCGCCCGGCGGCAGCATCGTGCGGAAGCACATGAAGCCGCTCTCGTCCGTGCTCACGAGGAACTCGGTCTCGCGCATCGAGCGCGCGAGGCTCGGGAACAGGAACGCGGTGGTCTGCTCGTAGTTCCACACGTGCGTGCAGCTCCCGAAGCAGCAGCCCGACTGGTCGTTGCACCCCTCGAAGCCGTAGAACGCGCCGTCGGCGGTGCGGAAACACGTGGTCGTGCGCAGTGTGGAGATGTTGTTCAGCGCCGCCTCGATGACGGCCGGCGGCAGGTTGCTCTCGAGCATCGCCTTTGTGAACCTGCGCGAGGCCCCTTCGAGCGCGGGCAGCCTGCGGGCGAGCTGCTCCACGACGCCCCACGCGTCCTTGAACTGCGTCGCGTAGTAGTTGCCGATGACCTTGTTCCTGCTGCACTCGCACGAGTGCCATGTGTCAGCGCCGGGCGTGCGGTTCGGCATGTGCCACGTGAGGTAGAACGTGACCTGCTCGGTGGCGCGCGGCGCAATGGTCATCGAGGAGCAGACCACCGCCTTGCTGTGGTCCACCTTGCCTTCGGGCGCGGGCGGGCGTCCGCTGGTCTTGAAACTGTGCCAGAACCTCTGGACGTTGAGCGCCTCGTGCGGCGAAGGTGCCGGCCAGCCGGTGAAGGCTGCGGCGCGCGGGCCGTCCACGGCGATGCAGAACGTGCCGCTGGCCGGGTCCTGCGCCGGCATCGAGGTGTTGGCGCACAGCACGCCGCGCACGCGGCCCGCCAGAGGCGGGTGAACTTTGCGACGCGCCTCGTTGCGCCTGTCTTCTCTCTTGCCGATGGGGTTGGGCGCGCAGAAGGCGAGCGAGACCTTCACGGGCCTGCGGCCGGGGTTGTGGACGTGGTAGCGGAGGACGGCTGCCGGGTAGCCGGACGCGTCCGGGTCGCCGGGCACGAGCGGGTTGAACGCCTCAAGTGTGGCCTGGACGGGCACGTCGGGGTCCGCGAAGGCGACGTAGGCGAAGGGATATGCGCCGGTGAAGGCGCACTCCCGCATGCGCGGGATGCCGCTCAACCTGTCGAGCGGCAGGCCGTGTCCGCATTCGTATGGAGGCGGGATGCGGCCTTCGAGCACGCGGGCGCGGACCTTCCTGTCCTGGGTCTCGGTGCGCAGCAGGCAGAAGCAGTACGGGAGGTCGTTGCCTTTGGCCGGGCGGTTGAAGATTTCCCAGTCGCGCAGTTGCCCGCGTCCGCCCAGCGAGATTGTCCCCGTGCCGATGCCGCCGAGAGGGAAGCGGATTTCCCTCAGGTGGTCGCCCTTGTAAACCCTGGGCCGGGATTTCCTGTCGAGCTCACTCAGAACGCCGACGAGTTCCATCTTCTCATCTCCGCAATGGTCGCGCAGATTGACGTGTCTCCCTTCGCCTCGGCAGAGCATACGTGTGCCGCAGGCGGGAATGCAAGCGCCGCGGGCGGTTGACACAGAACGCCCGACGGGGTTTACTGACAGCGCCTTTGTCCCGCTCATCTGCGAGGTTACGCGCTGTGAACTCCCGCGAACGAATGCTGACGGCCATCCAGGGCGGGCGGACGGACTACGTGCCGCTCTCGTTCATGATCTTCTCCGCGCTGCGGGCCAGGCGCGACGACTGGTCCGGCCGCATCGAGGCGCAGCTTGAGCTTGGCCTTGACCCCGTGGCCGACCTCACGTGGATGCTGCCGCG
>Ga0315294_10003128_pt1 | contig 17998 bp, 13 predicted proteins | sample YL17G13_40_MG_FD_203626 | JGI IMG/M metagenome (GOLD analysis project Ga0315294, IMG submission 203626) | Sediment microbial communities from Yellowstone Lake, YNP, Wyoming, USA - YL17G13_40 | ecosystem: Environmental > Aquatic > Freshwater > Lake > Sediment | place: USA: Wyoming | collected... | reverse complement strand
GATGCTGTGGTGGAGGCTATCTATCGGATGATTGCCGATCAGCTGAATGCAGAAATCCCCCCTGGCCCCCCTTTGAAAAAGGGGGGAATTAAAGGAAAAAACCTCTAAGTTAGCGCTTATGCCCGCCAGGGGAGAGGGTAAACATACTGAAATAAAAAAGAAATTTCCTCCCCCTTGATGGGGGAGGGGAGAGTGGGGGTGATTTATTGGATTATTTCACAGCTTCAGGGGGGCAGGGGAGATTTCTGGCAGCTCCGGGGTCCGAGAGAGGAAGATGAGAAACTGGGAAAGCGAATATGAGCGAAAAAAGACCACGGCCGAAGAAGCCGTAAAGGCCGTGAAGTCCGGGGATCGAGTCGTTTTTTCCCACGCCTGCGGAGAGCCCCGGACTTTGCCGGTGGAGTTAGTAAAAAGGGCGGGGGAGTTGCGGGATGTTCAGATTGTCCACCAGGTGGCCATGGGAGAGGCGCTGTACTGTCGCCCGGAATATGCCAAAAGCTTTCGCCATATCGCCCTTTTCGCCGGCGCCCCGACCCGTCAGGCCATCTGGGAAGGGAGGGGAGATTACATTCCGCGCTTCAACGCCGAGATTCCCTCTCTTTTTGACTCTCAATGGCCTTTGGATGTAGCGATGGTGACGGTCTCCCCCCCGGACAAAAATGGCTTCTGCAGCCTGGGGATCTCCGTGGATTGGACCAAGAAAGGTTTCGAAACCGCAAAGATCAGAATCGCCGAGGTCAACCGGAACATGCCCCGGCTGCATGGCGATTCTTTTGTTCATGTCTCGCAGATCGACTCCATCGTGGAAGTGGACCTTCCCCTCCATGAGCTCAACAAGAAGAAAATGACCGAGGTCGAGGAAAAGATCGGCCGGAACGCGGCCCAGTTGATCGATGACGAATGCTGCCTCCAGCTGGGGATCGGGGGGATTCCCGACGCGGTTCTGGCCAATCTCACCACCTTCAAGGATTTGGGAATCCACTCGGAGATGATCTCGGACGGGGTCATGCACCTGGTTGAAAAAGGAGTGATTACCGGGGCCAAGAAAACGATCCACAAAGGGAAGATCGTGGTTACCTTCCTGATGGGCTCCCGGGACTTTTATCACTGGCTGGACGACAACCCCATGATCGAGATCCACAGGGTGGACTACACCAACGACCCGGCGGTGATTGCCCGCAACAAGAAAATGATCGCCATTAATTCAGCATTGGAAGTAGACCTCCTGGGGCAGGTGTGCGCGGACACCCTGGGGCCGCAGCAGTTCTCGGGCGTGGGGGGACAGGTGGATTTCGTGCGCGGAGCCAAGGCCTCCGAAGGGGGGAAAGCGATCATCGCCCTTCCCAGCACGGCCAAGGAGTTCTCCCGCATCGTTCCGGTCTTTAAAACCGGGGCCGCGGTGACGACCTCCCGTAACGATGTGGATTACGTGGTAACCGACATGGGAATCGCCGCCCTCAGCGGCAAAACCTACCGGGAAAGAATGAAAGCCATCATCCAGATCGCCCACCCAAAATTCCAGGAGGAACTGGCGAAGAAAGCCCTGGAAATCTATAACGTGAAAATTTGAAGTATTAAGACGAGAAATTAAGAAGCCTTTGCCACAGAGGGCACAGAGACCACAGAGGTTCCAGGACCCAAAGATAAATGATAAAAATGATAAATACGAAGGTCTGGGAAGGCTTATTTGAGGTTTGAGCATTGAAAAGCTCTTCTTATTCGCAGCATTTGTATGCTCTGTGCTCTCTGTGACCTCTGTGGCTAAAAAGTTTCTGGAAATTTGACCTGGAGACGGCCATGAAAGATCCGATCGGTTTTGTCGGCCTGGGGAACATGGGATTGGGGATGGCCCGCAACATCCTCAAAGCGGGTTTCCCGTTGATCGGTTATGACGTCCGGGAGGAACCCCTTCGGGCGATCAAAGAAATCGGGGGGCAGATCGGGAAATGCCCCCGGGAGGTCTCCGAAGGGGCCAGGATCACGATCGTTGTGGTTTTGAATTATTCCCAGATTGAACAGGTGGTCCTGGGTGAGGATGGGCTTCAGGAGAGGGTAAGGCCGGGAGACGTGATTGCGCTAATGAGCACGGTTTCCCCGGGCCAGGTGAAAGAACTGGCTCAGAAGCTGGAGGGGGAAAAGGTCCAGATCCTGGACGCTCCCATCAGCGGGGGAAAAGAAGGGGCGGAAGCCGGGACCCTTTCCATCATGGTTGGAGGAGAGAAAGATGCCTTTGAGGGGTGCCTCCCCGTCTTCCAGGCAATGGGGAAAAATATTCGCCACCTCGGGGGTTTGGGGAGCGGGATGTCCATGAAGCTGGTGAACAACCTGCTGGTGGCGGTCAATGGGCTGGCGGTGGCGGAGGCCATGGTTCTAGGAAGGAAGGCCGGCCTCGATCCCCAAACCATCCTGGAAATCATCCCCAAGGGCGCGGGAGACAGCTGGATGTTCCGGAACCGCGCCCCTCAGATGGTGAGCAGGGATTTTAGCTGTAGGGGAGAGCTTGATATCCTGGTAAAAGATCTGACCTATATTCTAGAAATGGGCCAATCGTTGAAGACTCCCCTCTTCCTGAGCGCGGTAGCCAAGGAAGTCTTTCAAATCGCCAGTTCCAAGGGCTGGGGGAAAGAAGACGATTCGGCGGTGGTGAAGGCGGTGGAAATCCTGGGCGGACAGAACCAGACATAGGCGAATGACGCTGATTGAAAACCGACAGGTGGGTAAGAAGGAAATATCCTCCATCGAGGCCGTAGGGGCACGATGCATCGTGCCCCTGCATGTGCACCGGGGCTATGCCGCAGGGGCCACTTTTCCCGCGGAGGGCAGCAGAAAAAGTGTAAGCCCTTACAAAGTGAAGTTGTGCGCAAAATGGCAACAAAATTGTAGGGGCAACCCTCGGTGGTTGCCCATCTTGCGGGCGGCCACAGGGGGCCGCCCCTACAATATTTCATTAGGTTCCGATTTGTCCGGGTTAGGATTTTTTTTGGGAAAGGAGAAAATAGGACCATGAACAGCCGCGAACGAGTCCTTACGGCTCTAAGTCATCAGATTTCGGACCGGGTTCCCATCGACTTCGGGAGCTTCCCCGGGGCCACTTCCATGAACGTCTGGGCCTACAAGAATCTGCTGGAATACCTGGGGATCAAACGGGACGTGCGGATCGGGGCCCTGATCATGTTCACGGCGGAGATTGACGAGGACATCCTGGACCGGTTCCACGTGGATACCAAGACCATCACCCCCTCCATCTCCCTGAGCGACTTTGGAATACCGGAGGAGTTCGTGGACAAACCCTGGGGAGTTAGGTGGCAGAGGTCTACGGACTATACCTATGCTCCGGTGGAGGGGCCTTTCCAGAAGATCTCCGACCCGACCCTGGAGGATTTGAAACGGTACAGGTGGCCTAAGGCTTCAGAGATAGAAAATTTTACCAACTGGCGGGAAAAAGCCCGGAGGCTTCGCCAGGAGAGCGATAAGGCCCTGGTGGCCCGGGTCATGCCCGGAATCGTGACCTATGCCCAATTCCTGCGAGGGTTTGAAAACTGGGCCGTCGATCTGGTCCTCAACCCGGATTTCAGCAAGGGCCTCCACGAAAAGTTGGCGGACACCTGGATTGAAGCGGTAAGCCTGGTGGCGGAAGCGGTGGAGGACAACGTGGACATCATCATGTTCGGGGAGGACCTGGGGATCCAAAATCAGACCATGCTGAGCCCGGCCATGTTTCGGGAGCGGATCAAACCGCTGCTGACTAAAATGGTCAAAACCATCAAGACTCGCACGAAGGCCAAAATCGCCATGCACACCTGCGGATCGGTGTATGCCTTTATCGAGGATTTCATCGACATCGGGGTCGATGTCCTCAACCCAATGCAGTCAAATGCCAGAGACATGGAAGCCCCGAAAGTCAAAGCCAGGGCGGGTAACAAGCTGGCCCTGTGGGGAGGAATCGACACCCACGAGGTAATGCCCAAGGGGACCCCCGAGGATGTGCGCCAGGAAGTAAAGAAGAAAATTTCCATCTACGGAAAGGGCGGGGGATACATGCTCTCCCCCGATCACAACGTCCTGGTGGACGTTCCGCCGAAGAACCTGATGGCCATGTTCGAGGCTGCCTTTGAGTACGGGAAATATTAGCTTTTTTCGCATCGAAAGGAATCAAATCCCTGGGCCGGAGGAAGGAAATAAATTCCTTGACAAAAAGCCGAAATTTGGAAATGATTAAGCGTTTAAAAGGGATATTCATTCTGCATTCAATGGGAAAAATCGAAGAAAGGAAGGGGGTGGGGTGAAGGATATTCATCATAGGAAGTCCAACCTTCGATTTTTGGAAGAATCCTAGCTAACTCAATGAAGGAGGTTCAAGAAATGAAAAAGGGATTGGCGGTCTTGGGGGTATTTATTCTGACGATCGGCTTTGCCGTTATCGCAGGGGCCCAGCAGCAGACCTATTCATTTAAAATGCAGAGCACCTGGACGGCCGGAGATTTCCATCATCAAAATCCGACCAAATTTGTGGAAATCGTAGAAAAAGCTTCCGGCGGCCGGATTAAAATCAACCTCATGGCCGCGGGGGCAGTCGTCCCCGCTTTTGAAGTTCTCGATGCGGTGAACAAAGGGATTCTGGACATGGGGAATTCCTGGCCGGGCTACTGGTTCGGGAAACATCCCGCGGCAACTCTCTTCGGAAGCGTGGCCGGTGGCCCCTTCGGGATGGATTCCTGGGATTTCATGGGCTGGTATTACTTAGGCGGGGGCAAAGAACTTTACAACGACCTCATCCAGAAAGAATTGAAAATGGGCGTAGTGGCTTTCGCCAGTTCGGGAGAGACCTGTGAACCCCAGGGATGGTTCCGGAAGCCGATTAAGACCGTAAAAGATTTCAAAGGAATCAAATTCCGGGCCGGCGGCATGGCCTCAGAAGTCTATAAGACTTTGGGGATGACGGTCGTGATTCTTCCAGGCGGGGAAATCGTGCCGGCCATGCAGCGGGGCGTGATTGACGCCGCGGAATACAGCGAACCTTCCTCCGATATGTCCATGGGGTTCCAGGATGTGGCCAAATATTATTATCTGCCGGGAATGCATCAGCCCACAGGGATGATGGAAATCATCATCAATAAGAGTAAATGGGACCCCCTGCCAGCGGACCTGAAAGCGGTCATCGAATTCGCATCCATGGCCACCCAAACCTGGTGGGATGCGGCCATCAAATTGCAGAATGCCAAAGACCTCGAAACGCTGGTGAACAAACATAATGTAAAAGTGTATGAAACCCCGCGGGAAATTTTGGTCGAGGTTTTAAAGGCCTGGGATAAGGTGGCGGAAAAGCACTCCAAGGCAAACGCCTTTTTTGACAAAGTCTATCAGTCTCAGCGGGAGTACGCCAAACGGATCGTTCCCTATAAGCGTTTGAATGAACCTCCGTATGAATTGGCGGCCGATTATTACTGGAAACAGGCGAACCCCTACAAGGTTCAGAAGCCCTAAGGAATTTAGGAAAATTAACCATTGACTGGTTAAAAAGGGGTCAGAGTATGGCCTGAATATGCTCTGGCCCCTTTAAGGTTTTCAGGAGGGAATCACGTTGGAATCCTATTTGAAATGGGCTGAAAAAATTGATCGATTATCCGACTGGAGCGGAAAGGTTATTTCCTACCTCGTGTATCCGCTGGTCGGAGGGGTGGCTTACGAGGTCGTCGCCCGCTATTTTTTTAGAGCTCCTACGGAGTGGGCGTTTGATGTGACCTACATGCTCTATGGTTCGATTTTCATGCTGGGAACGGCGTATACCCTTTTGAAGAAGGGGCATATCCGGACGGACCTTTTCTACAATAAGTGGTCACCCCAAAAACAGGGCAAGATCGATGCGATCATGTACCTGGTTCTCTTTTTCCCCGGAATGATTTTTTATTTAATTGCGGGAATCGATTATACAGCCCATTCATGGATCACTCATGAAAGGGCGGGCAACAGTCCCTGGATGCCGATCATTTATCCGTTTAAAGCGGTCATTCCCCTAACGGCAGCCATGCTCTTGATCCAGGGGTTTTCGGAGTTCATAAAAAGTGTCTATGCCTGGAAGAAGGGGGAATGGAAATGAGCAACGAACTTCTGGGCATCGTAATGCTGGTCATGCTCCTAGGGGTCATTTTCGTCGGGTTCCCGATTTCCTTTACTTTGATCATTGTGGCGCTGGTCTTTGGATATTCGGCGTTCGGAAATATGGTTTTCCATCTCATGGTTTCTCAGACCTTCGGGTTTATGCAGGAGGAAATTCTGGCGGCGGTTCCTCTCTTCATTTTCATGGGGTTTATTACCGAGCAGGCAGGCCTCATGGAACGCCTGTTCAAGGCCCTTCGGGATATTCTGGCGCCTCTGAAAGGGGCTCTTTACCTGGGGGTGATTCTGACGGCGACGATCTTCGCCATGGCCACCGGCATTGTGGGGGCCGCGGTCACCGTCCTGGGAATCATGGCCGCTCCGGTCATGATCAAGTGCGGCTACAGCCCCCGGCTATCCGCCGGGGCGATTGCTGCCGGGGGAACTTTGGGAATTCTCATCCCGCCCAGCGTCATGCTCATCGTCATGGGCCCGGTGCTCGGGATTTCCGTGGCCAAACTGTATGCGGCCGCTTTCGGCCCCGGGTTCCTTCTCGCTTCCATGTACATCATCTACCTTTTGTTCCGCTGCTGGCTCAGGCCGGAACTGGGACCTCCGGTTCCCAAGGAGGAGCGGATTACGGATAAAAAACTCCTGGTGAAGGAATTCGTTATTGGAATGGTTCCTCTCGGTTGCCTCATCGCCGGAACCCTGGGAAGCATCCTGGGCGGATTGGCCACTCCCACCGAAGCGGCGGCCATGGGGGCCATGGGAGCCCTTATATTAGCCCTGGCTTACCGGCAGCTTAACTGGGAAAGATTTCGGAATGCGGCCATCGGTACCCTGCAGATTTCCAGCATGGTCATCTTCCTGGGTGTGGCTTCCAATGTCTTCGGGGCCGTGTTTGCAAGGCTCGGTTCGGCGGATCTGATGACCAAGACGCTCCTTGCCCTCCCGGTTTCTCCTTTTGTGATGCTCCTGATCATCATGGTCCTGATCTTCCTCCTGGGATGGCCCTTCGAATGGCCGGCCATTATATATCTCTTCCTGCCCATTTTCATGCCTCTGGTCCTGGCCTTGAAGTTCGACCTGGTGTGGTTTGGGACGCTGGTGGCGATAAACCTGCAAACGGCCTTTCTTTCTCCCCCAGTGGCCATGTCTGCTTATTACTTGAAGGCAGTCGTGCCGCAGTGGGATTTGAAGACCATATACCTGGGAATGGCCGACTTCATGGTCATTCAATGTATCGCCTTACTCGCGGTCATGATCTTTCCTGAAATCGCCACCTGGTTCCCCAACTGGCTTTTCAGCAATTAAATCCTAATCCGGCCGAGCCGGAACCAAACAGGATGTTGTAGGGGCGGCCCTATGTGGCCGCCCGCAGGATGGGGGCAACCACGCAGGGGTGCCCCTACAAATTGTAACCATTTTGGCGTCAACTTAGCTGGTAGGCGCATAGACTTTTTCCGCAACCATGCGCGGGGATAGTGGCCCCTGCAGCCAACCTCCGTAAGGGCGGTTCGCGAACCGCCCCTACACCGGCTCTGGCTGAAAAAGCCCGAGGCTACCCCTTTGGTTCTGGCTATGCCAAGTGAGGCCTTTAAAATAGGGAGGAAGAAATTGATATGGCCATCGTGGACTTGAAACGAGAGAGAGACGTTTTCATACTGACCATGCAGGGTGGAGAGAACCGGTTTAATCCATCCTTCATCGGCGATATGAATCGGGCGCTCGATCAAGTGGAGCGGTCCACCGGCCCGGCGGCGCTGGTCACCGTGGGCGGGGAGGAGAAATTCTACTCCAATGGGCTTGACCTGGGCTGGTTGATGGGCGAAGGAATAAAGGAGTGGAAAAACTTCATCCCCGAAGTGTTGAAATTCCTCGGGCGGGTCATGGCCTTTCCCGTTCCCACCGTGGCGGCCATCAACGGCCACGCCTTTGCCGCCGGGGCCATGCTGGCCCTGGCCCACGATTTCCGGGTCATGCGGGCCGACCGGGGTTATTTCTGCCTCCCGGAAGTGGACATCAAAATCCCCCTGGCCCCGGGCATGAGGGCCCTGATTCAGAGCCGGCTTTCCCCCGTGGTTTTCCGCGACCTGGTTCTCACCGGCGCCCGGATCGGGGGGAGCGAGGCGAAGGAGAAGGGAGTCGTCGATGAAGCCGTTCCCCCGGACCAGGTCCTGCCGCGGTCCATCGCCCGCGCGGCAGCCCTGGCCAACAAAGATCGCCAAATCTATGGGAATCTCAAGCGGGGAATGTACGCCGAAGCCCTGGCCCTCCTGGAGAGTGGCGAGGCGGATTTCAGCTTTATGAGTCAGGGAACATAAAAGCCGGGCAGTCGAATAGTCGCGTAGTCATATAGAGAGCTTTTCATTGTTCATTGGCCATTGATCATTGTTCATTGATCCTATTTTATCTTTTGCCTCTTACCTCCAACCTCGAACCTCAAACCTGTTTTCATTCCATCCTCTTCCTGAACCGCAACGAACTGAAGGTAAACACGATCCCTCCTAGAATGGCCAGGGCCAGCATCTGGGGCCAGAGAATATCGAAGCCGCTGCCTTTGAGGAAGATCCCCCGGATGATGACCAGAAAGTATCGAAGGGGGTTGGCGTACGTAAGGTATTGGACGATGGGGGGCATGTTGGCGATGGGAAAAACGAAGCCGGAGAGGAGAATGGCGGGAACGAAAAAAAAGAACATGGTCATCATAGCCTGCTGCTGGGTGTGGGAGATGGTGGAGATGAAAAGGCCGATTCCCAGGGAGCTGAGAAGATAAATCGTGGTCGCCGCCAATAATAGAAGGATGGAGCCGCGGATGGGGACTTCAAACCAGAAGACTCCCACCAAAGTGACGATGAGCACGTCGATATAGCCGATGATGGCAAAGGGGATGGTTTTGCCCAGGATGAGTTCGAAGGGGCGGATGGGAGAGACAATCAGCTGCTCCATCGTTCCGATTTCCCGCTCCCGGACGATGGCCATGCAGGTCAGAAGGAGGGTGACGAGCATGATCAGGAAGGCCATGATCCCGGGGACGTAGAAATTCCGGCTCTCCAGGTTGGGGTTAAAGAAAGCCCGGGACTCCACCTCGATTCCCCCTTTGACGAAAAAGGGCCTTTTCATTTCGTCGGGAATGTTGGGGAGGGAAAAAATCCGCTGGACCAGAATTTGGCGGGAATACTCGGCCACGATCCTTTGAGCATAGGCCATCACCACCGAAGCCGTGTTGGAATCGGTCCCGTCCACGATAACCTGAACCGTGGTACCCTGCCGGGTCCGCAACTGCCGGGCAAAGCCTCCATTGATCTGGAGAGCGGCGCTGATCTTTCCCTCATCGATCCGGCGGCGGATTTCCAGCGGGCTTTTGGGCCTTTCCACGATCCGAAAATACCCGGAAGAGGCAAAATGCTCGGTCATCTCCCGACTCTCCGGAGTATTGTCCAAGTCGTAAACCCCCAGGGAAATGTTGCGGATGTCCGTGTTGGCCGCATACCCGAAAATCAACAGCTGGACCAAAGGGGGAAGGAAAAGAACCAGGCGCATCCGGGGATTGCGGAAGGCTTGGATAAATTCCTTAATCAGCATGGATTTAAGCCGCTGCCACATGGTCAACCGATCCTTTTTTGAAACCTCTTATGAGCCCAGAGCGTCATCCCTCCCGCATAGACCGCCAGTAACAGCGCCTCGATCCACAGAATCTCCAGGCCGATCCCCTTGGAATAAATCCCCTTGAGGATGGTCACCACGTACCGACCCGGAACCACATAGGTGATGAATTGGATGAATTGGGGCATATTGTGAATCGGGTAGATAAACCCGGAAAGAATGAAAGTCGGAAGGTAGGATAGAATGATCGAAATCTGACTGGAGAGAAGTTGATTTCTGGTCACAATAGAGACCAGGACTCCCTGGCAGATGGCTCCCAATAGAAACAGGCTGGCCAGAGAGAAAAGAAGAAACCCGCTTCCCCGCAAAGGAACACCGAAAAGGTATCTCCCCATGAGTACCGAGAGGACAAGGTCGATCATTCCGATGACGAAATAGGGGATCAGTTTCCCCAGGATCAACTCCCCTTTGCGGATGGGGGTGGAGATGAGCTGCTCCATGGAACCCCGTTCCCACTCCCGGGCGATGGTCCCGGAGGTGAGAATGGCGGCCAGGATGGACATGATGATGGCGATCAGTCCCGGCACGATGAAGTTCTTCGATTCCAGGTCGGGGTTGAACCAGATTCGGATTCGCGGTTCGATGGGAGGAGAAATTTTGCCCACCCCCAGGCGGGTCATTTTTTCTTTCATCAGGTCTTGAGAGTAGAGCAGGGTGATGGCGTTGGCATACCCCAGGGCAATCGTGGCCGTGTTGGCATCCGTCCCGTCCATGAGCACCTGGATGGTGGTATCCCGGCCCATCTCCAGGTCCCGGGAAAAATTGGCGGGGATGACCAATCCCATTAGCGCCTGGCCGGTATCCAGCATTTCCTGGAGACGGGCGTAACTCTGAGCGGCAGCTTGCAGCTGGAAATATTGCGAACTCAAAAACCGATTAACCAGATCTCGGGACCTGGGGGTGCGGTCGAGGTCATATACCACGGTGGTGATCCGGTCCACGTCCAGCGTAAGGGCATATCCGAAGAGGACCAGGAGAAGCACGGGGATGGAAACCGCCAGGGCCAGCGAACGCGGATCGCGGATGATCTGGAGGAATTCTTTGAGGGCGATGGCTTTTAATCGAACAAATTTCATTTTGGTTGTCGGTAGGGGCACGATGCATCGTGCCCCTACGGTCATGGTTTTCTTACATTTGCTGGATGGTTTTCGTCTTCCAGCCATTTCAAAGGATTGTTTTGAATGTATTCCCGGGTTTCTTCAGGGTCGATTTCGTTGCAGATGACGTGTTCGTAGTAATTCCGTTGCCAGACGAGTTGACCCGGGGCGCCACGGAGTGCGTTAATTTGTTTAGTAGACACGGTTTTAAAAGCGCCAATGAGGCGTCCCAATGGTTTGCGCATTGTAGGGGCGGTTCGCGAACCGCCCCTACGGTCATCCAATATCAAAATGATTGCGTGAAAATGGTTAGGCATGACCACGCACGTATCCAATTCCACATATGGATATTGTTCTGATAACCATTGCCAGGTCTCCGCAATTATTAAACCTGAATTGTTTAATTGCATAATCCCATCAATGGTATCGCCCAAAATAAATTTTCGGTTCTTTGTGCACAAGGTAACAAAATACGCTCCGGCCTGCGAATAATCGTATTCCTTCAGTCGAATCGAATGGCGATTCAATATCTGATTTTTGTCCCGCATGATTTGAATCCTGTTAATGTGCGTAAGGGCGGTTCGCGAACCGCCCCTACAATAGTTCCCGGTCCTTCTCCTCAACCAAAGAAACGAAAACATCTTCCAACGACGGGTCAATTTTTTCCAGGCGCCGGGTGCCTATCCCATGAGCGGACAGGAGGGAAGGGAGGGAGGATGCCAGGTCGGCCCCCTTGGGTGTTACCACGTGTAAAGTATTGCCGAAGACCGCTACTTCCCGCAGGGGCGGTTCGCGAACCGCCCCTACATTTTCTTTCAGCAAGGTCATTGCTTCAACCAGCTGTTCCGTTTCCAGTTCCCACACCGCTTCCGGCATGTATTCCTTTTTCAGCTCGGCGGGGGTTCCCAGAGCGATGATTTTCCCCCGATAAATGAGGGCCAGCCGGTCGCAGTACTCGGCTTCGTCCATGTAATGGGTAGTAACGAAAATGGTGATTCCCCTTCCGGCCATGTCGTAGATCAGGCTCCAGAAGCGGCGGCGGGAGAGGGGGTCCACCCCTGAGGTGGGTTCATCCAGGAAGAGAATGGAGGGTTCGTGGAGAATGGCGCAGCCCAGGGCCAGGCGCTGTTTCCAGCCTCCTGCCAAGGTATGGGTCGGGCTGGTCCGCCTTTCCTGAAGGCCGGCCATCCGCAGTGCCCATTCTTTCCGTTCGGCTTTGATTTCGCGGGGAAGGCAGTAAATCCCGGAGTAGAAATCGATATTCTCCTCCACGGTCAGGTCTTCATAAAGGGAGAATCTCTGGGACATGTACCCGATATGCTGTTTGATCTTTTCGGATTCTTTATATATGTCGAATCCCCCCACACGCCCTTGGCCTGAGGTGGGCGCGAGGATTCCACAGAGCATGCGGATGGTGGTGGATTTCCCGGCGCCGTTGGGGCCCAGGAAACCGAAGATCTCTCCTTTTTCGACTTTGAGGGAAACGTGATCCACCGCGGTGAAAGCCCCGAAGTTCTTTACCAGGTCATCAATTTCCACTGCCCACCCTTGGTTCATACTCCCTTCCGTCTTTCCCTTGATCCCTAACTTGGCAGAGCCGGAACCAAACAGGATATGGTAGGGGCGGCCCGATGTGGCCGCCCGCAAGATGGGCAACCACGCCGGGTTGCCCCTACAATTTTTGTTACCCTCTTGCGCACAATCTTTCTTGTGCTGGACTAAGCCTTTTACCCTGTGCCTTCTGGGACGGTCGCAATAAACACGTCCTCCAGGCTCGGGGGGATCTTTCTTAAAGAGAGGACTTCAAACCCGGACTCTCGGAGCGCTTTTTCCATTTCTCCCTGCGCTCCATCTCTATTTTCTAAAAGCACATGGATCCTGTCGCCGAATATTCCCGCGCCTTTCACCCCGGAAAGGAGTTTGAGAATTTCCACGGCCTTCATCCTCTGCTCACAACGGACCTCCCATAGTTCCCCCTTCATCAAATCCTTAACCTCCTTCGGGGAGCCGATCGAAAGGAGGCGTCCCTGATGCATCAATCCGATCCGGTGGCACCTCTCCGCTTCGTCGAGGTAGGCGGTGGAGATGAAAATGGTGACCCCTTCCCGGAGTAGGTCGTAGAGGATCCGCCAGAAATCCCTTCGGGACACAGGGTCCACGCCATTCGTGGGCTCGTCGAGGAAAAGAATCTCCGGGGTGTGAACGAGGGCGCAAGTCAGTCCCAGTTTCTGCTTCATTCCTCCGGAGAGGTTCTGGGCCAACCGATCTTTGAACGGGGCCAGGTTACTGAAGGAGAGGAGCCTTTCGATCCGCGGGGTGCGTTCCTTCTTGGGAACGTCGTAGAGATCGGCATAGAAGTGGATGTTTTCCATGACCGTTAAATCGCCGTAGAGGGAAAACCTCTGGGCCATGTAGCCGATCCTGTCCTTCAGGGGTTCCGCCTCCTTGCTGACAGCATGTCCCAGAACCCAGGCCTCGCCCGAGGTGGGTCGCAGGATCCCGCTGAAAAGGCGCATGATCGTGGTTTTACCGGATCCGTCGGGCCCGACCAGGCCGAAGATCTCGCCCCTTTCCACGGTGAGATTCAGCTGATCGACGGCGGTGACCAGGCCGAATTTTTTTGTCAGATTCTCTGCTTGAATGGCCAACATATAAAGACCAGTTTCGAGTTTCGGGTTTCGAGTTCCGAGTTAAAAGAATAAAAATTTTTACAGAATAGATCTTGTCTTATGGGTTTTGAATTTCGAGTCGAAGCTGGGAAGATCTACTTGGCTTTTAAACCCGAAACCCGAAACTCGAAACCCGAAACGGTTTCTTCAGTCTTTCAAATGGATTCGTGCGTCCGCCGGCATTCCCGGCTTGAATTCCCGGTGCGGGTTTTCCAGGGCCACTTTGATGCGGTAGACCAGTTTGACTCTTTCTTTGGCGGTCTGGACGTTTTTGGGGGTAAACTCGGCTTCCGAGGAGATGAAGGTGATCTTTCCCGGGTAGACTTTCCCAGGATAGCTGTCTGTGGTTACGGAGACTTTCTGCCCCAGCTTGACTTTCCCCAGGTCACCCTCGGTGATAAAGGCTTTTAACCAGGGTTTTTCCACATCGCCTAAAGTCACCACAGCACCACCGGGGACGACGAATTCACCCGGTTCGGTGTTCTTCACCAGGACGACCCCGGATAGGGGGGCGTTCAATTTGCTGTAGCCGATCTGGGTGTCGATCACTTCGATTGCCGAAGCCGCCTCCTTTACCTGGGCCTGCGCGGTGATCAGCTCCTTCCGCAGGACTTCCACCTGGATCCGGCGGGCTTTGGCCAGTCTCAAGGCGGCCTGCGCCTGTTCCCACTGGGCGCGGGCCGCGGCGATTTCTTCCTTGCGCGGCCCCTCGAAGACCAGGGCGTAATTCTCCTCGGCTTTTTTCTGATTGGCGGCAGCCACTTCGTGGGCGTTTTTCGCCGAATCCCATTCCTGGGCGGAGATGAAATTGTTCTTGTAGAGTTTTTCCGCCCGCTCCATGTCGGATTTTCTTTTCACCAGATCGGCCTGGGCCTGCTCCAGGTTCGCCTTGGCCGCTTGAATCTCCTGGGGCCGGGAGCCGGCAATAAACTGCTGAAGCCGGGCAAGGGCGGCTTCGACCGCGGCCTCCGCCTGGGAGATTTCCTGAAACGTCGCCTGGTCCAGAAGCTCGATATTTTTCTGGAGGGTCGGTATTCTTGACTTTGCCGATTCCCAAGCGGCCTCTGCTCTGGCTTTTTGGGACAAGAGGTCTCGGTGCTCCAGAGAGGCAATCAGCTGACCTTCCTTGACCTGATCTCCCTCTTCCACGGCCAGCCTTTCAATCTTGCCGGGGATTTTAAAAGATGCATCCACCGTGGTGACTTCGATGTTGCCGGATACGGGAATGCCGGTTCCTTCTTCCCGCTGGTTTTGGAGGAAATAATAATAGAGGAGTGCTCCTCCGGCGATCAGGATGACAACCAGGGGGATCAGCTTTTTCTTTTTCATTGCTTTTGCCCTTCTTCAGGAGAGGAGACTCAAGCTTGGCTTTTGCAATATCAAATCAAGTTCTGCATTTCAATGTCAAGCCCTTTTTACAGGAAGAGCTTGAGGGCGATTTGGCATTTGTCCCTCAAAGGGCAAAGATGATATGATTCGGGGAAAAAAGGTGATGGGTTTGCGGATTTTGATTGCCGGCTTTTTGCTCCTGTGCTTGGGGGGTTGTATACCCTCCGTCCCCAAGGGGGATCTCCCTGCACCGGAGGTGGTTCCTTTCCGGGAACGGGAAATAAAAGAACCGCTGACCGATGATTCACCAAAGGAATCCCTGATCGCCTCCGTGGAAAGAAGTCTGGCCGGCCTGAACCAGATGAAAGTGAGGGGGAATACAGCCGGGTTTTCAAAAGAAAAATTCTCTCCCGAGAATGTTTCCCGTACTTTGATTCTATTCCGCGAAATTCTTCAAAGCACAACGGATGATGCCGAGATCGATCGCCAAATACGGAGTAACTTTTCTTTCTGGGAGCCGGGGCGGGGAGGTTCATCAGACTCCCTCCTCTTAACCGGTTACTTTGAGCCCATCCTTGAAGGAAGCCTTGAGCCGGGAGGAGAATACTCCTACCCCCTCTATGCCCCGCCGTGTGACCTTGTAAAGGCAGCGGCGGAAACAACCCCTGCGGAAGCATCCTCAAAGAAGCGTGTCGTCCGGATCGAAGACGGGCGGGAGGTTCCCTACTATTCCCGGCGGGAGATCGATACAGAAGGTGTGTTGCAGGGAAAAGAGCTGGAACTCGTCTGGCTCAAGGATCCCTGGGAGCGGTTCGTGCTGCACATCCAGGGATCCGGGCAGGTCCGGCTGCCCGATGGGGATACCCTCCGGGTGGGTTATGCCGCCTCCAATGGGCGTCCCTACCGTCCCATCGGCCGCTACCTGATCGATCAGGGATTTCTGGACGAAAAGGACATATCCATGGAGCGGATCCGGGAGTTCATCCGGAACAACCCGGGCCGGGCGGAAGAAATCTTCCATTATAATGAAAGATACATTTTCTTCCGTCTCCTGCCTGATTCCGAGGGACCGCAAGGAGCGCTGGGGGTTCCCCTGACTCCGGGAAGGTCCATCGCCACGGACCTGACGATCTTTCCGCCCGGAGCATTGGCTTATCTCGTTTCCCGTCAGCCCGACCTGGACGAGTCCGGAAGAGTCGTGGGCTGGAAACCGCTGCGCCGGTTTGTTCTCAACCAGGACACGGGAGCCGCCATCAAAGGCCCCGGGCGGGTGGACCTCTTCTTCGGCAGCGGCGAAAGGGCGGGAACGGCGGCGGGGGAGATGAGGGAGGAAGGGAGAATCTATTTTCTGCTGGCGAAGTGATTATTCAGGGGGCAGGGTGCAGGGGGCAGAGAAAGGCAAATGCGGAATTCGGAATGCGGAATGCGGAATGCGGAATGCGGAATAAAAAAACCAGGGTGCCGGGTGTAGGGTGTCGGGAAGCGACGCAGGGCGAGACGACAAATTAAATTCCTAACCCGGCATAGCCGGAACCAAACAGGATGTTGTAGGCGTCCCGCCATGGCGGGATGGCCGCCCGCAGGATGGGCAACCACGCAGGGTTGCCCCTACAATTTGTGACCATTTTGGCGTCAATTTAGCCGGTGAGCGCCTACGCTTTTTCCGCGACTACGCGCGGAAAAAGTGGCCCTGCAGCCAGCATCCGTAGGGGCGGTTCGCGAACCGCCCTTACACCGGTCTCGCAAAGTGAATATTTCGTTCTTACAAACATGTTTGTATTAATGAGGCGCTAAGCGCCTAAATCCTTCTTTTTGAGCAAGGCAGATGATCGATCTCACTCAAACCGATGTTTTGATTGTTGGCGGTGGCGGCGCCGGGATGCGGGCAGCCATTGAAGCGGCCTCGCTCGGCTGTCAGGTGCTGGTAGCCAATAAAGGGCCGGTGGGCAGATCCGGAACCACTCCCATGGCCATGGAAGCTTTTCAGGCCGTCGGCTTTCCCGGAGATTCGGAAGAAATCCATTTTCGGGACACGGTTGAGGGAGGTTATCATCTGGGCGATGAAAACCTGATTTCCGTCCTGGCGCGGGATGCGGCCCGCAGAGCAAGAGACCTGGAAGCTTACGGAGTCAAGTTCAAGAAAAAGCCCGACGGCGCCTTTGATCCCATGCATCACCCCGGGCAGACCTTCCCCCGCGCTCTTTTCATCCAGGGGGGGGGGTATGGGATGCTGTCCGGTCTGGTCCGGGAGGCCGGGAAACATCCCGGGATCCGGGCGCTGAACGATGTCTTGGTAGTAAAGTTGATTCTCGACCGGAAAAGGAGCGCTTCGGGGGCCATCCTCCTGGACCTGAAGGATGGACGGGTGAAAGCCCTCCGGAGCAAAGCGGTGATTTTGGCCACCGGTGGTTACGAAGAGCTCTGGGCGCTCAACGATGCCTCCTGCACCGCCTGCGGCGACGGAGTCTTCCTGGCTTATGAGGCCGGGGCTGAACTGGTTGACCTGGAGATGCTCCAGTACTACCCCACGGTGGTCATCCACCCTCCTTCCATCCAGGGGACCTTGTTTCAGTATGAACTGATCACCGATCCGGAGATGCTGGGAGGCCGACTCCTGAACGGAAAGAAAGAGCCTTTCTTTAAAGGGAAACTCCTGCGGGATGCCATTGTCCGGGCCATCGGCAAAGAAGTCCGTGCGGGGCGGGGGACACCCCACGGCGGGGTGTATATCGACCTGGTCCATTCCACCAAGAGCCGGGAAGATTTGACCCGGGCGCTGGAAAAGTGGCAGCCCAATCAATTCCATTATCTCCAGGACATGGGCTTCGACTTGAGGGAAACCCTGGTGGAGGTTGCTCCCCATGCCCATTACACCCTGGGAGGAGTGGCCATCGATGAAGAAGCCAGGACCACGGTCCCCGGACTGTTTGCCGCCGGAGAGGTGGCGGGGAATCTCCACGGCGCGAACCGGGTTTCGGGCAACGCCCTGGCGGAAACGCAGGTCTTTGGCGCCCTGGCCGGGGCATCGGCGGCAGGCTGGGCGAAAGAGAAGAATTTTGAAGAAAGCCCGGATGAGCGGGATGAATGGCAGCAAACCAAAGCTCTGCTGGAAAAAATGGGCCAGAATAAGGAGAGAGG
>Ga0315294_10003127_pt1 | contig 18003 bp, 15 predicted proteins | sample YL17G13_40_MG_FD_203626 | JGI IMG/M metagenome (GOLD analysis project Ga0315294, IMG submission 203626) | Sediment microbial communities from Yellowstone Lake, YNP, Wyoming, USA - YL17G13_40 | ecosystem: Environmental > Aquatic > Freshwater > Lake > Sediment | place: USA: Wyoming | collected... | reverse complement strand
ATTAATTATCTCCAGGCTTCAGGTGACCATCCCTCTTGCCATCCTGTCGATGATTTTTGCCGTCTTCCTTTCTATTCCTATGGGGACTTACTCTTCATTGCATCGGAATCGGATGGGAGATTACGGCATCATGGTCTTTTCGCAAATCGGTCTAGCCGTGCCCGCTTTCTGGGCAGGCATCCTTCTGATTCTCCTCTTTGCCGTCACCCTGCATTGGTTCCCTGCGGGAGGATTCCAGCCTTGGTTGGTGGCTCCAATGAGGGCAGTGAAATCCCTTATTCTCCCTGCCCTCTCTCTGGGGCTGGTAAGGGCTGCAGTTCTTACCCGAATGACCCGATCCTCCATGCTTGAAGTCTTGGGAGAGGATTATATTCGGACGGCCAGGAGCAAAGGGATGCCGGAAAGGGTCGTAGTCTATAAGCATGCCTTCCGAAACGCCATCATCCCTGTGATCACGATCATCGGGCTTCAGGCGGGTGATCTTCTTGCGGGTGCGATTATCATTGAAAATGTATTCCATCTGCCAGGGATTGGGAGGTTGGTCTTTGAAGCGATTGGCCAGAGGGACCTTCCGGTCATCCAAGGGGTCGTTCTTTTTATCACCACAGTCATCATTTTCATCAATTTCATGATCGATATTGCCTATAGGTACCTCGACCCACGGATTCGATATGAATAATCACTAATCACCCCCTCACCCTCACCCTTCCCCTCTCCCCTCAGGGGAGAGGGATGGGGTGAGGGGAAAGCGAAATGGTCAAATGAGCCTTCGACGGTTATTTAGAAACACCAACTTCGCTATTGGTTTTTCCATCACACTGGCTATTCTTCTTGCTGCTCTTCTCAGCCTCGGTTATACCCCTTATGATCCGAATCGGATGAACCTCTCCGAAAGATTTCAGCCTCCCAATGGGACTCACTGGTTGGGAACCGATCAATATGGGAGAGATATCTTCAGTCGAGTGATGAAGGGATCGGCTAATTCCATTCTCGTCGGTCTGGTGGCCGTTTCCATTGGCATGAGTTTCGGGATTCTTCTCGGTTCCTTGGCTTCCTTTTATAAAAGGTGGGTGGACGAAGCTGTGATGAGGATCTCAGATGTGCTTTATGGATTTCCCGCTGTCCTGAGTGCCATTCTCATTACTTCTATCCTTGGCCCCGGGGTTGTGAATAGTATGATTGCCATTGGGATCTTCAACATCCCCATCTTTGCGAGGTTGACCCGGGCCACGTCTCTCTCCATATGGGAGCGAGATTATGTCATCTCCGCCAAGGCGATTGGAAGAAGTGATGCGGGGATCATCTGGAAATACATTCTCCCCAATATCCTCTCCTCTCTCGTCGTTCAAGGAACCGTTCAATTCGCCATCGCCATCTTAGCTGAGGCTGGCCTGAGCTATTTGGGGTTAGGGACCCAGCCTCCCCATGCCAGTTGGGGCAGGATGCTCAACGAGGCTCAGACCTTTATGGGAACTTCTTCCTGGTTGGCGATCTTTCCCGGGTGTGCCATTGCCTTAGCCGTATTGGGATTCAATCTCCTCGGAGATGGATTAAGAGATATGCTCGATCCAAAGATCGCAAGGATCCAAGGACGACTATAAAAAATAAAACCGCAGAGCGCATAGAATTTTGTATCTCAGGGCTTCAGCCCTGAAAGGTCAGCCATGAATGGCTGAGTTACACGCTTTGCGCTATGCTCTATGCCCTATGCAGGACTTACAGTTGTTAAGGAGAAGGAGAAAAACCTTGAAGATCGACCGCCTATTGAAAGAGATAAAGGAAGCAGAGCTAATCCAGCTCACTCAGGACCTTATCCGAATTCCCAGCGTCAGGCGTCAAGGGCTTGGAGGAGGTGAGGAAGAGGTAGCCCTTCTCCTTGCTCATCTCTTAGAGGAGATGGGACTCGATGTGGTTGTTGAAGAAGTTGAGTCTCGTTCTCTCAACGTCATTGGCGTGCTTCAGGGACAGGGGGAAGGTCTATGTCTGATGTTTGAATGCCATACCGATGTTGTAACCGAGGGCGATGCTTCCGAATGGAAATATGGGCCTTACGAAGGGAGATTAGTTGGGAATCGGATCTATGGAAGAGGAGCTTGCGACACCAAAGGAAATTTAGCGGCTGCTGTAAAGGCTGTCCAGGCAATCAGTCAATCGGGCATCCCTTTTAACGGGAAGATCCTTCTGGGCATACTGGTCGATGAGGAAGGGATGATGAGTGGAGTAAAACATTTTATCCGTCAGGGGTGGGCTAATGGCGTCAGTTCTGCCATTATCTGCGAGCCTGTAGATAATCATCTCTGCATCACCCAGAAAGGAGCCCTCAGGGCAGAACTGATCACAAGCGGAAAGATGAGTCATGGAGCCATGCCCTTAGCCGGGTTCAATCCCATTCCTCCGATGGTGTCAATCTTAGAAAAGATCAGACAGTTAGAGGAGGAAGAGATTGGAAGATTGGGAAGGGACACCTTTTTAGGATACCCAAGCATCACGCCCACTGTGCTTCAGGCTCCTGTGAAAGGGGAACCTCAGCTCAACGTGATCCCCCAACAGTGCAGAGCATTATTGGACATTCGGACCATTCCTGGCCAGTCCCATGAAGCCCTGAAAAAACAGTTGGAGGATATTGTCCAAGAGGAAGAAAGATCGATCCGCGCCAGTCTTCAATCCGGTCCATTAATGGGGATCCGAGAGGAATTCCAAAAGGGTTTATCGAAGGGGATTTCCTTTCAGGCGAAGTTCCATGTGTTTGAAGATAGGCCCTGGACCAAGACCTCTCGCGATGAACCGATTGTCCAGGCGGTTTCGAGAGCCTATCGATCGATTACCGGACAAGAACCCATCTACGATGGTGTCCCGGGTGCAACGGATGGAACCTTTCTTTCGGCCTGTGCAGGAATCCCGATCATCACCCTGGGGGCAGGCAAGTGGATGGTCCCCCATCAGAAGGACGAATGGGTATCCGTCGAGGATCTCTACCTAACAGCAAAAATCTATGCAGCCAGCGCCCTCGAATTCCTGGTAGGTATACGGTGAACGTGAACGGCATACTTTAAAAGGTATAGTCTCGCTCTTAGATATCCAAAGGACATGGATCATTGTATAATAACTCAAAAACTTTCAAGGTTATGCTTATAACTATTTCTCTAAGTAATTTCCAACTTTTCTAACTTTTCCAGACGTTTCTTCAAGAAAGGAATTGAATTTGAGATTAATAGAAGTACGGTTAATCCTAGAAAGGTAGCGGAAATCGGTCGCTTGAAAAAGATGAGAAAGTTTCCATCAGCCATAATCAAAGAACGACGTAGCGATTCTTCGAGTAAATCTCCAAGGATAAACCCTAAAACAAGAGGTGCTGGTTCATACTCAAACTTTCGCATCAGGTAGCCAACCACTCCAAACACTACCATTAAAGAAACATCAAAGGCAAGGCCTCGTTCGCTATAAGCTCCAATCAGACAGAACATAATAATCAATGGGAAGAGAATTCGATAGGGAATTTTCAAAAATCTAACCCAAATGGGGATCAGGGGAAGGTTCAAAAGAACTAATAGGATATTTCCGATATACATGCTTGCTATTAATCCCCAGAACACATCCGGGTATTGCTTAATTAACAGGGGACCGGGTTGAATTCCGTGAACCATCAAAGCTGCAAAAAGAAGAGCCATTACCACATTTGTAGGAATGCCTAATGTGAGCAAGGGAATGAAAGATCCCCCGGTCGCTGAGTTATTAGCTGTCTCGGGTCCAGCAACCCCTTCAATGGCTCCGTGGCCGAAGCGTTCCGGTCTTTTTGATAGACGTTTTTCTATCCCATATGAAGCGAATGATGAAATAGTTGGGCCCCCTCCTGGAAGGACACCGAGGAAAAATCCGAGGATTGAACCCCGAACGACCGGCCATGTCGAATCCTTCCAATCTCGGAGGTTAGGGAGAAGGTTCTTTACATGGGTGATGACGGATATTTTAGAAATCTTTTCTTCAAGACTTAGAAAAACTTCCCCCAATCCAAAAAGGCCCATCACTAAAGGGACCATGCTAATTCCATCAAAGAGTTCTCCCATACCGAAAGTAAATCTTTGAGCCGACGAAACTTGATCTATTCCTATTTGGCTCAAAAAAATTCCTAATAGAGCTGATATCAGAGCCTTTTGAACCGATTTCTGAGCCAGGTAAACAACCAAGATCATTCCAAGACAAATGAGCCCGAAATATTCAGGCGGCCCAAATCTAAGTGCAAAAGTAGATAGGGGGACAGCCAATATCATGAGGCCTATGACACTAAATGTTCCCCCGATAAAAGATCCTAAGGCGGATATTCCCAGAGCCGGTCCCGCCCTCCCTTGCAAAGCCATCTGGTGACCATCGAGGCATGTCACCACGGATGCAGCCTCACCCGGTATATTGACTAGAATAGAAGTTGTAGACCCTCCGTATTGAGCTCCGTAAAAGATCCCGGCCAACATGATGATTGCTGATGCCGGAGGCATCCCTAAAGTAACCGGGAATAAAAGAGCAATCGTTGCTCCGGGTCCCAGCCCAGGTAGCACACCGATCAGCGTCCCAATGAAGACTCCTACAAAGCATAGGAAGAGATTAAATGGTTGAAGACAGAGTGAAAAACCAAGAATCAGACTTTCCCACATAAAATACGCATTATTTCAAGAAATTCAGTACCCCCGTAGGCAATCCAATTCCGAGAAACGTTGAGAACAAAACATAACTCCCTACCGCAATCAAAATTGAACTTCCAACAATGACATACCATTTCATGGTTTTAGAAATGGCAAACAATAATAAGAGAACGATGAACAAGTCCAAGACATAACCCAATCTTTCCAAAAATAAAGTATAGAAAATTAAGGAGCCCAAGATCCATAGATTTACTTTTTTGTTTTTAAAAGCTTCCCCCTCTATTGCTTCACCTTTGGAGAAAAATAGGTTTTTCAAAAACAGATGTAAAGAAAGGAGGAAAAGAATACCTCCTGTCCCAAAACACATAAATCCAGGACCTGGGCCACGACGACCGTAAAGGGAGAGTTTGATTGAACTGAGGGAAATAGCGAGACCAAGAAGCATCAGAAATAAGCTTGTGTAAATATTGATTTTTCTCATTCACACAATCTCATGGTAATTTAGTTAAGTTCCCCTCAATGGTACGATGCTTCGATTGTGACTCTTTACACCACTTATTCCGCCGCAGGCAGGGCGAGCTATTCCTTAAGCTTGTCTTTGATCTTATTTACTTTTGAAAACCCCTCAAGAATATGTTTTTTGAACTCTTCAGGATCCATGTAGACAGGTTCTAACCCAGCCTTTTCGAGCTGAGCTAATACCTTGGGATCTTTCATCGCCTTTTCAAAAGCCAAAGAGATTTTTTCTATTCGATCCTTGGAAACTTTAGCTGAACAGCCAGCCCCTGCAAAGGCAAGTGGCGCCTCCTCATATCCAAGATCCACGGCTGTGGGGACATCAGGAATCTCTTTTACACGTCTCTTCCCGAAGACAACCAGTGCCCTCACTGTGCCTGCCTGAATGTGTGGCTTTGCCATCGCATAAGGGACAGAACTAAGATCTACATGTCCACCCAGAAGAGCTGTCATTGCAGGCCCTGATCCTTTAAAAGGAACTGGGACAATGTCTATTCCTGCATTGCTTTTTAGAAGCTCAGCTCCTATTCCCTGAGAAGTACGAGTGGTTGGAAGGGAATATTTCAATTTCCCAGGATTTTGCTTGGCATAAGCCACTAATTCTTTAAATGTCTTGAAAGGAGAACTGCTCAGGGCTGCAAAAATATTGAGGTTATCGATCCAGTTGCAGATTGGATAGATTTCCTGAAAATCGTAAGGGAGTTGCCCAAAAACTGCTCCAACAAAGGTGCTGAACTGATGTAACCCAAAAAGAGTGTAACCATCGGGTTTCTTATTGAGAGAATAACTCACTCCAACAGATCCTTCACCGCCTGCCTTATTTGTAATAGAGATTGGTACACCAATATAGTTTGCAACTGCAGGTATAACAATTCTTGCGGCAACGTCCGCCCCTCCTCCTGGGGGATAACAAACTACAAATTCAATTGGACCACTAGGAAATATTTCTGCCGCTTTCGCAGAAATATTTAAAGCTAATATTCCCAAAGAGACCACTGTCCCAAAAACTAAAATCCTTTTTATAAATAGTTTATTCATATGCTCCTCCTTTATAGTTTTTTTCTCTAAAATACACGCAGATTAAAAAATGAAATTGTTATGATGATTCCCTCTCCGCTAAAATTAATTTTTTGTAAATTTAATCCCCGCCACCTCCTTCATTATATATTACCTCTTTGCCTATTATCTTCTCTTAATCCCAGAACTCACTGACAAAACTTGAAAACTTATTCCTTCATTGGTATCCAAACAAATTTCTTATAATTTTCTATTATCTGTGCAATGCGCTCTTGGGGCCAGGAGGGGTCCCAACTCAATCCTAAATCTTCGTTCACAATAATGACATTTAGTGTAGTCCGAAAAGGTTTCCCCTCAATGATCGTAAAAATATTACATGCTCTATCAGTTGCTCTACAATCATTACATTCACCAGTTACAACACAGGGTGTCTTAAATTCTCTTCCACCTAATTCAACTGATCTTATACGAATATGGTTTGGAGCAATTATATTTCGGATTCGGTGAAATGCCTCACTCAGATCCTTAACGATCTTATTTCTACCTATGACAATAATAGAATTTGTATGTCCCCAAAACATTCCTGCAACTCGATTCCCTGCAGCGTCTACATTAACTAATCGACCGTCTATGGTGATTACATTCGATCCTGTGAGGAAAACATCGCAGATAGTTGCTTCTTTAATAATGCTTCTACGATAATGCTCTCGACCCTTTTGTGGATTCATTTTAGCTTCTTCTGGATCGAAGGCATCCAAAACCTTCGTACCCCTTTCCTTCAACTCTTTCAGAAAACCCAGCTGCCTGACGGTAGTTGAATCCCCAATCCCCACTGCTGCATCTTTTTGGATCAAGTCTAAAATCTTTAATCTCGCTTCTAAAGAATTCTCTGCAAATATCCCATTAATATGCCTTGAGTGAAGCGAGGCTAAACATTCTTTAATCTGTATATCCATAAATCCCCTCAATCCCTATACCCTTTCCATACCTTGTTAAATACCCTCATTAAATTGCCGCCTAACACCTTCTCAATATCGGCATCCGCATAACCTCTCGCTACGAGCCCATGAGTGAGATACTGTATCTCTGAGATCGTCTTGATCGCATATCGATACTCAAATTTTCCCCAATCAAATTCAGGATACCTTCCTGCCATCGTATTGGCCTGGAGTGGAGTTCTACTATCCGGAGCTGAATCCAAACCAACCCCAACATAATCCACTCCCACCAAATTCACAACATAATCAATATGATTCAACGTATCATCCAGCGTCGTCCCTTCCTGTGTCCCACCTTTTCTCAAAAACGGAGAAAATGTACTAACACAATTCACTCCGCCCTTCTTTGCCAAGGCTTTAAGCATTGCGTCACTTGAATTTCTAAAGTGATCAAAGATCCCCTTGACACAATTGTGGGAAAAGATGACCGGATCCTTAGATACCTCAATGGTGTCTAAAGAACTGGCTTCTCCTGTATGCGTTAGATCAATGACGATACCTATTCTGTTCATTTCCTGAACTAGTTCAACCCCTAATTTACTCAAACCCGAATCTGTTCTCTCTCCACAACCATCAGCAAAATAGTTCTTTCTCTGATAGGTCAAACCACTAATTCGTAGTCCAAGTTGATGAAAAATTTTTACAAAACCTAAATCACGTTCCATAGGCCTTCCGTCCTGGAATGCAAGGATAACTCCCACTTTACCTTCTTTTTTAGCTCTCTGAATATCAACCGTGTTCTTAACTAATAAGAGCTTATCGGAGTTGGACTCGATCTTTGAATATAAAGTAGTAAAATTGATCAAGACCTCCTCAAGGCTCATCCAACCCTGATAATTTACCGTCAGACTAATTGCAGTCAGCTTACTCTCAAGAAGTTTAGGAAAATACTTTTCCGTAAAATCAGGAACGAAGGTCGAATCACAGGCATTAACAAAAATAACCTTCTTATTAATCTCATTGGCTCTCGATTTTTCCTTTTCGGTTAACTCAGAAAATCTCTTCATCTTAAGTCTCCTCCTTTGGATTTAGTTATTGTTTCAAACTCTCTGTTATATTTTAGCGCATATGCTTTGAGTCTTTGAAACTTCGACAATTTCTCAAAGAGACTCATGTCCTGTTCAGATGGAACCCATAAATCCTCTTATCAATTTCTTCCAGTTTCTTCTTTTCCCACTCCAAGTAAGATCCCAAAATTTCTTCAAGTTTATCCACTGGGTTTGGATCAAAATCTACCCGAAGATCAACAAGAGGTCCCCAAGGTTGGAATTGATCAGGACTCAATACAAGAATGGCAGCTGATCGTTTCCCTTCTCGATCTCCCCCTGCCTCTTGACCTTTCTTAAGACCAGCTATAAGCCGGAAAGGCAAACTCCCAGAAGTCATCTCGAAGCCCTTAGCCATTGCGTCCAAAACCTGGTTTCCTGGAAGTGTGTTTCCCATGACGACGTAATTTTGATTAATCAAATGGCCATGCCATGGCTCAGTAAGTTCGCCTGTATGGACTGCCCATTCCCCAGAGAGATTTGATATAAGTAGTTGACGATATTGGTAATTTTTATCCTGCCGATTGAGGATATCTAAGGTTTCTTGGGCCGAAAATCCGATTTCTAAGAGTTTTAATCCCATCGTCCCATAAAATACATTGGTTTTGCCTTGGGTGGCTACCAAACCCACTCCATCGCGGTAATGGGGAACTCGTTTACCTACTGCAGCAGAGGCTGTAGAAACTGCCAAACCAATAGCTCCACTGTTTGGATCACGAGCAATCAGGGAGAATGTCATATTATCTTACTCCTCTCAAAAGTTTCTAATCCTTAGGAGTCGCCGAAATAATTTGTAACTGAGCTTTTTGACAGGCTTCCTTTGCTTTGTCAAGGCTCCCCCGACGCTGAGAAAGCCAGTTTCTTCTTTGTTTTAGTTCCTCTTCCTGATGGGAAATGAGTGTCTCCATGGATTGAGGGCCAGGACCACCTACTACCTCCCGGATTGCCACATTGAAATATGGATCCAGGGCTTTCCGAATATCCTCTTCGGTGAGATGCAGATCATATCCCAAAACTTCGCGGGAGGCTTGATCGATCATCGCCGATGAAAGCTCTCCCACTCCCTTGGCTCTATCCAAGAGTTCATTTACTACTCGGCCGATAATCTGATGTGCTTGGCGAAAAGAGACGCCCTTTTCCCGAACCAAAAGGTCGGCCAATTCTGTGACCGTCGAGAAACCCTGAGCGACGCGTTCCAGCATCCTTTCTCTGTTGAAAATAAGCTGTGGAAAGAGATGGGTCAGCATTTCCAGAGATCCTTGAACTAGCCCGAAGGCATTATGAACCATAGATGCTGCCTCCCCACCTGCTTCGCGGTTGTGGCTGAAGGATGTGCCTTTCAGGACGGCGAGTACAGAAGTCACTGCAGCGATGACATGGCCGGCCCGCCCTTTGATGTGTTCTAAGACGATTGGATTCTTTTTCTGCGGCATGATGCTTGACGTAGCCGAAAATTCCTCGGGCATATTCAAGAATGAGAATTCGAAAGTATTCCATATGATAAAATCTTCCGCCAACCTGCTCAATGTAGTCATCAAAATGGCCAGAGTTGAGGTAGATTCAGCTAAAAAATCGCGGGAAGCTACTGCATCATAAGAATTTTCCACAATCCCATCAAATCCTAATAAGCCAGCCACTCGTTCCCGGTTAATCGGGAACCCTGTCGTAGCCAACGCTGCAGCTCCCAGGGGACAACGGTTCGTACGCTCATAAGCTACCATAAGCCTGTTAAGGTCTCGACCTAAAGCCTGGGTTATTCCAGTCAGGTAATGGGCCAACGTAACGGGCTGAGCATGTTGCCAATGGGTATAGCCAGGCATCAAAGTCTGGAAATGAGCCTTTGATACTGTTAAGATGGCTTGAATCAGTTGGAGGAGATGATCTGCTGTTGTCAATATCTGATTTCGTACCTCCATGCGTGAAGAAGTCGCATAGATGTCATTACGACTTCTTCCAATATGCATCTTGCCACCCACTTCTCCTACTTTTTTGATCAGTTGAGATTCGAGGTTCATGTAGAGATCGGTCCCCACATCCAAATTGCCTGCATAAATATCTTCCTTTTCTAATGCTGAAAGTCCTCGAAGAATAAGCCCCGCTTCGTCAGCAGTGAGAAGTTTCTGCTCTTTAAGCATAATTACATGGGCCTTATGAATATATAGGTGATGTACTAATTCCTTCCTAGCTGCATATAGATAGGGTTCGGTGATATGCTTAATTACGGATGGATGAAGTTCTTTTCTGAGACGTCCACGAAACACATTCCCCTCCGAGATAATGCGTCTTACCCTTTAATTTGATTGCCCATCTACATTTATACTAAACCAACTAGAAACTGAAGGCCAAAAACTCCCAAGCTATGGGGATAGATATATGGACAATTGCCTAATATCTGAAATATTTTCAAGGTCATCAAGATTTTTCTTTAATTCCTCGCCTCTTTTTTCTCCGATCAATGGTTTAACCAATTGAAGAAACTTCTTTCCCAACTCCTCTTCGGTCAGCCTTTCTCGAGGGAGAGCAACAAAATTTTCATATTCATTTCCATTTTTCAAATGGACCCGTACTAAAGAAGGTCTTCCTTGTGGATACGGTGGTTTTAAATTCTCATCTTTGACTACTCGAACAAGAGAGGCTGCTCTCAAAATTTGTGGATCTATAACAGATTCAGTTGCAATAGAATCTATAAGCAGTTTCCTGTGTATAAGCCAACTCCCGAGGCAATAGGGGATGCTGAAAATACCAGCAAGAGTATTAGGGGGATTTTGTTCCTTTAAATGAAAAGCTGCCGGGAACGTCCTTACCTCTATCCAGTCAATATCGTCCACAGAAATTCGGTGACTTGCTAAGATATTTTCCAAAGCTTGAAGGCTTGAATGTACGTGAGCACAGGCTGGGTATGCCTTAAAATAGTTATTGAGAATTTCATAGGTTTTTCCTAAACCTTTAGTTATTATCTCCGGGTTTGGGCGGGTTGCGTATAAGGGGAGAAAAAATTCCTCTAAGGAGGATGGAGGGCCAATTAAACCGGCTTGAGTTGCTAAGGCAGCAATAATTGCATGGCTTGTTCCAAGACCAGGAGCTAAGTGATGAATAGTTGCACCGTCGGTAGTAGCTCTCCTCCAGGTAGCAAGAGTCAGGATTGAAATGGAATTTATAAGATTTACAAATTGTTTCTCTGTAAAGGATAGGATTTTCCCGACACTAACCGCTGCACCAACGATCGACCAATTACCATGTGGATGGATCTTTGGGTCCATCGGCAGAACAGAAAAACCAATTCTTACAGCAACCTCATACCCCGTTACAACTGCCACGATTAAATCTTTTCCAGAAATCCCTTTATCTTCGCCCATGGCAAAAGCAGCTGGGACGATGTGAATTCCTGGATGGGCAGCAAGTCTATGCCCCTCATCGTACTGTGTTATAGTGGGAAGTGATGCATTGAGAAGCGTAGCGATAAATGGGTTTGTCTTAAAAGGAGTTCCCAAAACTGTGGAGGTCCCAGAATCTCTGTCAATAAGGGCCTTCCTCAGGTTAGATAGACTTGGGGCCGTAGTAGCTCTTAACATAACTCCAATCGTGTCTCGGATAATCTCTTTAGCCCGTTTGATTACTTCAGGAGGTAATAAATCGAAATTTTGCTTCACAGCAAATTGGGCGAAACGAAGTTCGGCAGAATTTTCAACTTTTTTATCCATAGATACAACCTCCTAAATATCCATTAATAAAACACAATTTTTTACTTAATTTTGTTTTTTATTTAGTTCTTCAAACTTTCTTTTTATAATCTTTCACAATCATAATAGGTTTTTAAACTAATAACTCATTAACTTTTAGGATTGGAGCTATCTTTCTTATTTTACAGTTAATTCTATTTAGACTTAGCCATAAAGCGCGGCTAATTCCGCCATATCGTTTAAAGAAAGCAGGCTTTGCATAAGATTTATAATCCTAGCAGCCTTCACAGCATCAATACTCCGACAAGCGTTATTAATAAACTTTTTTTCGTACTCTTCTGCAAGCATTGGGTTTTCTGCTGAGCCAGCCACTTTTAGAACTTTCCATTCTAAAATTCTACCATCTTTGGTATGGAGACGGACCCAAGCTGGATAGTCCACTGGGAAGGCTAAATTTGGCTCCTTAATATAGGTAATTTTAGCCATCAGGGCGCGAGTATTTGGATCGTTCGCGCGATCGTCGGTGTAAGAATCTACAGTTAGAGCGTGGTCAACGAGTGCAACCGCCATATTAAATGGCATACTCCATCGGGCAGACCATCCGTTGGTGGGCCGGTACCGAATCTCTTGAGGCTCAAACATAACAGGCACAACTAAAGGATGAACAATACATTCTACACGTTCAATATTATCAGGGGCAATCCCTTCTGTTTTGCTTATGGTAATTGCGCAGTCTATATATCCTTGTGCAATATGATCACAAGGATAACGTTTTGGATATAAGTATAAAACCTGCCAGTCACTTCCTAATTTTTCTATCACTTTACTCAGGTCGTAATTTCCTTCACCAGCATGAGAGCGAAAGTAACCATAACGACCTTCCAGGATCGTATGTGGTCCTTTAAAGCCGTTGGATGCTGCTCGAGCTGCGACAATGGCACCATGTCCAGCATAACCTACCTGGATCCGTTTGGACCAAGGTTCCGGGTCACTCAAGAATTCTACAGTACCACTCGTAAAACTACCACAGATGCCCATAGCGTTGGCCATTTGCTCTGAGCCTAAACCCATGAGCTTGCCAACAGCCAGGGTTGCTGCAAATATGCCAGCAGTGCAAGTGGAATGAAATCCCTGATTCAAAATTCCAGGGGCAGCTCGGGTCAGGCGGCATCCAACTTCCAATGCGGCAGTCAACGCAGTGATGAACGCCTTACCTTCTACGTGTAATGTCTCAGCTATCGCAAGCGTTGGAGGTACTGTGGGCGCACTTCCATGCCAACGGCCTGGTGCATAGGTGTCATCAAACTCATTGCCATGCGCTAAGCCACCATTATACAGAGTTGCTAAGGGGGCCGGTAATTTTAGGCCTCCACTACCGATAAGTGTGCTTTCTGGGGCACCACCACTAAAGGTAGCAACAGCTCGTAAAATCTTGGCAAAGTCCATGCGTGCACCCAGTAAGCATACGCCAATGATGTCAAGTGAGTGTAAACGAACGCGTTCAACCACTTCAGGAGGCAGATCTTCATAGTGGAGATTGGCAGTAAAGTCGGAAAGTTGCATGGAAATCGTGCCCATGGCAAAGTTTAATAATCTATAGTTCTTAGGATAAGCTATGTCTCATCCGTAGCTGCAGGAAGTTTTCTTCTAAAAATCAAGGGAATAAGTAGAAGAAATATCGATAGTACTATAAATATGCATGAGATAGGTCTGGAAAAGAAAATCTCCAAACTTCCACCTGACATCATCAAAGATTGACGCAAGGCATTTTCAAACATTGGGCCCAGAACCACAGCTAATACCAACGGGGCAGCATCATATTGTGTCTTTCTCGTCAAATATCCAATCACTCCGAAAATAATCATAATATAGATTTCTATGGTACTGCTGGTAAGGCTATAAACTCCGATAAGACAAAACAGAAGAATTAAGGGAAAAAGAACACGATAAGGAATGCGTAAAACCTGCACCCATAAGCCAACCAGGGGAAGATTCAAGATGAGGAGCATTATGTTCCCCACATACATACTAGCGATAAGTCCCCAAAAAATATCAGGGTGCTGCTTCATAATCATTGGCCCGGGGGAGATTCCATGGATCATGAATGCCCCAAGGAGAAGAGCCATCACAATATTTGTTGGAATTCCAAGAGTCATTAAAGGGATGAAGGCACCTCCAACAGCGGAATTATTGGCAGATTCCGGCGATGCAACACCTTCGATCATCCCGGTCCCGAATTTCTCTGGGTATTTAGAAATCTTTTTTTCAACTCCGTAAGACACAAAAGAAGCGAGGACAGCACCTCCTCCCGGAAGGATTCCTAAGAAAAATCCGATTATCGTACCGCGGAGGCTTGCAGGAATAAGCTTTCCCCAATCTTCCCTTGTTGGGAACAGGTGCTTTATCTTACCCTTCAGAATCTCAGCACTTTCACCAGCCATCTGTTCCAGGTTCAATAGGACTTCAGCAACCCCGAAAAGCCCCATGACTATTGGGACAAGGCCAACGCCGTCCCACAACTCGACAATTGAACCCGCAAATCGAATATCTCCGCTTATATTGTCCAAACCAATAGTAGATAAAAAGAGTCCAAATGCGCCCATGATTAATGCCTTCGGCATCGAGGAACTCGCCAGATAGGTCAATATTACAAAACCTGTGAGCATCAGTGCGGTGTATTCAGGTGGGCCGAAAGACAGAGCGATACCAGAAAGGAAAGGCCCAACAAGCATTAAACCGACTACACTTAATGTCCCTGCAATAAAAGACCCAATTGCACAGACAGCAAGAGCCGGCCCTGCTCTTCCTTGCCTTGCCATCTGGTAACCATCTAAACAAGTTATAACAGAGGCGGCTTCCCCTGGAATATTTACCAAGATGGAGGTAGTCGAACCCCCGTACATCGCACCATAATAGATCCCTGAGAGTAGGATGATTGCACCGGCCGGAGGGAGGTGATAACTACCAGGAAGGAGAAGCGCAATAGTTGCCGGAGCACCTATCCCAGGCAGAACTCCGATTAGGGTTCCAATAAGACACCCCATGAACGCCAGAAAAAGATTCTCAGGCTGAAACACGACCTGAAATCCATATAGAATACTCTGGTAAAAATCCAAATCCAGCGCCCCTTTCTCAGAAGCCTAACCAACCCCTTGGCATGGGGGTTTTCAGTAAATAACCAAAGATAAAGTAAGAAGATCCGGTCACAATCAATGATTCAAGAATTCCAATAAACCAAGAAGTCCCGGAAACCTTTTTGAAAATAAACAGAAAAACAAGAAAGGTTGTTACAATAAAACCCAAACGTTCCAGCATCAAGCCGTAAACTATCAGAATCCCAATCGTACTGAGGGTTTTGACTAAGGATCCTTCTGAATAAATGCTTTCCCCTGTAATTTTCTGGGTATTTCTTTTGGCTTGAAAAAATACGATAGCAGCTAAAATAGAGATAACTATCCCGCAAAATAAAGGCACAAAAGCGGGCCCGGGGTGTCTGAAAGTCCCCACCTTCAGTGTCATCAAGGACCACAGGATAATCCCCAGGCCTACCAGAAGCCAAATGAAGCTAGATGTGGGGTCGTATCGATTCATTTCCCGGGTTGCTACTTCTTTAATCCTAGTCTTTCAGCCATTTCACCGATGTTTTTTAATCCTTCTTCCGCGGATTTTTTGAGCTCAGCACCTGGGCGGAACCAGACCTCTAAAGAAAGACTCTCTATCGTTTTCTTAAATTCAGGAGTATTGATAGCCATTCGGAAAGCATCTTCAAGCTTCTTGCGAATTTCCTCCGGGAGGCCTGGTGGAGCTCCAACTCCGAGGAAACCAGCGGCTCCTGCATAATAGTTAAACCCCAACTCATTTAAGGTAGGGGTGTCAGGAAAGCCTGGAAAACGTTTTGTGCCGAAAAGAGCAAGTGGCCGTATTTGACCTGCTCGTGCATACGGAACCCACGCGACCGCGATCGTGGCGACCTCAACATGCCCCCCCAAAAGAGCGGGGATTGTGGTGCCATCTCCCATAAAAGGAACGTGTCTCCAACTAACCCCCCTGTCCTTTGCAATGGCCTCCATATAAATATGTCCTAAACTATTGGTCCCTAAGTGTCCATGCCTGATCTTGTCTGGATTTTTCTTGGCATAGTCTATGAGATCTTGAAGGGTTTTCCATGGAGCATCCGCCCGAACCTGAATTCCAAAAGGCTGATCAACCCATCCTGCAATGTAGGTAATGTCTTTCACTGGGTCATACGGTACCTTTTGAAAATTTGGGGCAAAGAGGATACAAGAAGGGGAGAGTGAAACCAATGTATGTCCATCCGGCTTACCTCTGACAGCGAGAGTTGTACCTGCAGTCCCGGCCGCCCCAGGTTTGTTGACTACCAGGACTGGCTTCCCTAAAATCTCTGATAGTTTGGGCGCCAAGGCTCGTGACATCAAATCTATCCCTCCTCCTGTATTAAAAGGGACTATGAGTTCAATCTCCTTGCTAGGATAAGGTTCAGCAGCAAAGGCACCTGAACAGAAGACGAAAACGAATACCAAGCTAATAACCCAAAATCCGATCTTCTTGGACATAATTGTTCCTCCTTTCTCTTTTGGACTTGGATTTGTTAGGTGTGTGAAGCTCTTCCCACAGGACGAAATTCTTTATTTTTATTTATTTGGAAATCTTGAAACAAATTTCCCCAATCCTTTTTCGAGAAAGCTCCCATTCTCATAAATCACTTTCCCTCCAAGCATTGTAAGAACAGGCCAACCCCTAACCTTTTTTCCTTCAAAGGGTGTGAACCCAGACACTGAATGTAGATTTTCTGCTTTGATTTCAATCTCCTTCTCCAGATCCACAATGACTAAGTCGGCATCCGTACCAGGAGCTATTGTCCCCTTATGAGGTAAGAGTTGAAAGATACGAGCTACATTATAGGAACAGAGTTCAGAAATCTTTGTAAGAGGAATATTCCTTTTCATCGCTTCAGTGATCACCACGGGCAGCATCGTTTCCATTCCAGGAATACCTAGGATCGATTTCCAAACATCTTTGGTCTTAGCTTGTTTAGGTTTGGCACTATGATCCGTACCAATACAACTTATCGTCCCATCCTTAATTCCCTCCCATAGAGCTTCAACGTCTTTTTTACTTCGAATTGGTGGGGCAACTTTTCCAAAAGTCTCCTGCTCTTCATTTGTTTCTTCATAATTTAATGAAAGATATTGGGGACATGTTTCCGCAATAATTTTTGTTCCAAGTCTCTTTTCGTTTCGTATTGTTTCCAACCCTAAAGCACTGCTTAAATGGACGATATACACAGGAGCGTTTGTCTTTCTGGCCAAATAAGCTACCCTCATTATGGCAATCTCTTCAGCAAAATCTGGCCTGGAAACATCCCATGCCTTCAGGCCAGTTAGACCTCCATCCATCGCTGATTGAGTAGTCCACTTTATAATATCATCGGCCTCGGCATGCACAAGAGCAAGAGGTGGGGGAGCTGTTTCTCCGATCTTTTTCAAGATTCCATAGATAACACCATCATCTATACCGGGGGAAATTTTTTGCAGTCTTTGTGTTATGTACTCATCTTTCATTTCTTTCTCGCTAGGCTTATAACCCATATGAAACTTAAATGACTGAATGCCATATTCCTTATAATAATCTGGAATTTCGTCAATATAAGTTTCAAGAGGAATATGAAAATGGAAAGAAAAGTCAACCGAAGCTAAACCTGCCATATCATCCAAGACTTTCTTAAATACTTGCCGATAAGAGGGAAAACCTGAACCGAATAGTGCAGCTTTTAAAAAAACGAGGATTGTGGTCACCCCTCCAGCGGCCGCACAAAGTGTTTCACTTCTAACATCTTCGAAAAAGGGAAATGTATTACCCAAATGAACATGCGGATCAATAAAACCTGGGAAAATATACTTTCCTTTTGCTTCTATAACATTTTTCCCTTTTAAATCTTCAATTGATTCTGAAATTGCAAATATTATCTCACCCTTAATATGTATATCCACCTTATTAATTCCCCAGTACGGGATTACCAAATTTCCTCCTTTAATAATTGTTTCCATATTACCTCACTACCTCCTTATAAACCTATTAACTTTCTACCCTC
>Ga0315294_10003125_pt1 | contig 18009 bp, 20 predicted proteins | sample YL17G13_40_MG_FD_203626 | JGI IMG/M metagenome (GOLD analysis project Ga0315294, IMG submission 203626) | Sediment microbial communities from Yellowstone Lake, YNP, Wyoming, USA - YL17G13_40 | ecosystem: Environmental > Aquatic > Freshwater > Lake > Sediment | place: USA: Wyoming | collected... | reverse complement strand
ACAAGCATATTTATTGCAAACAGAGCACCGCCTTCAGGCTTAGTTCTGGATTCATCCATCACCACATCACGTAAAACCAGCTTGCCGCCATTTTCCAATACAGTGTACAGCTTTGAAAACAGCCCTTGATTCTGCTGACGTGAATTCTGATGTGCAATTGCACTGAGCCAGATAAAATCAGCACCGGCAGGCAAATCATCCGTGTAAAAGTCGCCTTCTACAAACTCAACTTGATCTGATAGTCCTGCTTTAGCTATATGCTCTTTAGCCATTGGAATAACTTCAGGCAAGTCAAACAGTGTAGCCTTTGCTTCTGGAACTGCTCGAAGAAATTCGATTGTCCAGGTGCCGGAAGCGCCGCCGACGTCAAGCAAATGGCAAAAATTAAGGGTTCCTAACTTACGAATAACATCTGTAGCTGCCGGAGTGGAAAAGTTATCCATAGCTCCAATAAAAGCAGCAATATCTTCTGTTTCGCTGTGTATGTTCAGTATACGTTCAGCCGGTTGACCATTCTTTATAACCTGCGGCAACTGTACCCATCTACGAAGACAATTAGCCTGATGGCGAATTGCCGGAAGGATGCTTCTGCTGCTATCTTCTGTCAGCAACTGTGCAACCTCTGATGATAGGCTATATTCTTTGTTTTGCTTAGTCAAAAGGTCCATAGCTGCAAGGGCATCCAGGAGAATAGTAATTGCTCTGGTATCAGCTTTGAGTTTATCGGCTATTGCCTTGGCGGACATTGGTTTGGTCTTGAGGATGGTAAAAACATTTAAATCTGCCGCCGTCAAAAGCACGCATGCAGGCTGAAAGCCTCGTACAACGGCCATAACTTCTTCTGTTGCCCATTTTTTTGTCATTTTTACCTCTATTTTATTGGCCAGATGCCGTTATTACTCCAAACTCTCCACCATTTTTTATTTCTCCTTTTATATCCCCGCGTTTAATTTCTACAAGGAAACTGTGGGGATCACTTTCAACGAACATTTTCTACCATTCTTATCTTTTTGTCAATCCCGCACCTATATGCTTATTCTTATAGCTATGTAATAAATAGGTGCGGGATCAAACCTTCTTTCCCCCTAAAAAATCAGTGTAATCTGCGTAATCCGTGAAACTTGCCCGCCTCAGGCGGATCTGTGGTTAAAAGATACCCAATGCCCCCATTTATTTAACTGTTTTTGCAAAAAAATTAAATAGGGGCTTTGCTTGACTTTTTGGTATATTTTGCCTATGATTGTCGTTTTAGGTTTATCCGCCTGTGGCGGAGAGAGACTCGCCCCACCAGCCCGCCTAAGGCGGATAAAAGGCGGGTAAACTCCGGCGGGCAAGATTGGAGTAATGCTTATGGAAGAGGTAAAACCGCGAATAAGTGTTTATTGCGCTCAGAACGCTACGGTTGTGACTTTAGTTGACGAAAAGATTCTTGACGAGGAGACCATCAGTGCCCTTGAAGAGTCTATAATGCCGCTTATTGACGGTCCTGTGAATCTTGTAATTGATTTCAGCAATGTGCGTTTTCTTTCCAGTGCAGTTCTGGGACTGCTTATAAGGGTAAGTAAAAGGATAAATGAGAACAAAGGCAGACTGAAGCTTTGCAGCATCGAGCCGCAGATTTTAGATATTTTCAAGATTACCAGACTTGATGAAATCTTCGAAATCTACCCTGACGTCAAAAAGGCAATGCTGACCCTTAAATAGTTTCTTTTCAACAGGCTTACTTCAGCCCGGGTTTATTTGGGACGATAATAAATTAATGACTTCCAAAACCAGTACCCATGAAAAGATAGTCTCCAGCGGCATAATATCGGAGCTTAGACGAATATGCGCCAAGATTCTGTGCGATACCCGACAGTTTGAATATTCAGAAGACGACCTGTTTGCGATTCACCTGGCTGTGGAAGAAGCCGTCGTAAACGCCTTCAAACACGGCAATAAACGAGACCCTGCCAAGAACGTCGTTATCGAATATGATTTAAGCCCGCAGAAAGTAGATATTTGCGTAACCGACCAGGGTAAAGGCTTCGACCCAGAGGGCCTGGCAGACCCACGCGTGGACGAGAACATCTATAAAACCGACGGCAGAGGCGTTCTGCTCATCAGGTCCTATATGGATAAGGTCGAATATAATAACGCCGGCAACTCCGTTCGTATGACCAAATTCAACAGCAAATCCGCATAAGTCCAAGAGTTGTATAAAGCCTGCTCCGTGTTTTGCCGATTCAATAGAAATACTCAAGGGGCATACCGATGTTTAAAAAAATACTGACGTTTGTTATCGCAGCTTATCTGCCAATTACAGCAGTCCTGTTCATCGGCTGCGCAGAAGAAGACAGCTATACGCCGCAGATAACCGGCGTTGAGCCGAGGCTGTATCACGGCAGCAGCGGCACAGCTTATAGCTCTGCCACAGGCAAAGAGCCCTCGAGCTCAAGTTCGTACTCGCACAAAACGGAAAGTTACAAGACATATAAATCCAACTCCTCTGGCCCTTACGGCTGGACTCCTTCCAACGGTTCGGAAAAGAACTGGAAGGCAATCGTAATTCATCATTCAGCTACCGACACCGGCAGCGTCGCGTCCATTGACGATTATCACCGCAGAAACAACGGCTGGGACGGCATAGGCTACGATTTTGTCATAGGCAACGGCTCCGGCAGCAGCAACGGCCAGGTCGAGAGCACCTTCCGCTGGACGGGCCAGCGGACCGGCGCTCACTGCAAAACCGATGAATCAAACTGGGCAAATGAAAGCGCAATCGGAATCTGCTTAGTCGGCAATTTTGACAATTCAAGGCCGTCCAGCAGCCAGATGGCCTCGCTTATGAAACTTGTGCGATTCCTTTCAGAACGATATGATATACCCGCGAGCAGGATTTACGGCCATAATACCACGCCCGGCCACAGCACAAGCACGAGCTGCCCCGGCAGATTCTTCCCGATGAGCTACGTGAAAACGCACCTGTAAAGAAAATCAAAAATCAAAAATAAAAAATCAAATATCAAAAATAAAAATTGTGGACACCGCCCCGCCAACGGCGGGCAAGCTTCGGCGAATGTTTTTATTACTTCTACCTTCTACTTTCTGTGTTCTGTTCTTTCCTCCCTTTTCTCCTTGATTGTCAGCAGGAAATATCTATAATGGGGTTATAGTTATAAATGGAGAATGGAGAAGGAAGAAAATGCGAGATTATGTGAGGATTTTCCAGTCGTTTACACTCCAGCGGTATTCTTGCGCAAATTATTCAAAAGCAATCAAACAATTTTTGAAAAGGAGAAGAAAATGAAAAAACTTTTATTTTTTACATTCCTGCTATTACCAACTTCGTGCTTTGCAAATAACTACATTGATGGTTATTGCCAGAGTTTTAAAGTGCCTCAAAATGCAAATGTTATAGCAATGACTGTTCCGGCAGGTAAAGAATTTGTGTTAAGAAAGTTACACATAGACCTTTTGTTGGATAAGTGGGAAATCCAGAAAGACGAAGTCCCTTGGTTATTTGGGGTGCACAGCAGTAATCAATATTATACTACCTCGCCTACTGATTTGGATTTTCCAGACGGTACTGCTGTTGTAGGTTCTGGACAAGTGTTGAAATTAATTAAATGTCCTGCTGGTTATGATTATTATTTAACTATGATTGGTTATTTTCGTGATGTTGAAAATCCTGTCTGTCAAAAGCATCTTGATTCGGATATTAACAAAGATTGCAAGGTTGATTTTGCGGATTTTGCTATTCTGGCTAATGAGTGGTTGGCTACCTCTCCCTGGACCCGCCTCCGCAGTGATAATGACGCTGGCAAGCATGTTCTTGGTATCGCAACGGAGGAAAAGCGATAGAATGACAATAAATCATTGCTTCGTCGGGCAAGCCTGCCAACGCTCTTTCTGCTCGGCCTTGGTGTGGTGATGTTAAGAAAAAAACGCTAAAAATTTTGATTTTTCAATACAGGTTTGATATTCTATTAGAAATGAGGCTCAGCGGTGTAGATGAGCAAGAATATACAGGGTTATATGGGAAATGTCAGAATATAAAAGTTAGAACAGAGACAAATTATGGCAAAGCAGTATAAACCTGAGACATTATAAGAATTAGGAATATCATATGCAATTCACAAACCGTTCAGCAACCATACAGTGGTTTCTAACCATAGCAGGACTGTCAGGGATAGCTTCGATATTCCTGAGCTTTACATTCGATATTTCTCCCTTTAAGGCTGCATTCTCAAAAGACCTTTGGGTTTTAGGGGCTCCATTTCTGTTATCTGTTGCTATTTCTGCTTCTGTAATTCGCTGGAATTTCTCAGGTCGGTCATCTCTATTAGAACAGATAATCACATATTTAATCGGCTTGTCAATGATGGCAGTTGTAATTAGTTCAAACTTTAGACTTTCAGATGAAGGAGGGATGATAGCAGTTATTTTTTCAGCAATCTCTTTGATTGCAGGTATTTTTCTTGTAATCAGAAATTACAGACTTGGTGAGTTCAAAAATCTTAGTACAATTATGCTAATGCAGACTGCTTATCTTGGTAATGGCATATGGCTCCTGATTACTTTTTGGGGAGATTGGCAGATTGGTGCCTACTTTACTCTTGCAACAGTTATTGTGTATGCAGCACAGATGGTCTGGCTTAGTTGCCAGAAAAAGACAATCTTAGCAGTCAAGCCCCAAGAGTCATAATCACATATTTCCTTATTTTAATCTAAAAACAGGGTTTTATTGTTTTTTAAACCAACAACTACTTTGATACTGGATATTATATTTTAAACTGGTAAAATAGTATTTGGAAATAATGTTATTCTTAGAAAGGAACTATTATGGCAAAAAAGGGAAAACTTATAACTGGTGTATGGTCAAAGGATGAAATTAAAGTTTTAAAGAAAATGTTTTGTAATACAAGCACAAAAGAGCTTGCTATAAAATTGAATAGGAAATCAAAGTCAGTTGAAGCCAAGGCATCACGGTTGGGCTTGAAGAAAACAATGAAATATCTTAAAAAAATGGGTCTCATTAAATAGCAGACGGACAACCGAACCAGCCACACTTTTACTCCTCGGCCTTGGTGCGGTGATTTTGAGAAAAAAACCTGAATAAATAGGGAATAACTGTGGCCGTTTAGTTTTTCTTGCCGCGAATTAATTTCCCGTCCGCGCCTTTTTGAGTTCTCAAATTTTAATCGTTTTTTCTTTTCAAACTCAACTGAAATTTCGGCACAAACCCCGCCATAGTAATGGCGGGGCTAACCATTTTCTTCAAAATTCAGGACGACAAAGTCGCCGTCCGTCTTCGCTGCGACTTGCTCGAAGTTCAAGACAGCGAACTGGCCGTGATACTTTTTTGCGGCCTCGTCGTAAGCCTTTGCGACGTCGATTTCATTGTCAAATAAGCCAAGATAAATGTATCTGCCCTCATAGCTGATAGCGGCCTCCCATTTGCCGGCAGGTTTGTGCCACCAGATGCCCCTGTATTTTGAACGGCTGGGCATCTTTCTGCGATTGCAGTTATTTTGCGATATTGTCGCAATTTTCAGGTTTGCCCTTCGGTTATCCAGGCCGTTGTGGTTTTCATGGTCAACAACCCTGTCATCGGGGAGCTGCATAATCTGGCGGTGCATATGTATAACTCTGCCGTTTCTTCTTCGCTGCGCATAAAAGGTATCATTAGAAGCTTTTGCGTACCATTTATTTTGATTAAGATTATCAAAATCCTGTGGGTCAACGATTGCGTATTGGCCCTGTGTAAGCTTGATTTTCCTGAAGGCGTAGCCGTAGTGTCGCCGGCGGTACCGGAGCACTATTGCGACGATTAGCCGTTCGATTAGCTTAGGAACATAGACCTTGATGTGAAGGTCGATATACATTGTCTTATCTCCTGTATTCTACATTCTATATTATTTTTTCTTCATGTCTTTGCGTCCTGGAGGACATATATGTCCCTCCGTATTACCTGAAAAGTTGCGCGTTTTGTAAAAATTTTGGGCAAAATTCCGGGAGTGAAATTCATAAACCCTTGTCAGAAAAGGGCGAGATTTTTTTGGAATTTGCAAAACGTGCATGTTTTTTTATGCGCGAATTGTAAAAAACTTGCGCGTTTTTCGTTATTTAGACGAAACGGATATGGTTTAGCAGGATGGCAGGGAATTCTGTATCAATTACGCGTCCTATAACTGCTTATTTTAAAGTGGTTCGCATAATTTTGATTAAAGGTCTGTCTGGATATGTCGAAATTAGTTCTGATATGATTATTAACCAGATAGCACATACGGTTTTTGACAGTTTCGCCAACACCGACATTGTTGTTGCGATTCTCAATCACAACGGCAGTTACGTCTCAAATAAGCTGGACGTTTTTGAGCGGATTTTTGCTGAGAGGATTTTGCTGGATGAGCTTTGCAGAAGGGTCGATGACGGCCAGGAGCCTTTGATAGCTCATATTGACGGTTATCTGGTTGCAGCTTCAGGTCTTTCGGCTGGTTTTAATGGTGTGGGTTATGCGGTAATGCTTTTGCCGGCCGGTAGTTTTGGAAATATACCTGAAAGCCTCGATTTTATAGAAATCATACTTGAGCAGTTTTCTCTAATAGCCGGCTCAATTGAGCAGAATCAGCAGTTGAAGGATTACAGCGGAGCTGTAAAAACAGATGTGGAATTGCCTGCCTTTGCCAACGTAAATTAGCTGCCTTTTATTAGCTTTCGTTCCGCTATGCTGTGTGCGCACAAGTCTAAAAGATTCATTGATTTATAGCCGTCTGATGCTATAATTCCCTGTCTATACGAATTTTCGGCTCGACTGAGCTCGCCGAAATCTATGTTTTTGATGTATTTTTTGAGGGTCCGCTGAAGGCGGATAAATTTGACAGGTGAAGTTTATAGTATTCAAAGGCGGCAAGATAGCGAAAGATTTTGCGCTTACAGGCGTTACGTTATTCGGCACCGACAGGATACCATTGCGCAGCACAAAGTTCATAACCTTTCAGGACGGGGTCATAGACTGCAAGACGAGGAGTAGCGCTGAGCCGGCAGGCCTGAGCCTGCTGTGGTCTGTCGAGGGTTTCGGCATCGTATCGCTTTGCACAACACGGCTGCCTGAAAGGGAACAGCCTTATATATTAAATGTCGAGCTGGCCCGTGCGAAACTAATGGAGATAACCATTAAGCGCGAGGACTGGGCGATTTTTGAGCAGAAGAACCACTTTGGAAGTCAAGCGAATGAAATTCAGTGGTTTTTCGTTCAGATGCTTGAAAGCATAAATGAGCCTGCCAAGGCGGCGGTGCTGGCCGATGAGTGTCTTGTAAGGGCCCTGAAGTTTTCCGAACAGCTCGCAATTAAATACGCTGATATTCTTTTTGATGCCAGGCTCAAGAGCCGGGGCTTTGCGCGTTCGAGCTTAGGCTGCATAGTTGACCCGCAGCAGCTTGAAAATAAAAGTTATCTTAAAGCGATACTCGAACTGTTCGCTCACGTTACAATACCGGTTGACTGGTCAAAAATTGAGCCTGTCAAAGGCAAATATGATTTTACCGAAATGGACCAGTGCATCGAGCTTCTGGGCAAAAAGAGGATACTTCTTTGCGCAGGGCCGCTGTTGTGTTTTGACCAGAAGTTTCTGCCTGACTGGCTGAAGGGACAGGAAGATTTTGAAATTATTCGCGAGGCCAGCTACGGATTTGTTTCGAAATTAGTAACCAGATACGCAAAGTACGTTCATATCTGGCTTGTTTTGAGCGGATTGAACGCCTATAACCATTTCGCCTTCGGCTTCGAGCGTGTTCTGGAAATTACCAGGACGGCCTGTCTTGCCGCAAGAGAGGCCGACAACAGAAGCCTCAAGATGATAGATATAGTTTTTCCGTGGGGCGAATATTACGCGCAAAATTCCGATACCGTGCCGCCGCTTATCTATATCGATATGGTAACACAGGCAGGCATAAACTACGATGCGCTGGGCGTTCAAATGGTCTTCGGCAAAGATGTGCCCGGGATGCATATACGCGATATGATGCAGGTCTCGGCAATGCTCGACCGCTTTGGGCTGCTGCCGAAACCTCTGCATATAACCGCCTTCGGCGTGCCCGATACGGTAAACGGCGAAAAACAACGGCCAGATGAGGCAGGACTGTGGTACAAGCCGTGGGACCAGACGCAGCAGTCAAAATGGATTGAAGAATTCTGCAAAATCGCCTTCAGCAAGCCCTTTGTCAATACCATAACCTACTCGGCTCTTGCAGATGGAAATGAAAACAACCTTGCCGGCGAAGGACTGCTGACCGACAAATTTGAGCCAAAGAAATCCTACTTGGCAATGGCAAAACTGCAGCGAAAAATTCTGCAAAAGGGATAATTAGACACGGATTAACACGGGATTAAAATATTAACCACGAATGAACACGAATAAAAAAAGAAGTAAAGATATAAAGAAATAAGGGAAAAGTTTGAAGGGCTTATGAAATATACGGATAGTGAAAACAGACAGGCGGTAATGGTTTTAGCGGCGGTTTTTTTCGTGGGCGTTGTTTTAAATCTGTGTTTTGGCTTGCCGATTTTGCGGCATTCTGAAAGAACGGTTTTTGCCCAGGCCGGAAGACTCAATCCTAATGCTGCAACTGTTTACGAGCTTGCGGAACTGCCGAATCTGGGCCCTGCCAAGGCCGAGGCGATTGTCGAATACCGTCAAGGCAAAGAAAATGCTTTCAGGAACGCCGGCGACCTTGAAAATGTAAAGGGAATAGGCGAAAAAACTGTTGAAAAAATAAAAGAGTGGTTAGTTTTTGAATAAATTAAATGAAAAGACCCCGCCATAGTGATGGCGGGGCTAACCAACGTCGCCGTGCCGGCGACGGCTAAACAGGTAAGAAATAAATGGCTGAATGGGATATACATAAGCCGTCGGGCGTGTGCAGCGGCAGCGGCAAAGTTATAGAGCCGGATGAAGAATTTATCGCTGCGCTCATAGAGATGCCAGGAGGTCTGCAGCGGCGGGATTACAGTGCTGAATACTGGATGGCAAACAGGCCGGGCACTTACTGCCACTGGAAAAGCATAATGCCGAAGGACGACAAGAGGAAAAAAATCTTCGTGGATAACGATATGCTGCTGGCATTTTTCGAGAGACTGGCAAGCGAAACCGACGAGGAAAAAGTAAATTTCCGTTTTGTGCTGACACTCGTTCTGATGCGCAAACGCCTTGTCAAATACGATTCTTCGGAGAACATTGACGGCAAGGAAATATGGACCGTAAAAATTACAGGCCGAGATGAAAAGGCACAAGTAATAAACCCAAACCTTACAGAAGACAAAATAGAACAGTTGTCCGAACAGCTCAGCCAGATACTTCAGGTAGGATTTGATAGCCGTTAGCGGCAGGTCGCTATTAAGGTGTATATGCGGGAAATCCCTGATAATAGCGGTTTATTGGGGAAAGGCAGAGGATACAAAGTGCATTTTTATTTGAAAAATGGAGGTTTTTTTGATAAAAACACAAAAAACAGGGTTGACATATCGGCTTTTGCATGTTAGTTGAATAATTATTGCAAATTAATTTTCAGGGGAAGAGCAAGAAGAGGTTGAAAAATAAAAAGGCAAGCGTTCAATATTAATAATTTATTTTGGAGGTACAGAAAATGTTAGCTGTAATCGAATGGAACAATCTTATTATTGAGCCGGTCACCCAAATGTTAACCAGAATACTGGCCTATCTTCCTGTCCTGCTTGGCGCCTTAGTTATTCTGATAGTAGGCTGGCTTATAGCCAAGGCAATCAAACGAATAGTTGACTGGCTACTTAAGTTAATACGCTTCGATACGCTGGCAGACAAGGCGGGCATATCAGCAATTCTAAGGAAGGGCGATTTAGAAATTTCCGCCAGGGAAGTAGTAAGCAACATAGTTTATTGGCTGATTATGATTATGGTGCTTGTGATGACTGTTGATGCTTTGGGGCTACCCAAGACTTCCGATGTTCTTGCAAGCTTATTTGCTTACGTCCCGAATGTCATAGCAGCCCTGCTTGTTCTGATAGTTGCTATGTTTCTGGCCAGTTTTGTGTCAGGAATAGTTCGCACGGCTGCAGGCAATGCCAATTTGCCCAAACCGGAGATATTTGCCGGCATAAGCCGCTGGGCGATTATAATTTTTGCAGTGACAATTTCGTTGGAACAGCTTGGAATTGCCCCTCTTTTGGTAACGGCTACATTCAATATTATCCTTGGCGGCGTTTGTCTTGCATTGGCTCTTGCGTTTGGATTAGGCGGTAAAGATGCCGCGGCAAAGTACCTTGAGGAATTAAGGAAAAGACGCTCTTAGAAAAAAGCTGGTTGCCTATAGATTTAGTTATTAGTCGTTGGTATTATGAGGTCGACTTCCATCCTCTATGGACCTCCTCTGCTTCTTGCGAAGCGGGAGAGGGGGACAGAGGGCGGATTGTCGATATTTGTTTTAATATATATGAAAATAATTTATATACCCTTAAGGTTCCAGGTCGGTCAGTTTGAGTTAATGGATAAAACGGCCTTATTCCGGCAAGCCATTGGTAGATTATTCTTTTTATTTCTCCTCTCGGTTTTTCTGACGGGCTGCGCGGCGCCAAAAAGAGCCTGTCCGCCGCTGACTACGGCGGCAGAGGCAACGGCGGTTTTAAAGGAATATTCAGCTAACCTTAAACCCTTAAGGGCAACGGGCAACTGCACACTGAATTACACAGATGGAAAAGGACAAAAGGTAGCGCAGTCGTTTCCTGTCAGAATCTGGTTCCAGGCAAGCCATAAATTCTGCCTTTACGGCGATGTTGCGTTTGACCCCAAGGCGGTATGCTTTGCTATAGATGGCTATGGATACTGGACTTACGCAAAGCCGTTAGGGAGATATGTCAGGGGGAAAATTAATACAGCAACCAATGATTACTTTTCAAATCCTGCCATATTAGTTGATTTCTTAGAGCCTCTTGATTCGGCTTGTGATAATATTTCCATACTAAATTCCAATAACAAAAATAATATTCTGGCCTGTCAGGACAGGCAAGGCTGCAAGCGGAAAAAGATTTTTATAGACCGATGCAGCAGGTTTGTGAAAAAAATCGAATATTTTAACTGTTCCGCCTTCGGTAAACCTATTGCGAACAAGTCCGAAAATCCCACTCTTGTTGTGGAGTCGGATGAATATAAAAACGTAACCGGAGAAAAATTTTCATTTCCGCACAAGTTAATTTACAGGCGTTTTGAAGGACAAAAAAACATTGACCGGATGCAGATAAAACTTGACTCTGTAAAAGTGTGGCAGGCAAATCCTGCGCAGTTAAAGGCACTTTTTACTCCGCCGGATGCAAACAGTTTCCAGAAAAATCCCGAAAACAAGGAGACAAAATAATGGCTAAAAAAAATCTCAAACAAAAACTGTCCGAAGGCCTTTTATTCCTCGACGGTGCGATGGGAACGCAGCTTATGGCCAAAGGAATTAAGCCGGGCAAGTGTAATGAGTATCTTAATATAGAGTCGCCGCAGATTATAATGGATATTCACCGTTCATATTTTGACGCCGGGAGCGATGCAGTTTTGACAAATACGTTCGGAGCAAATGAAATTACGTTAGCCCGGCATAATCTGGCCGACAAGGTCGAGCAGATAAATCTCGCTGCGGTGAAAATTGCAAGACAGGCGGGTTCGACAAGCTCACCGCAGGCGGCGGGCAAAGATAAATACGTCATAGGCGATATAGGGCCTTGCGGGGAATTTTTAAGGCCGCTTGGAAGCCTTGAGCCTGCAAAGCTTAAAGGAGCATTTGCGAAGCAGGCAAAGGCGCTTTGCGATGGAGGTGTGGACGGCTTTATCATCGAGACTTTCACGGCAGTTGACGAGGCAAAAATTGCAGTAGAAGCCATAAAATCAGTTTGCTCATTACCTGTGTTTGTATCATTCGCCTTTGACCCGGCAGGGGCTGATTTTAAGACAATGATGGGAGCGGGCGTTGAAACGATTGTGTCCGAAATTTCAGTACAGGGAGTCAGTGCAATCGGCTTTAACTGCGGCACATTGAAGATGGAACAATATCTTGCTCTTGCCGAGAAATTTGCAAAGCTATTGGCAGGAAAAAATATCCTGCTTTTAGCGGAGCCGAATGCAGGAAAACCCGAATTAGTTGACGGCAGGGCGGTATATAAGATTGGCGATAAGGAATTTGCCGATTGGGCTGAAAGAATTTATAAGGCAGGTGCGGCGATAATTGGCGGCTGCTGCGGAACAGGGCCGGAACATATAAAGGCAATGACAAAAAAACTTAAAAGTTAATCCGCCTTCGTCCCGATTTAATCGGGACTTCGTCGCGACGCTGCGCGAAGCCAAAAACTTAAAACCAAAACTAAAAATTTAAAAATAAATATTGTTCGATAGGAGATAAAAAAATGAAAGCGATAACAATAGGGTTGATGAGTTGTTTGATTATGCTGGCGGTGTGCGGATGCGAGGTTACACCCAAAGAGCCGGAGGACAAAGCGGTGCTGGTGGCGGAGGTGGATGAAGCTATCGCTGTTATGAAGGCAAAAGACCCGAGCATCCAGGAATTCTTTGATAAGTCTTACGGATACGCAATGCTGCCGAAGATTTTCAAAGGCGCTTTCATAGCAGGCGGGGCTTACGGCAGAGGCGAAGTCTATGAGCAGGGGACAAGGATTGGCTACTGTAATATGAAACAGGGGTCGCTGGGGGCTTCAATCGGAACAGAGTATTACCGGGAGATAATCTTTTTCGAGGACAAGGAAGATTTGGAAAAGTTCAAGTATGAGGATTTTACATTTTCGGCACAAATAACGGCTGTGGCCCTTACCTGGGGCAAGGCCGCCAAAACGAATTACCACTCCGGTATGGTTGTATTTATTATGACAGATACGGGAATGATGGGCGATGTATCCGTAGGCGGACAGAAATTCAACTTTGAGCCAACGTATGTTTTAAGAAAAGTTCAATAAACAAGCGGAGACTTCAAATGAACAGGATTTTAGCGGCCAGTGCCGCAGCGGTTGTTTTTTTGACTTCGGCGGCTATGGCAAGACCGGCGGACAAATTTGACAAAAAGCTTGCTGAAAAAGTCGCCGGCCAGGCGGCATTACTGTGGGCGGCAACAGCTATGCTGAAGCTGGACCAGTAATTTTCAACTAACGATTTTTTTCTCTTTAAGTAAATTAATAATTGCGGAGATACATTTTTCTGTTGCGCCCTGGTTTTGTTTGATGACCTGTTGGCCATTGCGGGCAATTTGCTCAGCAAATTGCGGCTCATCGAGGCATTTTTGAATTGTTTTGAAAAGTTTACCTCCATCTTTCACTTCAATAGCGCCTTGTGCCTGCAAGAGCGATTTGACGGTTTCCTTAAAATTGAATGTATGCGGGCCGAAGATTGTACATTTGCCCATTGCAGCCGATTCCATCATATCTGAACCGCCCATCGGGACGAGACTTCTGCCGACAAAAACGACAGTCGCCGATGAATAAAACTTTCTCAAATCACCCATCGTATCGCCGAGTATTACGGTGTTCCGCCATAGCGGACAAGCCTGATTCGCTGCTTTTTTTTCACCAGACTTTATTTTACTGTATCTTACAAGTTCGAAACCTGATTTTTTAATGAGTTTTTCGACTTTGTCAAATCTTTCAGGTTTGCGCGGCACAATAACGAGTCTTAAATCACTGTAGTTATCCTTTTTTTTCAGTTTTTTGAAAACGTCGAGTATGATTTTTTCTTCCTTCGGTCCTGTGCCGCCGGCAACAAGCAGGTGCTTGTCTGTAATGTTCAACTGCCCTGCGAGCAGGTCGGCTCCTTCGACTTTTTCAGTTATCTGGGCGGTATCATATTTCAAGCTGCCGGTGATAATCGTTGCATTTTTTTTGCCGCCAAGCGAGGTGAAACGCTGGGCGTATTCCTCACTTTGTGCCAGAAAGAGCGAGACTTTTTCAAAAACGGGTTTTATAAAAGGCTTTATGAGATTGTATTTCGGGAAACTCCTGTCGCTGATTCTGCCGTTGACGACCACGACGGGGATTTTTAACTGGTGTGCCTTTGATGTGAAATTCGGCCAGACCTCAAGTTCCATCAGCAAACAGATGTCCGGCCTGATGTTTTCAAACGCCCTGTCTATCACGGATGAGAAATCGAACGGGAAATAAAACACTTTCAATTCCTGACTGTAAAGTTTGCGGGCCTGTTCGATACCGGTATCGGTTGTTGCGCTTAAGATTATTTCGAATTCGGGAAGATGTTTTTTAAGCTCGGTGATTATGGTTTTTGTTGCGTTGACTTCGCCGACGCTTACGGCGTGAATCCAGATGCATTTTTTGTCGGGGGAATTTCTGCTTACTTTGCCGAGTCTCTCGCTCCAGTCCTGCCTGTAACGGTTCTGTATTATGACCCTGTACAGGATTTTAGGGCTTATGACAATAAGAGCAAGAATGTAGATAAAATCATTGAAGAGTTTCATATAACGCGCCCGGCAGGATTCGAACTTGCGACCTACGGATTAGAAATCCGTTGCTCTATCCAGCTGAGCTACGGGCGCTCAAGTTTTAAGTCGTTGCAGTATAACGAGTTGGTGTGTATACTGTCAACTCCTTTTTGGCTCAAATGGGCATCTGCACCAATCTGCACCAATTTTTGACGCAAGCCGGCACAGTTTGAGACATTTGAAAGATAATATATCTTGTCCAGTTTAACGCATATTTGCCTTCCTTGATTCACTGCTCTGCTGTGCCACGCTTGTTGTAGAACTTAACCATATTTCTGGATTTCCAGCGAGGATTTATCACAATAAATCCGATCTGCGGGAACGGCATCCATAAGCTCTGTACTATCAAATTCATACTTTATTGTACGGATTTACTTGGGAAACCCGGATTTAAGTTGTTAAAGCCCATCAATAAACGGCATAATAGTTTTTTGTTAAATTGGGAAAATTTATATTAAATTGGGTAAAACAAAATAAAAGTAAAGAAATTCTAATTATTTTGCAGCGTTGAATTGCTAATTTTTCAGTTGTTATATGGATGTAATATGTTCTAAAATAAGGGAATTAAAATATGTAGACAAAAAACGGTGATACCTATAAGTTTTTGATGGGTAATTTCAAAACTAAAATATCCGGTGATTTTGCTTTCAAGTCCTGACTTTTGGTAATTTCCATGAAAAGCTTTTGGAAAGTGATTTAAGGAGAACAATCATGAATCAACCGATTGGCGAGAAAAAGAGTCCAACAATAAAAACTGCTGAACAGATCAGACTTGAAGAGGCTCGGGAGCAGAAGGTTCACTGGAAGAAATGGGGACCCTATCTTAGTGAACGGCAGTGGGGAACGGTGCGCGAGGACTATAGCGAAGGCGGTGACGCCTGGAATTTCTTCACTCACGATCACGCCCGCTCGCGAGCCTACCGCTGGGGCGAAGACGGCATCGCAGGCATTTCCGACGACAAGCAGCGGCTCTGCTTCGCGCTGGCCCTGTGGAACGGCAAAGACCCCATCCTTAAAGAGCGCCTCTTCGGCCTCACCAACAGCCAGGGCAACCACGGCGAGGACGTCAAGGAATACTACTTCTATCTCGACAGCACGCCGACCCACTCGTACATGAAGTATCTCTACAAGTATCCCCAGGCTGCCTATCCCTATGAAGATCTCGTGCGGACGAACGGACAGCGGACACGGCACGAGATGGAGTATGAACTTCTCGACACCGGCGTCTTCAATGACGACCGCTATTTCGACGTTTTCGTGGAGTACGCCAAGGGCGATGCCGAAGACATCCTCGTCCGGATCACCGCAGTCAACCGGGGACCGGAAGCGGCCCAACTGCATCTATTGCCAACGCTCTGGTTTCGCAACGACTGGGCGGCGTGGATCGCCGAATCCAACAGAGCTGCCGAGAAACCAAACCTCAAGCAGATCAAGGCCGCGGCTGGCACAAGCGCCGTCGCGGTAACACATCCGCTGCTGGGTGAATTTGTCCTTTCCTGCGAAGGCGATGTGCCGCTGCTCTTTACCGAGAACGAAACAAACCACGAGTTGATTTTCAGGCAAAAGAACGAGAGCCCCTACGTCAAGGACGGCATCAACAACTGCGTGGTACAGGGCAATCAGGGCGCAGTGAACCCCAAAAAGCAGGGCACTAAGGTCGCGGCGCACTACCAAACCAATGTCGGCGCCGGTCAGACCGCAGTGATTCGCCTGCGGCTCTCCAACAATTCTGCGGACCAGAAGGTCAAATCCTTTGGAAAGAATTTTGATGAAGTCTTCACTGACAGGCTTCGTGAGGCCGATGAGTTTTACAAGTCGGTCACGCCGCCATCAGCCAGTCAAGACGCCGCCGGCGTGATGCGCCAAGCCATCGCCGGCATGCTGTGGAGCAAGCAGTTCTTCTTCTTCGACGGTGACAACTGGCTGGACGAGCACAACTCCAACCCCCTCCATTCCGGCTATCGCAACGCCCGGAACTCGGAGTGGTTCCACATGATGAACCAGGACATCATCTCCATGCCCGACAAGTGGGAGTACCCCTGGTACGCGGCATGGGACCTGGCCTTCCACACGCTGCCGCTCTCTATCGTCGATCCCGACTTCGCCAAGGAGCAGATGAAACTGATGCTCAAGGGCGTCTACCTGCACCCCAGCGGCCAGATGCCCGCATACGAGTGGAACTTCAGCGACGTGAACCCGCCGGTCCACGCCTTTGCGACGCTCTTCCTGCACCGCACCGAGCAGGCCCTGCGCGGCGAGACGGACGTCGATTTTCTCAGGGAGACATTCAACAAGCTGGTGCTGAACTTTACCTGGTGGGTGAACCGCAAGGACCGCTTCGGCAAGAACGTCTTCGAAGGGGGCTTTCTCGGCCTCGACAACATCAGCGTCTTCGACCGCAGCTCCCCGCTTCCCACCGGCGGGAACCTGGAGCAGGCGGACGGCACGGCCTGGATGGCCCTCTTCAGCCAGAACATGCTGGAGCTCGCGGTGGAACTCGCCGTCCACGACCGCACATACGAGGACATGGTCGTAAAGTTCGCCGAGCATTTCTACTATATCGCCCTGGCTATGAACAAACCCGGTCAGGACGGCATGTGGGACGAGGAGGACGGCTTCTACTACGACCTGCTGCGGCTTCCCGACGGCAGCGCCACGCGGCTCAAGGTGCGCTCGATGGTGGGGCTTCTGCCCCTGTGCGCCACCACGGTCATCGAAAAGTGGCAGCGGGAGTCTCTTCCGAGGACGATAGCCCAGATACGGGAACGCTTACGCCGGATACCCGAGCTCATGGAGACCGTCCACCCCACAGGCCCGGGTCATTTCGGCGTGGCCGAACGCGGGATCATGGCCCTTGTCAACCCGGAGCGGCTCCGCCGGATTCTTACGAAGATGCTCGACGAGAACGAGTTCCTGAGCCCCTACGGCATCCGCGCTCTCTCGAAGTTCCACGAGCACCACCCGTTCGTTTTTCACGTGCAAGGCCAGGAGTACCGGGTGGATTACCTGCCGGGCGAGTCGGACAGCGGCATGTTCGGCGGCAACTCCAACTGGCGAGGACCCATCTGGATGCCGGTGAACGCCATGATTATCCGGGCGCTCCTAAACTTCTACCTGTACTACGGCGACAACTTCAAAATCGAATGCCCCACGGGGTCAGGGAAGCTGATGAACCTCTTCGAGGTGAGCAAAGAGATTAGCGACCGGCTCACCCGGATATTTTTGCAGGACGAACACGGTCGGCGCCCTGTCTATGGCGGCACGGAGAAATTCCAGACCGATCCCCACTGGCGCGACCACATCCTCTTCTATGAGTACTTTCACGGCGACAATGGCGCCGGGCTCGGCGCCAGCCATCAGACCGGCTGGACCGGGTTGGTGGCCAAGCTCATCCAGCTTTACGGCCTTCTGGATCCCAAGCGGGCACTGGAAGTGGGCAAAAAAGCAGCGTTCGTGAAGGGCGCCTCGGAAGCTGTGGAGGTAAAGACATGAGAACATGGCCTATGCATCCCGTCATTT
>Ga0315294_10003124_pt1 | contig 18009 bp, 12 predicted proteins | sample YL17G13_40_MG_FD_203626 | JGI IMG/M metagenome (GOLD analysis project Ga0315294, IMG submission 203626) | Sediment microbial communities from Yellowstone Lake, YNP, Wyoming, USA - YL17G13_40 | ecosystem: Environmental > Aquatic > Freshwater > Lake > Sediment | place: USA: Wyoming | collected... | reverse complement strand
TGCTGGCGGGCGATTTCGACGCGGACGCGGCGCTGGAGCTTGCCCGCGGCTATTTCGGCGACATCGCCGCCGGGCCGGCGCCGCCCGCTGTGCGCGCGGTCGAGCCGCCCCAGGCCGGCGAGCGCCACGTCATCCTGCATCGGCCCGGCGCGGCGGCCCGGGTGCAGATGGCGCATCACGCACCGCGCATCGGCGCCCCCGATTTGCCCGCGCTCATCGTGTGTGATGCCGTCCTCGGCGGCGCCAAACCGATCAGCTTCGGATCCGGCGTCGGGCTGGGGCGCAGCAGCCGGCTCCACCGCGCCCTGGTGCAGGGAGGGTTCGCCTCCTTCGCCGCCTGCTACCTGGCGCCGGGAGTGGACCCGGGGCTGATGCACTTCCGCCTGCTGGTGCGCGACGGGGTCAGCCCCGCGGCCGCGGAGCGGCGCCTGGCGGAGGAGATCGAACGGCTACGCAACGAGCCGCCGACCGCCGCCGAGGTGGCAAAGGCGATTCGCCAGGTGCGCGCCCAGTACGCATACGGGGCCGACGGTGTCACCAGCCAGGCAAGCGCTCTGGGTTACTACGAGCTGGCGGTGGGATACCGCTACCTCGCGGACACCCTGGAGGCGGTCTCGCGCGTGACGCCGGAGCAGGTGCGCGCGGCGGCGGAGAAGTACCTGGCTGCGGACAACCGCACGACCGGGATCTTCGAGCCCACCGCCCCCGCCCCCGAGGCAGCCGCGCCCCACACCAGCATGGCGGTGCTCTATTCGGTGGTGGCGCGGCCGGCGTTTAACAGCGGCGGCCAGGTCGCCGTGCCTCGCGCCGAGGAGTTCGCGCTGGCCAACGGCGTGCGCCTGCTGGTGGGCGAGAATGGGCGCAGCCCGGCGGTGGTGGTGCGCGGCAGCCTGCAGGCGGGGGGCGCCCGGGAGACGGACGAGACGGCGGGGCTGGCCCACTTCGCCGCGCTCACCCTGCGCCGCGGCGCCGGCCAGCGAACCGCGGACGAGATAGCCGAGACGGTCGAATCGGTTGGCGGCCAGATCGGTTTCTGGAGCTCCGCCGAGCGGGTGTCGTTCGCCGCCAAGGGCCTCGCAGCCGACTTGCCCCTGCTGCTGAGCATCCTCGCCGACTGCCTGCGCGCGCCGGCCTTCCCCCCCGATCAGATCGAGCTGGTGCGCGGGGAGATCGCCACCTCGCTCAAGGATGAACTTGACGATCCCCGCGCGATGGCGCAGCAGGACCTCCACGAGCTGGCCTACGCCGCCGGCCACCCATATCACCGCCATCCCGCTGGTACACTGGAGACGGTGGCGCGGCTGTCGCGCGACGACCTTGCCGCCTTCCACGCGCGCCATTACGGCCCGCGCTCCATGATCGCCATCATCGTCGGCGACGTGGGCGGACGGCGAGCGCTCGACCTGGTGGAGCAGGCCTTCGGCGATTGGGCGGCGCAGGGCGGTGCGAACCTGGTCATGCCGGCAGCGGACTCTCAGCCGAACGGCGCGCGCCGCGTGCGCACCATGTCGCACAAAGCGCAGGTTGACGTCGCCATGGGGCACCTGGCGCTCAGCCGCAAGGATGAGGACTTCCTGCGGCTGCACGTGGCCGACAACATCCTGGGGCGGCTGGGGCTGATGGGGCGCCTGGGGCGCACGGTGCGCGACGAGCAGGGGCTGGCATACTACGCCTACAGCACGGTCGAGGCCGCGCTTGGCCGCGGCTTGTGGAAGATGCACGCCGGGGTGGCGGCGGCGGATGTCGACCGCGCGATCGCGAGCATGAGCGCGGAGCTAGAGCGGCTGCGCAGCGAACCGCCCGCCGCCGACGAGCTGGCCGACGCCAAGCGCAACCAGGTCGGCGGCCTGGCCCTGCATCTCGAAACCAACGAGGGCGTCGCCGACGCCGTTCACGAAATGGCGTACTGGGAGCTGGGCCTGGACTACCTTGAGCGCTATCCGCAGTTGATCGAGGCGATCAGTGCCGAGGACGTGATGCGCGTCGCGGCCCGCTGCAGCGACCCCCGGGAGTACGCCCTCGCCATCGCCGGGCCGTATGATTCCACCTTGACAACTGACGGTCGCACGTAGTATATTCCCTAGCGAATATGAGCAATCAACTCCGCGAAACCATGCTGGACGCGAAAGGTGTTGCGGACCTCCTTGGCTATACGGTTCAGCATACTCGTTGGCTGTTCCGCCATGGAATAATGCCTGCACTCAAACTTGGGCGTGATTGGTTCATACTCCGCGAGGACCTAGAACCTTACATCGCGCAACGGGCTTCGGCAGTATGCGCACGACAGGGCGTGATGCCCCTCGGCGACGACAACCGCGACCAAAGATTCGTGAAGCGAACCGGAAGGGTGGATTCGACGAGGGATGAGTCCGTTGCGGTCAGCGCGGTAAACGTGTCGCAGGTCCCTCAGCTAAGCCCTTTCCGGTACCCCGGCGGGAAGACTTGGCTCATACCATACATTCGGAAGTGGTTGTCACGCTATGGTGGGCCGAGCACGGGACTTGTCGAGCCATTCGCGGGCGGCGGGATTGTGAGCCTGACCGGCGTGTTCGAGGGTCTTGTCAAAGACGCGACGTTAGTGGAACTCGATGAAGATATAGCGGCGGTGTGGGAGACCATACTGAACGGCCACGGGCCCTGGCTTGCGGAGGCTATCACCAGGTTCAAGCCCACAGCCGAGTCCGTGCGCCGGGTGATCGCCCGAGCTGAGGAGTCGCTAGAGCGTCGGGCTTTCGCGAGCATTGTCAGGAACCGCGTGATGCGTGGCGGGATTCTCGCGCCCGGTGCCGGATTCGTCAAGCGCGGCGAGAATGGAAAAGGGCTGTCATCGCGCTGGTATCCTCAGACCCTTCGCAGACGCATCCTGCAAATAGTTGAACACAGCGACCGGATCAGGTTCACCGCAGGGGATGGGCTGAAGGTGCTGAGAAGCCTCCAAGGCCGCACGGATGTGGTGTTCTTTATAGATCCACCGTATACAGTCGCGGGCAGACGGCTTTACAAATACTTCGAGGTCGACCACAACGACCTATTTGCGATTGCCTCGCGGTTGAAAGGCAATTTCCTTATGACTTATGACAGCGCAGACGAAATAAGGAGCCTCGCTGACGAGCACGGCTTCGACCGACGCGCGATTGAGATGAAGACCACGCACCACAGGCAGAAGACGGAACTCCTCATTGGAAGGGACCTCGACTGGTTAGAGCGCTGACTCGCGCTCCAGCTTAGCTCGAATGCGCTCCTCGAAAACTGATAGGCTGACCGCACGCCCCGCCGTTAGGCCCTCGACTGCACGCTCCAAGGTCGTGAAGTGGACGAAACGTGTAACCAGAGATGCCGCTCCCTCCCTTTCATCGTATCCCACCACGAACCACGCGATATCGCAGTTCGAGAGGTCGGCCACCGTGTCCATAGGCGCCAGTGCTCCATAAAAGCTCTGGTCGACCAGCACGCACATCTTCTTGCCCCAGCGCCGTAGAGTGGGCACCTTGATCTGCAACTGCGGCATCAGGCGCTTTGGGCCGCTACTCCTGTAGTCCAGGCGCCGCCGGGCTGCTGGGAACGGGAGCCCCGGGTCTGTCCAGTCCAGGATCATACGAAAGTCTCTCTTCATCGAGCCGCCAGAAAAATAGACTGCCTGCATCTCCAGGGCGCACCAGGAGAGCACTGTCGTGTGTGGATGCACGAGCACGTGATCTATGCGGCCGACGTCGTCGGGGCCGGACTGCTCGCTGTCTGCAACCACGCGCCCGTCTTCGCGCTCTAGAAACCCAACCTGCCCTATCACCAACGGATCACCATGCCCGAGGATTTGTTCCCCGATCCACCGGAAGACCCGACCTGCCTCATAGAAACGGTACGGGCATGTGGTGCACAGGATTCCGGCCTCGTTGGGCGCGACGCCGACCTGTCCGGTAGCCCCGCCTTGCTTGTATAGGCGGATGGAGCACACGCCACCTTCCTTAGTGCACAGCACGGTGGCGCGTGGCGTGCTCCGCGGTAGACATGGCTGATCCGCTCTCTCGCGTTTCGGCTGTAACTGGAGCTCCGCATAAGTCAGTCGTTCCTCCGGCGTCAGGTGGACAAAAGACCGCCCATACCATTCGCCGATACCATAGGAGTAACGGTCCTGCATTCCACTCTTTCGCTCGATCATGGTCTTATTGCGCCTCATGCCGCATCGGACAGCGACTTTCTGTTTCGTTGTTAGGCGCCGCGCCCCCTCTCGTACCGCCCCCCGGGGTGTACGCGGAAAGAGGGGCAGGGATCCCGCCCCTTGACGTGGTATAACAGTTAGTGTTATAGTACAAATGCCGATGAACAGGCGCTGGCAGGTCGTCTTCTATCGCACAGCGAGCGGCAAGAAACCGGTCAGCGAATTCCTCGACGGCCTCACCGCGGGACAGCGCGCGAAGGCGCTTAGCGTTTTGACGATGCTGGCGGAAGCCGGTTATGAGTTGGGGCCGCCGTGGCTGAAGAAGATTGAAGATGACCTGTGGGAACTGCGGATACAAGTTGGCAAGGTGCGATTACGGTTTCTGTTCTGCGTTGAGCGGGCGCGGTGTGTAGTGCTGCATGGGGTCAAGAAGAAGAGAGACCGATCGCCGGAGAGAGACCTGCAAACTGCCCGGCTTCGGCGCCGGCAATGCCAGGCGGGGTAGAAGGGAGCAACAACATGAGGAAAGGAGGCGCGCCAGATACCCTTGAGGCCTACCTTGCGGAACAGATGAAGAACCCGCGTTTTTGTAGGGCGTGGGAGAGGGTGCAGGAGGAGGACAGACTGACACGCGAGTTGGTGCGCCTGCGTATCGAGCAGGGATTGACACAGGCCCAGGTGGCGGAAATGCTGGGCACGCAGCAGGCGGCTATATCGCGCCTGGAGCATCGTCCGCCGCGCCGACCGACCGAACTCCTGCGCAAGGTAGCGAACCTCTACGGCTGCGACGTGGAGGCGCAGATCCGCCTCGTCCCGAGGTCGCCCGCCTGATTGCGCCCGGCGCACGTCCGCTCAACGAGCCCGACGGCCCGTGGTCCCACGGGACGGCGGCCGGGACGACCGCGCGGGTTTGCCCGCGGCCTTTCCGGGTTTCGAGGGTTTGGGCGCTGCCTTCGCGGCCTTTGACGCCGCCGCCCGCGACGGCTTGGCGGCAACCTTGGGGGAGGGCGCGTTGGCGCCGCGAGCCGGACGGGCTGCGGCCCGCCCGGGAGGGGTCGAGCGCCGCCCCTGCTTCGCCCTGGGGGCGGCGGATGATTCGTCAGGCGCCGCCTCGGCTGCCTCCGGCGGCTCGGCATCGCTGTCCTCGGGGCCGGTGGAGTCGTCGGTCTCGGGCTCTTCGCGCTTGACCACGCGGGTCATGCCGGCCACGCGGTCGCCGGCGTCGAGCCGAATCAGCCGCACCCCCTGCGCCGAGCGCCCGGTCTGGCGGATGGGCGCCACCGGCTGGCGGATGATCTGCCCCTCGGCGGTGATGAGCAACACCTCGTCATCCGGCTCCACAACCTTCATGTCCACCAGCGGCCCGTTCTTGGCGGTGACCTGCAGGGTCTTGAGGCCCAGCCCGCCGCGGCGCTGCGGGCGATAGTGGTCGAGGGGCGTGCGCTTGCCGTAGCCTTTCTCGGTGGCGACCAGCAGGTCGTGGCCCTCGCGGCAGACCTCCATGCCCACGACCTCGTCCTTGGGGCGCAGGCGGATGCCGCGCACGCCGGCGGCGGCGCGGCCCATGGGGCGCACCTGCTTCTCGGGGAAGCGAATGGCCATGCCCTGGCGCGTGGCCATGATGATGTCCCGCTTGCCGTCGGTGACCTTGACCCACTCCAGGGAGTCGTTTTCGCGCAGGTTGATGGCGATGATGCCGCCCTTGAGGCGGGTGTCGTACTCCTGGAGGCTGGTCTTCTTGACCATGCCCTGGCGCGTGGCCATGAAGAGGTAGCGATCGGCGGCGAAGTCCTTGACCGCGCGGGTGGCGGTGATGCGGTCGCCGGGCTCGATCTGGATGAGGTTGATGATGGCGGTGCCGCGGGCCTGGCGGCTGGCTGCCGGGATCTCGTGCGCGCGCAGGCGGTAGACCCTGCCGCGGTTGGTGAAGAACAGGACGTAGTGGTGGGTGGAGGCGATGAAGAGGTGCTCGACGGTGTCCTCCTCCTTGGCGGTAAGGCCGATGACCCCCTTGCCGCCGCGGCCCTGGGTGCGATAGGTGTCCACCGGCAGGCGCTTGATGTAGCCGTCGCGGGTGACGGTGATGACGACGTCCTCCTCGGCGATGAGGTCCTGGATGGAGATATCGTCGGCCTCGTCGGGGTGGATGCGGGTGCGGCGCTCGTCGCCCAGCTTGCGCTTGAGTTCGAGCAGCTCGTCCTTGACCACCTGCATGATCTTGCGCGAGCTCTCGAGCAGGTCGCGCAGGTAGTTGATGCGCTTGATGACCTCGCGGTACTCCTCCTGGATCTTGTCGCGCTCCAGGCCGGTCAGGCGCTGGAGGGTTAGCTGCAGGATGGCCTGCGCCTGGATTTCGGTGAGCTTGAAGCGCTCCATCAGGCCCTGGCGCGCGGTCGGCGGGTCGGGCGATTTCTTGATCAGCTCCACCACCTCGTCGATGAACTTGAGGGCGATGAGGTAGCCCTCGAGGATGTGGGCGCGCTCCTCGGCGCGCTCGAGCTGGTACTGCGAGCGGCGCGTGACGACCTCGCGGCGGTGGCTGAGGAACTGCCGCAGCAGGTCAACGATGCCCAGGGTGCGCGGCACCTGGCCGACGAGCACGACGCTGTTGACCGCGAACACGCTGCGCATGCGGGTGTGCTTGTAGAGGTGGTTGAGCACGACGTTGGGGTTGACGTCGGGGCGCAGCTCCATCACCAGGCGCATCCCCTTGCGGTCGCTCTCGTCGCGCAGCGCCGCCACCCCCTCCAGCCGCTTGCCGCGCACCTGCTCGGCGATCTGCTCCACCAGCTGCGCCTTGTTGACGCCGTAGGGCAGCTCGGTGACGATGATGGCGTTGCGCCCGCGCTCCATGGGCTCGATGGTGGCGCGCGCCTGCACGACGATGGAGCCGCGCCCGGTCTCGTAGGCTTCGCGGATGCCGCGGTGTCCCAAGATCATGCCCGCGGTCGGGAAATCCGGCCCCGGCAGGATGCGCATGACGTCGTTGAGGGTCGCGTCCTCGTTGTCCGCCAGCATGACGCAGGCGTCAACCACCTCCCCCAGGTTGTGGGGCGGCATGTTGGTCGCCATGCCGACCGCGATGCCGGTGGTGCCGTTGCACAGCAGGTTGGGCAAACGACCCGGCAAGACGAGTGGCTCTTGCTTGGTCTGGTCGAAGTTCGGCATGAAGTCCACGGTGCGCTGGTCGATGTCCTCCAACATCGAGGCGCCGAAGCGAGAGAGCCGGCACTCGGTGTAGCGCATGGCACCCGGCGGGTCGCCGTCCACCGAGCCGAAATTGCCGTGGCCCTCCACCAGGGGATAGCGCAGGTTCCAATCCTGGGCCATGCGCGCAAGGGTGGGATAGATGGCCAGGTCGCCGTGGGGATGGTAGTTCTTCATGGTGTCGCCGACGACGCCGGCGCACTTCATGAAGCGCCCGGTCGGGCCGAGGTTCATCTCGTGCATGTCGAACAGGATGCGCCGCTGCGCGGGCTTGAGGCCGTCGCGCACGTCGGGCAGCGCGCGCGCGGTGATGACGCTCACCGCCCACTGCATGAACGATTGGCGCATCTCGTCTTCGATGGGTATGCGCTCCGGCGTGAGTGCGACTTCAGGCATGATGCATGCTCCGCATGATGAGTCTAGATTAAGCCGCCGATGAACGCCGACACTGTCATTCTGAGGGAGTGTAACGACCGAAGAATCCCCTACCGGGGTTGCACGGGAGGTAGGGGATTCCTCGCGCTGCTCGGAATGACGGGTGCAGGGCGCCGACGCGAGTTCCGGTCCTGTCCTTCCGCGTTCACCCGCGGCCAACCGTTCCCTACACCAGGTCGATGTCGGTCACTTCCTTGGCGTGGGTGATGATGAAATCCTTGCGCGGCTCCACCTTGTCGCCCATGAGGATGGTGAAGAGCTCGTCGGCGCGCTCGGCATCCTCGATCGTGACCTGGCGCACATTGCGCTTGGCGGGTTCCATCGCGGTTTCGGCAAGCTGGTCGGCCGACATTTCCGCCAGGCCCTTGTAGCGCTGCAGCACCGTGCCGTTGTCCTTGCCCAGGCGCTTGAGGATGTCGTCGAGCTGAGCGTCGCTGTGCGCGTAGAGCATCTCCTTGCCGCTGGGCACCCCGTACAGCGGCGGCAGCGCGATGTAGAGGTGGCCGCGCTCCACCAGCGGGCGCATGTAGCGGAAGAAGAACGTCAGCAGCAGCGTGCGGATGTGGGCGCCGTCCACGTCGGCGTCGGCCATGATGATGATATGGTGGTAGCGCAGGCGCGAGAGGTCGAACTTGCTGGAGGCCTCGCCGTTGACGTCGGCGTCCTCGTCGCCGCCGTTGCCGTTGGTCGCGCGCTCCGCGATACCGGTGCCCAGCGCGCTGATGAGGGTGGCGATCTCCTCGTTGTTGAGCATCTTGTCGAACCGCGCGCGCTCGACGTTGAGCACCACCCCCCGCAGCGGCAGCACCGCCTGGTAGCGGCTGTCGCGGCCCTGCTTGGCCGCCCCGCCCGCCGACTTGCCCTCGACCAGGAACAGCTCGCACTTCGCCGGGTCCTTTTCGGAGCAGTCCCACAGCGTCCCGGGCAGGGTCGTGCCCTCGAGCGCGCTCTTGCGCTTGATGAGCTCGCTTGCCTTGCGCGCCGCCTCGCGCGCGCGGGAGGCGGTGATGGCCTTGTCCACGATCCGCCGCGCGGCGGAGGGATTCTCCTCGAGATAGCTGGTCAGGCCCTCGTAAACGATGGAGCTGACCAGGCCCTCGACCTCGGTGTTGCCGAGCTTGGTCTTGGTCTGTCCCTCGAACTGCGGGTTGAGCAGCTTGACGCTGATGACGGCGGTCAAGCCCTCGCGCGCGTCATCGCCGCTGAAGTTGGGTTCCTTTTCCTTGAGCAGGCCCACCTTGCGCGCGTAGGCGTTGATGGCGCGCGTGAGCGCGGTCTTGAAGCCCGACAGGTGGGTGCCGCCCTCCATGGTGTGAATGTTGTTGGCGTAGGAGTGGAGGCTCTCCAGGTAGCCCTGGTTGTACTGCAGAGCGACCTCCGCCTCGACGTCCTCGCGCGCGCCCGCGAAGCGGGCAACCCGGTGCAGGGGGTCGCGCAGGCGGTTGAGGTGCTCGACGTAAGCGGCGATGCCGCCCTTGTAATGGAACTCCTGCTTCTCGCCGGTCTCCTCGACGGTGAAGGTGATCTTGGCGGTGGGGTTGAGGTAGGCCAGCTCGCGCAGGCGGGCGGTGATGATCTCGGGGTTGAACTCGAGGGTCTCGAACACCTGGGCGTCGGGCTTGAAGGTGACGACGGTGCCGGTGCGGGTGGCTTTACCCATCTCCTGCAGATCGGTCGATTTCTTGCCGCGCTTGAAGATCTGGCACCAGACCTTGCCGTCGCGGCGCACCTCCACCTCCAGCCATTCGGAGAGCGCGTTGACCACCGACACCCCAACCCCGTGCAGTCCGCCGGCGACCCGGTAGCCGCCGCCGCCGAACTTGCTGCCGGCGTGCAGCATGGTCATGGCGACCTCGACGCCGGGCAGCTTCACCTCCGGGTGCTTGTCCACCGGGATGCCGCGGCCGTTGTCCTCGACGCTGATGGCGCCGTCGCGGCGCAAGACGACGTCGATCCTGGTGCAGCGGCCGGCGAGCACCTCGTCAATGGCGTTGTCCACCACCTCCACGAACAGATGGTGCAGGCCGCGAGAGCCGGTGTCGCCGATATACATGGCGGGGCGCCTGCGCACCGCGTCCAGGCCCTTGAGCACCTGAATGCTGCTGGCGGTGTAACCGTTGGCTGGGCTGGACACTCGGGTTCGGGCCAAGCAAGTACCTCCCACTTACGATGCTGTGACTATGGCTGTGAACACGTTCGCGGGAGTGCTGGGGTGGAGAGGGGGGGACCCTCTGGGGGCCCACAGCATTCCACGAAAAACAAGCGGGAACAGGTGCCCTCGCAGCACCCTTTCCGGGCGTTTCTATGGTATCACAGACGCCCGTTTCAAGTCAAGTTTTCCGGGCGTGGCGGGTGTGAACGCGGTGTCTTGGCAAGAACGCCCAGCAGGGCGCCAAAGAAAGTCATTCACACCCGGGCGTGGCCGCAAGTGCCTCGTCAGCCAGCGAAGGGGGAAACGGAGACTTCGTGACATTGGTCGCGAATTGAGTACCTGCGCTGGAAAGGCGCGCATGCGGGCGAGTCTTGGACGGTTTTCCGCCCAAGTAACGAGCGGTAGGGCAGGAGTTTGCCTCCTGCCCAGGGCTCCCAGGCGGGCAGAAGACGAGCTTCTGCCCTACGTGCCGATGCCTATACTCCTTGCGCGTCATCCCGTGGAGCCCGGTGCTGCGACTTTGGGGAGGGCCGACCACGCGGCCCGAAGGGGCTTTCGCGCTGTGACTACGGGAGACCCAACGATGCGCGCGACTCGGCTTGATCCTCGCTACGTGAACAGGCGGGCGGTTCTGCCATACGGCTTGACTGTCGCGGAGGTCGAGACCGCGACGGCAGAGACGTATCGTCTTTTCCACGGGCTGAACGATCACCTCATGGAAAGCGGCTTCCGGCCCCTGGACGAACTGTTGCTGGGCAACCCGCTGTCTGGCATTGTGTCAGAGCTGCTGGTCAAGAACATCGCTAGAGTTTCACCTGCTCTCGAAGCGAATCTGAAGGTCGGCGGGTATCCTGACCTGCTGCCAAGAGGCCTCTATGCGGCCAACCTCGTTCTGAAATGCGACGAAGGCATAGAGGTCAAGGCGTCCGTTCAGAAAGGTGGTTGGCAAGGCCATAACCCCGAAGACTGTTGGCTTATCGTTTTCAGGTATAACGTAGGGCAGCAAGCGGATGGGCGCGTTGTTCCGTTAACCTTCATCGAAATTATGTGTGCGCAGCTCGCGAAGTCGGACTGGTCTTTCTCCGGACGAAAGGGCGCGTCCCGACGTACGCCCACCGCGTCCATCACGGCAGCGGGCGTGGAGAAGCTGAGAAGCAACTTCGTGTACAGAATACCGGGAGTTGGTGTGGGAAGGCATAGATCGATTCTAGCAGATACGCCGCCTCAGGGGAGCGAGTAGGTCGCTATGGCGCGAAGAGAACCTGCTGTGCCCCTCGCGCGGCATCATTGCTTGCGGTCCCAATCCCATTACACCCGTTTGACGCAAGGGTTGCTAGTTTCGGAATCGCCTTCATCGCCAATTCATAGAACTCGAGATCGGACTCGATGCCTATGCTGCGATAGCCTACGGCACAGGCGGCTGCGATTGTGGAACCAGCACCCATAAATGGGTCCAGGATGACGCCTTCTCCCAACGGCAGGGCAGCGCGAACCAGCTGACGCATCAGCGCTTGCGGCTTTAGTGACGGATGGGGCGCGATCTCGCGCTCTACGTTGCGCGTGGGGGCGCTCTTGATCACATCGCAAAACGGTTGCTCGTCAGAAACGCGTCGAAGTCCTCCTGTTTTCCACTTCCGCAGGTTGTCTTGCACGCGACCCTCACACGGCTTTCTGAACAGTCCCCATGGCTCCCAGCAAGACCTCGGCATGACCGTCACATCTGTGAACTCTTCATGCGCATTCTTGGGCCTGTCGCCACCCCTGAGAGTCTGCACGAGGCGGATTATTTCGCCCCGCTTTTCGAAGCCCGCTCGAATAAGCTCGGTGTAGACGAACTGCGACACCAACGCATTCGTTGCGACGAACACGTGTCCACCGGGCACGAGCACTCTCAGCGTCCGCTTAGCCCATTCCGAAAAAAACGCCCGCAAGGCAGCGAGGTCGTCGTCAGTTAGCACTGTGAATCTCGGCACCGGGCTGCGAGCGCAGCCATCAAACGTCGGTGGTATCCGCCAGACGCCGCCGCGCCGGTGGCGCAGTTTTTGCTTCTCCCCAGAGGTGTACTCCTTGAGGCCGTAGGGAGGATCCGTGACGATCGCGTGTATGCTATTTGGCTCGCGTTCCTTTAGCCACTGCAAGCAATCAGCGTGGACCACCTGGTACAAGCCTTTCCAGCCGCTAGGCAACACACTAGCTCCAAGTTCCGTCTCGCCCCCTTTCGACCGTGGGACCGCCTGCTGAGGAACGCCCCGTGGGCTATCGTAACTGACAAAGGTCTCCCTGAGGACTGTCGGCGCCTCAAGCGGGTAGCTGTAAAGTATCTGCTTCACGTCGGCTGGCAATTGCCCCGCCAATATCTGCAAGGGGGTGGGGTTTATCCCCAATGCCTGCGCGAGGCGCTGGATCATGTCCGGCGAGGGCTTGGCTTTGCCACTTTCGAGCCGCGAGAGATAGCCTTTAGTCGCCCCAACCCTGTTGGCAAGCTCTGCGAGCGAGTAGCGGGCTTCCAACCGTTGGGAGCGTAAGCGGCGTCCGAATGCAGTCAAAGGCTGGTCGCCCAACACATCCTGAGAAGCGATCTTGCGCTTAGCCATGAATGCTATATATCATAGTTTACCACAATAGTCAACACGCCAAGCAGGAGCGCGTCGTCCGTGCGCTTCCGGCTCATTTCGACGCCCGCTGCAGTCGCAAACGCCCCCGCCACAATGCATACGCGAATCTCGACGGCAGCGCAAGCCCCCTGGGCGAGTTGGCGGTGATGCCGGACGCTGCTATAATGATACGCAATCGGCCGGGGAGGAACTGCCCATGACCATCGACCAGCGGGCCATCGCGGCGCTCCGTGGCGAGCTTGAGCCTGGCCTGCGCGAGCGCATCGACCAGGCCGCCGCCGCCATCGCCGGGGCGAAGGAGCGCGGCGGCAAGGTGGTCGTCGTCACCGGCAGCGGCCCAAATCTGCACGAGGGCGTAACGACCCTTCTCGCCGAGCTCATTCATCGCGGCCTGGTTGACGGCGTCACCACGTCGTCCGCCGTCGTCGGCCACGAGATGGCCGGTGCGCTGGAGCGCGTGCACCGCGTGCGCGGCGGGGCGCTCGGCCTCGACACCGCGGCGCTGCCGATGGACGGCATGTTCGAGGTCTCGCTCCTGCCCGAGGGCTGGCTCGACCTCATCGAGGCCGAGATGCCCGTCGATCGCGGCCTCATCAGCCGCGCGCTGCAGACCGAGGGCGCCGACATCATCAAGGCCGCCGGCAATCTCGCTTACCCCCTCGGCCTGCGCACCGAGCGCCTGGCGCGCGAGGCCGAATCCCTCGCCAAATCTGCCGGCGCGCCTATGGAGGAGGTGGTTGGCGCAGGCGCGGACCGACGCACCATGATCGGCGCAGGGCACGAGCGCGGCGTGCCGGTGCTCGTCACCATCCCCCAACTGGTCGGCGCGGGCGCGGTCGGCCTCGCCATCGGCGACAGCCTCTCCATCACCGAGCGCTCCGCGCGCATCGCCGCCCTGCTCGCCGGCGCCGATGTCATCATCGAGTCGGCCGTTGCCCTCACCCAGGAGGTCCACGACGGCCCCTTCGAGACCTACACCGGCCACGGCATCTGGGCGCAGTGGGACGGCTGCGCCACCTACTCCCTGGCGGGCAAGCAGCTCATCCGCATCGACCTCGACCCCAATCTCGAACGCGCCTGGCGCGCCGAGCGCGACTCCGGCGCGGTCGCCGCCGCTATCGCCAAAGGCTTGCCCAAGACCAAGGCCACCGGCATCCCCTTCCGCATGGAGATGTCCGGCTTCGCGCGCCTGCCGGGGAGCCTGCCCATGGTGGGCGACATCGGCGCGGTGTGGCCGCTGCTGGCGCACGAGGTCGCTCGCGCGCTCGGGGTCGAGCTGGAGTTCATGTCCTATCCGCAGCAAACCGAGGCCGGGCGCGAAATGCGAGAGTGGATCGTCGACACCGTGCGCCCGGTGGATCGCGCTGCGATGCGCCAGGCGGCGCAGCGGCGCCCGACTCAGCGGGCCTCGGCGGGCTCGTAGCTGCGCGGTGTCCGCTCGGGTCCGCGCGGCGCGGTCGGTGGCGTCGGGCGCGCACTCCCCACCAACTGCGAGACGCTCACGACCTCCACCCCGGCGCGCTTCAGCTCCGGCAGCAGGTAGCTGAGCATGCGCGCCGTCTGGCTGTGGTAGTGGCAGATGCCGATGGCGGCGCCTCGGTGCTGCGCCAGGCCGCCGAGCTGGCGCATGCGCTCCTGCGCCGAGTCGAAGAACTCCGCGGCGTCACCGGCCTCCGGGGCAAAGTTGGTGTCCAGGAACACGCTGCGCGCGGCATAGGGCACGCCCAGCTCGGCGGCGACCTGTTGGGCGACGCTGGAGCCGGTGGTGAGGCTGTCAACGAAGAACAAGCCGCGGCGGCGCAGCACCGACAGCACCGCCCGCATGACGCGCGCGTCTGCCGTCGCGCGCGACCCCATGTGGTTGTTGACACCCGCCGCTTGCGGCGCGTCGGCCAGATGCTCTTCCACCAGCGCGGCGATCTGCTCGTCGGTCATGTCCACCATGATGCACCCCGGACCGGGGTTGAGCCGCGAGTTGAGGGGCTCCATCGGCAGGTGCAGCATGACCTCAAATCCCGACGCCGCGCACTCGCGGGCGAGCTCCCGCGACCCCGGCACCCCGGGCAAGATGGAGAACGTCAGCCGGTAGTCGAGTGCGGCGAAATCCTTCATCTCGTCGGCGTTGTAGCCGACATCGTCAACGATTATCGCAACCCGCCCGGAGCCCGAGGGCAGCAGCGGGCGCGCCGGCTGCCATCCGGTTTCGGCCGGCGCGCGATCCTCGCGCGCGGACGATGGCGCGCTTTGCGGGGGTGCGACGGGCGACGCAGCGGCGACGCGCGGCGAGGTTCGCCGGGCGCGGGTGCCGGTCGCTCGGTGGACGTCAGGCCGAGGCGCGGACGCAGTCGGATGGCCGGCTTGCGCGGCGGGGAAGGGCCGCGACACACTCGACGGCTCGCGCCCCACCCACCACACGATTCCGACCACGCCGGCCACAAGCGCAACCAGGAGCCATGGAAACGCCGGTTTCGCCCGGCGACGCGACGATGGTGTCATGACCATTCAGCTGCGACGGCCCAACCGGCCGGCGCTCGGCAAGCCGTCAACGAACCCACCCCCGGAGCCGGGCCTGGCCCTAGCTGTGGGCGGCGGCGACCCGCTGCCGCAGCATCTGCAGCGCCTTCTGATACTGCGAGTCCTCGGGGCTGTCGAAGGCGGCGTCGGGCGGCATTTCCACCACCACGTCCGGCGCCACGCCTTTGTGGTTGATGTCGCGGCGCGCCAGCGTGTACCACTTGGAGGTGGTGAGGGCGAGCGCGGCCCCGTCGTTGAGGGGCAGGATGGTCTGCACCGAGCCCTTGCCATAGGTGGTGGTGCCCACCAGCTTGCCGATCTTGGCATCCTGTATCGCGCCTGCCAGGATCTCGGACGCGCTCGCGCTGCCCTTGTTCACCAACACCACCAACGGCAGGTCGAAGTCATGGCCTGCGCCCCGGTGCGGGCCGTAGAACGGGCGCATGGGCTGACCGCGCTCCTGCACGTAAACCACCGGCTCCTCGGCCACGAACTGCCGCGCCACGTCGATGCAGCGATTGAGCAGGCCCCCCGGGTTGTTGCGCACGTCGAGCACGAGGGCGCGCATGCGCTTGGCCCGCAGCTCCTCCAGCGCCGTGGTCACCGCTCGCCCCGTGTCCTCGTAGAAGTAGTTGAGCCGCATGTACCCGATGCTATCATCCAGCATCTTGCTCTCAACCGTGGCCACATCGATCGGCCCGCGCACGATCTCCTTCAGCAGCGGCTTCTCCTCTCCCTCGCGGCCGAGCAGCAACTTGACCGTGGTGCCGCGCTCCCCACGGATTCTCTTCACCGCATCGCTCAGGGTCATGCGGTCGGTCGGCGCGCCGTCGATCTGCAGGATCAGGTCCCCTGCCCGCACCCCCGCCTTAGCCGCCGGGCTGCCGGTCAGCGGCGCCACGATCGTCACGCGGAAACGCCGGCTCGGGATCTCCGATCCGCACGCCGGGCAGCGCAGCCCCGGCATGGCCTTCGCCGCCTCCTCGTCGGGCTTGACCTCGGTCAAGCCGATGGTCGCCCCGATGCCCTCGAAATGCCCCTGGTTCTCCTCCTGGAACGACTGGTACTCCTGCGGTTCCATGAAGCGCGTGTAAGGGTCCTCCAGCGACGCCAGCAGGCCGCGGACCGCCCCGTAGGTCAGCTTGCGCTTGTCCTCAATGGGCTCAACGTAGTAGCGATTGATGTTCTCCAGCACCTGGCCGAAGGTCTCCAGCGGCTGCAGATCCACATCGTCGCGCGCCGGCGCGCCTGTTGCTCCGGCCGCGCTCGCGATCCGAATCGCGCGCAGGGCGTCAGTGACACTCACATCGCTGCGGGTGCCGTCGGCCAGGATCTGAAACTGACGGCCGGCCATGAACGAGGTGACCATGACCACCATCAGCACGACTATCAGGGCGATGCGTTGCTTGCGATGCATGGGGTTGTTGCCTTTCGAGTCCTGGTTTGCACCGAACGCGCGCCGAGGCGGCACGCGGGGCTTCTTCTAGGGTTATTCCACGAGCAGCCGCGCACGCAAACCCGGCCGTCGCTGTCTTGCGCGCCCCCCGCAGCGGGCTCCGCGCAAAACACCGGCGCTCCTGAAGCGCCTGTTCAGCGCCCGTAGACGTGGATGCGGAAGACCTGCATGCGGTAGATCACGAAATCTACCGCAGGATAGCTCATGACGCAGCTCTTTGTGAACGTCAGGCTCCCCGCGGGCCCGGCTTCCGCCGTAGTCGAGTAGGTGGCTGGGGGGGGGCCGCCGACCGGCGGCAGGGGACCCGGCCCCGCCGGCGCCGCGGGACCGAGCGCCGCAGCGGGGGATTCCTCGCCGCCAGAGCTGAACCGGAAGGTGAAGCCGCCCAACGCGCCGGGCGCAATGCCGCCCGGGGCGGGAGTGGACGCAGCGGCGCCTGCGCCCCCTTGCTCGCTGATTATCTCCATGCGGTTGGGCCACCCGTATGCCTCCAACACGTCCGCGAACGTGTCGCCCAGTCGCATGCCTTTTTCCGTCTCTGCGACCTTGGAGGGGTTGAAGTTGCGCCATTGGCTGACGACGATGTCGGTGACGCGCGCGCTCGGCCCGGTGCCGGTGATGACGAACCCGATCACGACCGGGTCGCGGTTGTATAACCACTGCACCTGGTCGCCCGTCAGGGCGGCCATCCGCACCGCACCCGCCCATGGCGGTGTGCCGCTTCCTTGCGCCTTCACAAAATTGAAGACATTGCCGGATGTGAACATCGCATCGGGCGTGCCAAAAGCCGGCGAGGACAACAGATCGTCCGGCCTCTCGCCCAACGATATGCCGGCCAATTGCGCTTCTTGGGCTTGGCTGGGCGATGCAAGCGCCGCCAGCGCCACCAGGGCTGCCGTCACCAGCGCCAGGCGCCCGACGTTCTCTCTACTCATTGCTTTTCTCCTGGCCTCCGCGCACCAGTCCCAGCGTCACTCAGCGCCGAGGCCCCAGAGGATCCGCCCCGGCGTCCCCGGAGCTTGCGGTTGCGCAGCCGCCCCTGCTGCCGGGGGTGCCGGCACCCCGAACCCCGGCATGGCTACCGGAACCGCCGGAGCCGCCGGAGCCGGCCTGGCTAGCGCAATGGTCGTCACCCGCATGTCGCTGAGCGTCAGTGTCAGACCGGCGCTCGCGTAACTCAACACCAGGTTGGCGCCTGCGTTCTGGGTGGACTCGGGGAACCCGTACTTCCCGATGACTGCGGTGTAGCTATCGCCGAGCGTGACCCCGCGCGCGGTCACCGCGCCGGGGTAAAACCTGCCGGCGACGACGATCGAATCGACATTCCCGTCAGCCGTGATGCCCACCACGACGCGCATGCCGTCCAGATTGTAGAGCCAGTAGATCTGCGCGGCGCCCGCTTGCGTCGCGATCGGGGCTGCGACCATGGGCCGGGCTGCCGGCATTAAGCCGGGTGGTTCCGACGGCTCCCGGG
>Ga0315294_10003123_pt1 | contig 18011 bp, 15 predicted proteins | sample YL17G13_40_MG_FD_203626 | JGI IMG/M metagenome (GOLD analysis project Ga0315294, IMG submission 203626) | Sediment microbial communities from Yellowstone Lake, YNP, Wyoming, USA - YL17G13_40 | ecosystem: Environmental > Aquatic > Freshwater > Lake > Sediment | place: USA: Wyoming | collected... | reverse complement strand
AAGGGGGTACTCTTACAGTGCAAGAAATAAGTCACGCCGCGTTTGTTGGTATAACTGAATGCCATACGAACCTCCTTCTTGGCGAAAGAACTTGTGCGGTTTTACAGCACAAGCCGATAAGACGATCACATTATATCCCTAATTGAAGAAGATGTCATCCTGGTTTTAGAACTCAAGATCGCAGTAACCGGTCTAACTCCTCGAAATCCACGCGCGAGGTGAGGTCCAGGCTGATAGGTGTGACCGAGACCAGCCGCCTGGCGCGCAGCACGTAGACGTCGCTGCCTTCCTGCTCCTGGTCGAGAAGCTCGACCCGGTGGTAACCGACCCTTCCCGGCTCATCCCACGTCTTACGTTTTGGGCGAAGCGGCTCGTAATAGCGTTGAGGGGCAACGCGCGTGACCTGCCAGGGAGTGTGCGGCGTGGCGCCGGAGGGCACGTCCACTTTGAGCAGGGCAACATCCTTGGGAAATTGCTTTTCCAACAAGAGGCGGGCAAAATAGGCCGTGAAATGGGCGGCAGTGGAAAAATCCACTTCGTTCGAATATGAAAGATGGTGCTGTTGCTCCGTTTCCACGGACATAGCCAATGCAGGGATGTCCATTGCGGCCGCCTCCAGGGCTGCTCCAACCGTCCCGGAGATGGTGACGCCGGTGCCGACGTTCTCGCCGTAATTGATCCCCGAAACGACCAGGTCAGGCCGCTCCGGCATGATTTCCAAAATCCCGTGCTGGACGGCCTGCGCGGGTGTCCCGTCGACGGCATAGACTGTCCAATCCTTGCCGTTCACGCTCACGACCTCGGGCCGGATGACGCCATCCGAGCTTAATGGCAGGCTGCGTCCGGTGCCGGAGGACTGGTCGCGCGGCGCGGCCACGGTCACAAAGCCGAGGGTCGAGAGTGCCTCGGCTGCAGCCCACAGTCCGGGGGACTGGATGCCGTCATCATTGGTAAGCAAGATTTGACATTTACCCATATGTAAAGAAAAGAAGCGGGATGAACCCGCTCCCGGAACTGGCGCCCCTTGCGCGATTCGAACGCGCGGCCTTTTGGTCCGCAACCAAACGCTCTGATCCGCTGAGCTAAAGGGGCAACTGGTCAGTGAGGAGGATTTTAATCCAGAATCCAGGGCTGGTCAAGAGACGGACGTTTTTATTTACCCGTCTTGAACGCCTGTGCGGTCTGGAGGACATCGTGCGCCGAACGCAGCGTTCCCTCGCCGACCTCGCCGAGCATCTGCGCCAGTTCGAGTGTGCGCGCCTCGCCCTGCAGCCTGGTCACCTGCGTGACGGTGCGCCCGTCCTGGATGACCTTTAGCACCTGCCAGTGATGGTCGCCGAAGGCTGCCAACTGCGGCAGGTGGGTGACGACCATCACCTGGTGCTGATGGCCGAGGCTCCACAGTTTCTCGCCGACTACGCTGCCGACGCGCCCGCCGATGCCCTGGTCTATTTCGTCGAAGATGAGCGTGGGGACCTGGTCGGCGCGCGCAAGCATGTTCTTGAGGGCCAGCATCAGGCGCGAGGTCTCGCCGCCCGAGGCGATCTTCGCCAGCGGTTTCAGGCCCTCGCCCGGGTTCGGCTCGACCAGGAATTCGACCTTATCCAGGCCGCTGGCGTCGAAGGCCAGGCGCTGGCCTTCAGGCGTGGGCAGACCCTCTGGGTCGGGGCGCGCCTGGAAGTCCACCGCGAAGCGAGCGCTGGCCATGCGCAGGTCGTCCAATTCGATCTCGATGGATTTGCTCAACCGGTCAGAGGCTTCTTTGCGCTTCTGCGAGAGGGTCAGGCCTTGCTCGGCCAGTTTGCCCAGGATTTCGGTTTCGGCCGCTTCCAACTCGGCCAGGCGCTCGCTGGCGTGGGAAATGTTCTCCAGTTGCTTGCGGGCATCCGCGGCGAAGGCGATAGTGGATTCGATGCTGCCGCCATACTTGCGCTCCATGCGGTAGATCAGGTCGACGCGCTCCTCGACCTCTTCGAGACGCTTGGGATTGAACTCGATAACCTCCAGGTAATCGCGCAGACCGCGCGCCAGTTCGGCCAGGGTCTCCTCCAGGTTCGTTGTCTGACCCGCCAGGGCAGACTGCGCCGTATCTATCTGGCTCAACTTGGAGAGGAATTGGGAGGCTCGCCCGATCAGGTCGCTGGCAGCCGGGGCCTCCGGCGTGCCCTCGTCGAGCACGGTCAGAGCTTGCTGGGCTAATGAGGAAAGCGACTCGGCGTTGGCCAGGCGGCCGCGCTCATGGCGCAGCTCTTCGTCCTCGCCGGGGCGCAATTTGGCGGCCTCGATCTCATCCGCCTGGTAGGTCAGCAATTCGGTGCGCCGTTCGGCATCCACCTGGGCCTGGCGCAGATCGTGCAGCTCGCGGCGGATGGCTTGCAAGCGGACATAGCTCTCGCGATAAGCAGCCAGCAGGGACTCGACGTCCGCATAACGGTCGAGCAGGCTCAGGTGGGCGCGCACGTTTAGCAAGGAAAGGTGCTCGGACTGGCCGTGAATATCCACCAACAGCTCGCCCAGCTCGCGCAGGAGGGTCAGGTTGACGGTGCGGCCGTTGACGCGGGCGACGTTGCGCCCCTCGCGGCGCACCTCGCGGCTCAAGGTGACGTAATTTGGGTCGTCGAGCAGGTCTTCGCGTTGGAGGATCTCGTTGGCGGGTTGGCGCTCGGGGCCGGCCAGCTTGAAGGTCGCCTCCACCCGCGCCAGGTCCGCATCGGAGCGGATCACTGTCAGGTCGGCGCGCCCGCCCAGCACCATCTCGACCGCGTCCATGAGGATGGATTTGCCCGCGCCGGTCTCGCCGGTAAAGACCAGCAGGCCCGGTCCGAAATCCAGGTCGAGGCGGTCAATGATCGCAAAATTTTGGATACGTAATTCGGTCAGCATAAATATCTATTTGAACAGTTGAATGCCCGAAAGACGGTAGTAGACGGTGGGCGCCACCAGCACTAGGTAGATACCCTGGAAGGCGATCCCGAAGAAATCCAGTACTAAGATGCGCGTCAAAAGGAAAGGCAGCGCGCCCAGGATGACAGCGGCCAGGACGGTGAGGAACAGGGAGCGTGAGCGGTGATGCTGCGTCACGAAGTGCGCGGCTTCAGCGATGACAATCCCGGCCGTGGGCGCGCCCGCAATGACCAGGAACCAGCCTATAAAGCCGATGCCTCCGACAAGGATGGTCAACTCACTGGCGGCGAGCGAGAGCAGCCCGGCGACGACAAAGCCGAGCAGGTAGTCGTACCACTGGGCGGTATCGAAAATCTTTTGCTGGCCGCGCACGCATTCTTTGCAGCGATAGCCGGTCGGTGTGCGGATGGCGCACTTCGGGCAAATCGGTTTCTCACAGCGGTTGCAGCGCAGCCTCGTCGCGATGGCGGGGTGGTTGGCGCAATAGAGCGGTGTTGTGATTTCGGTCATCTCGGTAGGCTTATGGTCGGATTCTGGTTCATGTGCGCGGTTAGGTTGCGGTAGAAATAACCCGGATCGCCAAAGCGGACGAATTTCGCGCTGTAGTCGCCAGCGCGTACGTCAACGCGGTCGTCCTCAGCCAGGTTGATGGGTGTCTGGCCGTCCACGCACAGGACAGCGTTGCCGTCCTCTTGTACTGTGATGCTGACCGACGAACCTTCCGAGAGGACGACACCGCGATCTACGGATAGGTGCGGGGCGATCGGGACGAGGAGAATGTTGCGCAGCTCCGGAGGCAGGATCGGCCCCCCGGCAGCCAGCGCGTAGGCCGTCGAGCCGGTCGGCGTGGCCGCGATCAGGCCATCGGCGACGTAGCTGGTCAGCAGATGCCCGTCCACGCTGGCAGAGAGGCGCACTGGGCGGACGAATTGTCCGCGGCAGACCAGAGCCTCGTTCAGCGCGTGCCAGTTCCCCAGTGACTGGCCCCTCCGCCAGTGCTCGGCGCGGAGCATCATGCGATTCTCGATCCAGGTTTCGCCTTTCAGCAGCAAGTCGAAGGTCGCGCGCCATTCCTCGCGACGGATCTGGATGAGAAAACCCAGCCTCCCCAGGTTCACGCCCAAGATAGGCACGCTCCACGGTGCGCACAGGTGGGCGGCGCGCAGCATTGTGCCATCCCCGCCGACTGCGATCAGCAGGTCGAACTCGGTGCTCTTGACCCGCTTCCGCAGGCTGACGTCGTCCAGCGTGCCGGAGATGGCGGCCAGGCCGCGCCCTCGGAGGAGGTTGGCAATCACCTCAGCTTCGGTGATCGCTTCCGCCATTATGGGATGGGCCGCCACCACGATGCGCTTGGGGAGGAAAGGAAATTCGGGCATGAAGATAATTATACCTGTTTTGACCTAACCCCCCGTTCCCCCCTTCCCTGATAGGGAAAGGGGGACATAGGGGGGATAGGTCACGCCACCCTCTGATCGCACACGCCTCGGAATCCGCAGCGTACACAACGTTGGGCCTCTTCGTGCGAACGCTCCACGGAGGCGCGGTACTCGTCGCGGCGCATATCGGCCAACACGTCTAGCAGGGTCGCTTCGAGCTGGGGTGTATAGTCCACGGCGAAATCACGGCCTGGATAGTGGATGATGCCATAGGGCGGACGCTTGCCGAAGGTTTTCTCGACCAGCAAGCAGTAAGCCGCCAACTGGAAGATGTGCGAATCGTAGGGCGCGTCCGGCGTGCGCCCAGACTTGACCTCCACCGGGATGACCTGCACATTCTGCTCGACCAGGTAATCCGGCTTGCCGGTCAGATCCAAAAGGCGGTCGTAGAGCGGCTTTTCGACCGCGCCCCAGGTGCGCGTGTCGGTGTAGATGACCCGCCCGCCGGGCAGGCCCGCGCCGCGTCGCTGACGCGAGGAGAGCCAGAATAGGATGAAGGCGAGGAGGAGGAGGGCGAGTCCGAGGTAAAGCGTAGTCATCAGTAAAAGTAATTATTGAGCAGTGAACAGTGAGCAGTGTTCAGTTTTCGGAATATTCCGCCTGGCGTTAGATGATACGTCTCGTGCAGAACGCGGCAAGCAGCACCAGCGCGACCAGTAAGAGAATGAGCGCCAGCGCCCGCGTAAACCCAGCGGCGATGACCCTCCGTCCGTGGGCGCGGTGGAGTTCCGTCCCGGCGGTCAGCTCAGCCTGGTTTTCCGGCTCGATGCCTTGCAGCCGGTACCACCAGGCGCGGGCACAGAAAAGGTACGAACCAATCTCAGAAGCACGGATGGTGCGCATAGTAGCACAGTTATTCTATTTCATCTGGTTTTAGAAAGCGGAGCGTTAGTGCGGTCAAGGTATAGTCGCGCAGCATCGAGCCAAACCTGGACTTGCTGAAACCGTGCTGGCGCAAGGTGTAAAACACCGGCACCTCGACGATCTTCAACTTCCGGCGACAAGCGTTATAAGTCAGGCGGATGAAATACTCCCCGTAGCCGCGGAAGATCCCGTCTAAATCCAGCGAGAAGAGCGCCTGGCGGCGCACGGCAAAGAATCCGCTCAGGCTGTCGCGAATCCCATGCCTCAAGACCAGTTGGATGAACCAGTTGTAGACCAGGCTGAAGGTGTAGCGCTTCCGGTCTTCCATCCCGCCGCCCGTGACGAAACGTGAGCCGATCACAAGATCGTACTCATCCAGGAGTTCGACCATCTGCGGGATGTTGGATGGGCTGTGGTTGAAGTCGGTGTCCATGACCACGATCTTGTCCCCGCTCGATTGCTGGATGCCGTACCGGATCGCCGTTGCCAGACCTCGTTCCTGCGTGCGGACGAAGCTCCTCACCTGGCCCCCTGGCCTGGCCGGATGCGCCCGAACGGCCTCGGCAGTTCCATCCGGGCTGTTGTCGTCCACGGCCAGGATTTCGATTTCCCGCCCTATGGGGAGCAAGCTGGTTTCGATGGCCGAGATCAGATTCTCGATGTTATCCCGCTCGCAATAGGTTGGTAAAATCACCGAAATATCCATATCAGGCCATTTCCCTGATCGCCTGGACGATGCGCTGGATATCCTCTTCGCTGAGTGTGACCGCCGAGGGCAGGTTGATGCCGCGCCGCGAGAGGTCTTCGGCGACGGGTAAAGAGATATCGGCTTTATAAGGCGGCTGGATGTGGATCGGGTAAAAGAAGGGACGACTGTCAATGTTCTGCTGGCGCAGGCGCGCCATCACTTCGTCGCGGCTGAGAGGAAAATCCTTCGCCAGCAAGATGGAATACATCCAGTAGACCGAGGTGGCCCAACTGGCTTCCGGCGGCAGGGTGATGGAGTCAATCTCACGCAGGCCCTGGTTATAGGTCTGGGCGATGTGCCGTTTCTTAGCAATAAATTCTTCAATGCGCTCCATCTGTGCCACGCCCAGTGCAGCCTGCAGGTTGGTCATGCGGTAGTTGTAACCGATCTCGGTATGCCAGTAGCGTTTTTCGGGTGACATGGCGTGGTCACGTAAGAAACGGACTTTCTCGTCCAGGGCGTCGTCGTCGGTGGTCAGGAGTCCGCCCTCGCCGGTGGTGATGATCTTGTTACCGTAGAAACTGAAGGCGTTGATCTCCCCCAGGCTGCCGACGCGCTTTCCCTGGTAGCGCGCCCCATGCGCCTCGGCCGCGTCCTCGATCACGTGGAGGCTATGCTGCTTTGCCAGTTCGAGGATTGGGGCCATGTTGGCCGGATGGCCGTAGACGTGGACAGGGATGATGGCCCGGGTGCGCGGGGTGATCCGGCAGGCTGCATCCGGAGGGTCGAGGTTCCAGGTCTCGGCTTCGGAATCGGCGAAGACGGGGGTCGCGCCGGTGTAGCGGACGGCGTTGGCAGTGGCGATAAAGGTCAAGGTCGGGACGATGACCTCGTCGCCTGCGCCTATCCCCAGGGCGACCAGCGCCAGGTGCAGGGCCGTCGTACCGTTGCTGACCGCGATCCCATGCCGCACGCCGCAAAAATCAGCGAAACGCTGCTCGAATTCCGCGATGTATTTGCCCAACGAGGAGACCCAGCCCGAGCGGACGCACTCGCTGACGTAGGCCTCCTCATTGCCGGATAAAAGGGGTTCGGAAATGGGGATGAAACGGCGGGGAGCATCCATAAAAGTTTCTCGAAGTACCCTCAAAAATGCACAGAGACATTTTGGCGAACCAAGCTATTTTAATCCATGTTCGCCTCTTGCATGTGACCAGTATTCTGGATCTCATCACGGGAGGATAAACCGCGAAGACGCCACCCCCAAAGAAAAGAACGGGGGCAGGCGAACGCGAAGGAAATAGAAATATATCTTTGCGGGCTTCGTGTCTTCGCGGTGAGTTTGTTGACTGGCGTTCCACTAACAATCGGGAGGAAAACCATTGAAAAGATAACCGCCGAGTAGGCCTTCGGCGAGTATAATCGCGGCATGACGGATAAACGCCCGATCCTAAAGATTATCCAGGATGGCTTTTCTGCCCTGGTCGAAGCCTTCTTCCTCCCCGCCCAGGAACGGGTTTTTGCTTGGTTTGACAGACTTTGGTCAGCCGCTCTTTACCTGTTGGGGCTGCTCCACTGGTGCTATTTTCTGAACTGGGGCAATATTCCCTTCGACCTGCACGACTGGCTCGATACCGGCGCCTATTTCAGCTTCCTGCGCCAGGCCGCGCTGACGAACCAACTACCGCTGCACATCGGCTCGGCCCTCTCCACGACCGATCGCTACCTGGCGCGCCCGGATACGCTGATCTCCCCGCAGGCTTATTTGCTACGCTTCCTCGAACCGGGACCCTTCACCCTGGTCAACGTGCTGATCTTGTACTCGGTCGGTTTTGTAGCCCTGCTCCTGCTGAAAAAACGCTACAGCCTGGCTCCGGCGGCGTTTACTGCGCTGTTCGCCCTCTTCAACTTCAATGGTCACATCACCGCTCACTACGCTGTCGGCCACTCGGAATGGATCGGTTACTTCTTCCTGCCTTTCTTTGTGCTGCTCATCCTGAAAGCCCTGGAGGGCGAAAGACCCGGCTGGCGCTGGGTGCTGCTCGTCTCGTTGACGCTCTTCGCCATCACCTTGCAGGGCGCTTTCCACTTCTTCTTGTGGTGCCTGATCTTCCTGCTGGCCTGGGGAGTGTTCTCCCCAAAATATCTCGTTCCAGTCCTCGAAGCAATCGCTTTCAGCCTCCTGCTCAGCCTGTTCCGCCTGCTACCTCCAGCGGTCGAGTTCATCGGCGGCGGGAAAGGCTTCATCTCCGGCTTCCCGACCGTCACCGACATGTTCGCCGCGCTGGTGGTGCTCAAATACCCGGCGGAAGCCCTCTCCGGCCCGTTCAAGTCGCTGGGCTGGTGGGAAGTGGATACCTACATCGGCTTGATCGGCCTGGCCTTCCTGCTCTACTTCGGCGTCTACCGGACCTGGCGTAGGCAGAGTCCTATCCGGGCGCTGCTGGCCCCGATTGCTGTCCTGACCTTCCTCTCGATAGGCCAAATTTACATTGCCATAAACCACCTGCCCATCCCCCTGGCAGACTCGGAGCGTGTGGCAGCCCGCTTTCTAATCGTCCCTGTAGTTGTGGTGATTGCCCTGGCTGCTTTCAACCTCCAGGAATTATTAACCGAAAGGGGTTATCGCGGCCTGACAGAGCGAATCTTGTATCTGGGGCTGCTGATCCTGATGGCGCACGACCTGTATCAGCATTCCCGCATTTGGCGGGTGACCAACATGTACAAGCTGTTCCCAAGCACACCCGCCGACATTCAATCCAGCGTCGTCAACCACCCCGACCCGGTCTACGTCACCGCGCTGGCTGTTGGCGCGGCCGGCACCCTGCTGACGTTGACTGTACTCCTGATCCTGTCGCTACGGGAACGGCGGCAGGCAAAGAGGCACATCGAGAAATAACCGACCATGTCAGAATTCCACTTCTATCACCCCATCGAAGTCCGTTACGGCGACCTGGACCCGCAGGGCCACGTCAACAACGCCAAATACATGACTTACTTCGAGCAAGCGCGCGTCCATTATCTCCTGTGCCTGGGCCTGTTCGAGGAAGACCATTCTTTCATGAATATCGGCATCATCCTGGCCGATGCACACGTGACCTTCCTGGCATCCATCCGGTTCGGGCAGCCCGTGCGTGTTGGCGTGCGCACCTCGCGGCTGGGCAACAAGTCCATGACGATGGAATACTGCCTGGAAGACGCTGAAACCGGTCAGGAATTGGCTACCGGCTCGGCGGTGCTGGTGGGGTATGATTACCGGACGAACGAGACGATTCCCATCCCAGAGGAGTGGCGAGAGAAGATCAACCGGTTCGAAGGTTTACAGGTTGCAGGTTGAAGGTTCAGCCAGCGATCTCAACCTTCGACCCGACACCTTCAACTTTCAACACGAGACAGGACCAACCTATGCAACTTCCATCAATTGACACTCCCTACCTGCTCGACTTCCTCACCCGTCTACTCAACACCCCCAGCCCGACCGGCTTTACCGAACCAGCCATCTCGTTGACGGAGCAAACCCTCAAAGCCTTCCCTTTCCTGAAGCTTTCGCGCACCCGCAAAGGCGCGCTGGTGGCGCGTTGGGAAGGCGACCCTTCGACGCGCTCAGGGGACGACGCCCCGCGCGCCCTGACCGCCCACGTGGATACGCTCGGCGCGATGGTCAAGGAAATCAAGTCCAATGGGCGGCTAAAACTGACCAAGGTCGGCCATTTTGCCTGGAACACGGTCGAGGGCGAAGGCTGCACCGTCTTCGCCGCCAAGGGCCGCCAGGTGCGCGGCGCCATCCTGCTCGACAAAGCCTCCGGCCACGTGTACGGGCCCGAGGTCAACGAGACCAAGCGCGACGACGAGAACATGGAAATCCGCCTGGACGCCCGCACCGCGTCAGAGTTCGAGACGCGCGGCCTGGGCATCGAGGTCGGGGATTTCATCGCCTTCGACCCGCGCGTCGAGGTAACCGCCGGTTTCGTCCGCTCACGCCACCTGGACGATAAGGCCGGCGTCGCGTCCATCGTGGCTGCGGTCAAAGCCCTGAGCGACGCCGGGCTGAAACCCGCCCAGACCACCTATCTGCACATCAGCAACTACGAGGAGGTCGGCCATGGGGCGGCGGCCGGCATCCCGCCCGAAGTGCATGAACTGGTGGCGGTGGACATGGCTGCCGTCGGCGAGGGCCAGGCATCTGACGAGTTCCACGCCACGCTGTGCGTCAAGGACAGCGGCGGGCCGTACCATCACGGTCTGTCCACGCGGCTGCGTGAGCTGGCCGAGAAGCAGAACATCCCCTACATGGTGGACATTTACCCCTACTACGGCTCGGACGGCGAGGCCTTCTGGCGCGCGGGCGGCGATGTGGCTGTAGCGCTGATCGGCCCCGGCGTGGACGCCTCGCACAACTACGAGCGCACGCACACCGAGGCGCTGGTCGCCACGACCAAGTGGATATTGACATATTTGCTCAGTGATTAAACACGAAGGTTTTTCCTTCGTGGTGAAGATAAAGAGGAAACTATGCTACTAGATGCGAGCCTGCCCCCCATTTCGTTGAAAGATGTCCCGGCTATTGCTCGCGCCGCGGAGAAATTGGGCTTTTCCGCCCTGTGGACGACCGAAACCCAGCACGACCCGTTCCTGCCCTGTGCGCTGATCGCCGAGCACACACAGAAACTGAACTTTGGCACAGCCATTGCCGTCTCCTTTGCGCGCAACCCGGCGAATTTAGCCTACACCGCCTGGGACCTGGCGGCGCAGTCCGGTGGACGCTTCATCCTCGGCCTGGGGACGCAGGTCAAGGCGCACATCGAGCGCCGCTTTGGGATGCCCTGGCCCGAATCCGTGACCGGCAAGCTGCGCGAGCAAATCACAGCCATCCGCGCCTTCTGGGATTGCTGGCAGAACGGCACGAAACTGGATTTCCGTGGCGAATACTACAAGCTGACCCTCATGTCGCCGTTCTTCAACCCCGGACCCCTCCTCTCGCTCCCCTCTCCTGGTAGGGGAGGGGATGGGGACATCCCCATCTACATCGCCGGGGTGAATACCGGCTTGGCGAAACTGGCCGGAGAGACCTGCCAGGGATTCCATGCCCACCCGTTCAATAGTCCGCGCTACCTGCGCGAGGTGATCTTGCCAGCCATCGCGGATGGAGCAACCAAAACGGGGCGCAAGCGCGAAGATCTACAGGTTTCAGTCACAGCTTTCGTGGCGACCACGCCCGAAGAGCAGAACTTCTGCCGCGCCCAGATTTCGTTCTACGCCTCCACGCCCTCGTATCGTCCAGTCATGGCCTTGCATGGCTGGCAAGAGGTGGCCGAGAAGCTCTCCGCCCACGCCTCCAAAGGCGAGTGGGGCGAGATGTTTGGACTGATCAGCGATGATATGCTGCGCGAGTTCTGCCTGATTGCAGACGAGGCCGATCTGGCCGAGGCGTTGAAAGAAAGATACCGAGGAATCGCCGACCGGCTGACTCTGTACCTGCCCTTCACGCCAGGAGAGAAGGATGCATTCTGGCAAAAGATGGCAAAAGAGTTCAATGTGTAAGGAGGCCCAATGGCCACCTTTGACTGGATCACCGCGAGCATTGTCATCGTCAGCTTGATCTATCTCAGTTTTGTCCTGACCCTGGCCGAGTGGCTGGCCGCGCTGCGCAAGGGACAGGCTGTTACCTTGCTGCCCGAGCGCAAAGGCGGCACGTGGCCGTTATGGACACAGATCGGCATGGTCATTTTGGGACTGTTGCTGTGCGTGCCTCTCTTTTATTACCTATGGATTCCCCTGGCGAGATTGTCTGCCAATACGGCAAACATCCTAGATATTCTTGGGCTGGTCATTTACCTGGCCGGATGCGCTTTTGTGCTGTGGGCGCGCCGCACGCTCGGCAAAATGTGGGGCCTTAGCACCAGCCGGAACGTGAAACTGCTCGACGACCATCAACTCGTCCAGAGCGGTCCGTTTGCGTTCGTGCGCCATCCAATGTATTTTGGCTGGTGGGCCGCCATGTTCGGCTTGCTCCTGCTCTACCCGACGTGGGTAGTGTTACTCTTCTTAGTGTCCTCGGTGATGGCGTTTTTCGGTCGCGCCCGCCGAGAAGAAGTCGCGCTGGCAGAAAGGTTCAGCGAGGCCTGGACGGAATACAAAAAACACACCAGGTTCCTGATCCCGTTTATTTACTGATCCCCAAACTCTAATCTTCCTCATACAAAAACCGCCTCACTTTTTTGGTACAATCAATCCAGATACATCTTGTCTGATTGTGTTCTATACACAACCCCCAAAAAAGCGGGGGCAGGCGGGCACCAAGTGTCACGAAGGAAAAGATAAGAACTTTGTGCTCCTTCGTATCTTTGTGTTTGTTTCTTTATGGAGTATCTCCTCAAGAAGTAGGGGAAGATGGGAGGTGTGCGGGCGGCTTTTGCCGCCCGCACACCCCCCGCCCCCCAGTTTATTGAGAAGATACCTTTTGGAGCCTACTATGGCAAGCATGGAACGGTTCACACAGCGAGCGCGTAAGGTATTGAGCCTGGCTCACCAGGAGGCTGAACGCACCCGTCAGGGATTGATTGGCACCGAGCATCTCCTTCTCGGCTTGATGGAAGAAGAAGGCGGCGTAGCCGGGCGTGTTTTACATGAGCTAGGCCTGGAATCCGAGCGCGTGCGTGAGATTGTGGCGCGCGTCTCTGGAGAAGGCGATTATCGGGGCGGCAAGATCGAACTCGCACCCGATACCCAGTTGGTACTGGAATTTGCGATTGACGAAGCCCGCCGCATGGGACACCAGTACATCGGCACCGAGCACATCCTGCTCGGCCTGGTGCGCTCTGAGGGCGCGGGGATGGGAATCCTGAAGAAACTGGGCCTGACCCCCGAACAGGTGCGCCGCCAGACCCGCCGCGTGCTCCAGGAATCCAGCCAGACGCCCGTGCCGGAAGGCGTGAAGCCGCGCGGCAAAGAAACCAAGACGCCGCTGGTGGATCAACTCGCCACCGACCTGACCACCCTGGCCGAAGAAAACAAACTGGACCCGGTCATTGGCCGCCAGATGGAGATCGAGCGCGTCATTCAGATACTGGCGCGGCGCACCAAAAACAACCCGGCGCTGATCGGTGAACCCGGCGTTGGCAAGACGGCCATCGTCGAGGGGCTGGCCCAACGTATCATCGAGGGCGACGTCCCTGCGCCGCTGCTGAACAAGCGCGTGCTCAAACTGGACGTGGGTTCGCTGGTGGCCGGAACGATGTACCGCGGCCAGTTCGAGGAACGCCTGAAGCGCGTCATTGACGAATTGAAGCAGGCCAAATCCATCCTCTTCATTGACGAATTCCACATGCTGGTCGGTGCAGGCGCGGCTGGCTCTGCGGTGGATGCGGCCAACATCCTCAAGCCTGCCCTCTCGCGCGGCGAGTTGCAGTGCATCGGCGCGACAACCCTGGATGAATACCGCAAGCACATCGAATCTGATGCCGCGCTGGAGCGCCGTTTCCAACCCATCGTCGTGGACGAACCCACCGTCGAAGAGACAATCGAAATCCTCAAGGGCGTGCGCAAGATGTACGAGGAACACCACCACCTCGTCATCTCGGATGAGGCCGTCGAAGCGGCTGCCCGGCTCTCGTCGAGGTACGTAACGGAGCGATTCCTGCCGGATAAGGCCATTGACCTGATTGATGAGTCCGCTTCGCGCGTGCGCATGTACAAGTCCGACGCGGCCAAATCGGCCAAGGATATTTACAGCCAGTTGAAGCAGGTGCGCGCCAGCCGCGCCCTGGCCGTCGAGGAAGGCAAGCCGGAAGAGATCCAGACTTGGCAGGAGCAGGAAACCAGCCTGACTGACCAGTTGGAAAAGATGCGCACCGCCTGGGACCGCGCCAACAGCCCGGTGGTCAGCGCCAACGACATCGCTGAAGTGGTCGCCATGTGGACGGGTGTTCCGGTCATGCAGATCGCCGAGGAAGAGTCGCAGCGTCTGCTCAAGATGGAAGAGGAACTGAACAAGGTCATCATCGGCCAGGGCGAGGCCATCAAGGCCATCGCCAAGGCCGTACGGCGGGCGCGGGCGGGACTCAAAGACCCGCGCCGGCCCATCGGCTCGTTCATCTTCCTCGGTCCGACCGGCGTCGGCAAAACAGAATCGACTAAGGCCCTGGCCAAATTCATGTTCAGCAGCGAGGACGCCCTCATCCAGCTCGACATGTCCGAGTTTATGGAGCGGCACACCGCCAGCCGCCTGGTCGGCGCGCCGCCCGGCTACATCGGCTACGAGGACGCCGGCCAACTGACTGAAGCTTTGCGCCGCCGCCCATACTCCATCGTGGTTTTCGATGAGGTCGAGAAAGCCCATCCCGAAGTCCACAACATGCTGCTGCAGATCATGGAAGAAGGCCATCTCTCCGACGCACGCGGACACACGGTGGATTTCCGCAACGCCATCATCGTGATGACCACCAACGTCGGCGCGGAGGAGATCAAGAAGCAGACCTCGCTCGGCTTCCAACTGAAGCGCGATGAGAAGACCGATGAGCGCCTGTCTTACGAAGAGATGCGCAAAAAGCTGACCGAGGCGCTCAAGAAGGTATTCCGCCCTGAGTTCATCAACCGCGTGGACAGCGTCATCGTCTTTCGCTCGTTGAACAAGGATGACATCCGCCAGATCGTGAAACTGGAATTGAACAAGGTGACGGAACGCCTGGTCGAGCACGAGGTGACGCTGACCGCCACCGACACAGCCCTGGACCTGTTAGCGGAGCAGGGCTACGACGCGGAGATGGGCGCCCGTCCTCTGCGGCGCATCATTCAACTCAAGGTGGAAGATCCGCTCTCGGACGCGCTGCTGGCCGGGACGTTCCACGAAGGTGATACGATTTTAGTGGATGTGGAAGAAGAAGAGGTAATGCTGAGGCGGACTGAGGAGAAGACGCCTGAACTGGTAGCATGAAATGAATATACATGACTCACCCCGAATTTGAGCTTCGGGGTGAGTTTTGTATCAACGGCTTGATTTTACAGACCCTTCCCCCTTGCCCCCTCCCCCGATATTCGGGGGAGGGGCAGGGGTGGGGGCTAGTTTTTGCCACAATTATTAAATTCGGGATGAGTCACTTCTTCGTTTTCATCTTTTTGCTTCTCGAAGAATCATTCTTCTTTTTCGAACCAGCGGTAGACCAATCCCGCCAGCAACGCGCCGGCGATCGGCGCGACCCAGAACAGCCAGAGCTGTCCCAACGCCCACCCGCCAACGAATACTGCCGGGCCAGTGCTGCGCGCCGGGTTGACCGACAGGTTGGTCACTGGGATGCCGACCAGGTGGATCAGTAACTAAACTTTACTTTTCCTGTTGACACATCCACTGCGTAGATGTTTGCGTCTAGAGAAATGTAGAGTAAATTATCCTGCCAACCGATGACCTTCGGAACAGAATAGAAGTCGCCGGTCACGGCTTTGAGCGCCACGCTGGTTTCGCTAGTCAGGGTCCCGTCAGCGGGATTCACTGTCTGGATGACGAGCTGGTTGGGAGCGGCCTGGAACTGGATCAAAACCAGTTGATCGGAGAGCAGGTTCCAGGTCCAGCCCGCTTCGTCTTTGTCCACCAGGCCAACCAGTTCATTGGGCGGGTCAATCGGTTTGGCATTCACCAAGTCCATCCGCCAGAGACGCTCGCCGGAAATTGCCTCCACCCCCCATATTTCGAAGCGCTCGCTGCCGCGCGTCCGCCGGGCGCGGACGATGAGTCGGTCGCCCGTCACTGCCAGCGGGATGAACTCGTAATCCTCGTCGGTCAGGAGCGTTTGCAGCGCGCCGATGGCCTTGTCCACGGCCAGCAATTGATGCCCGTTGCTAAAGTAGAGGTGGGTTCCTGTGAGCAAGCCAGTGAAACCATAAGGCGAAAAACTGTACCATTCGTCGTCGAGGGCCTGCCAGGAGGTCTTACCGCTAGCGAGGTCCAGGCGCTGGACGCAGCCGGGTGAGGAATCGAAAACCAGGTAGAGAGCGTTCTCGGCTTCGTCGTAGAGCAGACCCGAATCGGTATCCAGCGTGGCGGAGGAATACTCGCTGCAGGGACAGGCCGGGGTGATGATATTCTGTTCCGCTCCGGTGACGGGATCGAGAAATACCAAGCTGTAGGTGTAGTCGTCGCCAGTGTAATCGAGCAGCACGAGCGAGCCGCCCATCAGCTGCAGGGTTCGGTCGTACCCGGCCAGCCGCCTGCTCCAGGCCAGCGCGCCCGTCTGGGCGTCGTAAGCCTGCACGGATTGGTCGAGGTTCATGGTCAGCACCCGCCCGTCCGTGACCAACAGGCTGGGTTCGCCATAGTTCAACTTGTCGGGCATCTGGGTCTGCCAGACCAGGCTGCCGTCGGCCACCTGGTAGGCAAGCAGGCCGGTCCCATTCGCCACGTAGACCAGGCTGCCGCCCTGGGCGATGGCGTCCACGTAACCGTCTCCAGACAGGGGTTCAGCCTGCCAGCGTAGTTTGCCGGTATTCCCATCCACCAGACCGACCAAACGGGTATCCTTATCGGGATTATAGAACACCGCGGCCACGTCCGGGGGAGCGCCGGCCTCGGATGTCAGCAGGATAGCCGGGCCGTTGGCAATCAGGTAGGGGACAAACGGGCCTCCCGGCTGGGAGAGCGCAAAGGCGAGGACGCCGCCGACGATGAGCAGGATGACCAGGGCAATCGAACAGCCCAGCCAGACCGGATTTGTTGACCGGGCGGGCGGAGTGACGGATGGCTGCCCCGTGATTTCCGGGCGGGGGGTGAGCGGGATGCCGGCCAGCGCGGCCTCGACCTGGTCTACCACATTCGTGGCTTTGGTCAGGCTCACGTCGGCGGCTTCACGATAGCGTCTGATGGCTCTGATCTTGTTCCCTGCCCGGAGCAGTTCCTGGACTTCTTCCAGCACGCGCCCTGTTTCCTCGGGCGTCAGCGGACCAGTAACCACCCGGCGCGCCTCGATCACGTTGCCCGCCTGGAGCGCCTCCACGGCGTCTTTGGCCTCTTTCAAGCCGACATCGTACAGATCGCGGTACCGGCGGATGGCCTCTATAATCTTGCCATTATCCGCCAGTTGGCGGATTTCCTCCAACGAGGCGGGCGCGGCCGCTTCCGGCGCGGCTGGGAGGCCGGGCACGAGGGCGATGGTATTGCAAAATTTACAGCGGACGAGCGAACTTTTTCCATCCACCTCCAGCGGCGCGCCGCAGGAGGAACAGGTCAGGGTGGTGGGAGTATTTTCGGGCATGAGTCCTCCGAGATGGAAGGATGTCTAAATCAAGACTATTATCCCCCATTTGGCTGCAAAAATGCAACCCCAGAAGAATTTCCTGTCAGGATGGAATCCGATGATTACGGTGGAGGAGTAAATGCTGTATACTTTGGTTATTGGACCTAACCCTGGTGCCGAAGGCGGGGGTTGGGTCGGAGGATAACATGCCCAAAACCCACACCCGATACGTCTGCCAGCAGTGCGGACGCGTCTCCGCCGGTTTCATGGGACGCTGCCCGCAGTGCGGTTCGTTCAACAGCATGGTCGAAGAGACCGTCAGCACGGAACCGCGCTCGGCTTCGCGCGGCCTGAGCGGACGCTCGTCACCGCGACGGTTAGCGGAGGTCAGCGGGGATGCTGAAGAGCGTATCCCTGTCCCGATTGGTGAGTTCGCCCGCGTGCTGGGTGGCGGCATCGTCCCCGGCTCGATCGTGCTGGTCGGTGGCGACCCAGGCATCGGCAAGTCCACGCTGATGCTGCAAATGACCCTCGAAATGGCGAACAGGCTCAGGGTCCTGTACGTGTCCGGCGAGGAGTCCGATCGGCAGATCAAGATGCGGGCGGTGCGCCTCCTGCCCGAGGCGGCGAAGAAGCCGTCGGTCTTACCCGAAAATTTATACCTCGTCACGGAAACCAACCTGGACACGATCCTGGAGCACGTGCAGGAGGTTAAACCGTCGCTGCTGATCGTGGACTCGATCCAGACCGTTTACATGACGGAACTAGAATCGGCGGCCGGGTCGGTCTCGCAGGTGCGTGAATGCGCCTCGCGCTTGCGGGAACTGGCCAAATCGTCGGGCGTGGCGGTTTTTGTCATCGGACACGTCACCAAAGAGGGGACGATTGCTGGGC
>Ga0315294_10003122_pt1 | contig 18013 bp, 14 predicted proteins | sample YL17G13_40_MG_FD_203626 | JGI IMG/M metagenome (GOLD analysis project Ga0315294, IMG submission 203626) | Sediment microbial communities from Yellowstone Lake, YNP, Wyoming, USA - YL17G13_40 | ecosystem: Environmental > Aquatic > Freshwater > Lake > Sediment | place: USA: Wyoming | collected... | reverse complement strand
ACGACCTCACTGAATCTTCACGCTCCCAGCCGACGTGACGCTCACCTGCCTCGACCGCCCCGAGTCGTGGACGATATTGAGCGGGGCGAAACTCGAATTCCACTCGAAGGCCACGCCCTGGGAGTTAAAGGACACATAGAAGCTGGGGTTTGAATTCGACTGGTTCAGGCTGACGCCCGGGTAGAGTTGATTGAAGTTGATCCATGGCCCAGCCATCTTGGTGGCACTCTCGAAGGGACCGGGCTGGGTATCGGGCGCCGGCCAAATCGTTTCGGCTGGGGTCTTCCCCACTAACCGATACTGGTTCTTATAGGTGCTGCTCCCTCCCACATTGTACCCCACGATCTGGTACTGCCACCCGGTCTGGGTGGCTTTCGAGCGAGCCTCTCTTACGTCACCTGCGATCTGCCGGGCCGCCGCATCCAGCCGGGAACCCTGCATCATGGCGCTGAAGAACGGCAGGCCAGCGTAAGTCATGACGATGAGTATGCCCACCACCACCACAAGCTCGACAAGGGTATAGCCCCTCCGCCCAACCTCTCTGGCCCGCCCAGCCCGGCCGCCCATGGGGGACCCTCTCAATGTCGTTTCGTGGTGACCGGTGGTATGGCAAACCAACCAGGGTTCTTTCCAGACCAAGAGGTGACGAAAATCGGCGGACCCTTGACACGGAATGGATACGCCGTTTCTCTTTTCGGACAACCTCCAGTCCATGCCGAACCCACAAAAGGCCGGACTTCTGAAGGATTGCCGGCTAATCGGACGACATGCGCCGATTTTCCGGGCGGATAGATATATGCCGTGGGATAAACAAGCAAGTCTCATGCCCGTGGCAAGATGTCCCTTTCTCCCCTCACCAGACCGTGAAGCCATTATACCACGTATCCGCTAATCCTGCGAGGCGGAGCCACCGACCGCCTCCATGGATCGGGATGGAAGGCCGTAGATAAAAAGCCACGCCACCCAATAGGCATTGGCCCCGAGCGCAAGTGCCCACAAGAACCACGTTGGGCGGCCCAGGAGGATCGCGACCCACAATGGCAGACAAAAGCCATCCCGATTGGCAAGCACAGTCAGGGCTCGTGCCAGGAGGTGTGCCGGCGTTGTTGTACGGACCTCGAGGCGCTGCCCGGAAACCGACCACCGAAACACAACAAGAAATGCAAGCGTGATACCGAATGCCGCGACCACGCCGAGAGCCACGAAGTGGGCGGCGGGTCCATTGCCGGCCACGCGCCAGGTGAGCAACCCGATCACCGCCAAGTCCACAACGTGGTCGCTGACGTTGTCCAGCCATTTGCCCAGTCGCGAGGAGAGGAGTTTCAGCCGCGCCACCTCCCCGTCCACGTGATCCAGGATCACGGAAAGCTGAAACAACACGAGCCCCCACAGGGACTTGAGCATTCCCTCGCTGCCGAGGAGCCAGGCACCAGCCAGACCGATGACCAGGCTGGCGCAGGTGATCTGATTAGGGGTCACGCGCGAGGTGATCAGCCTCCGGGTGAGACGCGCCGACACAGTGCGGTTCACGAAGCGGTCCACGATCGGTCCGTCCTCCGAACTCCTGAGCGCCGCGAGCATAGCCTGCTCGACGGCTGGCACCTCCCCCAGCGATCGGACCGGCTGATGCCGCACCCCATCCCATGGAACTCGCTCCAGCCGGTGCTCCCTGTGGAGCTCTTCCAGGAATCCCAGCAGGCCCTTCTGACCCCGGAGTGCCGCCTCGATACACGGCGAGAGGAGTGCGGACGGGACGGCCAGCGGTCCAATCCACCCGCCATCGGGGGCCGTCACCGCTCCGCCGTCCACCACTCGCAGGAGCCACGCGCGGAGGGCCCCTGCGTCCACGATGACAGAGGGGGGGAGGACAAGGCTGTGGGCCGACTGCGGCCTCGGGTCTTCTGATGGCTCGAACCATCGAACCCGCCCGCGAAGGCGCGGCTCGCCCTCGAGCTGGGCCCGGAGCGTGGCCTGCTGGGAAGTTGTGGCGACGATGGCGAACCGCTCGATGCCGGCCCGCTGGGCGGTCAGGAGCGTGCGGGTGAGAAGGGGCACGCCGGCGACCCGCGCCCCAAGCACCCGGGCCTCCGGCAGCTCGGGCCGTGGACAGACCACGACGGCCGTGTCAATCGCGCCTGGCGTAAGAGCAGAGCTCATTCGGAATCAGCGGGCCGCATCGGGGACGCAGGCCGCCTCCATTCTTTCTGCTTGATTTCGGCGATATCTTAAACCAGACTTCTGCGCGGACGCAACCGGGAATCGGAGGGCCATCGGCCTGGCAAATCCTTCGTCAGGGTTGAGTGAGACGTCGAATGCCCCAAGCCACATTCTGGTTCTCCAGCCCGTTCAAGGAATGGATCGGACAGCGCACCCTGGCCCTGTCCTGGGAAGGGACGCTCACACTCCGCGATCTCTGGAGGCGTCTGGCAGCCGACTATCCCGGGCTCCGCGCGAACCTGCCGCGGGAGGGACTTCAGGAGGACGCCATGAGCCAGATAGTCGCCGTCATCGTGGATGGCGACATCCTGACCCTGGACTCGGTGATCAGGGACGGAGCGAAGGTGGACGTCCTGACACCACTGTCCGGCGGCGCCTCCCTGCCTGGCGGCACCGACCCGGACGCCTGGGGCCTCCACGATGCTCCGCGGAAGCGAACTTGATAGCGCGGGCAATGTGCGCTTCCTGAACTGGCGCCCGTGTGCGCACGAGAGCCGAGCCTTCCGGTCACCAAGCCCCTTTGCCGGCCGCTCCCGCGAGCCCGCGTACGCCCCATGGTAACTTCAGCCTTCACCAGAACCTCTCCTGCCTGTGGGCATTAGATCGTGCAGGTGCGTTGTCTGTCTCTCCTCCTGGGGGTCGGGATGCTCGCACACTGGCCGCGACCTTGACGGCCACCGTGCAGGAATGATAAGGTCCTGGCCATCTTGCTGTCATGGCGCCGGGTTTCGGCGTCCCGTTCGGCTCCTGCCCCGCGCGCCGATTTCCGGGGGTCGCGGGGTCTGCGCGCGAGGGCGCCGCTCCCGACGATGCTCAGTCAGGTAGGCCCGACAACAGGAGGACAATGATGGAACGGATCCTTTCCGCGATCAGGATGCTCGCCGTCGGACTTCTGTTGGGGTGGGGAATCGGATCGGCCCAGGCAGCAGAGGAAGTTCGCATGTACACCTACATGCTGGTCATCCAGGAGGGCCTCACGAAGATCCTGTCGGAGAACACCGGTGTCCAGGTGAAGACCCTGGGGCTGTCCGGTGGTGAACTGTGGGCACGGGTCCAGGCGGAAAAGCCGAACATCGGCGCAGATGTCCTCTTCGGGTTCGGACCAGGGCCGGCCATCTTGGGGAAGCGAGAGGGGTTGTGGGAGCCCTACTCCGATCCCCCGGCGTGGCGCGACATTCACGCGCGATACAAGGACAAGGACTGGGCCTGGTTCGACGTGGGCACCTCCTGCTTCGTCCTGGTCGGGAACAAGGATCTGCTGGCCAAGAAGGGCTACAAGATGCCCGAGTCCTGGTTCGATCTGCTCGACCCGAAGTGGAAGGGCGAGATCGTGATGCCCTCGCCGGTGACCTCCGGAACGGCTTTCATGATCAACGCGACGTTCGTGCAGCTTCTGGGCTGGGAGAAAGGATGGGAGTTTCTCGAGAAGCTCGACAAGAACGTGGCCCAGTACACAAGGAGCGGAAACGCGCCCCTGGAGCACGTCGGGCGTGGCGAGTACATGCTGGGCCTCGCCTCGGACGAGAACGTCCCGCAGCGACTCCAGCAGGGATTCCCCATCTACTGGAGCGCGCCCAAGGAAGGGCTCGGCTATGAGGGCAACATCGTCACCATCGTCAAGGGGACCAAGCAGCTCGAGGCCGCCAAGAGAATCGTCAACTTCGCCGGAACGGAGAAGTTCCAGCGATGGCTGGCCCAGTTCGGGTATCTCACGGCTCGCGATGTCCCCAATCCCCTCTACCCGACGAAGCCCAAGCTCGTCAACTACTCCTACGAGTGGGCGGCCGACAACCACGCCCGCGTGATCGAGACCTGGAAGGAAAAGTTCTTGAGAAAGTGAGCCCGAACGCTTCGCCCGGGTTTCCTCCGGACGAATCCATCTCTTATGCCCACGGAACTCCTTCTCGATCGCCCGGCCAGACTTCGAGACCTGCGGGCACGCGTGCAGGTACGGGCGCTCCCGACCGCCCTGGCGCTCCTCCTCGTGGCGTGGCTGCTCATCTTCATCGCCGTCCCGGTGGTGATGGTCCTCGCCCGCAGCCTCGCCGCCAAGGATGGGGGGATCACCCTCAGCCACTTCGCCACGTTCTTCGGGAAGGCGTACTTCCTCCGCTCGCTGACCAACACGCTGATCCTGGGAACCGGCGTCACCGCCCTGGTGATGGGCCTGGGCTTCGCCCTGGCCTTCCTGGTGACCCGGGGTCCCCGCGCGCTCCGATTCCCCCTGCGAGCTGCAACGCTTGCGCCGCTGGTTGCCCCCCCGTATCTCTTCGGCCTGGCTTTGATCATCGTGGGCGGACGCAGGGGGTTCATCGCCCAACTGCTCGGCATCCAGATCCCCATCTACGGGTGGCCCGGCGTGATCATCGCGCAGGTGCTCTCGTTCCTCCCCGTCGCCTTCCTGATGATCGAGAACGTCTTGCAGTCCCTGGATCCCAATCTGGAGGATTCTGCCTGCGACCTGGGGGCGGGGGAACTGGATCTGTTGCGGACCATCATCGTCCCGCTGGCCTCGCCGGGGCTCCTCAAGGCCGCCCTGCTCACCTTCGGGCTGGCCATCGCCGACTTCGGCAACCCCGCGCTCCTCGGGGGTGGCCTGTCTTTCCTGGCTCCGGATGCCTATCTGATGATCACCGGAGAGTGGAATGCCGAGATGGCCAGCGTGATCTCCGTGGTACTTCTGGTTCCGAGCCTGGCCATCTTCCTCGCCCAGCACTACTGGCTGAAGGGCAAGACATACACCACGGTGAGCGGGGCGCCGGCCGCATCCGAGGAGCGAAGCATCGGTCCCTGGCTGGGGATCGCCCTGATTCTCCCCTGCCTGGCCTACGTCGCGGCGATCATGGCCTCCTACGGGGTCATCATCCTCGGGGCGTTCACCAAGCTGGTGGGGATTGACAACACGCTGACTTTGGAGCACTTTGTCAAAGACGTGGGCCCAGATGCGATCTGGACCAGCGTGAAGGTCTCGTTGGCGGCGGGCCTGGTCAGCGCCGTCGTGGGCACGGGACTCGCGTATCTCTGCATGCGAACCGAGATCCGGCTGCGCGGGTTTCTGGAGTTCATCACCCTCATCGGGTTCGCCCTCCCCGGCACGGTCATGGGGATTGGGTACCTCCTGGCCTTCAACCGCCCGCCCCTCCTCATCACCGGAACCCTGGCGATCCTGGTCCTGAACATGATCGCCCGGTTCCTGGCGGTGAGCCTGGAGGCCGGCGTGAGCAAGCTGCACCAGATAGACGTGAGCCTCGAGGAGGCATCGGCCGACCTGGGGGCCGGGGTCCTGACGACGTTTCGCCGGATCGTCCTGCCCCTGATGTCCTCAGCCTTCGTCGCCGGGTTCCTGTTCACCTTCATGCAGTCCATGATCAGCCTGAGTGCCGCCATCTTCCTGGTGGCCCCGGGGCGGCTCCTGGCTTCCGTCTACATCTTCAACCGCGCCCGCGACGGTGACATGGGGATTTCCTGTGCGATGTCCGTCATCCTGATCGCCAGCGTCGCCGTCTGTCTGTGGGGCCTGTCCCTGCTGGCCAGGCGGACCGGCATGAGGATTCTTGCTGTCCGCACCTGAGCGTGTCCGGAGACCAAATGTCCAATCAAACCCTGCTGAGCCTGGACAGCCTCACCAAACGATATGGCACCGTGACCGCCGTGGAGGACGTGTCTGCCGCGATCCGACGCGGCGAGCTGGTCTCCTTCGTGGGGCCAAGCGGCTGCGGCAAGACCACCCTGCTCCGTCTCATCGGAGGGTTCATTCGCCCCGATGCGGGGAGGGTCGTCCTGGACGGCGGGGACATCACCGCGCTCCCCCCCAACCGCCGGCCCACGGCCATGGTCTTTCAGAACTACGCCCTGTTTCCTCACCTGACCGTGGCTCAGAACATCGGCTATGCCCTGGCGATCCGCAGGCGGCCCAGGGCGGAGATCGCTCGGCGAGTCGAAGTACTCCTTGCCCTCGTGCAACTTCAAGAGCTCGGCCAGCGTCTTCCGGCTCAGTTGAGTGGCGGCCAGCAGCAGCGCGTGGCGTTAGCCCGCGCCCTCAGCCTGCAGCCCAAGGTGCTCCTGCTGGATGAGCCGCTGTCGAACCTGGATGCCGACCTCCGGGTGCAGATGCGGGCGGAGATCAAGCGTCTCCAGCGTGAACTCCAGCAGACAGTGGTCTTCGTCACTCACGATCAGGAAGAAGCCATGAGCATCTCGGACCGGATCATGGTGATGTACCAGGGCCGGATCCTGCAGGTCGGCACCCCCAGCGAGATCTACGAACGACCCGCGACCGCTTTCATCGCCCGCTCCGTGGGAGCCGTCAACTTCCTGGAGGGCGTTTTGACGAACGGCACTCCCGGCCAAGCCACCGTCACAACCTCGCTGGGGACACTGGCGATCCGGTCGGTAGCCGAAGGGGTGGGTTCGGGAGAGCGTGTCTGCCTGGTGGTCCGACCCGAGACCATCCGTCTCGGACCTCCTGACAATGGGATGGGCTCCAACCGGGTGCTGGGCAGGATCGTGAGCAGCATGTACACCGGGGCCCTCATCCGCTACTCCGTGGGCGTCGGTGCAACGCGGCTCACGGTGGATCTGTATGACCCCCGCCACACTGCCGTCTTCCGCGAAGGGGATCAGGTAACGCTGATCCTGCCGGAAGACCCGCACCTGCTCCCCGGAACCAACGCCGAGTAATGCGGTGACGGCGGAATACTGGCTGCCCGGGAAGCCCGGCAACGGCCTCCGGTGTCCGGCCATACGCCGGCGTGAGCCCAGGCTATCCGGTGGGTTTCGGTGGGGCAGATCGTGACGGAGGGCGTGAGGGCTAACGCCCCCCTCAGGTATCGCGGTCAGGGTAGCCGTCAGCCTTTGGAGGCCGGGCGGCGCTCAGGGAGGCGGGAGGGTCTGACCCCGATCGAGGCGGTCCACCTCGGGCAGGATGTCCTCGCGGGCGTGCGCCAGGTCTTCTTCGAAGTCAATCTCGATCCAGGGCAGATCCCCGATCTCTACCACGCCGATCGGAACCTCTGCGGCCAACTCGCGGAAGGCATCCTCGTATTCCAGGGAGTCCTTGCCGGTCTCGATGAACTCCTCCAGGATGCCCCGGAGCACCTCGGCAGCGTCGGCTGACAGGCGTAGGATCCCCACCTCCTCGCCCCGCACCCGGGGGTCGCCGCCGATTTTCTTGGTCACCTCGACCACCCACCCATCCTCGCAGACCACCTTTTGCTCCTCCCCCGTGTCCTGGAACCGCTCGTCCACGGCGATGGCGTTGACATCGGGGAACGCGATCACGCGCGCCAGGAGTTCCCGCGGGAAGAGCACGTCGCCGTCCATGATCAGGATGTCGTCATCGAACTCGTGTCTCGCATGCCACAGGGAGAGGATGTTGCCGCGGGTGAACTGCTCGTTCACGACGAAGCGGACCTCGACCTCGGCGGGGCCCCGGGCGGCCTCGGCCATGACCTGCTCTTTCAGGTGGCCCACCACCAGGACTGCCTCGGGCAGGCCCAGCGCCGCAAAGGTCTCCAGGTAGCGCCGGAGAAGTGACTGCCCTCCGATCTCCATGAGAGACTTCGGGGTGGTCTCGGTGTGCGGCTTCAGCCGCCAGCCGACGCCGGCGGCCAGGATGATTGCGCGCATGGTCATTCCTCGCGGGGTCCGCGCTCCCAAAGCGACGAAAAGACTCGGCGATGCTACGCGACGAGAAACCAGAGTGTCAAGCGGAATCCCGGGTGGCCCGCACTGCCTTCTCCTCTTGAGGGGGATGTGCTAGGTCCATGACACCCGCGATCTCTCCCCGCACGCCACATTCATAAAACCAACCCTTTCGTAGCAGCAGGCTTACTTACCTCTAATTCCCCTCCTCCGCACAATCCCGCACCAACCCCCCGTTTTCTGACCACCACCGGTCAGAAATTTGGTCAGAAATCCTTCGCCACTTGCCGCCGTGAGATCTGCGAAAGTAAGACGCTGACTCTCGATAACCCGTCTCAAAAGGTTGCGGGTTTGTAAACCGATCTCCCTTGGCACCACGCCACTCCGGGACGCCTTCGCTTTCTGGAACATAACCCCCGCGCAACTGGAAAGGGCGAGGGCCACCGGGAGCGCGGGGGTTGTTGTTGGCAACCGACCGGGGGGGAAGGGGGGACGATATGACCCCGCTTCGCCCTTCGCGGCCGCGTGCGTATGCCGAAGTCAACGCGCACCATGCTCTACGCCATCACCCTGGCGATGGAGAGGGCAGGGCTCTTCCCGATATCGCGCCCTACCCCTTTCCGGGCCACACGCTGGGACACGCAACTATACCCTGGACTGGTTTTCGGGGGGAAGATCACTCTTGACTATAGTCGTGGGGAGGTCCACCCTGAGGGCACCGCTCTCAAAGGATGCCATGACTAAATGCCTCCTTGTATCGCCGCGCTTTCCCGAAATGAGCTACTGGAACTATCGCGAGGTCTGCGAACTCTTCGGTGCTCGTTACCCGGCCGCGCCGCTCGGTCTTGCCACGGCCGCGGCACTCCTGCCCCAGGAGTGGAACATCCGGCTTCTGGATCTCAACGTGCGGGAGATGGACACGGCGCTTCTCGATTGGGCGGACATTGTCATGGCTGGCGGCATGATCCCGCAGCAGCGGAGCCTCCTCTCCCTCATCGAACTCTGCCACACACGCGGCAAGCGGATCGTCGTCGGCGGCCAGGATCCCACCAGCCAGCCGGACGTCTACGCCAACGCCGATTATTTGGTGCTGTACGAAGGGGAGATGACGATCCCGAAGTTCCTCGCCGACCTGGCAGCGGGAGCCACGCACGGGATCTACCGCTCGGAGGAGAAGCCCGACGTGACCCAAAGCCCGACGCCGCGCTTCGACCTGCTGGAGCTGAAGAAGTACCTACACGTCGGGATTCAATTCTCCCGCGGCTGCCCGTTCAACTGCGAGTTCTGCGACATCATCGAGCTCTACGGCCGGAAGCCCCGGACGAAAGCTCCCCAGCAGGTCCTTCGAGAATTGGAATGTCTCTATCAGCTTGGCTACCGAGGGCATGTGGACTTCGTGGATGACAACTTCATCGGTAACAAGAAGGCCGTGATGGCGTTCTTGCCAGAGCTCCTGACGTGGAGCCGGCGACGCGGCTTTCCGTTCTACTTGAGCACCGAGGCGACCATCAACCTCGCGGACGATCCGAAGCTGCTCGGCATGATGGAGGCGGTGGACTTCCGCTATGTCTTCGTCGGGATCGAGACGCCCGACAAAGATCTCCTGATCCATACCCAGAAGAAGGTGAATACGCGCCACCCCGTCGTGGAGAGTGTTCACCGCCTCAATGGCCACGGCATGGTCGTGACCGGCGGTTTTATCCTCGGGTTCGACGGCGAGACCCGGAGTGCTGCGGAGGCAATCGTGGCGTGTGTGGAGACCACCGGAATCCCGATGGCGATGGTCGGGCTGCTCACGGTGCTCCCGAATACTCAACTGATGCGGCGGCTCGCTCGGGAGGGACGGCTGCCTGACGGCTATTCCTTACAGCGGCCGGGCGACGTAGATCAGGCCACGAGGGGCCTGAACTTCACACCAGCGCGGCCGCGCGCTGAGATTCTCGAAGACTACGCCTCAATCGTGCGGCGCCTGTACTCCCCGAAGGGCTATTTCGGCCGGGTGCTGACGGTCGCCCGTCAACTCAAACGGCAGCCCCAGCAGCTCGGATCCACCAGGGGACGTTGGACAGAGATCATCGCACTCGGTTCAGTGATCTGGCGGCTCGGGTTCGGGCGTGGGACGGCATGGTACTTCTGGCGCAACGTGCTGGCCCTGCTCATGACGCGACCGGAAAACTTCGAGGCGGCCGTTCATCTCATGGCACTCTTCCTTCATTTCCGCAAGCACACTCGGTTCGTGCTCGACGGGCTCGAGCGACACCTCGCGCGGCTGAAGGCCGAGCCTGAAGAGTCATCCTGCGGGTCGATGGCCCCAGCAGGGGACTGATCGCCAGCTCGCAACGGGGGCTGGATTCGAATCAGCGACATAGGGCTTATGAGTCGGTCCAAGCACATTTTGATGGAATGCGACTGAGTTTACTGGCGTTCAAAAACGAGCGCATTATCACAGGGATATCCCGCTTTTGCAGGCGAGATGACTTTGACCGAGCGCGATGGTTCTTGACTGGAAGTGGCACTGGGGAATGGTGGCGCACATTGCTTGCCGGTCGGGGCAATCCTCTTAGGGCTGCGGCGCTGGGGGGGTCACCTCCGCTGGCGAGCCGAACGCCTCTATCCCGGGTGCGTTCATCGTCACGCCAAGAATTCACGCTCTGCCTGTGGTGCGAGCCGCAGCGGATACGCCACTCTGAGAGGACCAGGCAGTGCATGGCTACTGGGTTGCCACCCCTCGGAGATCGTGGAATCTAGCCCGTAGAACTGCACTCCCACGGGGGAAATACAGGGCATCCTGAGCCGATCACGGATCCGGAGCAATCTCAACCGGGCGTGAGCCCAAGGAGGCGGACATGGGCAAGCGGAAAGTGACACCGACACCTGCCCAAGAAGCGATCCAAGGCGCGCCCGCCTAAGCCGGGTGACGGCGGGGTGCTCGATGGGGGGCAAGGCTTTCGCATTGACAATGCCATTCCCTTTCGATAGCTTCACAGGCGAGCGTTCCCGCATCGGCCATGCTGAACGGGAAGGCTCGCCCATACCATTCCCTCTCGCGCAGAACGGGCCGCGCTGGCCCTTAGCTCCCATCCCCTCTGAGTGTGCATTCTGGGGGTCCCGTTAGCGCCCTGACTCTCATTCGTGCTACGACTGCCACTCGTCGGCTTACCTATCTATCTGAACTCGATGCCCGGTAGGGTCACCTGGCGAAGCTGACGCGAGGGATCGAGTCCTGGGAGGGGGGTGGCACCATGCCCGAGAACGCGGAACAACGACAACTCACCCGCTACTTAATCCAACTCCCGCTCCTCCTTAAGCCCCGAGGGCCCGCACCCGGCCGCACCGTGGTGGGCTGGACCCTCAACCTGAGCGAGGCGGGCACCTGTGTGGAGCTGGCCGAGGAGCTCCTGCCCCCAATGCCCCTCCAAGTGCGCCTCCAGACGATTCGTGGCCCCATCGAGGTAGAAGGCCAGGCGATCTGGATCGAGGATCCGGTCCCGGGGGGAGGCATCCCCCACGGGGTAACCTTCACCCGGATCCCCCCCGATCAACTCCAAGCCCTCCGGGATCTCCTGCGTAGTAAGGGGGATCAGCGGCAGGCCATCCGCCTCCCCGTAGAGCTCGCCCTCACGTGCCAGGCCAAGGGACCGGAGACGCCACCGCTCACGGGACGGACGGGTGACGTGAGCCGAGGCGGGCTCCTGCTCTGCCTCCCCCAGGGCGTGTCTCCAGGGACGGAATTGGCCCTCACCCTGCATCTCCCGCGCGGACCGCTCACTGTGGAGGGAACCATCGCCTGGGTGGAGCCACCCGAGCGGCGGACACCCGGGGGGTCGATCCGGCACGGCCTGCGGTTTTCCGGTCTCAGTTGGTCCACCTCCCTGTCCCTCGGTCTCTTCCTCCTCTTCGCCGCGGAAGCCTCGAACGAGATCATCCGAGAAGAGCAGGGCCAACCCCGCGGGGGATAACTATTGGCGGATGATGTGCTGCCGCCAGAGCCGGGCGACCTAAAGGGGCTGGCGTTCTTTGGCGCGAGTCCAGAACCCCAATCCGAAATTACCAACCGCCAAGGACACCCAGCGCTGGCGCTGGGTACCCGGAACGCCAAGACCAGAAGGGCTCATTGGGGGAAACAAACGGAACTTAGGAAGGCCCCATGAGCGCGCTTTCGGGTTCTTTGGTGGAGAGATCGGAACATCGTATTCTTGGCGACCTTGGCGTCATGGCGGTTCAAGTTTTTTCTCGGATCAGGCCGAGGCGGAACGGCAGGCGCTGGCGTATCTGGGATGCTTTGAGCCGGGGAATTGAACAGCGAACGGTGACGCGGGAACCCCTCTACGCCGGATCGCCGAGGCGTGGCTGGAGGGGCAGCGGAAGGCGTACCGCAGCCAGGTGGTACGGAACAGCCATCCGCACGCATTCGGACCGGTGATCGCGAGTAGCGGATGACCACTGTCGACCAGCCGGGTACCTACGAGTTTGCTGCGTGGTATACCAAGGGACAAGGACCAGAGATCGTCCTCGCCATCGGGCAAGGCTTCACAGGCAAACTCATGCGGACCATCGGAGGCGGAATAGCCATCCTCTTTGGATCGGGAGCGGTGGGAATTGGGATAGCCGTGGTAACCTTCCGAAAGAGACGCAGGGCAATATAACAGCTAGGGCGCAGCTATGCATAACTAGAGGGCAAGCGGTGCCGGGAGAGTGCATGTTCTTCGGACTCTAGACTGCTACGCTCCGGGCCTCAACTTCATCTTTGGGCAAGCCGCGGCGGAAGGGCGGGAGGCCATCGTGGCGTTACCGCGCTTGCGGCAATCCTTCTACGGGTTGCCGGAAGACCCCGTGCTTTTTCGCGAACGGGTGTTGAAGGAGGTCGTGCACGAGTTGGGCCACACGTGGCGGCTTGCCCATTGTGCGGAGCCCCGATGCGTGATGTACTTCTCCAACACGTTGCACGACACCGACGTCAAGGGGGTCGATTTCTGTCCTTCGTGCCGGGCTCGGCTTGCATCGGAGCAGGCATAGGACAAGGAGGTCGAGGGGGAGACCCTGCCAGGTGTACTGCCGGGAGTTGGAACAGGCCGAGGGGCTCACCGCCTCGGGGCAGGGCGCTGGGCCCTACGGGTCACGAAGGATCCGCTTCCGGGATTTCGCCGATGAGTTCGAGGAGTACAAGGCGGCCCACGTCAAATCATCTTCGCTGAAGCGGTATAAGACAGCCCTCAAGATCTTCGTGTATGCCTTCGGAGACCGGTATCTCACCGGCATCACTCAGGCCGACATTGAGCGCTACATCGCCGCCCGTTCGCGTGCCGTGAAACCCTGGACAGTCGTGGGTGAGATCACGATACTGAAGCAAATGTTCAATGTCTCCCTCGCGTTCCATACGGGGATGCGGCGGGGAGAACTGTTGGGACTCACGCGGGATCGCATCCGTCTCGACCAGCGGACCATCTTCCTACCCGACACGAAGATGGGTGAGTCCCAGACCGTCCATTTGAACGACAGCGCTGCTGAGGAACTCCGGGCCATTCCTTGCGACCAGGGAATCCTCGGGTCCTCAATCTCGGCCCCAAGACGCTCGAGTGCCACTTCCGCAAAGCGTGCCAGAAGGCGGGCCTCTCGGACCTCCGCTTCCGCGACTGCCGCCACACCTTCTGTTCCCGCCTGGTGGAACTGGGGGCGAACCTCCGGGCTGTCCAGGCCCTCGCCCGCCACAAGCAGATCAGCATGACCATGCGGTACGCCCGCCTCCGAGACGATTACTTGGGGGAGACCGTCCGTCTCTTAAACGGCTCCCCGGACAGAAATTTGGTCAGAGGTTCAGGACCCTCCCGAGAAAGGGGTTGAAATTACAGGAGATTTTGAGATCTGTCTTGAACGTGCTAGATTACCGCGATTTCTCCGGCAAGGGGACCGGCCCCGTAGAAGCGAGCTTTTGAGCCGGCCCGGACACCGGCCCGAGATGGATGGCCCCAATGAGGCCTCGGGGAGAACAACACCATGGCCTATAACGACCTGCGGGACTTCGTGGCTGCCCTGGAGCGGGTCGGCGAGCTGCGGCGCATCCCGGTCGAGGTGGATCCGATCCTGGAGGTGGCCGAGATCACGGACCGGGTGAGCAAGCGCGGGGGACCCGCCCTCCTCTTCGAGCGGGTGAAGGGCTCCTCCATGCCCCTCCTCATCAACGCCTTCGGCAGCCCGGCGCGCATGAGTTTGGCCCTGGAGGTGAAGACGCTGGACGAGCTGGCGACGGAGCTCCAGGAGGTCCTGGAACTCAAGGCGCCCGAAGGGCTGCTCGGCAAGCTGATGATGCTCCCCAAGCTCCAGGATCTGGCTAGCGCCTTTCCCAAGACCGTCAAGGACGGCCCGTGCAAAGAGGTTGTCGTCCGGGACAATCCGTCTTTGGCGGGCATCCCCATCCTCCAGTGCTGGCCCCAGGACGCCGGGCGGTACATCACGTTCCCTCTGGTCTTCACCAGGGACCCGGAGACGGGCGTCAGGAACTGCGGGACCTACCGGATGCAGGTGTTTGACGAGCGGACCACCGGGATGCACTGGCACATTCAGAAAGGAGGCGCCGCCCACTACCGGAAGGCCAAGCGGCAGGGACGCCGGATCGAGGTCGGCGTGGCCATCGGGGCCGATCCTGCCATCTGCTTCGCCGGGACGCTGCCCCTACCCGAGGGGATCGACGAGATGCTGGTTGCCGGCTTCATCCGGAAGAAACCGGTGGAGCTGGTCAAGTGCGAGACCGTGGACGTGGAGGTTCCGGCCAATGCCGAGATCGTCCTGGAGGGATACGTGGACACGGAGGAGCTACGGCGCGAGGGCCCCTTCGGCGACCACACCGGCTACTACTCCCTGGCCGACACGTACCCCGTGTTCCACCTGACCTGTCTCACGCATCGCAGGAGCCCGATCTACCACACGACGATCGTTGGGCGGCCGCCCATGGAGGACTGCCACATGGCCGCCGCCATCGAGCGGTTGTTCCTACCCGTGATGAAAAAGCAGCTGCCCGAGATCGTGGACTTCCACATGCCCTTCGAGGGGATCTTCCACAACCTGGTCCTGGTCAGCATCGAGAAGCAATACCCCGGCCACGCCCGCAAGGTGATGCATGCTCTGTGGGGACTGGGCCAGGCCATGGTCAGCAAGGTCATCGTGGTGATGGATCGGGACGTCAACGTCCGCGACTACTCCGAGGTGGCCTGGAAGGCGCTGAACCACATCGATCCCCAGCGGGACATCGAGTTCGTTCTGGGCCCGGTGGAGACGCTGGATCACGCCAGTCGCCTGCCCAAGTACGGCTCCAAGATGGGCGTGGATGCCACCCGGAAGTGGCCCGAGGAGGGCTTCACCCGTCCCTGGCCCGACGAGATCGTGATGGACGAGGCCACCAAGCGGCTGGTGAACCGGCGGTGGAGTGAATACGGGCTGGAGTGAGGTATCATGAAGCTCGACGTGCGGTTGGGAGGACCGTTATCGGGGGCGGCCGAGCAGGCCCGGCGGGCCGAGGCCATGGGCTTCGACGGGGCCTGGACCTCGGAAACGCAGCACGATGCCTTCCTGCCCCTGATCCTGGCGGCCGAGCACACGACGCGCCTCACGCTGGGGACGAGCATCGCCGTCGCGTTCGGCCGGAGCCCCATCGTCACGGCACATCTGTCCTGGGATTTAGCCGCTCTGTCCCAGGGGCGTTTCCTTCTTGGACTGGGCACGCAGGTCAAAGGCCACATCGAGTGGCGCTACGGTCTCACCTGGGATTCCCCCGGCCCTCGCCTCCGCGACTACATCCTGGCCCTGCGGGCCATCTGGGACTGCTGGCAGCACGGGACGCCCTTGAATTACCGAGGCGAGTTCTACTCTCATACCTTGATGACCCCCTTCTTCAACCCGGGACCCATCCCCCACCCTCGCATCCCCATCCATATCGCCGGCGTCCAGCCATACATGTGCCGCCTGGCGGGCGAGCTGTGCGACGGCTTCCAGGTTCATCCGTTCCACTCGGTCAAGTACCTGCGAGACGTCGTGCTGCCGAAGGTTGAGGAAGGCCTTCAGGCCGGCGGCCGGAAACGGGCGGATATCTGCCTGGCGAGTTCCGTCTTCATCGTGACTGGGGCCGATGCGGCCCAGATGGAAGCGGCCAGACGAAGCGTCAAGAGCCAGATCGGTTTCTATGCATCCACGCCGAATTACCGAGTCATCCTGGAGTGCCACGGGTGGGGGAAGGTGGCGAGAGACCTGACACGCAAGTCCATTCGAGGGGATTGGGAGGGGATGGCGGCCCTCGTCACCGATGAGATGCTGGACGCGTTCGCCATCGTGGGAGCGCCCGACGAATTGCCCGAGAAGCTCCGCCAGCGATACACCGGCCTTCTGGATCGCCTCGCGGTCTACGAGACTTTCCAACCCGAGGGCGACCTCACCGCCCAGCAATCCCTCCTCGCCGCCTTCCCCCGCTGAACCCGATTCCCCGACCGGTCCGGGCCGCTTTGGGGTCAGAGATCTATCATGTGCTTTTTCGGATACAAATATATCAATGTCTGACCCCGATTCCGACGGACCCCTCAGGGTCCTTGGGCTCCGCATCGGTTCTTCCCGTGGCAGAGCAGCCAGCGGGCGAACCGACCGTGAAAGAGCCCGGCCTGCATCGCGGATCGTCCTCTCAGACCCAGATGGGCTTCTCCCACAACGGAAGCACCCGGCCGATGCCTTTCTCCTTGGCGGCTCGGTAGATGCGGGTGGCCTCGCCCACGTCGTGCACCGGCAGGCCGATGGGGTTGAATAAGATGCGCTCCTTCTCCGTCTCTCGGCCCGGCTTGCGCCCGACGACGATCTCGCCCAGCTCGGCATGAATGCGGCTCTCGGGGATCACTCCCTCCTTCACCGCCCGGGCCGAGACGTGTTTCCCCCCATGCTGGATGGCCTTCCAATCATCCACGACGATCTTGTCGTAGACAGTGAGCGTGCCGGGCTGGGTATCCCAAGAGGAGATCTCGCTGTGAAATGCTCCCGCCTTGACCCAGCCGGCCTCCACGTAGGCATCGCTACTCACCGTGGCCGTGACGAATACGTCGGCCCCCTGGATGGCCTCGCGGGCGCTTCCCGCCGCCAAGAGCACTGGCCGCACCTGGCCCGCCATCTCTTCACAGAAGGCCCGCGTCTTCTCCGGCTTCACGTCAAATACCCTCACCTCGGCGAGGCGAGGCAAAGTCCGGGTCAGGGCCATGAGCTGGGTGCGGTTCTGCACCCCGGCCCCCACCAGGCCGAGCACGGCCGAGTCGGGCCTCGCCAGGTACTTGGTGGCGATACCGGTGGCCGCTCCCGTTCGCATGGCGCTGATCACCGTGCCATCCATCACGGCCAGTGGAAGACCCGTGTACGGATCGTTGATGATGATCAAGGCCGAAGCCCGGGGCAGGCCGTGTCTTTCCGGGTTCATGGGCATGCTGGGAATCCACTTGATGCCCGCCATGTCCACGTCGCCGCCGACGTACGCCGGCATGGCGATGATCCGTCCCCGCGTGTTCTCCGTGATGGGCGGACCCCAACGGATCGCGGGTTTGATGGGCTGAACGAAATCCCCCTCGCCCCACAGGCGAAAGGTCTCCTCCACGGTGGCCAGCGTCCCATCCATATCCAGCCCGCCGGCGGCGATAACGTCCTCCTGGCTCAGGTAGAGAAAGTTGACAACTGGCATCTCACTGGCCTCCCTACGATTTCTTGATCCACCACTCGTTCGGATTCCACGTATAGTCCTGCATGTTGGGGTTCGGCTGGAAGCCGTGGATGTTGGCCTTCGTGGCCCGGATGATCACGTAATGGTAGATCGGCAGGTACGGGAGATCGTCCGCCAGCACCTCCTGGAGCTTGTAGTAGATCTTCTTGCGCTTCTCCCGCTCCATCTCCCGCACGCCGGCTTCGAGCAGCCGGTCCACCTCGGGGTTCTCGTAGGCGATGGAGTTGCGCCCCATGCCGCCCTTGGCGGGGATGTACTTGCTGTGCAGGCGGAAGCTGTGTTCCGGGTCGGCGCCCATGCCGATGCCGTTGATGATCGTCTCGAACTTCGACATGCGGTAGAAATCGCCGAACAGCACCGCGGCGGGCTTGTTGTTGATCTTCATCTCGACGCCGATCTGCCGCCACTGCTGCTGGA
>Ga0315294_10003121_pt1 | contig 18014 bp, 18 predicted proteins | sample YL17G13_40_MG_FD_203626 | JGI IMG/M metagenome (GOLD analysis project Ga0315294, IMG submission 203626) | Sediment microbial communities from Yellowstone Lake, YNP, Wyoming, USA - YL17G13_40 | ecosystem: Environmental > Aquatic > Freshwater > Lake > Sediment | place: USA: Wyoming | collected... | reverse complement strand
AACAATTTTGTTTCAGTGATATCCCCTGTGATTATTGCCCCTCTGCCCTGGGCAGTAAACAGCAGAACTGCCGGCAAATTTGATATCGACAGGCGCTCAGCAGTCATGTTTAATTCTGGATCCTTTGGTTCTAAAGTGAAAACACCCACACGGACGCCATCCTGCACTATTTTCTCAATAGCACTACTCAGCGTCTGTTCAGTTTTTTGTGTCATATCAGGGGTGCCTGGCAATAAGACAAAGAGGAAATCCTTATCTGCAAATTTTGCATTCACATTTTTGACCCAATTTAATCCTTCAACACCTGCTGAAGATTGGGTACTATTACTTGCACCGGTTGCCGCGGGCGGCGTCGAAGAGGCGCTAGAAGCACTGGTTTGATGTGTTAGAACTGTATAAGTAATAGCACCGGCTATCATAAGTACCCCGAGGATACAGATACCGATTTTCAACCACTTACTTTTATTTACACCATCAGATAGTTGTTTACCCATCGTATATCTCCTTTTTGTTTATATTCGAAAATACTCTATATAAAAAGCGCCATAAATTCTAAACCGGGGCAGGTTGCTCAAAGAATGCGGAAAGGGCTTCAAGTATCTGGGGGTCGACCCAGCATTCAATATGTTGACCGCGCCTTCTCATTTTTATCAGACCTGACCGGTGAAGCTCTTTAAGGTGATGCGATACCGTTGAAGCTGCTATTCCCAGGTCTTTGCCCAGCGAACCGACGCACTCGCATATCTGACCATCTGTATTATCCGGCTTGCCTTCAACCGAACAACAGGCCGCCAGGCGCAGAAATATTTTCAGGCGGTGCGGATTCGATAGCGCCTTAAAAATATCAGCAAATCCCTGAGAATCCGTTAATAGATATTTCGACATCTTTCTAATTATAGATATATATTTACACTATTGTCAACAATTAACTTGGGAATCTACTTTTTCTGTTTGCTGCTGGCCGGTCTTTCAGTAAGGCTACTGAACTTATTTTAAAAGCTTGGCCAGGGACTGGCGGTCTGCAACATACTCGGGCTGCTCTAAAACAGGACATTGCTCCAGTTTGCTTTTGCCTTTTGCCAGGTCGATGGCAAAGGCGAGACAGTTCCGTTTGCCGCAACTACCGCAGTCGGTCCCGGGCAGCAGCTTATGCAGGGTAAACCCCAGGCTCAGGCTCGATTTGCCCGGCTCAATGGCATGCTGAGGTTGGGTCAGCTTTGCGATGATTTTGTGGTATATCGCAGGCTCCCCACAGGCTCCCATGTCGTAGAGCGTATAATCCATGAACTTAACCGGCTCTTCCTGGTAGCAACTCCGCACCGCCTGTTCTATCGTCTTCGGATTTAGTCCGGGAGCTTTTGTATCCCTCACGCCCGGCATGCACAGCAGATTGATTACAGTGACTATTTGATTTTTAAATCTCTGGATTAACTCAAGGGGGATGTTGGCAAGAATTGGGGTGAGTGCCTTTGAGCCGATAATGCGCATGCTGTCATCTACACCATTTTGCATGAGCGCCAGAAGCGTTTCGCCTGGCAAATGCCCGGTTGATTCCCTGCCGCACAGCACTATGTAGCGGATGTTGGGGTTGGCCACGATATTGCAGATCATCTTCTCCATCCCTATATTCTCGGTTTGCAGCATGCCGGCGATGGCTGCTCCGTAATCTGCGCCGGCCAGCACCAGCTCGTTCAGATCCTGCGGTATGGCAAAGTCGAAGGTGTCCAGGATGGCGCAGACCGCCACAGGTGAGTAGTCATTGCCCCTTACGTAGCGACCCTCTTCCGGGGGATAGCCTTCAACCGGCTTCACCTTTAACATAGTATCTTTGCAGCCTGTTAAACCTGAATCAGACAGATTCTTTAGTGAAGAATCTCCTTTTGAAGTAGAGGGCAACATTTACCAGGATTATCAATACGGGGACCTCCACCAGCGGTCCGATTACCGTGGCGAAGGCCTGCCCGGAATTGATGCCGAAGATGGCTATCGCAACGGCTATGGCCAGCTCAAAATCGTTGGATGCTGCCGTAAATGAGACGGCTGTTGCCTTTTCATAATTAGCCTTCATCCTGTAGCTGATGAAGAAGGTTATGAACCACATGAAGAAGAAGTAGATGATAAGCGGTATGGCTATTCTGACCACGTCCAGAGGAAGCTGGATGATATACTCGCCTTTCAACGAGAACATCACGATTATGGTGAATAGCAAGGCCACCGGCGTCACCAGCCCAAGCCTGGGCATCAACTTATTCTCGAACCATTCTTTGCCTTTCGTCGCTATCACACCGTAGCGGGTGATAATGCCCATGATGAATGGTATGCCGAGATAGATGAAGACCGTTTTGGCGGCTTCGATGATCGATATCTCCGCCTTCACACCCTCGACCAGTCCCAGCCTGCTGAGGAGAATCGAGATGAAGAAGAAAATATAAACAGAGTAAAGCAGCACCTGGAAAATGGCGTTAAAAGCCACCAGCCCGACCGCATACTCTCGGTCTCCCTGCGCCAGCTCGTTCCATACGATTACCATGGCGATGCAGCGCGCCAGCCCGACCAGTATGATCCCCATCATGTAATCGGGGTAACCGCGCAGGAAAATTATCGCCAGCAGGAACATCACCACCGGGCCGACTATCCAGTTCTGCACCAGCGAGAAAGCAAGGAACCTGACATCCTTAAAGACCTTGCCCATTTCCTCGTACTTTACCCTGGCAAGCGGCGGGTACATCATCAGGATGAGTCCGATGGCGATGGGGATAGATGTCGTCCCAACCTGGAACGAAGTAATAATATTTGTTACGCCGGGAATGAAATAGCCGAGACCCACTCCAACGGCCATAGCCAGAAAGATCCACAAAGTCAGGAGGCGATCGACTATTGATAACCTGCTAAAAGTGCCCTGAGACGTATTATCTGACATTCATCCCTCCTCTCAGCGATTTGAATCCTTACACGATTAACACAGACTTCAATATCGGTTTACCTGATCACCTATTTACATTTATCTTTCGCAACATGCAGGGTTTTTTACTTCAAAATAAACGGAACCTATAGACATATTACCCTGGTTGTCGGTTATCTCCACCGTTACCGTGTAATTGCCGAAAACACCGGGAGATACCCATCCGATTTTAAATGCCTGCCCATCATTTATTCCCACTCCCTGCAATTTGCCTCCATTGCAGTACCATCTATATTTATAAGTGATCAGGAAATCCAGAGGCACAACGCACTCTATCTCGGATGTCGTCAACGGCCGCACTCTCCTCTGATCTGAGATCATCGCGCCATAGAACACCGGCATTTGCATGGTTATAATTGGATTTGGGTCAATATCAGTTTTATACAGTGGTGTGACCTTTACATTAGCCGTATTGATGGCTTCATGTCCCACAATATCGGTGACTTTAACACCAACAGCATAGTTCCCAGGTATATCGGGAGATACCCATGTAACGCTATTCCCCTCGCCTTTGAATGTGCCACTATCCGAGAACCACTTAAATTTCAGTGAATCGCCATCCGGATCTAGAGCTTTACACAATATCTTTACATCGAAAGAAGCGGGCATCTCGCCCGGGACAGTAATACTCTGTATAACAGGGGGCCGGTTTGTAGGCGCAGTACAAAAAGATAAACTGAGGATAACGAAGACCAAAATTACCGGGATAGAATACAAATATTTCTTGTTCATACTTATCCGAAATCAATAATATTTTTTACCCTTAATTCCGGGGGCAGCAAAATACATCAAAAACTACCTCTCCTTTTGCTTCATGACCTTCAGAATCAGTCATCAATACGGTTACTGTGTACAGGTCTACGGCGGGCGGGGCAGTCCAGTAGACACTGCTGGCCGTCTTTTCATCAATGCCCTTCCCTTTAAGCTTGCCGCCGCTAGCCGTCCATGTATAGCTGACTTTATCGCCAGTCTCATTGGCCGGAGCACAGGTGATTTTCGTCATGGTGCCCACCTTGACGGTTCTACGCTCGGAAACAACCGCGGATGATGGCAAAGAAATCTTCAGGGTTATTGGCTCAGTTGTAGTGCCGTCAGCATTGGTCAATACCCTGATACTGATATCCTGAATAGCTTCTCCGCCTTTGCCATCCCTGACTTTAACACTGACATTATAATTGCCCATCGAATCAGGCGAAATCCATGTAATACTCGTACCTGTTCCTTCTATCTTGCCTTTATCGGCTGACCATTCATACTGAAGGTTATCGCCATCGACATCGCCTGCAAAGCATTCAATTTGAACTTCCGTATTTGAAAAGGCATCCCTGGCATAAATCATATTTTCAATCACTGGCGCGTGATTTTGTGGCTTGACTTCAGGCCGCGGTGGAGCACAGGCAAATTGCGCAAGAAGACCCAATATAACCAGGGTATGCATCAATCTGCTCAATGTATTTAACCTTCTCATGTCCTGTGCCTCACCGGTATGCGTAATACTTTGTCGCCGCGCACGATCGCATACCCCCGCTTATTCTCGAGAAATACCAGGACACCTGGCATATTAAAGCTGTCTGCCCTTTCCTGCAGGTACACTATGAGCTCTTGCCTTCGAGTATGTTGTTCACTGTAGTTTTAATAAAGTTTACCAGCCTGTCCCGGTTATCGTCACCCGTCATGTTCCAGATATTGCTGACCGGATAGATTTTCTCGGCATTACCTCTTGTTTCCTTTATCAGAAGCGTGAAGAACATGGCATCATATTTCTCCACAAGAGCGATATTAGCAGGGTCATCCGAGACTATCATAGTAAGTTTTACCTTGCCGTTTGCGACCTCATTTTTAAAATATGTATCTACAGCATACTGGATATTGTCCTGCACAACTGCCATGCAGTGACATGCCACCTTCGTGTGAAAATAAATCAGCTCGACTCTGTCAGCTTTAACAGGAATAGGGGCTTTTGCAGGCGTTACCGAAGTGTAATTATCAGCCAATACCGAGGGAATACTACCCTGGCCAACCGGCGCGACAGGCGGGCCGCCACAGCCTGCCGAAATTAAAATTGAAAGCATCACTGCAATAATCAGAAAAACGGAAATATTATTTTTCATAGCTTTTCATCCATTTGTCTCATTTATTTAATTCTCAATTTATCCCTATCTTTTTCAGTTGCAGTGCTATTTCCTCCGGCGCCCAGTATCCCTGGTGGCGCATTAATTCTCTTCCCTGGCTATCAAACAATATCTGGGTTGGAATGGCCTTTATGCCGTACCGGTCCATAAGATCCTCATGTTCATATACTTCAACGATCAAAACATTGAGACGGCCCCTTTGCTGTGCCGCCAGTTCCTCAAGTACAGGCTTCATTTTCTTGCAGGGTATGCAATCTCTCCAGCCAAAATCCGCAAGCGTGGGCCTACCATTGTGAAGTACCGCATCCAGAGGTATCTTCGTAAGGTCTTTCTCAAGGGAAGGATCGGGTGCCGGAGAACACCCCGAGTCCAGGGACACCGGTATTGTAAGAATAAACAACAGCAATAGGGGCAACAATATTTTTGACAAATTCATTTACCTGATTCGAAATTTTTAGGATTATTATTAATTGCCGCAGCAGAACACATGAATATTTACCTGGCCTTTCGCTTCTCTACCCCGGTTATCTGTGACCGTCACATCAATGGTGCAATCGCTTAGCACGCCCGGAGCTATCCAGCCTATCCTGTTGGCCTTGCCTTCCTGTACTCCCTTCCCCTGTATCTTGCCCCCATTTGCCGTCCATGTGTATGTCAGCTCATTTCCATCCGCATTCTCTACGGTGCAAACGATGTCAGTGGTTGTCCAGATGCGGGCACGCTGCTTGTCGATTACTACGGGTTGAGCTTCGCCCAGTTTCAAATTAACCTCGATAGTCGGTGTGGCAGTGCCGTCAGCATTGGTCACCACCCTGATACTTATGTTTTCCGTTGCTACTCCGCCTTTGCTATCGGTAACTTCCAGAGTTATCGCATAAGTCCCCATCTTGCCGGGAGGCATCCACAACACATCCTTTCCTTCGCCCGTAATAGTTCCAACCCCGGCTTTCCACTGATATGTCAGGTTGTCGCCATCAACATCGCTGGCGAGGCATTCGATTTGAACTTCTATATTGGACATAGCATCCCTGGCATAAATTATATTTTCAATCACGGGCGCATTATTCTGTGGCTTAACTACAGGTGGAGGTGGAGAGCAGGCAAATTGCACGCAAAGTGCCAATATAATTAGAATCAGCGCTAGCCTTCTTAAAATATTGTATCGGTTCATAGTTTTTGCCTCCAGGGATCTAACCGGATATAAATAAAGTGCTCAGCCACAGCACCAGGTAATAAATGCCGATGCCGATAAAGGCAACGGCAACGACTATGCGTATTATTTTTTCACCGCGGGAGATCGCATCGACCCATTTTGAAATGCCGGCTATTCCAAACGAGAGAAGTATGCCGAAAAGTAGAACCGGCAGCCCCGTGCCCACCGCGAAAAAGGCCGGCAGCGTTACACCGCCGGCAGATTTTAGAGCCAGGGGAATCAAAACAGCAAAAAACAGGACGGCGCTATAGGGGCAGAAGGCAAGGGCAAAGAGCGCGCCCAGTGGGAATCCACCGATCATGCCCCAGTCAGCAACTTTGCTACCGAGACGGGATATGCTGTTACCGCTGTTGCCAAAGCTTATCCTGTCGATAAAAAGCAGCAGCACCCCGATGATTATCAGGAAAGGCCCGAGGACCTTTTCCCCGATACTCTGTAGAAATATCGAGACGGCAGGAATTTCCAGCCCCAGGTAGATGATAAGGGCGCCGAGTATGGAGTATGTCAGCATGCGCCCCAGTGTGTATAAAGCCGCCGTTATCACGGAATACTTACGGTCGGTAAGTTTGCGGCTGACATACGCCAGGGCGGCGATATTGGTGGCCATGGTGCAGGGACCGACGGTGGCCATAAGCCCCAGAAAAAATGCTGAAATGGCAGGAATACCAGTACTGTTTGCCAGACCCGACAAATCCATTAAAATTTACCTTCGAGGCTTTGCGCGATAACGCTCCGCACCTTTTCATTGAACCCCGGCGGGTCATCGTTGCATTTCCAATACCAGATTTCCTCGATATTTTTGATATGGTCGGCGCCGTCAATAATTGTATTCACGAAGAGCTGCGATCCCACCACGCCCAGTTTTTTCACCAGGGCTGCATTCTTAGTTTCCTGCGCATTTATAATACGGAAGGTAAGTTTGCCGCTGCTGATCTCCCCCTTGAAATAAGTATCGACAACCCATTTGATGCGCGATTCAAAGCAGAGACACGTAACGCATCGCAGTGACATGTGAGTATAGATAACCTCGGTCTTTAACGATGGGGTGGTGGTTTGTGGCTGTGCAGCGGCGGGCACATTGCTGGCGGATGCAGTCTGGCCTGACCCTGAGCCCTGCTGTGTTGGCGGCGGATTAGCCGGCTGGGAAGGTGTTTGAACAGGCGGGGGATTAGATACAGAAGATGCACTTGAACACCCTGCCAGCAGAATAATTCCGGCTATAAGTAAGGCTAATACTAAGTTCTTAAACGTTGTAGCCATATAAGATTCTGATCCTCCTTGCAGAGACGGTTGACTTGATTGTTATCTTTTCTATCATGCTGTATAAGTATAAACATAAAATGTGAATTTTGTGTGAATAGTAAGTAAAACCCTTGCGATTTCATATTTATATAGAGGACAATGCCTCCCTGGTCCTGTTCAAAACACGTTCAAGCTCTCCAGGTTTTATCTCGAATTTATTGGGGGTCTTCTTTATACCTTCATCTGTAACACAGATCCATTGTGTTACAGCGATGCCGGCGTGCTCCAGCGATTTTTTGGCGCAGGCAACCGCACACCCGTCAATGGCAAGCACCCTGCTGGCTGCTTTGGCTCCATCGATCATCTTCTGGTCATGGGCACCGATTCCGGCCGTACATGACATATTGCCCAATCCCTCTTCTGTAAGCTTAACGCCAACGTCATTGGCAATCTGTCCGCAATTAGAACCCCCTGAACACGGAAATATCGCCGTCCTGCCGGGCTTGTCAGTCATAATTGGCCTCCTTACACTTGCATACAGTATGGATCACAAAATTTAGACACATCTTAATAACGGATTAATAACGGAAAGGATAAACTATTTATTTTTCTCCTTATCTTCCGCGTCCAGTGCATTCATGATTAACTGCTCAACCTCGGCTCTGGAAGGCACCTTGCCGCTGAGAACGACTTTCTCATTGATGACCAGGCCGGGCGTCATCAATATGGGGTATTGCATGATCTTCTTCATGTCTTTTATCTCTTCAACCTTAATATCCAGCTTGAGCGCAGCCAGGACTTCCTTGACTGTTTTTTCCAGGCTCTGGCATTTAGCGCAGCCGGGGCCCAAAACCTTAATATTCATTGATTGACCTCCCTGTTTCTATTACTGGACTATCAGGCCGAAAATATAGCCTGTTATAGTCGACATCACCACTACAAGCATAATGTAAACCAGTGTCTTTTCCCATCCCATGATTTTACCTATGGCAAGCATGCTGGGCAGGGAGAGCGCCGGCCCGGCAAGCAGCAATGCCAGTGCAGGACCCTTGCCCATGCCCAGATCAAGGAAAGCCTTCACAATGGGCACCTCGGTGAGCGTGGCAAAGTACATCAGCGCGCCGAAGAGGGACGCAACGAAGTTGCCCAATATGGTATTGCCGCCGACAACGGCGGTGATTGCCGATTCGGGGATGATAGCCTTGAGGATGCCGGCGATAAAAACGCCTATCAACAGCCAGGGCAGGATGAGCAATAGAAAGCGCCAGGTCTCCTTCATCCACAGCTTGAACTCACCCAGCGTAAACCAGCGCCACATTACGATGACCAGCGCTACAAACAGCGCGCCCAGTATGATCCACTGTTTGGAAGAAGCTGCCAGGAGGATACCCACCAGGATGGCGAAATATATCAGCTCCTTCCACCAGGGCTTGCCCTGTTCAGCTTCGGCTAACGTTTCAAAACGTGAATCACTTCTAACCTTTTCCTCTTTGCGGAAGATGAAAGCCATAATAAGGCCTATGATAATGGAGAAGGACACCGCACCGATGACGCGCGCAATGCCGATATCCCAGCCCAGTAGCCTGGCCGAGTACACAATGGCCATAACGTTGATGGCAGGTCCGGAGTAAAGGAAGGCTATGGCGGGGCCCAGTCCGGCGCCGGCCATGTAGATGCCGCCGAACAGCGGCAGCACCGTGCAGGAGCATACTGCCAGTATGGTCCCGGAGACCGCTCCAACGCCATATGATAAAAACTTGTTCGCTTTCGGCCCGAAGTACTTCAATACCGAGGCCTGGGAAACAAAGACCGATATAGCGCCGGCAATGAATAGGGCAGGTATGAGACAGGTGAGCACATGCAACGACAGGTAATCCAGCAGGGTATCCCACCCGCTTTTAAACAACATCAATACTATATCCATATAAATTTCGCTCCGCCGCGAAAATAAATCCGCGGAATTTTTTCAGTACTGTTTAATATAGATCTCTAAGCGCTGGCACAGCTCAGGCCCTGCTTCACAGTTTTACCCAGCCTGTGTCGATCGGCAAGCGCCGGGGGGCTATCCTCAAATGCCCGGCCCAGAGCCCTGACAATATCTCTGGCATATTCCGGCATACTTTCGAGATCTATGGAGTAGTTCTGCCAGGTACCTTCCTTCCTGGATTTAAGCAGGCCTGCTTCATGCAGCGCGCTCAAATGCCGCGATGCGCTGGGCTGCGATATCTCCAGCACCTGCATCACCTCGCAGACACAGCACTCCCTTTCCAGAAGTATATTGAGTATCCTCAACCTGGTGCCGTCGGAAAGCGCCTTGAAAACTTTAACCATATCCCTCATATCGTACCTCATTATTATATAAACATATGTTCATGCATGCATATATTATCCGGTCAGGGACTTCGCTGTCAAGCCTTTTGACAAAACGATCCTAAACTATTATATTGTACACAAATAATCTGTGCCGAGAATATTAAAAACATGACGTACGACTATATTGTACACAAATAATCTGTGCCGAGAATATTAAAAACATGACGTACGACGCCAGTGAACACATCTGCTTCAACATCGGGAGGGTAATGCGCAAGGTGTACGAGCATTACGAGTCCAGGCTGTCGCCCTTCGGGCTGACGACGCCGCAGTACATGGTCTTCAGCGCGCTGTGGATGGGCGACGGCATCACCATCGGTGAGCTGGGCCAGCGGGTATCGCTCGATGGTTCCACCATAACCGGCATACTCGACCGCATGGAAAAGAACGGCTACGTTGAGCGCAGGCCCAACGCGGAAGACCGCCGCTCGGCCCTGGTTTACCTGACGGAGAAGGCAAGGTCGGTCGGGCCACAGATTATCAAGTTCGCAGATGAGCTGGACGCCGATATGAGGAGGAATTTCTCGCCGGATGATATGCTTGTCTTCGAGCGGGTGCTCAAGCAGATCGGCGGATCGCAGACCCAGAAATCTGACATATAAATCCAGCCGTCCAGACAATTTTTTTTAAGCAGGGCCATGTCCTTCGATCATGGGATTGCTTCACTCCGTTCGCAACGACATGAAGTCGCAGGGCGCACCTGAAGAGCCCCTACAATATTACGATACAGGGATGGGTTTTTAAACCCGTCCGCAGAGGAGGCTTTAATGAGCGAAAAAGATGCCGCGTTAACGCAAAAAGAAAAGGAAATCTATACAGGATTCATCGACTGGCTTAAAAAGAGCTGGTACGGCGTCCCGGGCGGTGAAAAGCTCCTGCCCGTGATAGCGGCCAAATACACTCCCGCTGAAGCCGGGTTGCTCAGCGGCATGCCCTTCTCGCCTAAAAGCCTCGACGAGCTGGCCGAGCTAAAAAAATTAAAGGCGGAGGAGCTGGGGACGAAGCTGGATGAACTGGCCAGGAAAGGCCTGGTCTACCGCTTCGTCAAGGACGGCAGGGTACGCTACAGTCTCAATGACATTTTCATGCTCATGCGCACATCCGGCTGGCCGGGCAAAAAGGACGAACCCAGCAGGCAATTCGCCATAATGTCTGACTCCTACTTCCCGGACTTTATGCAACCCTGGGAGATTGTATCAGAGAAAGGTCTGCGCGTTTTGCCCATAAATGCCGTTATTGAAGACGAGCACAGGATACTGCCGTACGAAGAGGTGAAAAAGCTGCTGGATTCCTACACCTATTTCAGCGTGAGCCATTGCGGCTGCCGCGTCAAGAAGAGCCTGGTGACCGGTGTGCCCGATAAATTCCCCACCGAGGTCTGCCTGCACTTCGACCGCCTGGGGCGCTACATCGTGGAGAACGGCCTGGGACGGGAGATCACCCGGGAGGAGACCGAGGAGATACTGGAGAAATGTGCTGACATCGGCCTGATTCACGCCATGTCAAACCAGCAGGAGGGGCCGGACACCATCTGCAACTGCTGTAGCTGCTGCTGTATGTGGTTCGAAGCAGTAAAGCGCCTCAAGCACTCAGGCGGACTCGTGCCGTCCAACTTTCATATCAGTGTGAACCAGGAGACCTGCAGCGGCTGCGGGCTGTGCGTCAAGCGCTGTCCCATGGAAGCTTTGCACCTCAAGGACATGCCTTCCGCAAAGGGCAGGAAGACCATCGTCAAGAATAAAGACGGGGGCGAACGCACACTTACCAATAAGACGGGCAAGGTCTCCTCTGCCAATACCGACCTCTGTATCGGCTGCGGCGTCTGCGCCTACAGGTGCCAGTCCAGGTCGCTCTCCCTCATCCGCAACGAATCCGAGCACCACCCGCCGCAGACCGGCCGCGACTGGGCTATCCAGTTTATCTCTGCCAGAAACCCAGCATCTTAAGGTAAATCGAGCAACAGGCCGGCAGAAAGGCGGATCCCACAGCAGTGGGAAGCCCTAAACCCGTATAACGATAATCGGTAGTGGGTAAGTCTGGACATAATGTATAATAGTTATTGACAGGTGCGATAAAGCGAGCTATCATTAAGGCAATTCTGCCATAATATTTGTAAGGGGGTTAACTATGGCCAGTGGTGCAGTAAAACTAACCATAAGCTTACCGCACAATTTAATTAAGATAGCCGATGAAATCGCCAGAGAAAAGAAGATAAGCCGCAGCAGGGTGGTGTCATTATGCCTGCAAGAACTTGCTGACCGGCGGTTGCAGGAAAAAATGGCAGAGGGTTATAAAATATTAGCCAGGGAACATGCGGAGTTTGCTGAGGCGTCTTTGCCTCTGGCGCATGAAGTTTTACATGAGTGGAAATAACCAGCAATGCCGTTAGAGATAAAACGCGGCGAAATTTACCGGGTAGATTGGAATCCCCGAAGAGGAAGTGAACAAGGAGGAGGAAGACCCGCCTTAGTTATTCAAAATGATACCGGAAATAAATTCGGCTCAACCACTATTGTCGCTTCCTGCAGTACAAAAATAACACGATCCTTTCCTTTTGTAGTCCATATTAAAGCCCGGGATAGCGGTTTGCCCGCAGATTGTGCAGTTGATCTGGGTCAGATAATGACCATAGATAAATCACGGTTACTGAGGAAATGTGGTAAATTAAGTCAGGCCAGGATGGATGAGGTTGATAAAGCTATAAAGATCAGCCTCAATGTTATTTAGAATAAATTTGCCAATATCATAATCCGTAAGTATACTTTCAATGGCAAATTCTGCCGGCTATTATTGCATCAAGAGGTAATACCGTTATGCGCAAAGCGTTTTCCGTTACATTGTCAATAAGCCTTATGGCATTGATCGCAGCTTCGTGCAGCGGGAGCACGGTCACATATAAACCATCCAATCTGCCCGGCCTGATCGCCTTTGCCTCCGAGCGCGATAATACAGCCCATATCTATACCGTGAAACCCGATGGCAACGACCTCAAATCAACTTCCAGCGATAACCAGACCTTCGATGGCCTGCCCGCGTGGTCTCCCGACGGAACGAGGATAGCCTTCAACTCCAACCAATCCGATAATTACGAGATATGGAGCATGAACGAGGACGGCAGCGACCGCAGAAAAATAACCAGTGAAAAAGAAAAGAACTACGCACCCAGCTGGTCTCCCGACGGAACGAGAATAGCCTTCATCGGCGAGCGCAAAGACGCTGCCGGGGATGCCAGCGTGGAAATATTCGTGATAAATTCCGATGGCAGCGACTTTAAACAGGTCACCGACAGTTCGACATGGGTATCCTCTGCGGAGCCCTCTGCCGAAAGCGGGCAGGGCCACAGCGAAAAAGTGCGCTGGAACAGCGTTCCAACCTGGTCGCCGGACGGCTTTAAAATCCTCTTCGCCAGCAACCGCGACGACACCAGACCCATACTCTACACCATGAATCCCGACGGCAGCGACCAGAAGAAGCTCGGCCTGTTCTTCGAGGTCGATGGCACCCAGCCTGACTGGTCGCCCGTGACCAATAAGATCGTCTTCGTCAGGGGCAGCGCAGCCAGGGGTGATATCTGGGTAATGGACGGCGGATCTCCCTTCCCACTGCTCACAGCTAAAAAGCTCAGCGATAACCTCGACAACAACCACAGCCCGGCATGGTCTCCGGACGGTGCGCAGATCGCCTTCATCTCCGATACACACGGCAATGCCGATGTATTCATCATGAACGCCGACGGCAGCAACGTGCGGCGGATAACATACGACAAGGCCAACGACTACCATCCCACCTGGAGATGAAATTTCCAAGCTCCAAAATCCAAACAATGGATAAATTCTAAACCCTAAACCCTAAGCTCTAAACAATTTCCAAGCTCCAAGTTCAAAATGTTTCGAGCTTTGAATTTTGGATTTGTTTAGTATTCAGGATTTAGTGTTCAGGATTTTTGTGTTTGTTGGGCAATAGTGCATATGTTCTCTTTTATCACCAACATTATGTCGTTCTCATATCTGGAAGCTTGACAAAAAGTGGGGAAAGTTCTATAAATTGTTTCATGAGGATACTCAGTTATCTGATAGGTGTTTTTGCGATTTTTCTGGCGCTCTGCTCAGCTTTGATCGCAGCGCCGGTTGATGTGCAGGCGCAGGGGTGCGCCGGCGGCGCGTGCGGCATCACCACCACGGTGTCGCCCAACTCGGGCCCCACAGGCACACAGGTCACTCTCAGTATCAGCAGCGGCGCTTACCCGCTGGGAGGCAACTACGCGATCTGGTGGAGCAAGACGCCCAACATGTCGGGCAACGCGCAGTCGAGCGACCCCGACCAGCAGGGCGACCCCACCGCGGTCAAGCTGGCCGAGGGCTCCAACCCCAAGCTCAGCCAGAATTTCAACGTTTCGTTGAGCGTGCCCGAAGCCTGCAACGGCACCAACTATTTCCATTTCATCAGGTCCGGCAAAGCCGAGCAGATGATGAACTTCGCCTTCCAGGTGACGCCCACCCTCATCGCCAGGGACGATAAGGTTAAGCCACGCTCCAGTATTAATGTCACCGGCACGGGCTTCCCGCCCAGCGACAAGATCAGCCTTTACGTCGACGGCGAGCCCGTTGAAGTCAGCGCGGAAACCAACACCACGGGGAGCTTCTCGGCTGACCTGCCACTGCCCGACCTCATTGCCGGCACGCACGTGGTCAAGGCCACTGCTAAAAAGATGTACAACCAGGAGGCAACGCTGAAGGTCAAGGTGGTGCCAGCCATCATGATTGAGCCGGCGCTGCCGCTCGTCGGCAAGACTGCCACCATCACCGGTTACGGCTTCGCGGCCAGCAGCGAGGTCTCCATCAAGTATGATACCGTCAGCATCACTTCATCGCCCACCAGCGACAAGAACGGCCGCTTCGTTTATAACTTCACCGTCCCCGAGACCAGCGGCGGCACGCATGATATAACCGCCAGCGACAAGTCCGGCAACGTTGCGGTCTACCAGATGCCGGTGGAGAGCTCCCCTCCCACCACGCCCACGCCCGTCAACCCCACCTCCGACCGCTTCGGCATCATGGGCACGCAGCCGGTTATCTTCAACTGGATGCCCGCCAAAGATGACAGCGGAACCGTAGTCTATACCCTCGAGATCGCCGATAACCTCAACTTCTTCCCGCTGATGCCGGGCATGCGCCGCAGCGGCATCAGCGAGACCAGCGCAACCATGACGCTGGAGCCGGGTACCTATTACTGGCGCATCCAGGCAGCCGATCCCTCCGGCAACAAGAGCAAATGGGCGCTCTCCCCCTACGCCTTCCAGGTGGGGCTGATCAACGTCTGGCTCATCGTCGGCGCAGGCATCGTGCTGCTGGTCATCTTCATATTCCTGCTGAGGGCTTTCATACAGAGGGTGCGGGGATACTACTATTAACGTAAACTCTAAATACTAAACCCTAAACTCTAAACAATTTCAAAATCCAAAAGCCAAATTCCAAACAATAAATAAACTCTAAATACTAAACCCTAAACTCTAAACAATTTCAAAATCCAAAGGCTTTTTAGGTTGTCTTTGCGAGGAGCGCAGCGACGAAGCAATCCCACGGCATTACATAGAGCCCTTCGATCATGGGATTGCCGCGCCCTTCGGGCTCGCAATGACAATTGGGCTTGCGCTATTGACACGGTATGGTATACTAATATCCAAGGCAAAGTGTCTCTATTCACTTGCCCGTATTGTGCATTGGGAATAAATAGTAAAAGGAGGTGATGCCCGTGAGCCAAGCTGAGGCAGGCTGTAAGTTCTGCCGAGGCGATATTTATTGCGGGCCCCGGTCCCGGGGCAGAAGCTGTTGCACCAGTGGGACAGCCGCGGCAGGCCGGCTTTAAATTGCCAGCAGGATAACGAAGAGTTATCCCAATAAAAATTCCCGTCAAAAGGTCGAAAAAATTGGCGGGGGTTCCCGGAAAAGGGTTCCGGGTTTGAATAAATTCAGGAGGAATAATGAAAACCAAATATCCAAGTATTCTTGGAGTTTTTGCAGCTATACTGATGGTTGCCTCCTTCGTGGTCCCGATGAATATCGCGGCGCCTTCACCGGTGTCGGCCGACCCGGGCATCATGAAGTGGGACACCGTCCCCACACCCTATTCTAAGCCGGGCCAGAACGACGTGCTCAACTACCATAACTGCGGCGCTATTGACGGCTTCGGCAATGAGATCATTGACATGGCCGTCGGCAATGACGGCATGACCGTTGCCTTCATAGACCGCTTGTGGTTAGACCCGGGAATGGCCGGGGCTATATCCCTGGGCGCCCTTAAGCCCTGGAACGTCTGGGCGGGTGCTACCGGCAGATACGTTAACACGCTTCTTTATTCCAATACCACCGGCATAAGCACCACCATAACCCGCTGGATCGCGCTGGTGCGCAGTGCCTCCTTCCCCACCGGCGCTGACCTGTTCCAGGTTGCAATCGCGCCGGACGATGCCAAGTTCATCGCCGTCACCTCTGACGGTGGCCTGGGTGTAGCCGGAGGCATCGCAGCCATGAAAACCGGCCCCAAGGTCATCTGGGTAACCACTGACGCCGGGCAGAACTGGGACCTGGCCTTTGACGGCACCCAGCCCGGCACCCTTGCCGCGACCGAGACCATCCGCGACTTCGACATCTCCATGGATTACGGCGGCAAGCGCGACATCGGCTTCGTCACCGTGAACTCCGATGGCGTGACCGCGGGCCGCTGGTTCTGCAGACCTTCCACCGGATTCAGCACCTGGGTCAAGCAAATTGATCCTATCGGTGTCATACCCTTAGGATGGGCCTACTTTGCCATCAAGTTCTCGCCGACCTACAACGGCGACAGCTCGGTCGCACTGGTCTATGCCAATCTAACTGCGACCTACTTTAACGTGGCTTTACGCGACATCAACGCCAACATCACCAACAACTATGCCTGGGGCGAGTATGATGTTGAGGTAAAGAACCCCGTATCTATAGCCACTGCTTCACCCGGTGCTACGGAACTCAAGAACGTCAGCCTGCAACTTCCATCTGACTTCTCGGGTCAGTCGTCCTCGCTGCGCAGGGCCTACATCGCCCTTGATACCGGGCCATCCGGCAAGCTGGCGGCTTTCAGAGAGGACGGGATCTACCGTATCGACGACAAGACCACCTATGTCCTGATGGATACGACCTCTCAACCTTTAAAATGCATCCACAGCATCGCCTACTTCGGCACCTATGCCTCCGGCAAGCTGCTGGCCGGCGAAGAGCTTGGTGTACCCTGCACGGCCACCGTGCCCACCTGGTTCACCGACTCGCCGACCACCTGCCCCATCCCCTGCTGGTACCCGGCGCTCAAGCCCACCACCGGCGCTGCCGCCCAGGGCACCTGCATGCTTAACGTTCAGAACGGCTGGGGCGATGCCATTGTGGCATGGAACGCCGACGGATCGCTGGGCTATGTGGCCACCGGCTCATTGCCACCAATACACATTAATGATACATGGGCTGGGCTCGGCAATATCGGCGTAACTGGCTGGTTCAGCGCTTTCTACGGCAATGCCGTAGCCAACGATGAGTCCGCCTTCGCCATCAGCCGCAACAACGGCGAGACCTGGAACCAGCTCTCGCTCATCGACACCACCATCGACTGGTTCAACGATGTTGCCGTTGCGCCCGACTGCACCACCATCTACCTGGCTTCCGTAAACAGGAATTACGGCATCGGCTGCAACGAGTTCGACAGCGTATGGCGCTCAACCATCAATCCCAACGTGGCCGCACCGCTGCCCGCGATTCCCCCGCTGGGAATTGTCTGGGAGCGCGTGTACACCCGCGTCACCACCGGCAACTGCGTGCTCCCGCAGTCTGACCTGCCCATCCTGCGCGTCGTGCCATCCTGCACCGACAAGAAGGACGGCGAGATCGTCGGCTGGGCCGCTCAGGGCGCATATGCCAATACATCCGCTGGCGGCGTGATGGCATGGTCGCCCGACTACGGCGATTTCTGGGCCACCCTGACTCCCAGGTACCCGGTGCAGGATTTCGCATTCGAGTCCAGCACCGTTTTGTACGTACTAAGCCTGTCAGGCATGGTGCAGAGGTTGCCC
>Ga0315294_10003120_pt1 | contig 18017 bp, 33 predicted proteins | sample YL17G13_40_MG_FD_203626 | JGI IMG/M metagenome (GOLD analysis project Ga0315294, IMG submission 203626) | Sediment microbial communities from Yellowstone Lake, YNP, Wyoming, USA - YL17G13_40 | ecosystem: Environmental > Aquatic > Freshwater > Lake > Sediment | place: USA: Wyoming | collected... | reverse complement strand
CCCGCAGGATAGGGAGTGGTGGATGGAGAAGACGAGGGAGATGAAGGAGTTCGTTGGCAGGTCCTCCGACGTGGTCATCGTATCCGAGAACGACACCGTCTGGTCTGTGAAGGAGCTGCTGGGACCATTCCATGTGGTGGGGACGATGTCGGGGTACGAGATCTCCGATATCCAGAAATGGATGGATATCTGGAATGAGACCGATGGATTGTCCGATCTCCCTTCTGGTATGGACAGGGATGAGGTGAAGGAGATGGTGCTGGAGATTGCGCATCAGCGTGAGGAGCTGCGAAAGAGATGCAGAGAGGGCCCATTATAGGTGTTGCGGCAAGAAAACCCCACTCGCTTCGAGAGTGGGTCTGCGATACTTGCGGCACCATCCACGATCGAGACCTCAACGCCTCGATGAACATCGAGGTGGAGGGGATCAGGCTGCTGAATTGTCAAGGTTCTGAAATCGTCGCAACTACCGTGGGGCTCACGGGAAGTCACGCCTGTGGAGAGGATGGCCCTGGCCGTCGGTATGCCGATGGTGAAACCATCCTCGGCGAAACAGGAAGAGTTCATCTGGCGTGTCGGCAGTTGGTTTCGCCAACTGCTCACGCCGTCAGATGAAGCCACGGGGCTCGCCCCGTGGTATGTCACGATCCATAAGATGGATGGTTGCCAGAGATGAGAGAGAGATGGAAAGCAGGTGAGGTTCCAATGGATGTGGCCCATGCCATTCAGGAGATATTCCACTCCGCATGTCTGTCGGAGGAGTTCATGTCCCACTACGATTCCCTTTCTGCGATCGTGGACATCGTTCAAGAGGAGGTGGATCCAAACCGAACCTTCGTTCGGGTCAGTCTGAGACCCGAATTCATCACCCGGGATGGACAGGAGCTCGATTTCGTCGTCGAGTCCGGGAGAGAGCAACGAGATGTTCTTTTCAAGGCGTCGGTGCCATTGTCCGGGGGCGGTTCTCGTCTCGACTTCTTCGGAGATCGAGTGGTTCGTTGTGAGGGAGTCGATGATATGGAGTGGGAGATCGTGCGGTTCATCTCCATGCCGGAGGTGAGTGGGCGGCTGGCCTTGCTCAAGCTGTTGGCAGGGCGGTGAGAGGAATGCGTTCGATCAAGAGGCAGGAAGGCTGGCGAGGTACCTAGAAAGTGAGGGGAACAGATATGCTCAAGCGCAGATTCCACATCCATAGGGAAGACGGCTCGGTCGGAGGGGCATATCCGGCAGAGACCGACGATCATGGGTTCGATGATGATGAGATCAGGGCTCTCTATTCCGTGGTCTTGACAACCATCCGCCTGTCTGGCTTCTGTGGGAGGGTCGATGTTTTCAAGGGGGATGGGGACCCGCTTTCCGGAGGAGAGGAGGGTGCCGCCATGACTGAGTGGTCTCCTTGGTCCTTGTTCTCCAGGCCGACGATCATATTGTTCCCTCCCGCATTCGTTGACGGGGACACGCTGGGGATCACATTGACGCACGAGCTGATCCACTGTCGTCAGGGGTTCTGGAAGGTGTGGTGGCAGAATTTCTCATGGGCGATCATGAGGAGGTCGGGGCAGCCGCCCATCGAGGATGAGGCATCGGAGGCAGTGAACCTCTGGTGGGATGACGAGAAGTGATCATATGGGGAGTCAACCGGACAGGCGACGCCGGGCTCGGCCGCTAACCGATGCGCACGAGAGTGTGAGATTCGAATTCTCGGCTCCCCGCCAAACAAGTTGTCTCGAAAGTCGTTCCAGAGCATGATGGATGATGAACCGGACAGGCGTGCCGGATCCGTCTCGAAAACGGTATGCTGGGATCAAACTCAGTGGGCTTCGATTGCTCCGTCATCCGCCAAAACCCAGGAGTGCAATATGAAGAGGGCCATCGCCGTGTTGTGCCTGCTGCTCGCAATTTCCGTTTCCGCCGCATCGCTCCACGAGGAGCGGGTCGCCAAGTGTCGCTACATCGTGAAGGCGCTGTACGATCACAAGGGGAAGGCTGATTTCCTCCCGTATGTGGACTACTTCGTGACCGCACATGAGAAGATGGAAGTCAAGGCTCCCGGATTCGGTGCGATGTGGTACTGGAGTCTCGTCTACGGAGCGGCCAACTTCGAGCTGAGGTGCCATGCCACATCGGCTGGCAACTGTGCCGGTCCGATGGATGTCAAGCACGACCCCGTCATCACCGATCCCAAGAAGAACATCGATTGGCACATCAACGAGATGCTCGGGTTCTACCGGTCTGGCGTTCGGGACATCGACCTGTGCTACCATGTGTTCCTGCCTGCCAACCCTCGGGACTGGGGTGGCGGCAGGTTCAAGAAGACCCATCGGAGGTTCCAGGAGTGCCTCGGGAGGGGATATCAGAAGGGGGCATTGAAGTGAACGAAGATATCGTTTCTTCCATGATGGTCGTTCTCACCTATGCCATTTCCGAGAAGCATTTCGAAACGAACAGGGGTGGAGGACTGGGAGGGGAGTTCGGATATGGATGTGACTTCGAGAACGAAGAGTTCAAGATGTCCCCATACTGCTGGTGTGAGAAGGAAGAGTGTCCGTTGTGCAGCGGGGATGCTCCGAATTTCCTGCACAAGTCATCAGGAGCCGAGGTGTCGTGGTACAAATGTGTGGGCCGGGGGATGATCGTTTCAGACGGGGACATCCCGTGGGTCGAGGTGTTGAGGAGATGTCTGTCCAGCTTGAGCGAGGAGGGCGATTCTCCATGAGCAGGACCTTCATCGGCCGAGGTGGTGGAACGATCCACATCTTCATCCCGTCCATCGGAAGCGATAATGTCCCCCTCATGTCCCTGTGTGGGACCAGGAGGCCCTCGTCCGTGAGGAGGGCGATCCTGGCCAACATCAAGGATGCTGGTCGTGTCTGTCGGAGATGCCTCTCCGCCATGAACATGTGCCTCATCAACCGGGCGGGAAGGCCGAGCAGGATCGTGTCGAATGTATCGGGGAGCGGATGCTACCCGGTGGAGGTGAATGTGAGATGAGCGAGTTGATCGTCCAAGTCGTGACCATCGATGAGATCAGGCCACATCCGGATCCGGAGGCGACCAGGATCGAGCTGGCCATCGTCAAGGGTTGGCAGACCGTCGTTCCGGTCGGCAAGTACGAGGCTGGAGACACGGCGATCTATGTCCCGCCCGATGCGATGATCCCGCCGGATGTCGCCGAGCACTGGGGCGTCACGAACCACCTCGGGAGTGATGGAAGGGTCAGGTGTGCCCGCCTGCGAGGAGCGATGTCGTTCGGCTTCCTGGCGGATGTGGAGGGGATCACATACAGGGGGTTCGGAGGGGACAAGAGTCTTTTCGACAGGGACCCCAAGATCCAGGTGACGATGATATCTCCTCAGATCGGGGAGGATGTGGCGGAGTACTACGGCATCACGAAGTGGGAGCCTGCGGTCACCTTCAACACGGCCGAGCTGGAAAAGGAACATCCGGCGTTCAGGCATTACACCGACATCCAGAACTTCGAGAACTTTCCATGGGTGATCCGAGAGGGAGAGGAGGTCGTCATCACCGAGAAATCTCACGGGACCAACAGCCGCTCTGCGAAGGTGCGTTCCCTGAACGAGAACGATCCTCCGCTGGTGATCTGTGGGACCCATGAGCATCAGGTGATCAGGGGGATCGGAAGCGTCTACGAGATGCCGCTCGGGATGGAGTCCGTGAGGAATCTTCTCGACGATCTCTACGATGGCAACCCCGGCCGCAATGGGGTCATCCTGTACGGGGAGATCTATGGACAACAGACCCTGAAGTACGGACTCGACAAGGGGAGGGTCGCATTCCTGGCATTCGATATCTCCATCGATGGGGAGATGATGAACTGGGATGATTTCGTCTCCGCATGTCAGAAGCACGGAGTTCCCATTGTTCCGGTCCTCTATCGGGGGCCGTTCTCTTCCGATATCCTGCGGGAGATGAGCGGAGGGAACACCGTCATCGGAGGAGATCACATCAAGGAGGGTGTCGTGGTTCATCCTGTGATCGAGAGGAACGATCTGGAGATCAGGAGGGTCATCCTCAAGCGGATCTCCGATCAGTACAGGCTGAAGGCCGACAGGATCAGTGACTCTCACTGAGAGATGGCGTCGCCGACGCCTCTCCCCATTTGGAGGACAAGATGCAGGATTTCGGATGTTTCTGTGTGATCGGGCTCTTCATGCTGTTGCTTACCGTTCCGGCGATGATCACCACGCATCCCATCGAATATGTCTGTCTGATCGTGGGATGGGCGTTGGCGTGTGCGCTCATGTGTTGGGCGAAGGCGTACAGGGATGTGGGGATCGCAAGGATCGAGGCGATGTATGGAGGTGGGCAACACGAGGACGAAGCGAGAGAAGAGGAAGATTGAGGGAGAATCTGGCGAGAGGAAGCCCGGTGCCTCGAGGAGGGTTGAAGGCATCGGGTTCTTCGCCCGTGCGGATTGTGGATGTTGCGAGGTCGGACCGATGATCTTCGTGTCGGAGGAATCCGCCCTGAAGGCGTTCGAGAAGATCGGGCTCAGGAATGGTGGGACCATCGTGGATGACGCAGGGGAGGTGCACGAGGGGATCGACACATTCTACGGGTTCTGGAGATCGGAAACATCGCATAGGACAAGGGATGATGAACCGGACAGGCGAGCCGGATCCGTCTTGAAAACGGCATGCAGGCAGAGGTGTCTGTGAGGATCGAGACCTCCGTCATCCGCCAGGAAGTGATCGCAGTGACGGCCTCCGAGTTCAAGGGAAACAAGCCCACATTCATCGAGCATAGGCCATCTGGCATATTCATAGTCGATTCGGAGACCCTCGCCAAGGTGTTCGGCGAGGATTTCTCGAGTCCGGCTTACGATGCGCTCTCCAGGTCTGCCAACGGGTTGTACGACGACTTCCTGAGGGAGTTTCGAGAGCTCTCCCCGAGGAGGAAGGTCCATGTCCTCAGGTTCATCTCGATGTTCGACGAGCTGGAAAGCTGGGACACGAAGAAGGGCTACAGGCCAGAAGGTGCCAGCGGGGTCCTGGAGGATGTGCTTCCCGTCTTCTTCGGCGGAAACGGATGGGGCGTCGGGCACTATGGGCAGATGATGATCGGAGAGGAGGATCTCGGTGGCTTCTTCCATCACATGATGAAGAACCCCAGTCGTCTTCGCATCTTCTGTCAGAGCATCGTCTACAATCCCCATCTTCCTCCGATGTTCGTTCCCGAGATCCTCGTGATGTCGAGGCTCAGGTACTTCCACGAGGGTCCACTCCGGCATCTCCGCCACGCCGTCGAGATGATGATGAGGGGAAGAACCGAGAGGATGGTCGGGCCGGAGATGGTGGATTTCGTCAATGGTGTCCTGAAGGGGTATCGGCTCAACCTCCTCCATTCGATGCTGAGGGACGAGGAGGCGGCCGAGCTGCTCAGGGGGTGCGAGACGGACGATGAGTTACATGGGATGATGTTGTCCGGATCGATCGAGTTCCTCGAGTATCGCAGCCATACTTATCACAAGATGATCATCTCCACGGTCTCGTCCGAGATGAGGATCCTGACGGATGGGGGCGAGGTCACGCACCGAGACCTCCAGCCGAGGCGGCGTGGGAGGATGCCAAGTGACGAGATCTCACGTATGACATCGGTCTCCGATTGGTCCGACACGATCACGCTGGAGAGATTGGCCAGGATGATCGGAGAGGATGTGATCCTGGACATGTCGAGGATCCTCGCTCCGATCTCCATCAGCAGGATGAGGGGGGGAAAGGATCCGGGGTTCGAGTCGATGGGTCCGTTCGATGTCGTCGAGATGTTCGAGGTCTGTTCCAGGGCGGGGAGTCTTGCCTGTGCCTATCTGGCCCCTGGCTCCAACCCGCTGATGAGGAATCTTGTCTCGCTGACGGTGGGGAAGATGATGACGAGGGATGGCTTCTCCGAGTGGTTGGGGCCACTGAAGAGGGTCGATGTCATCAGGGCGTTCGATATGGTGATGGACGCATATCTCCCGTCCGACATCCTGATCGTCGAGGAGATATTGGGATCCGAGATCGGGAGTCGGAGGAGGATCTCGATGGCCGATGTGACGAGGGCATTCGAGCTCGAGTTCGACTGTCTGGAGCCGTTGAGGTGCGTGTATCACGGGACCAGTCTGGAGAGGTTCATCAACGGTCACTCCGGCAATGGCGTCCGTTCGATCAGGGAGGTTGGTCTCCTGAGTCCGAGCGAGATGGGTAACGAGGATTACGAGGCCAGGGAGCACGATCTCGACAAGGTGTTCTACTCGATGGATCCGGCGGTGGCTGCCGGATATGCCTACAGGACGGCATCTCAGGATGCTGCGAGGGGCATCTCCACATCCCCCATCATCATCTCCATCAGGTTCGAGGGGGGCATCGCCGCCCTCCTGCCGGCGGGGCTTGCCGGGGGCATCTGTTTCTCGAGGTGGATGTGCAAGGCTCCGGCTCCTGATTTCACCTTCGATGACATCTCTCATGTGATCTGTTCGCTCTTGCCTATGAGGGCGAATGTCCCATGCGAGAACTCGGAACACGAGACGATCCCTCCGGACAGGATCGAGAGGATCTCTCATCTTCCGATGGATGTGGATGATGGGGCGATGGTGGTGAACCGGTTCTTCCCGAAGAAGCCCGTCATCAAGTACAGGGGGCAGCAGTTCTTCTCCAGGCGGATGGGGAGGGTCATCGTCGAGGACCCGACGAAGATCGAGATGATCCGGGGTGTCGCTTTCGACGACGACGAGATCGAGACCTGTCGTCCGTTGCTGGAAGGAGGGGGATTCCTCGAGTGGTCATGAGAAAGCGCAGAGGGGATCGACCGGATTTCGTCTGTCCATTCTGTCCGATCGAGATGCTGAGTCGCTGGCACTTCAGCGATCCCGAGACCGGACTCGTCATCTGCGATGACCTGAACCTGACCAAACACGGTCACAAGCATAGGTTGCTCTGCGTGTACTCTGGCAAGCACTCGAGGGAATGTTGGAGCAAGGAGGATGACGAGAGGGCGAAGAGGAAAGCGCTCCTGGCGGCGCTCGCCATCCAGGAGGAGATCGGGTGGATCAGGTTCTCGTGGGACTACTACATGTCGATCCCGCAGCACTACCACATCCAGATGAACCTGGACTGAGGAGGCCCGGGGCGATCCGGCACTCACTGCTCCTTGACGCCGAGGATCCACTCCTCCTCGATCATCTTCAGTTCCTTTCCATCGATGGTGACATCGACGGCACCACGCTCGTTGTACATCACGATGTCATCGATGTCCACATCCATCGGCACACGTTCCCCGATGTCCGTGATGAGGCCCGGTCCCGTTCGGATGACCTTCCCGAGTGCGATGCCGCCCCTGTTCTCCGGGTTCGGCAGGTAGATGCCACCCGATGTCTTCTTGTCCGGTTCCATTGGTTGGATCAACGCCCTGTTTCCCGTCGGTCTGAACATCGTTGTTCCTCCTCGAATGAAGCGATGTGACTCCCTTATAAGGGTCGATATGGAAAAGGTGAAGACCACGAGGTTCGATGGCGTGATCATCGACACTCCTCCTCTCCCGGTGGGGGAGTATCGGGTGATCTATGCCGACCCTTCATGGAACTTCAGGACGTACAGCAAGAAGAACCAGACGAGGGCGGCAGAGAACCACTACTCAATCATGACGCTGGAAGACATCAAGGCGTTGCCCGTCTCGGAGGTGGCACATCCAGAGGGGAGCGCCCTGTTCCTGTGGGTGACCGATCCCATGCTCAGGCAAGGGCTGGAGGTGATGGATGCGTGGGGATACGAGTATCGCACCGTGGCGTTCACATGGGTCAAGACGAACCGCCCGCCAAAGAGGAAGAAAAACCTGACCGGAAGGTTCCTGATGTTCTGGGATGACATCCTCTATGATGCGAAGACATTTTTCATGGGTATGGGATATTGGTCTCGGGGAAATCCAGAGATGTGCCTCCTCGGCGTCAGGGGGAAATCTCCGAAACGCAAGAGCAAGAATGTCAGGCAGCTCGTGGTGGCACCGAGGCGAGAGCACAGCAGGAAGCCGGACGAGGTCTACGATCGCATCGAGAACCTGCTAGATGGCCCGTACCTCGAGATGTTCGCCCGCACCCGCTGGGATGATGGCTGGACGGTATGGGGTTCGGAGATCTTGTGGTGAGTCATTGCCATCTGACATGATCAAGAGCATAGCCCGAACCGTGATGACCCTCGATGACGAACCCCATCGCCTCTCGTTCGACGAGAAGCGTCAGCATGTGGTCCCTCGTCCATCGGGCGTTGTCTCCCTGTGGATGGGTTCTCACAGGGGCCCTCCGAGGTCCGTGAGGGGGACCGAGACCTCGATGGCGATCTCCCCCTTCGAGCTGTACAGTCAGAGGGGGTACGCCGAGGACGATTCCGAGCAGGCCCTGAGCAGGATCATGATATCGGAGGATGTGGCACTCGGCAACCTCCTGAAGGCCTGCCGGTTCGTCCCTCACGATGGGAGGATCGAGAATCAACTCGTCCTGCGGGCATCGGCGGAGATCGGAGGAGATGATCCCCTGACGATCATCGGGAACTCCTCGATCCTGTCCGATATCGATCTGAGGACGATCTCCGAGGTCCATGGTGTTAGGTCGTTCGAGTGTCCGATGATGAGGGATGAGGAGATGTACATTGCATCCGGCGACGGATGGGGAAGGATCGTGGAGTGGACGCCGCTGATGGAGACCGTGCGGGGAAGGTTCGCAGGTGTCCTCGTGGAATGGATCGGGATGTGCGTGCCAGATTCTTCGCTCATCAGGGGTATAAGACCGAGGGGATCGATCAGGCTCATTGCCGAGTAGGTGTTTTGCCTTCCTCTCTTCAACTCTCCATCATCTTCGAGAGTGGAGGGATGCCGATGCGGTGTTACGGATGCAGACACAGGGGGAAGATCGGTTTCGACATCGGATGCAGGTTGATCAACAGGATCACCGGACCCGCTGTCGATTGCGGATGCAAGATGACGAACGAGGAGCTCGATGACCTCCTGGAGGAGCTGGGGCGGGAGAGGGTCATGAGGGGCTTCCGCAGTAACATCAAGAAGGGAGGCACCGGAAATGGCAAGGATCCTGGTGATCGAGGATGAGAGGCACATCTCCAGGTTGATCGAGGTCAATCTGGATCGGGTCGGGTCGGGTATATCGTCGAGAAAGCATACGATGGGGTGGAGGGGCTCGAGAAGGTCGATTCCTTCAAACCAGACATGATCATCCTCGACAGGATAATGCCGAGGATGGATGGGATGGAGGTCATGGCGAAGCTGCAGGCGGATCCGGATCTCTCGAAGATTCCCGTCATCTTCCTGACCGCCAAGGGACAAGATCAAGATGTGTTTGAGGGATGGTCTGCTGGTGGCAGCGTCTACCTCACCAAACCGTTCAATCCCAAGGATCTGCTCTCGTTCGTGGATAGGATCCTCAATGTGCCAACCAAGGACGAGGACGAGGATGGATACGAGGTCGAGAAGACGTACGAGGTCTGATCTCTCCAAAGAACGGATCATCATATGACACACGAGCTGCACTCCACAGATTCGAGGATGATGTCGTTCGTCTCCGACGAATCGGTTCACCTCGTCACGACATCTCCTCCGTACTGGAACATCAAGGATTACTCCGGACCAAGGGAGTCTCAGCTGGGATCGATGGATGACTACGACGAGTTCGTCTCCGCCCTCGTCGATGTCTGGAGGGAATGTTTTCGCACGCTCTGCCTCGGCGGGAGGATGGTCTGTGTCGTCGGGGACACGCTGATGTCCAGGAGGAAGTGCGGCAGACACTTCTCGATGCCGCTACATGCCGATGTTGCCAGGAGCTGCGTCGACATCGGGTTCGACTACCTGAGTCCCATCATCTGGTACAAGATCGCCAACATCACCTACGAGTACGGAAACAACAACTACCTCGGGTCGCCCTACCTCCCGAACGGGATCATCAAGAACGAGATCGAGTACATCCTCCTCTTCCGAAAGCCGGGTGGATACCGCAAGCCCACGGCACGCCAGAAGGAGCTGAGCCTCATCCCCAAGGATGAGTACCACGAGATGTTCTCGCAGGTCTGGACCTTCCGTGGGGTATCCACGAAGAAGGGCCATCCTGCTCCGTATCCACTGGGGCTCGCAGAGAGATTGGTCAGGATGTTCTCCTACATCGACGACACCGTCCTGGACCCGTTCGTCGGATCGGGAACGACATCGGTGGCAGCGGCGAACCTCGGGAGATCATCCATCGGAATCGACATATCCCCCGAGTACATAGCGATCTCGGAGAGGAACATGAGAAAGGCTGGTCATGATGTCACGGTCAACTGTGCAGATGGACAGGGAGAAGGCGAGGAAGGCGGTCCTGCTCGCCATCCACAAGGAGAGGGATTGGCAGGCGGTGAGGATCTCGGAACGACAGGATGATACACAGGTCGGCACCGATCTCCTGTTCCTGGTCGGCGTCCTCTCCAAGTATCAGGGGCAGGTCGCCTGTGAGGGTGTCGAGCAATCCCAGGCCAGGGAGGTGGACTGGGAGAGGGTTGCGAGGGCCTGCGTCAAGCAGGCGGCGGTCGCAGTGGCCGTCGCAGAATCCCTCGTCGCCAGCGGCAAGGTGCCGACCTCGATCTTCAGGACGGAGAGCATGCATTCGTGAGATGTGGTTCGTCGGAGCGGCGACGTTAATCCGCTATGGTGGAGGTGCCGGGACACTCTGGCCCCCGATGGCTCCGATTCGAAAGGATCGGAGCCATCATCGTATAAGATGGAACAGCCCCGAGGGACAACAGCTCCCATCGAAGTATGGTGAGAATCCAACGCTCGAGGCGAGATCCCTGCCCTCTCGAATGGCCCGCCAAACAGCGAGGAATGTCGCTGGCAGAGGATCGGGGAGACCTCACAGGAAGATAGTGGTGACTTGTCCGGCGTCTTGTAGAGGTCGTGGAATGTCGTCTCGCTCGGGTGGTGGGGTCTCCCAAAAACGAAATCCAAGGTGAAGAAGATGCCGCTCAAAACCAAATCCGGATTCGTGCCTCCGGAGCTTCTGGAGCTTCTGGAGAAACCTCCTCCGGTCACACAAGATGTCATCGATCATATGCTTGCGACGGTCGAGACCGTCCCTCACCCGATAGATGAGAGGAGGATGGAGATCCTCCGGCATCTGGACGAGACCATCGATGCGATGCACGAGCTCGCCACCAAGAGGATGAGCGAGCCGGATCATCGCATCGCCGCCGCAGCGGCCCTCTCGGACCTGGCCAGAACATGGGAGGGGATGGTCAGGGGGGCGGAGAAGGAGGATCGGATCAGGCGGGATCGGGCCTTCGACATCACCCAGAAGACCATCGGGGTGACCATGGACAACATCAGGAGGGTCGGTGTTTCCGCCGGAGGCACCTCCATCGAGGGTGATGTCAGGGGAAATGCCCGCAGGGCCGCATCGAGCAGGAAGGGGCAGACGCCATGACGAACGAGGATAGGCCTTCCATCATCTCCGGAGACGACGAGATCTCATCCTGGGACGGATGGAACTACCTGTCGCAGGATCAGTGGGAGAACCTCGAGAGGGCGAATGTCCTCGAACTTCTGACATCCCTCATCGAACATGATGGACTCCGAGCGTTCGCCATCTACGTCCTGTCGATGTCCCATCCCAAGTTCTGGGATACTCCGGCCAGCTCGACCGGCCGGCATCATCCCCAGCATGAGAAGAAGGATATGGAGCTCCCGAATGGAATTGTCATTACGGGGTTGATAAAACATTTGTGGATGGTTATGGTTTTTGCAATGGACGGACTCAGGAGGTACGGCTATGACAGCAAACGCATCGGATCACTCCCAACACCTCGGGCGAGGATGAGGGATGTCGTCGCTTTTGCCGTCCTCCTGCACGATTGGGCTAGGAATGGCAATCCGCTGGAGGGGAAGTGGGGACAGTATACCAATAAGTTGCATGGGGAGATGGCCGCCGATGTCATCGAGAATCAATTACTTCCCGTCTTCCTCGACAAGTTCCCGGAGGCTCCAGAACACGATGAGATCAAGGCGATGGTTTCAGAATCTTGCCAAGGTATAAATTGGCATTACGGAATCTGGTCTTCGGACAAGATGCATCCAAGAGACCCCCGACTCTCAGATTCCGATGCGATTCTTCAGGAGGCGGATTTCCACAGTTCGAGACATTTCATCGGAGAACCGGATAGGGACAGGATGCTGGAGGTTCTCAAGTCTTGCAGTCCCCTCTACTGGAAGCGCATCCCCTAGCGAGGACAGCAGGACATTTGCCGCCACATGATGAACTCATCATTGGATGCTCAATCCATCAGATTGGGGGTGAGGGTCCGATGGGGCAACGACCGGACGAGCCAGACCCAAGTACGGAATCTTCAAGGAGAAGCGAATCCCTCCCAACAGACTTTGTTCCCTGTGTGGTGGGAACCTGAAGATCGGGGACGGGAAGATCATGAGTCTCGTCGGAGAGATCGAAGGCATCGTCTCCAAGATGCCGTTCCATCTCGAGTGTCTTCGCAATCACAGGGGAGACAGGGAGCTCAGAAAAAGGATCAGGAGTGTGGTGAGCATGATCCATGAGAGGAATGGGAGGAATGGGGGGTGATGGGATGACCGATGGGGATGCCGTCAGGAGAATGACATCCATAGCCAGGGCTCTCGATGTGGCCGGGGCGACCGATCTCTCGGACAGGATCGAGACGATGCTCAGGATGTCTCAGGTCAGTGGTTCCGAGTTCGCCTTGACGGATCCTGGAGGCGTTCAGGGATTGGAATCCACCCTCAGGCAGAAGCCCGTCAAGCCCTTCATCGGAGATGGGTTCGAGAGGGAAGATGACGAAGACCTGAACGAGAAGCCGAAGAAGCCGGAGAGGCCGTTCAGGAAGAAGAGGACGAGGCCCGGAGGGTACGAGGTCGGGAGGGATGTGGCTCTTCATCACAGGCCGGATGTCGGCGTGGGCAAGCCCGTAGAAATCGCTTGACACCCGAGACGGTTCTGAGTATGATGGATGATGTCGGGGATGAAGTGCCAGCAAGAAGATCCGATGTTTAGCAGGAATCATCCCTGGGGATACATAATAGAACAGAGACGGAACCCACGACAGAGGTAGGTGAAACCACGATGAGAGCCAAAGCGACGGTCGAGTTGTATGAGGCCAGGACCATTGCCACGTTTGCATGGCATCTGCTCAATGATGCCCAGGCAAAGCGTGAAATAGGGGCTCCTCGTGGTGAGGGGAAGTAGTAGGGGGAAACAGCAGGACACCACGAGGAGCCCAGGAAAACGATCCTGGGCTCCTTTCGTTTCCAGGGCATCATACAGAGAACCTTGACAACTGAATAGCGACAGAAAAGGGAAAGGGGAGCGCCAACTCCCCTTCGGGCGATCCCTCCGCCGTTCGCTCCTGGCGGAAGGGAGGGCCCACATAGTCGGCCCGGCGAGTTCCTCATCGCCGGGCCGATACAAGGCTCCATGGTGTGGAGGATCTGCACACCGGCCTGTCAAGTCGGAGGTAGGGGGTCAGTACCCCTTGGAGCCGCCAAATCCCCTTTACCGATCCCTTCGGATGGTGTATGATTCATCCAGCCACCCGAAGGAGGATCTCCGATGTTTTCCGGCATAGTATCGGACCATTGGTCCCAGGCCACGTTTCACATCGTCTCGGACACCGTCGAGGATGTCATCAGGAAGCTGCAGGTGTACCTCGATGACGAGATCTCGCTCCATGGTGTCGAGGCCTTCATCTGGGACGAGAACGGAGAGGTCGTCGCCAACCTCTACAAGGATGTGACCAGTGACGCCAATGCCTGGGTGTGGAGGAGCATGGACAACGAAATCATCGCATCGATCTTCGATGATCATCGAGGGAGGAGGTTGAGCTTCTTCCACGAGGATTCGGACGAGGTCGATGATGATGCTCCCCAGGAGATGGAGTGGGATGACGACATCGATGTCTACGCTATGGCGAACAACGATGACGAGGACCCCGATCCGACGATGGTGGCGGTCCTCATCACCGACAGCGAGGATCTGTTCATGATCGGATCGGGGACGCCGGAGTCGCTGGCGAGGGAGATCTCGTCCAGGTTGAACAGGCAGACCGATTCCCCTAACGGGGGCGTCTGGAGGTTGTCCGGTGGGCAGCGGTTGATGAAGGTCCATATGGGATACAATGCCTGGCACATGAAATGGGAGAACCTCTCGAGCGGGGAGTCGTTCATGTTCAAGTTCGAGGATTGCATCGGCACGATGGATAAGGGCTCATAGTTCAACGGGAGAACACATGCCTGGCAGGCATGGAATCGGGGTTCGATTCCCCGTGGGTCCACCACGTTGTTCGAATGCGATGCAGGCGTGATTTTCCATGGATGAGTAAAGGATAAGTACGAGCATGAGAGGCAGCACTTCCTGGATGCCTCCATCCACGATGATGACGAGCTCGAAACTGGCTGTTGGGAGGACGAATGACGACGAGGATCTCCGTCTCCAAGGATGGGAACGACAGGATGGAGTACATCTCCGAACGCCCATCGCATCTGCGAGGGGGATGGATCAGGGTCAGGCACATGATCCCGATGATGGAGAGGATGGATCGTGGCGATCGTCGGGATGCTTCTGAGTTCGACCCTCCATATCACCTGATGGAGAATGGAAGATGATCACGACCATCACCATCGAGAAGGACGGAGTGCAGAGGATGGAGTACGAGTTCGATGAGTCCCGGTCCATCACGGACAAGAGACGCATGATGAGATCGAACCTGGTGCTCATCGATCTCATCGATGCCTTCGAGGATGGTCGTCTGAAGAAGGATGTCTCGACATTCGATCCGCCGAGGTGGCTGGTGGAATGACGAGGATATATGTGATCTCCGGAGATCGGATCGTGGCGGACGACGATGTCTCGAGGGGCGATATCGACTATATGAAACAGGTCATGAGCAGGCACCTCCTCGCCATCAGGGGTGGATCCCGTGAGCAGAGGGGGTTCGCTTTCTTCATCGATCAGGAGCCACATCTCCGGAGGAGAGACCGCCCGTGAGGACCATCGTGCTGGTCGAGGATGGGATCGTGAAAGACATCGTGGAGCCAGACGGGCTCTCCAAGGACATCTGCGATGTGTGGTTTGCGATGAGGTTCTCCATCGGGTTCAGGAACGACCTCGCCCAAGAGTGGGATGAGGAGAGGTGGGCCTGCATCAATCCCGCATTCTGGTGATCGACATGATACTGAGATGGATGGTGGAAGACGATCAGATGAGCGAGGAAGATACTTCCGAGATCCATCGTCTCGAGGGGATCCCCCCGATCGACTACATCTCGAATCAGAGGAGCAACCTGATCAGCACGAGGTTGATCGAGGCTGGATTCCTCGACAAGGACTTCGATCCTCCCTCACTCTCGTTGATCGACAAGCATGCGAGGGTGGCATGGCGATCGTGAGACAGGTGGTCGATGGCAGGGATGTCCAGGTGTTCGACCTCCGGGGAATGGGGCGGGCATCCCTCGACGATGTCATCGCCATTCGAAGGATTGCGATCCGCAATGCGAGGGTCATGGACGAGGCTCTGAATCTCCGTCATCAACCGAGCTTCTCTCCTCCGATGTCGATGTGCGATGTGAAAGCCCGGGTCGTCTAGCGGCAAGGACCTCGCTCCTACAAAGCGAAGATCGGAGGTTCGAGTCCTCCTCCGGGCACCAGTGTGGGCCATCCGGGAAGGCTGGCATCTAGCCGAAAGCTGAGACCGGCCATCAAAACCGTCATCAGGGACCGCAACCGTCTAGGATTGATCTTTCCGAGATGATCGCTCAAACATCTTTTTGTGAGATAGGAAGGAGGTTTGGTGTTTCTGACAATGCTGTTCGTAAGTGGGCTCAGTCGTATGGTATCATTTGATTCCCTCGTGGCCTAATGGTAAGGCAACCGGCTGTTCGTGTTGACCTTCTGGTGGGAAACTGCCAGAATGAACGACCCAAACTCGGGGAAACCTCAGCGATTTGGTCGGTGGCAATCCCGAGCCAAGCCCCGCAAGGGGAAGGTGTAGAGAGTAGACGGGTCGCACCCTAACGTGAAGCCGAGGGTGAAGGGGTACTCCAGCGCACAAACCGCAAGGGATGCGAAAGCATCGGTGTGATGAACCGGGAGATTTGCTGGTTCGATTCCAGCCGAGGGAGCCATTGTTCAGCCACAAATGCGGATGATTGGTGAAAATGCCTATGTTGGTAGAAGTACAAACATCGGCAATTAACTAAACAAGAGAGGAGATGATTCCATTGCAAGAGGGACGGATCACCTGACGATCCAGATGGAGGAAGTGCCGTCACACTCCTAAAACGTGGTGGCAACCAATGGTCCCGTCGTCTAATTGGCTAGGATCCATCTCTCTCACAGATGGGATGACCGGTTCAAATCCGGCCGGGACTACCAAACCAATATGATGCATTTTGAAGCAGGTCAAATGTTGGTTCATTCCTAACTCATAAAGTATCATGAGTTGGAGGATCAATATGGCAAAGAAAGGTCTGCTTCATACCGTCTCCAGTGAGGTATTTCAGAAAGTGTTCTCTGAGAGCTCGTCTGTACACGATGCTCTTCAGAGACTGGGATATACTTCAGTGTCCAGTAGCTATAGATCGTTCTACAGGAGATGTTGCGCTGAAGGGTTGGATGTAGGAGAGCTTGGACAAAGGGCTAAAGATGAGCGTGCGAGGAAGAACCGGGAGCGAGGTCAACGGGTGGCTTTCCCGTTGTCATCGGTATTGGTCATTAACAGCACCTATAACAGGGGGCGACTGAAACAGAGACTTGTTTCAGGGGGGATGCTTCAAGAACATTGTTCCAACTGTGGACTCGCCCCAGAGTGGGATGGGAAACCATTGATGTTAGTGCTAGATCACATCAATGGGGTAAGGGATGACAACCGCATAGAGAATCTCCGCTTGCTTTGTCCAAATTGCAACTCTCAGACTGATACTTTCAGTGGGAGGAATGGTAATAACAAGCGGTGTCAAAATCTATGCGGGAACTGTGGAGCATTCATCAATCGCCAGTCCAAACGATGTCGACGCTGCTCCTCGGTTACAAAAGGGGGATCGAGAAGAATCACTAGGAAAGTTCCTGTCGAAAACCGTCCCTCCATAGAAGAGATCCGTCAGCTCAAACAGACAATGTCATGGGGAGACATCGGCAAGATGTACGGAGTGAGCGACAATGCCGTGAAAAAATGGATTCGTGCGGCAGGAGGGGATCTGTCCACATTCCCTGATAACCGCAAAAGATAGCCCGCCAGAGCCGGTTGGACTCCGGCACCGAAACCCTGATGGTGGCCACCTGATGGGCGGTAGGTTAAGATCATACAGGATCGCCATGGATGCGAAGGCCAAGCATTCCGGAAGCGACCGTGAAAGACTAGCGGGCCAAACTGTTGTGCCTCCGTAACTCAGTTGGTTAGAGTACCTGGCTCTTGTGAAAGGGACCTCATCGGGGAATTCAACTTGATGGGTGGAGGGAACTGTATCGGCGAACCTCTCTCCGAGACGACGCCGAGGAAACCCGCAAGGGGATCCGTAGAGGCCATACGTTCCCCGCCTGAGATGGCGAAGACATGGTCCGGCCAGCAAGCCTCGAGAGAGGTGGTCACGGCGACGTGATGCTGGATGTAACCAGGGAGTCGGTGGTTCGAGTCCACCCGGGGGTACCATTTAATAGACGCAGACGCAGACGCAGACGCAGATGTCTCCGACGCCGAACGGTGCGGCCCCGGACTTTCTAAATGGAACCCCATCGGGGAATTCAACCTGATGGGTGGAGGGAACTGTATCGGCGAACCTCTCTCTGAGACGACGCCGAGGAAACCGGAAACGGGATCCGTAGAGGCCATACGTTCCCCGTCTGAGATGGCGAAGACATGGTCCAGCCAGCAAGCCTCGAGAGAGGTGGTCACGGCGACGTGATGCTGGATGTAATCCGGTGAGCGCAAGCTCCATGAGGGTTCGAATCCCTTCGGGGGCACCATCTTCCTG
>Ga0315294_10003118_pt1 | contig 18020 bp, 23 predicted proteins | sample YL17G13_40_MG_FD_203626 | JGI IMG/M metagenome (GOLD analysis project Ga0315294, IMG submission 203626) | Sediment microbial communities from Yellowstone Lake, YNP, Wyoming, USA - YL17G13_40 | ecosystem: Environmental > Aquatic > Freshwater > Lake > Sediment | place: USA: Wyoming | collected... | reverse complement strand
CAGAAAAGTTGCTTTCTCATATTCAAAAATTTCTTTGACCCTAAGATTGAAAATCCTAGCGCAGAAATTCGTGAGTTGAAAAAGGCATTTAAGGGAAGTTCGTTTATTACAAAAGATAATGAAATTGATTTCTCATTCTTCGACATGTATTTTCTAATACAAGCATCAATTAACCCTAAGATTAAGCAGGTAAAAATTACTACCTCACAAGCTGAATACACAATAGATACTAAAACAATAATTCCAATACCTGAATTATCAATGTATATTGATGTGAATGGAAATGTTATGTTCGGAAATGTGATGCCGAAATCATTACACCAAATTTCTAACAATAATCTAGATATACTTGGTGACTATACAGAAGCAATTCATAAGTATTTTAACACGGTGAAAAATAAGAATTGGTGAGAGTATAGGATTCTTAATCGGCTCAGTATTTCATATCTTGTTGGTTACTTCCCAGATCACTGTACTGATATGAAATGTAAATTAGTAGTTTCCTATAAGCGGATAGTCAGTTAATAAAATATTATAATGCTGATTTATGCATGATAAGCGGATGGAACAGTGATTTTCCAGATGCGGAGCATTATAAAAAATTTCTTATATCAAGAGGTATATTTGTAAATAATTTATATATCGGAGAGCAATATAACAGATATGATTACGTTATTAATTTAGTAAAACAAGGGCTTAAAAAATATCTTATTATCGATGATGAAGCATATGGTTTTTATACAGCAACTAATGTTATTGAATATAAAAGAATTTTGTGTCCAAATAGATATAGATGTCTTGACAAATACGATGTTAAAAATGTGACTGTAAATTGGAAATTATGAAATTATCTAAAAAGAAAAGAACTTTACTATATGATACAATCCATGAGGATATTATGCAAGTCAGAATTAAATTGGGTTTGAAATTTAAAGATACTAAATACTGGAATGATATTGATAACTTATTGTATAAATTTCATATAGATTGCCCAGAAAAAGCAATTAGGTTATTTGATGAATAAAAACTATTTATTAGATATGGGAAAGATAATCTTTAGTTACCTTGAAGATAATGGTAAGATTGAATCTTATTTTGAAATAACCATACACCCATATAAAGCACATAAATTACCAGATCCTGATAAAGTAGCGGACATGTATAATAATAACATGTTAGATATCACAATGTCTATGGATTATGAATTGTTTAAATTAACGTTATCTAACTGAGTAATAGTTAGTTTATATTTATAAAGTCCGCAATCCCATATTCTGTCATAACCCATTTCTTTCATTATAGTAAGTTCTGATTTATTTGGATCAGCATTATATTTTGCAATCAACTTCTTCTTACCAAAATTAAATTTATGCTGACGTAAATATCTATCATATTTATTTGTTGATTTATAATATGCATAATTTGGATCCACAATTTTATTTAATTTAAATCCTAATTTAGTATAAAAATTATTATCATAGTTTATTGTCCATCTTCTGTCAGCAAAACTAATTATTGATTTTGGGTTGAATTTTTTAATAAAAAATTTTAATAACTTCGATCCAATACCAGATATTCTATAATTAATATCAACTGCAAATCTAGATAGTTCAAATTCACCATCTACTAATTTAGTCATATTTCTTTTATTATTAAATGTCATAACAGCAATCAAAATATTATAATAATAAGCACCTAATTTTATATTTGATCTATCTTCACCTTGTATATGATTTTTAATTAGAAAATCATTTTTTTCTTTTGAATCTATTTCTTTAATTATACATTTTCTAGCGTTTAAAATTTTATTATCATTTAAACCAAGAATATGTTTTAATTTTGATTTGACAATATCTTCTTTAAGAATCCATTCATCCTCAAATATTTGTATTAATTTATAACCTTTATTATTAGCTAATTTCATTTTATCTAAATGATATGTTTGTTTCTTCCTACCAAAAAATTCAGAATGCCATTTAAGCCCATTAAATTCAATACCTATTTTTTTATCGTCTATTAATATGTCAATTTCTTGTCCGTTTAATATTGATCTATTTCCATTAATACATTTAATATTATTACTTTTTAAAAAATCATATATACTTAATTCATTTACTGATTTATAAGATTTTTTTACTAATAGATTTCCTAATCTAAGATTTTCTTTAGTTCTACTTCTTAAATTATTTGACATAATTGATTCATTAGGATATTTTATTCTGTAATCATTTGGAGTCATATTATGTTTAAATTTTAAATGAGATACAGCAACAGAACCCATTATTTTTCCACATTCTTTACATACAACATGATTACCTTCTTTACTAAGGAATTCATTTTTTTCTTTATTTTTTGTAACTAATGAATGATATTTTATATCATCTGGAAAATCAATTAAATAATCATCTATACTTTTATTATGATCATCTTTCAAATGATTAATAAAACAACCTGTTCTGTTATCAACATCTTCAGTTGTCCAGTCACATAATCCACACTTTCTTGTTGGTTTAATTGACTTATCCTTTCTATCAAAGAATTGATCATACCACATTATACCGTTGTTTTTATAATATTGTCTACGTAAATGTGCTGTAGGAATAACATAATCAGGATAAGTTTTAGATATATGTTCTGTTATAGTCCCTGATTTATTTAAGGTATCTTTAAACTCTTTACCTGTTAATTTACAAACTAATAAGCAGTCTAATTGTTCTTTTTTAATAACAAATTTGTTTGTATTACGAACTTGTCCACCTCTTGTTGTTATTTGAACATTATTATCCTTTAATATTTTTGATATTTCTTTATGGGTTGTTTTATACCTTTCTGCTAATTTGTGGGTTGATCGTAATTCATTATTTTGATATAGTCTTACTATATCATTTTTATTATCCGTTGACAGAATAGTTTTTCTCATATGTTTAATATAAACAATAAATATTAATAAAACAAATTGGGGTTAAAATAAATGGATTGAAATATTATAAAATAAAAAAAAGGGACTCAATTTGAGTCCCTTTAATTTTCTAATTATCAATTACTTACTATCGTAATTCATTGATATTAAATGTACGAACTCCATCAACAGTGATAGCACCATAAAATCTATTATTAACCATCTTCTTAGCGTATCTCGTTAAAATTCCTTTTATCGGAGTAAATGTAAAAGGATTGTACATTGTAGGGGTAAGTTGCATTGGAACATACGGTGCATATACATATCCAGTATCAAGCAACGATGTACCTTTATGCCCAATCAGAATTTTTCCTGCTGGGAAGTAAGGATCACGATACACTTGGTAACGACCTGCTAATGTACCGATTTTCTCAATACCCATATTATACTGATCTTGTTCAGGTGATGCATTTGATACATGGAAATATTCCAAGTCATCAAAGATTGCTGAAATTTCAGAAGAAACTACGATCCAGTTAGCTCCACCTCTCAATGTTGCTTTATGGATTTGAGCTGAAATCTGATTGATTGCAGTGATAAGGGTTTGGTTCCAGTCTTTTTGAGTGTAAGGAGCTTGTCCTGCACTAAAACGCTTCCAACCATTCCAGTCCCAACGCAAACGCCAAGCAGCACCTTTACGCAAATCACGAAGGATTTCACGATCAATTTCTGCAGCTACTTGTTCAGAAAGCAATGCTGTCAATTCAGCCTCAGCATCAATATTATGGAATGCACTAACATCCTGAGCAAGTTCTGGTGACCATTGTGCTCTCAATTTTCTTTCAGTTACAGAAACAGTTACACTTTCTAAGTCGAAAGATACTTCACCGATATTAGCTTCATATTCAAGTTCCTGATAAATTCTGTAAGTTCCAGTGAAAGTTGTAGCTGATGCTGAACCCGAAAGGCTAGAACCCACATAACCATCTACTGAACTACAAGAAATACAAGCAGGACAAGAAAGATCTAATTCAACATACATAGTACCTGTGTTATCACAAAGATTGTCATAAACACCACCGTTACCAGTTGTTGCAAAAGTTGTTTGTGCATTTGAACCATAACTAACGATTCCTTTACCATATTTTTGAGTTACAATACGGAAGTCGATAGCTTTACCAGATGCATAAGCAGTAGTAGTTCCAGGGCAACAGGTAATATCGTTACCTGCAGAGATAACTAATGAAGCAAGGAATTCTTCACTATCCATTTCATTACCATTAGGTCCGATAAGTTTTCCTCCACCTGATCCTAAGAAGCCAGAAGCCATAAGGATAAGACTACGAACACCTGAACTGCTTGAAGTACAAGTTTGAGCAGAAACAACTTGTTGCAATGTTGATGCAGTTGTTAATACTCCAGTGGTTGTATCGAAGTAAGCAGGAGTCATTGTTAAGGTTCCAGCAGAATACTGTCCTTTTGAATAATCATACAAACCATCAGTTGCTTCCAAACCTGTATTTTCGTAAAAACGATCATACAAATCTTTTGCAGTTGCACTATAACCCTGATTAGGATCAGTTGCAGCATTTGGATAACCAAATGGAGCATAGTGTGATCCAGCTGTTCTGTCCTGAATCTTAGGTACAAAGTAGAACAATTTACCAATAGGTAAGTTCATTGCTTGTACAGATACAATATCATTAGCTAACAGTTTAGAGAAAACTCTACGGATGATAGGAAACACTACTGTTTCGAATGATCCTGAACTGTCAGATGATGTTGCTTCATTAATAAGGTGAGTTGCTTGGTTTTCATACAACTGCGCCATGTTTTCTTTCAAGTGGCCATTAAGACCATCTAAAAAGCCAAGTTCGTCCCATTTTCTAATGGTTTCTTCCTTGATTACTTTCAGGTGTTTAAGTCCGATGTTTCCGACTTTACCTGATTCTAAAAGTGCTCCCATGTTATTTTTTAATTTTTGTTTTAGGTTTTTTTAATTTTTAATGGATTAACTAATTTTATCCATGATTTCTTTCATTCTGCTAAATTGTGGATCAACATATACTTTATTTTCATTAAGTATTGTGCTAGATGCCGTATCAGGAGATTTAGTTGCTTGTTCTGCAACAGTTTCCTTTGTCACTGGCTTTCCTGCAAGTTCTTCCTTGATTGTTCTGTAAAGGACTTTTGATTGTTTTGAATCCCCTACTGAATCAAATCTTTTTAAAATTTGCATTTTTTCATCCTTTGTGGTTGAATGTTCAGTGAACAATTTAGTAGCATATGCCAAATTTGAATTAAATAAAGCAATTTCGCTTAACTTCGTTCTGAAGAAACTAAGTGCTTCTTTATATTCATTTATTTTGGACTTTAATTCTCTGTTTTCTTTAATTACTGATCCTGTCTTTAAATCAACTGATTCTTTTACAGCAGGGCGAAAGCGTGATTTCGCATTTTCTTTTTCTGGTGCAGAAGCTAATTTAGCATTAGGTGACTTACGCAACATAGCATGAGTTCTAACTGTTTCTTTAACTTCCTTCCTATTCATTTTAATCTTGTTTTTAGGTAGAATGAATTTACCTGATTTAGATTCTTCAATGTTGTCTTCTTCGTCATCATCGACTTCGATTTCATACATCATTTCATCCATTTCAGCTTCATCTTCCTTAACAGATTTTCTATTCATTTTGATTTTATTCTTAGGTAGGAAAATTTTACCAGACTTACCTTCTTCAAGGCTTTCATCTTCATCCATCTCGATTTCGAACATGTTACCATCTTCATCATCTAATACAGATTCTTCCATTTCATCATCACTGTCTAATTTAATTTGATATTCACTACCAGCGTTTTCATCCTTAAAATTAATATTATCACCATCTTTAACAGCAAAAATACCGTCTTCATCACCCATAGCTTTGAAAACTTTAAGAACTTCATCATCAGATGCACCAGTCATATCAATAGTGTCATCATCAGTTTCAAATGATGGTTCCGTAAAATCATCACTTTCATCTTCTAATTCTTCAGTATCATCAACAGTATCTTCAACTTCATCATCAGTAGCAAAAGGTGTATCAACTTCATCATCAGTATCTAAATCAACTTCTGTTTCAGCGTCTTCTGCCTCATCATCAGTTTCATCATCTACATCTGTGTCAGTTTCATCATCTTCATTAGGATCTTCTGTGTCCTCATCTTCGTCTTCTTTTAATCTAATAGATTCTTTTACTAATGCCCCAATTTCGTCCTTCATGGTAGAAGAAAGTATTTCTTTTGCATTGGATTTTACAGCATTTTCAATTTGCTTTGCTTCCAATAAGGCCTCTTCAATTATTGATTTAGATTTCATCCAAATATATTTTTCTAATAAATATGTGCTGGATTAAGAAAATCAAAAAATTATCTGATATTTATCAAATAATGATTAACAATTTAATAAAGGAAGATATTAAAAATAAAATTAAGTTAATTAAAATAATTCAAAAACTTGAAAATATCGACATAAGAATTATAAAAGAATTATTTGGTTATAATGAAAAAGAAACTTTAGAACTTATAAAATTATTTCTAAATAATACAGAGAAATATAATGGGCATATATATTTACCTTTTAGTAAGATAAAAAATCTAGGTAAACTTACCCATATAGAAGGTAATCTTGTAATACATGATACTGAAATAAATTCTTTAGGTAATTTAGAATATGTTAGATATCATTTAAATATTGAAAATACTAATATAAATGATTTGGGTAAATTAAAATATGTTGGTGGAAATTTTTATATAGGAAATACTGAATTAGAAAATAATTATACAGCTAAAAATATACGAAGTAAAATTAAAGGTATTAATAACTTATATCGTTAATTTTATTTAGAAGCATCACTTAAAAATTTCTTTTCTTCTGGTGTTAGGGACGCAAATCCAGATGTAGAAATCTTATCTAATATATCATCTAATTCAAGTTCGGGTATTTCATTTTGTACTTCTGGTTCAGCAACAGGTGTTGGAGGAGTTATTTTCTTTTTCTTAGGTGGAACTGCTGCTGCTTGTTCAGATTCTTCTGTATGAGCATCCAGATCCTCCAAATATTTTTTAGATTCAACAAACATTGATCTAACCATATTATTTAACTTAGCTAATGCAGTTGGTTTTTTCATTAAAATACCTTGCATGAAATCAAGTCCTTCATCCTGATTTTTAGATGATAAAGAAAACATTTCATCAATAAAATAAATTCTTACAAAATCATATAATCGTCTTTGTTGTGAATCAGATAAATCAAGTCTACTAATTTCTGGTACTGAATTAAATGCCTCATGAAAATCTTTCTTTATTAAAGATGAATATTTCAATTGTTGAATTTCATCAGCATAGGATTCAGATTGTGATATAATAAATTTTTTATAATCATCTTCTTTTCCTTCCATATGTCTTCCTCTTAATATACCAATAATACCTTTTTCAATTTCTCTGTTAAGTACTCCGAATATTTGAGCTTCAGCAAAAATTAACCAACCTTCTGGAAATCCCTGATTAATTATTAAATCTCTTGTTTTTATTACAGCACGTTTAAAATCATTACTTTTTATATTTTCATCATTAGATGAATTATTTTTTGAAACATATGCTGTTGACACAAGCCCACCTAATCCACCGCCACTTGCTAATTGTCTTGCATATTCACTTAATTGATTCAAATCATCTGGAACAGTAGTATAAATTTCATCCCAAGGAATCATTAATCTACTATAAACATTATTTAATTCGTCAGATAATTTTTGATCATCTGGTAAATAATCAGATTGTTCTATTCTTTCAACAGCTTGAGATAATGATTGTTGAATTGCATTAATAAGTTTTCTTGTTTTAATATCCTTTTGAACATTAGGATCTCTTAATCTTGGATCATTCGATGGTTCAACTCTTATTTTACCACCAGATGTTATTGTATCTTTTAATTCAGCATATATATAAACAGCTCTTGATCCTTGAACTGGTTTAACAGGTGTTTCTGATGTTATATCAATAAGATCAAAATAATTAGAATATCTATTTTTAAAAATTGTTATTGCTTTTTGAACTAATTCTTTTCTTTGCCCTCTTTCTAATTGTTTAACAGTATTCAGATCACTAAATGCTTGTGTAATATTAGGGTGTCTAACTTCTAAATTATTTAGATATGCTGAAAATTCATCAGATATATCACGGATGTCTTCTGTTAATTTTTTTGCCATATGATTAATATAGTTAATTAAAACTACATTTTCTTTTTAGAGTTCTTTAATTTAAGAAATAATTTTGTCAAATCATCAAAATTTTCATCCTTTGCTTGTGGATCTGGATCTACATCAGGTTGAAATATCTTACCTGGTCTACTAGGTGTTTCTGATGGTGTAGTTGTTGGTGTTGTTTCAATGTCAGGATCAGCAGTAGTTGTTCCATTATCATCATCCCATTTCTGTTCATTAACAAATTTAATAAAATTTTTCTTAGTCATAAAAGCATTGTCTTGTTTTTCAACTAAACCAAGAATATATGACTCTGCCATTTCTTTTTGTTTCTTTTCTGGTAAATTTTTAAATCCACCATGTTTCTTTGTTTCTTTATCAAATTCAGCAGCATATTTTTTGAATTTTTTTGCTTTAGTTGTTGGTTTACCTGATTTATCAGTTTTCTCTGCCTGAGCATGGAAGAATTTTTGTTGTTTCTTAGATGCGTATTTTTCATCTAATACTTCTTCACCTTTTGGTACTTTACCTGTTTCTTCCACATCATTATCTTCATATACCTCAAAAGACTTCTTATTTTTTTTCATTTTATCTATGGTTACTTTGTCATCTTTATTAACCATAGTTTGTTCATTATCAACCTGCTCTTTTATCATACTTTTATATAAATGATTAAGTTGATTATCATTAAAAGAATTTAGGGTTTTATGTGTAAAACCTTCTTTAACGAGAAAATTGATTACTTTGTTTCTAGTTGCCATTTTTTTTCATAATTTAATTTCAAATCTCTGCTGTAAAATTTTTCTTCAACAGATTTTATTTCTTCACCAAATTGGAATACCAATCTGTCATCTTTTACTACTTCTGATTCCCATCCTAAAGCAATAACACCAGATATTGAATCATACATTGAAAATGTATCTGATTTCTGAATAATATCAAACTTTAATCCATTCTTAGCTATTGTTCCTACTTTGTCAATAAATTTAATATCAGGTGTACCAGGTTTTTCTGAACAAGGATTTGAATCCCAATCCATACCTGTTATTGCATTTAATTCACTATTCGAAAAAATGAATTCATACACATTACTTCCAATATAACTTGGACCAAGTTCATTTATGAAAATTAATTTCATTTTTTACTTAATTTAACTGATTTACCATTTTTATTAAATGTAACTGAATCATTATTAACTTTAGTTATTGAGGCACCTTCATTTATTAATTTATATGCCTTACTTAACTGAGTTTTGTTTTTAATAACATTTTCAGCAATTAGTTTAAATTTCTTGCTTTTATTTTCATATACTGGTTCTTCAGTAGGTTGTGGTTCTGGATTTGGTAAATTTTGATCTTCTATATCAAATTCACGCATAACATCTTCTTCTGGTCTGATTTTATTTATAATACTATCTTTATCGGCTTCGGATAATTTATCAATCTGAACTGCTGAAATTATAGAATTAAGAACATATTTTATCATCTTATCATCCATTTCTTCGCTTGCTTCTCTTATTGTTTGTCCTAATTTTCCAGTTATTTTTTGGATTAAACGAATAGCTTGACTTGTTTGTTGTGGCTGTGCATCTTCTGGTGATGGTACACCTTCATCACCTGGATCAGGTAATGGTTGATCATCTAATCCTGGTTCTGTTGAATCTGCTTCTGGTTGTGTATCAGGTAATGGAGTTTCATCAGGCATAGGTGCGTCATCAACAGGAGCTGGTGGAGTATCCATAGCATCAACAGGTGCAATAGCAGGTTTACTTTGAGCTAAAACATATTTTTTGTTATCGTCATCATCATCTGCTTCATTTATATTAATACCTTTATATTTTGCCTCAATAATCATTGGTTTAAAAATAAGATTCATTTTCTTTAATGCATCAGCATAAGAATCAAATCTATTTCTCTTTTTATTAATCATTCCACCGATATAATCCAAAGTAGATTCATTTAAACCAACCTTTAAATAGTAATTGGATCTTTCTTGTACTATTGCATAGACTTTGCCATCTGGTGCTTGCTTAATATGCGTAATGGTTTCAGTAATTGAATTTTTATTTTCAGCTAATGGTGTATTACCATATTTTGAAATTTCGATAATTCTTTTAATCTTGTCTTCTAATGGAAGTGATTCACTACCTATTGCTTTCATTTATAATTGATTTTATTATAAATATTATGGTAAGTTGTTTAATTCATTTTAAAACTCTAAGAATATTTTTTAAACACTTTTGGTTTTTCCCCAAATAAATCTAATTTATAATCATCTTGGGAATTACTATCGAATAGAAGATCTTCTGCTTTTATTAGATATATCCGTAGCAATATCTCTTATTATCTGCCATTTTTTATCATTACCACCTATATCTTCATATAAATCATTAGTAATTCTATTTATACCAACCCTTTCTTTAGTTTCTTTTTTTTGAAAAAAAGGTACATAACCAATATTCATATAGATATAATATTCTCTTACTATTTTATTATATACAAATTTTTTAAATTTTTCCTCACTCAATGCTTCTTTAATAAGATTAAGCATAAAATGTTAATTATTTACTCCACCCATTCCCATAATTGTTGGTTGGAACATATCACCTGAAGTTGCTCCTGTTTGTGTCCAACTATATCCTATTGGTCTTCCATTAAAATTTCCGCCCCCAGCACCACCAACTGACTCAACTAATGTATTAATAACATGAACCCCAACTGTTGGATAAGTTGCGCCATTAACAATAAGTCCAGCACCAGTAACAGTAAATGAATTATAAGTATAACTAGTTAAATTAACATTAGCTAATGAATGTGTTACTGTATTTTGACTATTAAGTGGGACGAAATGATTGTTTTGCATGATAATAAATATCTATTTGTCAGATAAATATCTTATTCATCTATAAATTTTGGTTCATTACCAGATATGTCAATATAGGTATGATTTGAATAATCATCAATATATTCTTTTGCTTTTGTAATTGTTATATTAATAACTTCGGATATTAAATGTTTATAATTTGATCCATAATATCTTATTAAAATAACGCTTAAAGTACCTCTGCCAATAGTAGTATCATTTTCTTTAGATTTAAATAAACAAGCGCCACCTATACCAATTGGATGTAAATAATAGTTATTAACTATTTTTTTATATAAAAATTGTTTAAATTTTTCCTGATTTAATTCCTCTTTTAATATATTAGATATCATCAGTAAAATTTTCAACGGTTAATGTATTATCTATAACTTCATTCTTAAAATCCAATAATTTACCGATATAACCATTTCTTCTTAGATATTTAAATGCAAGATTCTCATATGAGAATTCTCCTCCTTCATCTAATCCGCATTGTCTGAATTGCTTAATCTTATCCATTACTTTTTTAACTGCATCTACTGTGGATTTTTTATCTTCATCTTTATTAGTGATAACATCATCAATAATTTCCATATATGTTGATGCCTTTTCATAGATTTTATCTACATCAATATTTTTGGTTAATTTGTCAGGTTGAGTTATCCATTTATTATATAATAATGAATATACTCCAGTTGATTTATGAGGTTCTTCGTCATCCTGAACATATATTTCTACGGCATAGCCAAAAACTGATACATCATGCTGCAGGTTCCATAATCTTTCTTTTGCCTGAAAAAATTCTGTTACCAAAGCATTATCTTTACTGATTGAATCAAAGTCAACTAATATATGTAAATCAATATCAGAGAATTTACTCCAATTATAGTTAGCTATACTTCCAGTTATTCTTACATCCTCGACATCAACATCTAATCCAAGGTAAGTTAAAAAATCATTAGCAATGTTCATTAATGATTCATTAGCTTCTTTATTGAATTTCATATTATTCCAGAATCTATCATTAAGATTATCTTTTAGTTTAAAACTATCTAATATATCTGATTTTTCCATTATTTAATAAATACTTGAAACATTAGTTAATGATTTCCGTTTAAGTATTTTATGTTAACCACATTAAAAGTTTTCACAAACCCACTTAGAAACGTGAATAAATTCTATTATAGATTCATTTTAGCAATAAATAAAGGATCAATTAATGATAATAAAGAACTTATAGAAACAAGAGCTTTAAGTTTAATTAATCATTATCTTATTATGAAAAATATACAATTAAGTCATATATTCTCTGGGGAATTAATGAGAGAAATTGATTATAAATCAGATGAAGAATCCTGTCATATTTCATTTACTGAAAATAAAGTTAATATAACAAGATTAAAACAAAATAATAATATACTACTTACTACGTCAATGTCACCAAAGATGTTAAAAATACTTAAGACTAATTTTGATCTTGAGTTCAGTAAGCAACAAGAAAAGAAAAAGTTAGAAATTAATTCACAAATAAAAACTATTTTTAAATGAAAGAAAAAGTAATTTTTTACTCAAAGAAAATATTAACAATAACAATCTGTCTAACAGTAGGGGTTGTGGGTTATTTAGGTGGTTATTATTATAGAGAATATCAAGCTAATCATATTGATAAGCCAAATTATAATAAAATAACAAAATTTAATGACATATCAATTTTAACCAATGAAAAGCATCAATTAATGATAATTGATAAAAAAAATTCATCTTTTGTACTTTATAATGATTCAGTAGGACAATACATTTTTAATGTTTATGCAGGTTACATTTATAATCAAACTAAACAATAATGAAAACAAGAGTAATAATTCTATTATCTTTATTATTAATAGTATTTTTATTCCTTAAAATTAAGGATAATAATAGAGAAAATAATAGGGAAACTATTATTTCCGAGGAGATTTTAAAAGATCCAAAATCCCCACCAAGTTTACAGATGTATTATAATATAAAAAAATATGCAAAATTGTATAATATACCAGAGGATTATTTATTTGGTATAGCATATAAAGAATCGAGATATTATGGTCCTTTTGATTGGGATTATAAACATAATTTAACTAGTTCTGCTATGGCATTTGGTCCGATGCAAGTTCAGTATAATACGGCTAAAATGTTCGTAACCAAATCATTCACAACAAATGATTTATTAAATGATATTCCATTTAATGTGGAAGTATCTGCTAAAGCTGTAAGACATTTACATGATGTATATAAAGATTGGAAAAAAGTGTTTGGTTGTTATAACACTGGTAGGCCAATAATTAATGATTATGCCATTGATGTATATAATTTTAAAAAAAATTGGGTTTCTTTTTGAAATTTAGTTGATTTTTAAAAAGACATAAGTTATAATATATCTTATGGCAAGAGATATAAAGAAAATCAAAGACGCAGCATCTAAAATTTATGATCTTATTGGTCAATTAAAAATTGGTAAACAAAAAGATAACATTAAGTTAGCAAAAATAATGGATGATATATCCGAAAATGTAGATCTTGTTTATGATTACATTATTGAAAGAAAAGCTGCTGATGAAATATTTGAAAAAATAAATCAACATTCAAGACAATTGATTTCATCATTAGGTGAAAAAATTGATGACATTGAAATTATTAACAGATTGAAATTATTACATAGTTTAGATAAACTTATTGATACTCATATTGATGATGATACTTTAATGAGTGATCTATTGCTTATATCTGGTAATTTTGCTTCAACAGCAAATGAATTAAGACATAATAGGTATTAAAAAATTGGGTTGGCTTTCCCACGGCTAGCACCAGATTCCCAAGGCGGTTCTGTTCCAATAGGGTTAGCTTTAGAACGATTAATGCTTTGTTTCCACACTGTATTAGCCACCTGATTTCCAACAGAACGGGCAACACCGCTACTCCAAGTTTGTTTAGCCTTTCCATCACTATTATCTGATTTAGGTTTAGCTGCTGCTGAACCCCCTCCACTACTTCCGCCACCAGAAGTGTATGCGGATTTTGGTTCACTGGGTTGGACTTCTGTTTCTACTTCCGTATCAGTTGCAACATCTGGTTGATCTTTCTGTTCTTTAATATAATTAAATAATATTTTTTTAATTAATTTTTGCATTTTTTGAAAAAAAAAGTTTATATTTATTACTATAACATAAATATCTGTGAAAAAGAATAAAAAAGTATTAGCATCATTAGATGAAATGGATGAAGATTTCAAACCCTTATTACCTGAGAAAAAAACATCTCATAAATCAAGGACACCAATATTGGATGTTTTTTCTAGGGATTTAAACAAAGAAGCTATTGATGGTAAACTTGATCCTGTAATTGGTAGAGATGAAGAAACGATAAGAATGGCACAGATTCTAGCAAGAAGAAAAAAGAATAATCCAATATTAATTGGGGATCCAGGAACTGGTAAATCGGCGATAGCACAGAATCTTGCTATTAAAATAGTTGAGGGAAATTGTCCAAAAATATTATCAAATAAACGTATTGTTGAACTTGATATGACATTATTAGTTTCAGGAACTAAATATCGTGGGCAATTTGAGGAAAGAATGAAACAAGTGATGGAAGAATTAAAGAATAGTCCAAATGTTATTTTATTTATTGATGAAATTCATACTATTATAGGTGCAGGAAATGCAAGTGGATCACTTGATGCGTCAAATATTTTTAAACCTGCTTTATCACGTGGAGAATTACAATGTATTGGAGCAACAACATTAGATGAATATAGAAATCATATTGAAAAAGATGGTGCATTAGCAAGACGATTTCAGAAAGTTATGGTTGAACCAACAAGTGTGGATGAAACAATTAAAATTCTAAAAAATATCGCAGGAATGTATGAAAAGCATCATAATGTTAAATTTACAGATGAAGCAATAGTTACATGTGTTAAATTAGCAGATAGATTTATTACTAATAGACAATTTCCTGATAAGGCAATAGATGTGATGGATGAATTAGGTGCAAAAGCACAAATAGAAATAAAATATCCAGAAAATATTGAGAAATTAAAAATGGATTTATTAAATCTCCGTCAAGAAAAAATAAATGTAGTTAAGAATCAAAACTATGAAATGGCAGCTAATTTAAGGGACGAAGAAAAAAGAATAATAACTGAATTAGATGCTGAAAAAGGAAAATGGGAAAGTAGACATGAAATAACAATAATTAAAGAAGATGATGTGTATGATGTTATATCACAAATAACAAAAATACCAGTTAATAAAATAACCAAAGATGAATTTGCTAATTTATTAAATCTTGAAAAAAATATTGAATCTAAAATAATAGGGCAAAGTGAAGCAGTTGCTAAAGTATGTACAGCAATCAGAAGAAGTAGAACTGGTATCAGAGTTAGAAATAAACCAATATCATCTTTTATTTTTATTGGTCCATCAGGGCAAGGAAAAAGTTATTTGGCTAAACAATTAGCTAAAGAAATTTTTGGTAGTGAAGATGCACTTATCAGATTAGATATGAGTGAATATTCTGAAAAATTTACAATAACTAAATTAATTGGATCACCTGCAGGATATATCGGTTATGGTGATGGCGGTATATTAACTGAGGCTGTTAATAATAAACCTTATAGCGTGGTTTTATTTGACGAAATAGAAAAAGCGGATAAAGATATATATAATATTCTACTTCAAATAATGGATGAAGGACATCTTACTGATAGTATGGGTAGGAAAATTAATTTTAAAAATTGTTTAATTATATTAACATCTAATATAGGTATAAAAACCCTTGAAGATTTTGGAACTGGTATAGGATTTAAAAGTGCAACTAAAGTAAAAAATCAGAAAGAAGAATCTAGAATGGTTTTGGAAAAAGAATTAAGAAAAATTTTTAATCCAGAATTCATTAATAGATTGGATGATATAATCTATTTTAAACAATTATCTGGTGATAATATTTGTAAAATTATTGAATTGGATCTAAATAAATTAAAAGAAAGATTAATAGAATTACATTATGATATATCTTTCGATAAGTCAACTATAAAACATTTATCTGAAATTGGATATGATGAAAAATTCGGAGCTAGACCTATTGAAAGAGCAATAGAACATGTAATTGAAGATTTCATTTCGGATAATATATTAAAAGAAAAAATTGTTAAAGACAAAAAATATTTAATATCCATTAAAAAGGATATTCCTGTTTTAACTGCTATTTGAAACAAATTATAATATCTTTCGTAATAGGATATTATGACAGATAGTGTAGAATTCAAAGAATTTCCAAAATTACCTAGATTATCTAGGGAAGTATTAATTAGTGAAAAAATTGATGGAACAAATTCATCTATTTTAATAACTGAGTTTGGTGATATATTAACAGGTAGCAGAACTAAATGGGTTACTCCAGAAGATGATAATAAAGGATTTGCAAAATGGGTTCAAGGTAATAAACAAGAAATCTTAAAACTTGGACCAGGTAGGCATTTCGGTGAATGGTGGGGTTCTGGAATCGGAAGGGGTTATAACTTACCTAAAGGTGAAAAACGACTTTCTCTTTTCAATATCTCAAGATGGGCATTATACGGAACCGAACCAAAACTAATCAGTGAAGTTACAAATAAGTATCAGGATCTATTGCCTGAATGTGTTGGTTTAGTTCCACTAATAGCAAGAGGAATATTTCATGCCACATTAATTGATGAAGCAATGTATCGTTTAAAAACTAATGGAAGTTATGCTTCACCTTTATTTATGAAACCAGAAGGAATTATAATTTTTCATATTTCAGGAAATGTCGGATTTAAAAAAACTATTGAAAATGACGAAATTCCAAAATCACTTATAACTCATGAATGATAAAATCATAACAATTGCTAGTGGTATTGTAGTAATCTTTGCTGTTTATTATCTTATTCATTATTGGAATTATTTAACAGGAATACGAAATAATGTCCATGAAGCATCATCTAATATTAATGTTTTAAAACGAAAAAGAACAAATGTTATTGATAATATCAAAATATTTGTTGATACATTCATGCAATATGAAAAAGAAATTTATTCTAAAATAGCTAGTGATATGTCTGGTAATACTACAGCATTAATAACAAGATTAGCTGATCATTATCCTAATCTTAAATCTGATAATAGATATAATCAATTAACAAACGAATTGGTTAGTGTTGAAACACTTATAGAACAAAGACGGATAGAATACAATAAAGAAGTTAAAAATTATAATACAATTATAACCTGTATACCTGCAATATTTTTTGCTAATATATTACAGTTTAAAAAAATAGCTTACTTTAGTTAATTTTTTAATCGATTTAAAAGTATAAAATCAACAGGGAAATAAAATCAGATATGAATATTTCCCCGTACATTCTTTCTCAATTTATTTAAATCATCATTAGTTATATTTTTTCCTAGAGGAGTTCCCCTCAAATCCAGATCACCTCCAACTGATTCCAGACTTCCCAATGAAGTTATTGGAGTTTCACTCAAATACAGATCACTTCCAACTGATTCCAGACTTCCCAATGAAGTTATTGGAGTTTCATTCAAATACAGATAACCTCCAACTGATTCCAGACTTCCCAATGAAGTTATTGGAGTTCCCCTCAAATACAGATCACCTCCAACTGATTCCAGACTTCCCAATGAAGTTATTGGAGTTCCCCTCAAATACAGATAACCTCCAACTGATTCCAGACTTCCCAATGAAGTTATTGGAGTTTCAATCAAATACAGATAACCTCCAACTGATTCCAGACTTCCCAATGAAGTTATTGGAGTTCCAATCAAATCCAGATAACCTCCAACTGATTCCAGACTTCCCAATGAAGTTATTGGAGTTTCACTCAAATCCAGATTTCCGTTATAATGTTGGGTATTATGAAGGAATAGCTCAATGAGTTTTAGACATTTTGCTTCATAATATCCTAAGTTATCCCTTAAAGTTCTAAGGGAAACCTCTGACATTTTCTGCAT
>Ga0315294_10003117_pt1 | contig 18025 bp, 11 predicted proteins | sample YL17G13_40_MG_FD_203626 | JGI IMG/M metagenome (GOLD analysis project Ga0315294, IMG submission 203626) | Sediment microbial communities from Yellowstone Lake, YNP, Wyoming, USA - YL17G13_40 | ecosystem: Environmental > Aquatic > Freshwater > Lake > Sediment | place: USA: Wyoming | collected... | reverse complement strand
ATGTCTTTCCGTTCGGCGATGACCGCCTTCAGCAACTCCTCGGCCCGGCCGGCCTGTCCCGCCCGCAGCAAGTCCCTGGCTTCCATGGCCCTGTTGTGAAAGGGAAGGACCGTCTTGATATCGTCCCGAGGGCCGTAGCTCCGCTTGGTCGGCGTCTGGCCCGAAACGTATCCCAGGCTGCGCAGCTTCCTCATAGCTTCGGCGTCCATGGTTTGGCGCGAATCCTTCCCGTCCGCCGAGGCGGAGGCCCGCTCCATCTGTTTCTTAAGCGATTCGCGCTGGTCGTCCCAATCGGCGCGGCCCGCCAGGTTGGCGAGTTCGGAAAAATCTTTGGCCAGGTCGTAGAATTCCGGGATCGGGGAGTCGATGTATTTCTTCCGGTCCTGGATGATTCCGCGCAAGGGCGCCCAGCCCCGGCTGTAGTAGGGGTAGAGCGATTCGAAATAGAGCGGCCGCGCCGGCAGCTTCTTCCCCCGGACGGCGGGGAGCAGCGAGATTCCCGGCAGGCCGGACGGCGGCTTGATGCCGAGGGCGTCGCAAATCGTCGGGAAGATGTCGAAGTGAGCGACGTAATCCTCGGAGCGGCCGGGGGACATCCCCGGAACGCGGATGATCAGGGGCACCCAGATCGTCGCGTTGTAGGCGAAGTAGGCGTGGGTGGATTCCCCGTGCTCGCCCAGCGACTCGCCGTGATCTCCGGTCAGGACAACGAGCGTGCTGTCGAGAAGCTTCGTCTCCTCCAGACGAGCGAGCAGCGGGCCGAGGGCGGAATCGACGTAGGCCACTTCCCCGTCGTAAGGGCTGTCCCGGAACCGCGCATCGAACGGGGGCGGCGGATTGTAGGGCTCATGAGGATCGAAACAATGGATCCAAAGGAACCAGGGCGAGGCCTGATTGTCGGCGAGCCAGTCCATGGATTTTCCCACGACGGCTTCGGCCTTCCTCTCGACGTAGAAGGCCGAGCCTCTGGAGCTCTGGCTTCCGTAGTCGTCATCGTAGAGGTCGAATCCCTGGTCGAGCCCGAACCGGGAATCGAGCGGGTAGGCGCCGATAAAAGCCGCCGTCCGGTACCCTTGCTTCTTGAGGTGCTCGGCCAACGTCCATAGCTCGGGCCGGACGACGAATCCGGAGTTGTCGTGGACGCCGTGCGAAAGCGGGGTTGTGCCCAGGAGGATGTTGGTGTGAGAGGGAAGCGTCGTCGGGGTATGGGCGAAGGCCCGCGTGAAGATCGTACCCCCGGCGGCCAGGCGGTCGATCCGGTCGGTTCGGACATGATCGAATCCGTAGCAGCTGAGCCGGTCGGCCCGGAGCGTATCGATCGTGATCAGGAGAACGTTCCACTTCCGGGCCGATTTAGCCGCCGAAGGGGAAGCGGCCCCGATCAAGGCCCCCGCCGCCAGCAGCGTCCCGAGAACGATCCTGAAGAGACCCCGATCTCCGCTCATGTCAGGATCTAGTGTATCAAGATTTCAGGGTTCGGGCCATCCGCTCGTATTCCCGGCCGATTTCGTGGGGGATGTGGCGGCCGAACGAATCCAGAAACGATTTGATATCGGCCAGCTCCTCGTTCCATTCCCCGGGCTTGACGGCGAACAGCGATTCGATTTTATCCTTGGGGATGGTGAGACCGTCGAGGACGAGGTCTTTGACGTGGGGGACGAGCCCGAGGGGAGTCTCCTTGGCCCCGACCTTCCCGTCGATCCGGTCCAGGATCCATTTGAGGACGCGGGCGTTGTCCCCGAACCCGGGCCAGATGAACTTGCCCCGCTCGTCGACCCTGAACCAGTTGACGGCGTAGATCCGGGGCGGACGGGAGCAGAGGCTTCCGATGTTGATCCAATGCCGGAAGTAATCGCCCATGTTGTAGCCGCAGAAGGGGAGCATGGCGAAGGGGTCCCGCCGCAGGACTCCGACCTTTCCGGCCGCCGCCGCGGTCGTCTCGGAACCGGTCCGGGCGCCCATGAACACGCCGTGGGGCCAGTTGAAGGATTCGGTCACGAGGGGGATGATCCGGGAGCGTCGCCCCCCCAGCAGGATGGCCGAGATGGGGACGCCGAGGGGATTGTCGAACTCCTTGGACAAGGTGGGGCAATTGTAGAGCGAGGTCGTGAACCGAGAGTTGGGATGGGCCGCCTTGGTCCCCTTGGAGGGGTCCCAGGGCCGGCCCTGCCAGTCCAGCATGTCCCGGCCGGTCCGGTCGTCGAGGCCTTCCCACCAAGGCTCGTTGGTGGTGAGGTCGAGGCCGACGTTGGTGAACAGGGTCGGGAAGAATTTGGACGCCCACAGCGTCCTGATCATGTTCGGGTTCGTTTTCATGGACGTGCCGGGGGCGACGCCGAAGAAACCGGCCTCGGGATTGATGGCGTACAGGCGTCCGTCCGGGCCGATGTTGAGCCAGGCGATGTCGTCGCCGACCGTCCAGACCCGGTACTCGGGCAGGGCCGACTCGAGCATGGCCAGGTTCGTCTTGCCGCAGGCCGAGGGCATGGCGGCCGTCACGTAGCGGACGTTCCCTTTGATGTCCTCGATCCCCATGATGACCATGTGCTCGGCCAGCCAGCCGTGGCGGTAGCCCTGCCAGGAAGCGATCCGGAGCGAGAAGCACTTCTTGCCGAGCAGGGCGTTCCCGCCGTAGCCCGAGCCGACGCTCCAGACGAAATTCTCGTCCGGGAAGTGCATGATGAAGCGGCGGTTGGGGTCGAGGTCGCCGATCGAGTGGAATCCGCGGGTGAAGTTGTCGCCGCCCCCGATCTTCTTGAGGACCTGCTTGCTCATCCGGGTCATGATCCGCATCGAGAGCGCCACGTAGGAGGTATCCGTGATCTGGATGCAGGCCTTGGCGTAGGGGGAATCGGGATGGCCCATCATGTAAGGGAGGACGTACATCGTCCGGCCGCGCATGCAGCCGCGGCTGAGCCCGGTCATGATCTCCTTGGCCCGGCGCGGGTCCATCCAGTTGTTGTTGGGGCCGGCCCGCTCTTTCTCGGACGGGCAGACGAAGGTCAGGTGTTCGGTCCGGGCGACGTCGGTCGGGTGGCTGCGGTGGAGAAAGGCGTTGGGCCAGGTCGCATGGTTGAGCTCCTGGAAGACGGGATGATTTCCGATCCGCTCCTCCCGCACCCCGGTCTCGACGAGGCGGATGGCCTCGCCCTCGGAGCCGTCGCACCAATAGACGGACTTCGGCTGGGTGAGGGCGGCCACCTCCTCGACCCATTTCTCGACCTGCGTCGCCATGGGGTTTATTGAATATCACAGGGAACGGCGGGTTGTCAAAACCCGGAATTTATAAATCGGTGACGCTTATCCGTGTCCCTTTCCGGAGCGGAGGGACACGGATAAGCGTCACTATTTTTGACTGAGAAGGGGGTGTGTGTTATATAGACTTCGATTGGAGGTAAACCCATGCGCCGTCATCTCATCGTAACGATCGTCGTCCTTTTCCTTATTCTTGGGACGTCGGCCCCGTCTTGGGCCGCCGCCGCCGACAGCCATCCCTTCTCGATTCGGGACATGCTGGCCATGGACCGGATCTCGGACATGCAGGTCTCGCCCGACGGAAAATGGATCGTCTTCAATGTCCGCGAGACCGACTTGGCCGCGAACCGGGGCCGGACCGATCTGTGGCTGGTCGGGACGGACGGGCAGGGCTTGCGCCGCCTGACGAACAACCCCGCGGCGGATTTCAGCGGCCGCTGGTCCTCCTGCGGGAAATGCGTCTTTTTCCTATCGACTCGGTCGGGGTCCGCGCAGGTCTGGCGGATTAAAGTCGACGGCGGCGAAGCCCAGCAGGTCACGAAATTCCCGCTCGACGTCGGCGGCCTCATCGTGTCTCCGGACAGCGCCAACATCGCCGTGACCATGGAGGTCTTCCCCGGGATGAGCGTCGAGGCCACCGCCAAGAAGCTCGAGGAGGTCGCGAACCGGCAGGCCACCGGCCGGATCTACGATAAGCTGTTCGTCCGCCATTGGGACACCTGGAGCGACGGCCGCCGCTCGCATCTCTTCGTCCTCCCCAAGCAGGGCGGCCAGGCCAAAGACCTCATGCCGGCCATGGACGCCGACACGCCCCACAAGCCCTTCGGCGGGACGGAGGAGATTGCCTTCACTTCGGACGGCAAGGGCCTCGTCTTCACGGCCCCCGGCATGGGCAAGGATGAAGCCTGGTCCACGGACATGGATCTCTTTTATGTCCCCATTGACGGCTCCCAGGCGTCCAAGTGCCTGACCGACGCCAACAAGGCCTGGGATACGACGCCGGTCTTCTCGCCCGACGGCAAGACGCTGGCCTACTTGGCCATGGCCCGGCCCGGCTACGAGGCCGATCGGTTCCGGATCGTGCTCAAAGACTGGCCGGACGGCAAGGAGCGCATCCTCGCCGAGCCCTGGGATTTCTCGGTGAACGCCTTCGGCTGGTCCGAGGACGGCGCCAAGATCCTGGCCACGGCCGGCAACAAGGGCCAGACTTCACTTTTCTCGATCGACGTTAAAACGGGAGAGGTCAAGACAATCGTCGAAAAAGGGACCGTGAACGGCTTCGCCCCGGCCGCGGGACGGATCGCCTTCGAGCGCCATACCCTGCTTTCGCCGGTCGATATCTATTCCGTCAAGCCCGACGGGAGCGACGAGAAGGCCGTCACCTCCATCAACTCCGCCAAGGTCGCCGCCGCCCGCCTGGGCGAGCCCGAGCAGTTTTCGTTCAAAGGCTGGAATAACGAGACGGTTTACTGCTATATCGTCAAGCCCGTGGACTTCGACCCGGCCCGCAAATATCCGGTCGCCTTCCTTATTCATGGAGGGCCGCAGGGATCGTTCGGGAACGACTTCCACTACCGCTGGAATCCCCAGGCCTACGCCGGCGCCGGCTACGCCGCCGTCATGGTCGATTTCCACGGCTCGACCGGCTACGGCCAGGCCTTCTGCGACTCGATCCGGGGCGACTGGGGCGGCAAGCCTCTTGTCGATCTCCAGAAGGGGCTCGAGGCTGCCCTCAAGCGCTATCCCTGGATGGACGGGACGCGGGTCGGCGCGCTGGGCGCCTCGTTCGGCGGTTATATGATCAACTGGATCGCCGGGGCTTGGCCCGATCGCTTCAAGTGCCTGATCAGCCACGACGGGAACCTGGACGAGAGGGCCGCTTATTTCGACACCGAGGAGCTCTGGTTCCCGGAGTGGGATCATGTCGGGACGCCATGGGGCAATCCCCAGGGCTACGAGAAGCACAACCCGGTCAACCTGGTCAAGAACTGGAAGACGCCCATGCTCGTCGTCCACGGCGGGCAGGACTTCCGGGTCGTCGAAACGCAGGGCCTTTCGACCTTCAACGCCCTCCAACGGAAAGGCATCCCCAGCAAGTTCCTGTATTTTCCCGACGAAAACCACTGGGTGCTCAAGCCGGCCAATTCCATCCTCTGGCACGAGACGGTCATCGGCTGGCTCGACCAGTGGCTGAAGTGATTGTCTTCGCGGCCTTCAACGAGGCCGTCTCTCCCAGATCTCGGCCGCGGCTGCGCCCGGCCCGTTGTATTCGATGCGATAGGGCCTGATGATGACGATTACGTAATTGGGATCCTCGGGTCCCGTGAAAAACTTACGCCACTCCTCCCGCCAGTTGGCTTCCTTTTCTTCCGGGTTCCTTGAGATCCCCGCAATGCCCTGGATTTGGAGATAGGCGGAATTATCGGGGGAATCCATGATCCCGCAAGTCAGATGGACCTCAGGATTTTTTTCGATCTGGCGCGATTTCCGAGACCCGGCATCTGTGCAGAAACGCAAAGCGAGGTCGTTCGAGGTCCAGATCGTGACCGTTCGGACCCACGGCTTCCCGTCTTCGCTGATGGTGGCCAGGCCTGCCAGAGGATTTGTCCGGATAATCTCCAGAATCTTCTTTTCGAGATCGGTCATCGGTTTTCTCCCTATTAGCGGTGTTCAGGATCAAGATCATTCCTGAATCTCCGCCAAGTATAGAATCTCAGAGAGAAATCTTCAAGGGAGGGCGGGGGGCGGGGCGCCGGAGTCGAGTCAGACCTTCCTGAACAGCTGGATCGTCTCGTCCCTCATCAGGATGATGATGGAGTAGATCGCCAGGGCCGTCCCGAGCGGGAACTCCAGGATGCTCAGGAAGGACACGACCAGGGTCAGGACCCGGGCCCATTCTCTGGTCTTCAGCATCCCGATGCCGGCGACGATCTTGGGGACGGCCAGGACGAGAAGGAACGTCCCGATGCCGAAACCGATCCACCTCAGGATGCCGGGCGCTTCCGGATCGATCTCGGGGATGAAGGATAGACCGAATAAAAGCCCGGCGACCAGGAATGCGGCAAAAAGCCCCAGAACCCCCGACACGATCCACAGGATGCCGATCAGGTTGACCCGTTCGCCGACGCTAAGCCCGCCTTTCAAGGCGGGGACGAGAAGCGAGGCTCAGGGTTAACCCCGAACAAGCCCCGGCATTCATGCCGGGGAGTCGAGGGGTTGACATGCTTTTCCATCCTTGATCTCCTTTGTCTTTATTATATTATACGGACCGACGGGGGAGAGGGTTGAACCTAATGGGGAATTCCGGGGACACGATACCAAATCAAGAGATTCGGTTCATGTCCCCGGAATTCAGCGCATGTCGGGGGGAGGGCCGGCGCCGGCCGTTTGATAAAGCCCCCGGGATATGATAAAAAAGAGTGCGAAAAGGACCGATAGATTCATGCCCGAAGAGCTGCCCAAACATTACGAGCCCGGCCGGCACGAAACCTCCGTCACCAAGCGGTGGCTGGAGACCGACGCCTTTGCCGCCGTCCCGGACGGCCGGACCGGCCGCTATGTCATTATGATGCCCCTCCCCAACGTGACCGGGGCCCTGCACATGGGCCACGCCATGGACAACGTCATGCAGGACCTCCTCATCCGCTGGCACCGGATGATGGGCGAGAACACGCTCTGGATGGCGGGGACCGATCACGCCGGGATCGCGACCCAGGCCGTCGTCGAAAAACGCCTGTTCGAGCTCGAGGGCAAGACGCGCCACGACCTGGGCCGGGAAGGGCTGGTCGCCCGGATCTGGGCCTGGAAGGACGAGTACCAGCAGAGGATCATCCGCCAGCAGCAGAGCATGGGCTGTTCCTGCGATTGGAAGCGGCAGCGCTTCACCATGGACCCGGTTTGCGGCCGGGCCGTCCGCGAGGCGTTCTTCCGCCTCTTCCGCGACGGCCTCATCTACCGGGGCAACCGCCTGGTCAACTGGGACTGCCAACTCCAGACGGCCGTCTCCGACGACGAAATCGTCTACGAGAAGGTCCAGGGTCACTTCTGGCATATCAAGTATCCCGTCCTCGATCCCGGCCCGGGCGAGCCGGCCTTCGTCGTCGTGGCCACGACCCGGCCCGAAACGATGCTCGGGGACACGGCCGTCGCCGTCCATCCCGACCCGGCCGGCGAGTTCGAGCGACAGGCCGGTCTTCTCAGGGAGAAGCTCGCCGCCGCCCCCAAGAAAGAGAGGGGCGAAATCGAGGCCGAGCTCGAACGAATCGAAATCCGCAAGGCCGAGGTCCTTCCGGTCCTGATCCGGCTCCGCGATATGGCCGCGCGGGGCCGCAAGGTCCTGCTCCCGCTTCTCGACCGCGAGATCCCCCTCATCCTCGACGCCTGGGCCGACCCGGCCCTGGGCACGGGCTGCGTCAAGATCACGCCCGGCCACGACCCGAACGATTACGGCGTCTGGTCCCGGCACCGCGAGCGGATCGGGATCGTCAATATCCTCAACCCCGACGGCAGCCTCAACGCCGCCGCCGGCCCCTACGCCGGCCAAGACCGCTTCGAGGCGCGGAAGAAGGTCGTCTCCGACCTCAAGACGCGAGGCCTCCTCGAGTCCGTCAAGGACCGCGAAATTGAAATCGGGCATTCCGACCGGTCCAAGACGCCGATCGAGCCTTATCTCTCCAAGCAATGGTTCGTCAAGATGGGGGATGTCGAAGGCGGCATCCTCTGCGGCCGTGGGACGGGCAAGGAGTTTCGGGCCGCCGGATTGGCCCAGGCGGCCATCGACGGCATCCGCGAGAACTGGGCTTCCCCCAGCGGGCTGCGCCTGACCTTCGCCCCCGACCACAAACGCTACGGCGGGACCTATCGGTCCTGGCTGGCCGAGAAACGCGACTGGTGCATCAGCCGCCAGCTCTGGTGGGGCCACCGCATCCCGATCTGGCACGCCGAATTCGGCGGCGCCGAGATCGCGGCCGCTGCCGCCGCGCTCCCCAAGGCGGACTCCGCGCGGATGGCGGTTCGGATCGCCGACGCCGATGGCCGCTCCTACGATGTCGGGAAAACCCGCTCGCTCGACGCCAAATCCCGCTACAGCCTCCTCGTGTCCCTCCTCGACGAGGCGGCCGAGAAAAAACTCACCCCCGCCCTCGAGGCGGCCGGCCTGGCCCGGGATCCCGATGTCCTTGACACCTGGTTCAGCTCCGCCCTCTGGCCGTTCAGCACGCTCGGCTGGCCCGACCCGGAGACGGCCGCCCTCGATCCGGGGCAGCGGCCTCTTGGCGCGGCCGAAGGACGGCCGGACGCCCTAACTTACTACTATCCCGGCTCCTGCCTGGTGACGGCCCGCGACATCATCACCCTCTGGGTCGCCCGGATGATGATCATGGGGCTGTACCTCCTGGGCGACGTGCCGTTCACCGACTGCTTCATCCACGCCAACATCCAGGACGGGAAAGGCGAGAGGATGAGCAAGAGCAAGGGCAACGGCATCGACCCCGAGGACATCATCGAACGCTACGGGACGGACGCCATGCGCTACGTCCTGTGCGACATGCAGACCGGGACCCAGGACATCCGGCTCCCGGTCCAGGCCGTCTCTCCGTTCACGGGAGAGCTGGTCGACCTGTCCACGGCCAAGCACGGCCGGACCATCTTTACCTACCTGGACCCCAAGGTCGGGAAGGAGTTCGACGTCCTGGGGACCATGCCCGACCTTCCCGTCGCCAAGATCATCAGCGAACGGTTCGAGACCGGCCGCGCCTTCTGCACCAAGCTCTGGAACGCGGCCCGCTTCGCCCTGATGAACCTGGGCGAACACCGGTTCGAGCCGCTGCAGCCGGCAGGGCTCGCGGCCGAGGACCGTTGGATACTGTCGCGTCTGACCCGCGTCATCGACCGGGTGACCGGGGAGCTCCGCGCCTATAATCCTTCGGCGGCGATCGGGGCGGCCCGGGACTTCTTCTGGGGCGAGCTCTGCGACTGGTATCTGGAGATCATCAAGCCCCGCCTCAAGGACGAAGCCGCCGCGCCCGCGGCCCGCGCCGTCCTGGCGCTGGCCTTGGACCAGGTCCTCCGCCTCTTCCATCCCTTCGTCCCGTTCATCACCGAAGTTCTTTGGGACAAGCTCAACGCCCAATGTCCGGTCCGCGGGCTCGACCGTCCCCTGCCGAGCTCCGAGCTTCTGATCAGGGCGGCCTGGCCCGAAGCGCGGGCCGAATGGCTCGACGAGGCCGTCGAGGCGGATATGCAATTCTTCCAGGATGCGGTCCGCGGGATACGCGACCTCCGCTCCAGACAAGGTCTTCCGCCCGGCCGGAAGCTCGATGCCCTGGTCAAGGCCGGCGGCCGGAACGCGGATATCCTGCGGCGCATGGAATCCCTGGTCGTCCACCTCGGCGGGCTCGCTTCTCTCCGGGTGGGCGCCGATCTCGAGAAGCCCGCGACGGCCGCCGCCCAGGTTCTGGCCGGAGCGGAAATCTACCTGATCGGGCTCATCGATCCCGGCAAAGAAAAAGAGAGGCTTTCGGCCCAGCGCGTCAAGCTGCTCGAGGACGTTCGCAAGACGGAGGCGAGGCTGGGCAACCCGGGCTTCGTCGAGCGGGCGCCGGCCGATGTCGTCGAGAAGGAGAGGCGGCGGCTCGAAGAGATGACCGCCCAAGTCGAGCTTGTCGAGTCGAACCTCAAGGCGCTCGGCGGCTGATCTTTTCGTCGAACCCCGGTTCGCCCCGCTCCGTTCCGACCCCCGTTTCAGGGCGCTGCTCCGGCGGATGGGGATCGAGGACTGAGTGCGGCCCTGATTTGACAAGATCGGGCCTTCTGAAATACTTTATTATTGTCTGTGACGATCGATTTTTACAAAGGGAGGGAAAGCTATGATCCTCAAGGTGAGAAGGAAAGTCATCGTCGGACTCGGGTTCTTTCTCATCGCCTGCGCGGCCGCGGCGTTCGGATTGGCGCCGGGCGCCGCTGCGAAGAAACGCGCATCGTCCTTCGATAGTCTTAAAAAACGCGATATCGAGAGAATGATGAGATATCAGGCTTTAGCGAGCCGGCCAGGACGGACGCCCTCCGAAAGCGTGCGGCTCTTTTCGGCCGCTTCGCTACCCACGGACAAGGACGACGACGGAATGTCGGATTCCTGGGAGAGGGCCAATGGTTTCAGCCCTTCCAATCCGAATGACGCCTGGCTGGACCCCGATAAAGACAACGTCGTGAACCTGTTCGAATATCAACTCGGCAGCGATCCCAAGAGCGCCTCATCCCCTCCGGTGGTGACCGTAGGGACGTCCTCCGCTGCGGATTATACAAGCCTGGCCGATGCCCTGGACAGCTGCGAGTCGGGGAGCGTCATCCGCGTCGCCAAGGGGACTTACAAGGTCAACTACATGACGTTTGATCCCAAGACCGTCATGATCCAGGGCGGTTGGAGCAAGGATTTCCTGAAGAGGGACCTGAAGCTTTACCCGGTGACGCTCGACGGCGCCAATAAGGATGAGGTTCTCTACTTCAGCTACTCCTCCGGCACGAACGGGATCATCCTGGACGGACTCAAAATCGTCCGGGGCAAAGGGGATTTTGGGGCCGTGAACTTCCTGGCCCAGAACTCGGCCTTCATGAAGGTCAGCATCTTTAATTGTTTTATTCTTCAGAGCGGGAGCACGTATGCCCTAGGCTCCGTCCTTGGGTTCAACAATTGGATTGACAGCCTTTCTGATCGGACTGTCGCCAACACTGTGATTGCTGGCAATACGGCGAGCGGAATCAAAGCCCAAGTCACCGGTTCGACGAAGGCCCGCTGGAGGATCATCAACTCCGCGATTTACGGCAACAAGAACGGCAGCGGGGACAACGGATACGGAATCGATTCCTTTACGTTCGCTGACGGCGTCCTGAATGCCCATATTTTCAACAGCATCCTCTGGGGGAACGCGCAAGAGGATATCAATCTTTGGGGAAGCATCGGCTTCAATGTCGACCACTCCGATTTGGATAAGGCGTTAGCCGGATACGGCGCTACCTGCAAGATTGGAACGGGGAGGCTCAACGTCAATCCCGGCTTCGTGGCTCCGGGCAGCTTCAATTACCACCTATCAAGTTCGTCTCCCCTCATCAATGTAGGGATTAACAAGGGTATTCCGCTGATCGACTTCGAGGGGGAGAAGCGCGTAAAAGGCGCCGCCCCCGACATCGGCCCCGACGAGCGCTGAGACGGCGACTCGAAGCGCCAGCCGCCCGGATCGCGGCTTCGACTTTTCGAGTAGACCGCTCCCTTACTTGATAGACTTCGGAAGGCAAAGTCGACCTGGAGGTATCCTATCTTTGGACCCGGGCCAGAACCGAGATATTGATGCGGCGTTCGCTGTCACTGATCCGGATTTTCGGTGCCTTGAGCGTGAACAGGGGCGTCGTCAGGACCGCGTTGATATAGAGGTCGTCATCGGCACGTTTCGAGAGTTGAATCGAACAGGGCTTTGAGTTATGTTTCATTTGAGAGGTGATGATCATGTTCAAGAATCCAATATTTCGGATGATCGTCTTGATCGTTTGGGCAGGCGTTATGAGCCTTTCCTTCAGCGGCTGGGGACAGACGGACGCCCGTCAGCCCGACGAGCGGCACGAGGTCACGGTCCGGCTCGTGCTGGTCGACCTGGTCGCGATCGGCGATGACGGCCGGTTCGCGACCGACCTGGGGAAGGCCGATTTCGAGATCTTCGAGGACGGGAAGAAGATGGACCTCGCCTCGGCCGATCTCGTCCGCCTCAAGCGAACCGGAGCGGAGCCTGCGGCTGTTCCCTCGCCCGCCGCGCCGGCGATCCAGCCGGCTCCGGCGCCGGCACCGCCCCGGGACAGCCGCTTCATCGTCGTCTTCGATTCCATCAACACCATCCAGCGCATGCTCAACCGGAGCAAGCCGGAAATCCTGGCCAAGCTCCTCTCGCTTCTCGAGATCGGCCAGGAGATCATGGTCTTCGAGCTGGCCGGCGACGGGCGGATGCAGATCCTCCAATCCTTGACCCGGGACCGGACATTGGTCGCCCGGGCCGTCGACAAGGCGACCGGGAGCATTTGGGTCGAGAAAGCCGGCGACAGCCTGGTCGTTCCCGGCATTCTGGACCGGCCCGAGGCGGGACGGGAGCTGCTGGGCGAGTCGGGAGTCTCCGTCTCGACCTATCAACAGTCCAGCCAGGCCGCCTTCGAGGCCGAGTCGAGGCGGCGCTTCGAAAAGACCATCAACGGTCTTCTCGGCGTCATGAACATCGTCAAGGATTTCGAGGGCCGCAAATCGCTTCTCTTCGTCAGCGGCGGCATCCCCTCGCTCTCCTTCATCCGGTTTTTCGAGGGCGCGGGCATCACGGATTCCACGGCCGTCCAATCCCAGGTCGCGGCGGCCAAGGTTCAGGATCCCTTCAAGGTCCTCGGCAAGAAGGGATACCGGACGGGCTCGGAAATCTTCGACGACCTCGTCCGGTTCGCGAACTCCCACAACATCAGCTTCTACGCCCTGGACCCGGACAACTACCTTCGCTATGTCCTGGGCGACATGGCCTACGATAATTTCCCGCGGGCGATCGGGAGGAGCAGCGCGGCCATGGCGGGCGTCAAGCGTCCCGACGAAATGGCCGAGTTCAAGAGGAGCGAGCTGGCCAGCCTCCAGGCCCTGTCCGGCGATACGGGCGGCGCCTCGTTCCTGGGCGGGAACAAGTTCGAGGAGTTCGCCAAGGTTATCGAGCGCGACTTCACCCAGTACTACGAACTGAGCTACACGCCGAAGCGGAAGAAAGCCGACGGGAAATACCATACGATCGAAGTCAAAGTCCTCAGGCCCGGAACGGATATCCGCTACCGCCAGGGCTTCCTGGATTACACGGACGATCAGAAGGAATCGCTCGTGTTCGCCTCGGCCGCCTACAATCCGGCGCTCTTCAAGGACATTCCCTTCGAAGCCCAAGTCATTCCCTTCGCCCGGGGCGGGAACAAGTACCTTCTCTGGATCCAGACGGCCCTCCCGGTCCGGAAGATCCTGGGCGGGAACGACGCCGGGGACAAACCGGTCAGCCTCAAGTTCAAGATCACGCTCGACGACCCGTCCGGGGATTCCGGATTCTTGACCGATGTCGCCATCCCCCTGGTCCTGACCCCGAATTTCCTCCAGAGGATACGGAACGCCGAATATTTCGGCTGGAGTTGCGCATCCCAGGAGACCGCGTTCAAGCCCCAGTCTTACCGGGCGACGCTCGCACTCTACAACCGGGGGCTGGACGAGATGGGAACCGTGGAGCGGTTCGTCGAAGTTCCGGAGCTCAAGGCGGAAACGGCCGGCCAGCTCCTGACAAAGGTCGTCGGAAACCTTCTCAAGACCGATAAGATCATGGGCATTCCCTTCACGATCGCGAACGAAGACGGGACGCTCGACGTGCCGGGCTATAAGTTCTTCCCGATGGCGGTCGCCCACGTTCAGCGAGGGCGGCGGGCCGCCCTGCTCATTCAGATCTATTCGGCGTCGAAACCCGATAAACCGGGACTGGGCGCCGTCCTGACGCGGGCCGGAGCGGGACAATCGGGAGGCGTTCCGGCCGCTCTCATCTACGAGGAATGGAATAAAAAGACCGGCATCTGGAACGTCCTCTACGAACTGGGCCTGGAAACCGCCGGGCCCGGCGACTACGGCCTCGGCCTCCGCTGGACCAACGCGTCCGGAGCGGCCTGGATCGAGACGTCGCTTCCCGTCCGGATCCTTTGAGCCGCCGCTCGGGTCAGGTTTTCTTGTCCGAAGCCCCGGGCTTGGTCAAGGGGCGGCCGGCCTTGCACAAGGGGCAGGCGTCGGGCTCGAAGGCTTCGACCTTGAGGGCCAGCAGGCTCCCGACCGGCTTGCCTTCGATGAGGACGCCTCCGCCGCTCCGGTCGACCAGGCAATAGATCCCGGCGACCGGGACGTTGTGGGCTTTAAGGCAATCCACTGTCTCCCGGATCGAGCCGCCCGTCGTCAGGATGTCCTCGACGATGACGGCCCGGGCGCCGTCGATGCCGGCGAACCCGGAGCGGAGGGACATCTTTTCATCGACCCGCTGGGTAAAGGCGAATTTCTTGCCAAGCTTGAGCGCGGTCAGGAACCCGATGGCGATGGCGCCGTAGGCCGGACCCACCACGTAGTCGAAATCGATGCCGTCGGCCTTGATCCGGTCGGCAAGCATGTCGACGATCTTTTCCAGGGCGGCCGGTTTTTCGATCAGCCGGATTTTCTCGAAATACCACTCGGAGTGTTTGCCCGAGGTCAGCTTGAAGTGGCCCTGGAGCAGGGCGTCGCAGTCCTTGAACAGCGTCAGGACCTTGTCCGAGCCCGGCAGCGTCATGAGCGTTCTCCTTGCGAAGAGTCAACCCATTATATTAGAGGAAGCCTCTTCGCCGCAAGAATTCCCCACGAGCGATGGTCCCCATCCAGGAGACTTGTGTCCTCGGAGGCCCGTGTACAGGATCATCAATCACCTCAAGCTGACCTTTATCTCAGACAAGCCGCCCCCATCTCGCATCGCTCATCAGGAACTCCTGATGGCTGCTGATCCTCCGGTCGAATATTTTCCCTGATACTCCCGAAACGAAAAGGGGGAAGGTCCGGGCGATTCTCGGCTCATCGGACGCCGACTCCGGCCGCCGGGTTGACCGGCCTGGGTCTCGGGCCGTCCTTGACATCTTCCGAACCCCAATTTATGCTTGTTCACGGTGGCGAGATGAGAGATCGACATGAAATCGAGCCCGCGGGCGGGCGCAGCCGAAAAGCAATTTCTTATACTTAAAAGAATTTCGTTTTCGGCCCCACCCGCTAGGGAACGCTTTTCCCCCTCGAAGTCTCCATTTCTCAACCAAGTGGAAGCATGAATCCCGGCTCGGATGATGTCAAGGACGGCTGGAACGCGGGGCAAAACGGACCGGTGGCGTCGGCGGCTCCGGATGAGGCGGTTCGGCGTCACCTACCCCGAGGACCGGCCGGTCGTTCAGGCCGCCGTGCGGGAGCTCGTCCAGACTGGAATCTACCCCTCACGATTGTGGGAAGCCTGAGCTTGCCCGGCTGAACCTAAGAGCCTACTTTCGCAGAGGAGCGCTTCCGGTAACTTCCGCGATGTTATTCTTCAGCCAGGCCTGGGACTCTTTCGTCCCCGGGTCGAAGATGAGTCGTCTTCCGGTCAGCCTGATCGTTGTCCCCTGCAGGGTCGCCTTGAGCTGATACTCCGCCTTGAGATTCGGCGAAAGGTCGTAGTCCGCGTGGTCCTCCCGGCGCAGAACGATAGTAACGTCTCCGGCCGCTATCCCTTCGATCGCCATCGAAGCGCCGGACGCGAGTCGAAAAGTGGTCTGGGGGCGACCGCCCGTCCAACTGCCGGTCCAAGCGTCGCTTGTCCCCTGCCGAAGAAACTTTCCCGTATACCCATACTCGCTCAGCGTGAGCTCATCTCCCAACGACGCCGCGGTCAAAGGCTGCGGAGGTGCCGGAGGAGTGGGGACAAGCTGCGGTTTGTTCGTCCACTTCTTTTGCAGGTCGGCAAGTTGTTTGTTGAGCCCATTTTGTGACCGAAGCCACCCGGCTGCGGCCTGGTTCCCCTTGGCGGTCTGCACCACCGGCGTCCCAGGGCATTCGCTGGCGGGCGGGAAGAAAAAGATCTCGGGAGCCGCGATCTTGTATCTGACAAAGCCGGTCTTGGCGACGAGCTCCGCGATCGTCAATTGCTGACGCATCCGTTCTTGGTCCATTTCCAGCAAGGTGCTCAGGATCGCGTAATCATTCAGCCAAAGCCGGCCGCACTGATTTCCCTGCTCGAAGGTCATCCTCACCGAATGGACGAGGTCGATGGCCCGGGCGATCTGCTCCAGGGCCACCCGTCTCGCCTCCGAGCCCCAGTGCGACCCCTCGCCCTCCAGTTGCGCAACCTGGAAGGCGTGGTGGGCGAAGCCGAGGTAATACCCGAGCAAATAATACCCCACTTCGCAATTGAAGCCGATGATGGTCCTTTCTTCCCGGCCCGGCGGAGTGACCCGGCGGCCGGCATCCCTGAGGCCGAATTCCAGCTCTCCCTTTTCGGCCGGCAAGCCGTAAAAGATCCGGCTGTAACTCGGCGCGCGCTCTTCGCCGGAGGACGACGGGCTCCCGGGGGCGGTCAAGCTGTCGGCCAGGATATCGGCTTCATTCTGGATCGTCCGATAGTTATCCCAGGCGCGGCTGAGGTCCGAGCATAGGGCATTGGCCGCTTCGACCCAGTTGCTGATCCTGAACAGGAGCTGCACCATCTGGGTCTCCAGGGCAAGGCTTGGCCGGCCGAAGTAGGCCATGCTTTTCAGCCCTCCCAGCTCAACCCCCGTCGAGTAGATCAAGAAACAGCAGGATTTGTGGGGCGGGTCTTGTTGGGATAGGGCAGGTCCGGGAGAGGCGGAAAAAACGAAGACTCCGATCATTGCCGCCAGCAGGAATCTTTTCATCTTCTGTCCTCCTGTGAAGAAGAAATGGGAGAATCAGGAAAGACCTGGCCGGGATTCCATGTCACGGCGGAACCGCTGTAAATATAGGAAATTCCATTTTTCGCGTGGCATGGAATCGCCGGCTTCGGGCTCAGAATCAACCATTCCACTCATAAAATAAGATATCCCGGCCCCGGATAGATGTCAAGACAGACACGGTTTATGTCAACGCAATGTGAAAAGTTCCGGTTCTTAGCAAAATGAATATTTCCGGTTTTCTCATGCGGGGCCATGTCCGAAGACCTGATGCCGCCAGGGATGGTCCGGCGGTGGAATGTACTTGGGCGGCTTCGGCCGCGGCTTGACGCTCCTCACCCGGGAAAATGCAGGTCGCGGCGCCTGGACCTCGCGGTATGCCAGGTCCCGGCCCTTGAACCGCAACGACAGCCGGCCGTCGAACCGGTCCAGGACCATGACCTTCTGCCGCCGGAGCGTCAGGGAAGGTTCAGTCAACACGAACATCCAAACGGATCGAGGAATGGGGCGAGTCAAGGGACGAGCCTTCGGCTCGCCACTCGCCCGTGGCTTATATTCACGGGCGAGTACGGCGGAAGTTGACCCCCGGGCAAAGCCCGGGGCCCCGGCCGCCGTGGATGCGGAAGACGCTTATTCTGGATGTCCCTCATCGCCAGGTCGTCTTCACCATCCCCAAGAGGCTGCGGGTCTTCTTCAAATACAAGCGCCGGCTCCTGGGCCATCTCTGCCGCTGCGCCCTCCGGGCCCTGGAACTCTTCGCCCGGGAGGTGCTGGCCGATTTGGTCCGCAAGGAGCTACTGAGCCCCGAGTGGGCTGAGCGGATCCTTTCCTGGCGGCACACGGGCTTCTCAGTCCATAGCCGGGTGAGGGCCAATACCAAACCGGAGGCCGAGCGGGTCGGAAAGTACATGACCGGACGGTGCTGTCGTTGGAGAGGCTCTCGTTTCTGGAGCCCGAAGGCAAGGTCGGTTACCGATATGGTCAAAACGCGGCCGAGCTGGAGACGATGGACTAGCGCATCCCCTCCAAGGGCTGGGCGGCGATGATTCGCAAAGTCTATGAGGTCGACCCGATGCTCTGCCCGAAATGCGGCAACCTTGTAGTCCTCATGGCTTCTATGAGGGCAACCTTGTAGTACTCATGGCTTCCATGAGTGGGGCACGATGAAGGTCATCGGTTTTATTAAAGACTACGCCGTGGCGGACAGGATCATCTATCACCTCAAGCTGACCTTTCTTCGCCGCAAGAATTCCCGGAGATCCGGTCGCGGCGCGGCTTAGTCAGACTTCGATCG
>Ga0315294_10003116_pt1 | contig 18027 bp, 17 predicted proteins | sample YL17G13_40_MG_FD_203626 | JGI IMG/M metagenome (GOLD analysis project Ga0315294, IMG submission 203626) | Sediment microbial communities from Yellowstone Lake, YNP, Wyoming, USA - YL17G13_40 | ecosystem: Environmental > Aquatic > Freshwater > Lake > Sediment | place: USA: Wyoming | collected... | reverse complement strand
CTCGGCCATCACCAGGGAGCCGGAGCTATCCATCAAAAGCTCGGCCAGCATCCGCAGAGTCTCCGGGTGGGTTGAGGCAGGAAAAGGGTCATCGCTGTTGTAGTTGGCCTTGAGAGCGATAGAGCCGTCGGTCTGCAAATTGAACTGCTGAAAGAGCCTTTTCACTCCTTTAGCCCGATGGGAAGCTTCCGTCAAGAATACTTCAGATCGATGGGGAAGAGTGGGTTGATCAAGCGTCATAATAGTAATAGTGACTGCATAATATAAAAATCATTCTTGAGATCAAGAAAAATCGATTCAAATGTGAGGCACGAGGGCCTTCAGAGGCCGCCTCCTGGAACCAGCAGCACAGGGACAGTGGAACGCCTGACCACCTTCTCGGCTACGCTTCCCAGGAGGAACCTGTCCAGGCCGGTCCTGCCCACGCTGCCCATGATCAGAAGGTCGATTCCTGCTTCCCCGGAGATGCGCAGCAGCTCATCGCCTGGATCTCCCTCCGCCACGATCTTTTGGCAAGAGATCCCGGTCTCCAAAGCCTGTCTCTCCACATCTGCGGTTGCTTCCCTACCCTCCTTTTGCATCAGCTCCATCAGTTTATCCTTGAGTCCGGGAAAGGCTGTGTAGCCAGGCAGGTGGGCCAGGCGGAAGACATCCACCACGTAAACAACAGTGACTCTTCCTCCTGAGCGGCGTGCGATCTCGATTCCCACCTTTGCCGCCCTCTCGCTCGTCTCCGATCCGTCCGTGGCGATCATTATCTCTTTTATCATAACCTCTTCTCCAAAGACAGCAAGTGGAGCCCAGTCTTCTCGTCCCATGCCCTTTGAGCCTTCAGGCCAGAGAGCTCGAAGAGCACCGCCTCCACGATGAGGTAGACCTTTGCCCTCTCCCGGATGCAGCCCGTGATGGACCGCTGACCGCGGCCTAAGGAAGAGTGTATATGCAGCTTCGGCCCTTCCGCTGATGGATAAAGAGTAGCCATGCCGAAGATCTCCCAGCCGCTCTCGAAGCTCTCGAAGTGGGGTGTGGGCGGAATCACTGGTGCCTCCGGCCCGGTCACAGCCCGGCCTTCCCGCAGGGCTCCCATGAAGAGAGCCATGCACGACTCGATCTTCAACTCCCAAACGAACTTTTGCAGAGAAGCGATCAGGTCCTCCCCGTCGTCCATGCGAAGCACGAAGACCCTGCCCAAAAACCCTTCAGAGTACTGCATAAAGACCACTTCAATCTCCGTATTTATTAGCGTTAGTACTCCCCAATCCTTTCCTCATTCTTTGCAGAATCTTCTCCAGCACGCATCGTCTCCACTTGCAGGTTACCGGCTTTCCGCATCTTCCCTCCAGGAGATAGACCTGGCCAGGCCTGGCTTTCAGATAATCCCTGATCTCGCTAAGGGTCTGTGCAGAAAGCACAATCTTCCGGTCAGGGGCAATTCGCAGAGAGCCACTCGCCATATCGACATCCGAGACGCGAAGATTGATCAGTTCCTCAACCAAGAGCCCGGTCTCGAAGAGCAGGAGAAGCATGATTCTATCCATGCCGCAGGCCAGCTCCAGCAGCCTCTTCTTCTCTGATTCGCTCTGTCCATCGATTCCGTCCACCAAGGGATAATTCAACTCAAAGAATATCAAGGATTGCAGGAGATTCAAAGAAGGGACGATTTAAGAGCGTAATTCCCGATCCGTTGTTGAGGCGGATGCTGTTTCCTATGATGCTGCTGTTGCCGCACCTACCGAAGATGCCCGTTCCGTTGTTTTCAATTAGGGTGTTTCCCTTGATGCGGTTATCATCACAGCCCCATAGACCAATCACATCTCCTCCGTTCCTGCTACAAGTGTTGCCTTCTATGCTGTTGTTCTTTTTAGCCCAGAGGTGGATGCCGTTTCCTTGGTTTTCTTTGATAGCGTTGCCCCGAATTTTGTTGCAGCAGGAGGTCACATTTATGCCGGCCTGATCCCGGGATGAGTTGATGGCTGTGAACCCTTCGATCGAGATGCCGGCGACCGAGAGCGTAATGGTGCATCCCCGCTTCATCGCATCCACCACAGGGACGCCCATGCCCCGCAGAACCAGCGGCTTGGTGACATTTACATTTTCATAGTAATATCCACTGTGGACTTCGATTATGTCACCGGCATTGGCTGCATCCACTGCATCTTGAATGCTCTGGCCAGGAACAACCGGGATGACATCTGCGAATGTTGTCCCGACAAGAAATAATATTATGATCAGAATTATTAGGTGGTGGGCCCTCATCTCCCCATCTTCTGCAATTATCTTATCATCATTATCATAAGAATCTTTCCGTTCATCGCCCTATTCGCTAAGATCATTCTCCCTTCAGTTAAGAATCACGCCCAGAGATCTTTTTTGGGGAGGCGATTGAATATATTCAAACCTGCAAAAGAATTAAATACCTTTGGAGGTTGGTATTCCCGAGGTTGCAGGTTAGCGGTTCTGATGTTTCAAAGGCGAGGAATTCTCCATGAATGGTTCCAATGTTCAACCCAGCCCATGGTACTACGGCCTGGCCGTATTGATAATAGTCGTCGGCTTTAGCATCTTCGCCTGGTCCATCTTCTCCAGCTTTTCAGATATGGGCAGGGAGCTTTCGCAGGTGGTTGTGCCGGGAAGCGCGGACCTTGATCTCAAGGAGCCAGGGGAGTACACAGTCTTTTACGAGAACCAGACTTACGTCAACGGCAAGTTCTACAGCACGGGCGAGCAAATACCTGGTCTTCAGATCCAGGTCTCTGAGAAAGCCACGGGCCGCGAATTATCCACGTATCCAACTCCTGGCGGCTTCACCTACTCCGTCGGAGGCCGCTTTGGCCATTCCATCATCGCCTTCCGGGTGGAGCGCCCGGGAATCTACCAGATCAATGCCTCTTACCCCAGTGGAAAAGGCCCCGAGGTAGTCCTGGCTGTGGGGCATGGATTTGCTGAGAGCATATTCTCCTCAGTGGCGATAGCCCTGGCCGCCCTCTTCGGATCAATGGTAATGGCTGCTGTTGTCGTCTTTGTAACCTACACCAGAAGAAAGAAAGCCCTGGATCAGCAGAGAGAGGAAGAGCGCCTGATGAAGGGCGGGTTTTAATGTAAAAGGATTGAAGTTTTATTACTAGCTCCTCTTCCTCTGGCTGGCACCGATGCTCCAGGCGGCTCCCACGTAATCCCCGACTCTCCAGTAGCTGTTGTCGGGCATGGTCAGAAGCAGTGGATTTATCATCCCCATAAAAGACCTCGAAGAGACCGGACTTGTCCGACTCTCTCCCTGAGGCGAGCCCGCAGTAGTCGGTCTGCTCCACCATGTTCACTCCCGGAAAGTTGACACTGAAGGTCTTGTTCTCCAGGATGCCCTTGGCCGTATAGCGGGGCTTGTTGAGGCTTACTGCCAGCAGGGGCGGAGTGGCGTTCACTCTGGTGATCCAGGCCACGGCCATGAAGTTCGGCTTCTCCTCCACCATCGATCCCACTAAAGTTACGGGCATGGGATAAATGGAGACGTTTCTCCCGATGTTCACCTTTTTCAAAAGTCTCAATCCTCCTGATTCAAGATAGGGATTCGAGCAGTTGATTCAAGGACTGCATCTCTTATTCAAACCTCTCTTCCTATGGAGAATGCCTTCCCCAGATACTTCCCCACCGCGTGATATTTGCGACCCTCCGGGGAGAACAGAACCGGCTTGATCATCTCAATATCCGGAAGACCGTCCGCTCCCAGCACCGCCTCATCGGCCTTGACATCCAGTATCTCGCCAATAAACTCCGTATGAAGTCCAATCTCTATGGAGCGAAGCAACTTGCACTCTAAGATGAGAGGGAACTCCTTGATGTAAGGGGCATCCACGAGATCGCTCCTCATCGCAGTCAGGCCGGCGGCCTGAAGCTTGTCTGTATCCCTTCCGGAGGCCATGCCGAAGTAATCGGCCTGGCGGATGTAATCCTCAGAAGGCACGTTAACCGTGAAGGCCGCTCGCTCCACGATGTTGCCGTAAGTGTAGGTTGCTTTGCGCAAAGAGACGGCAACGCACGGCGGACTGGAGCAGCAGATTCCCGCCCAGGCGGCGGTCATGACATTGGGCTTTCCGGCTTTATCATACGTTCCCACCACGAAGACGGGTGTGGGGTAGAGAAGGGTCTTTGCTCCCAGCGATCTTTTCATAACGATCCTCCTAACGAAGATACTGATGATAGTAATCGGTGGTGTTTCAATGCATCACCATCCATTGTAGTGTACCCGCTCTTCCCTGTACCTTTCTTGGAGACCAGGCTTCTGATCAGGGTACCCCAGGGGAACCAGCGCAAAGGGAGTTATGCCTTCTGGCAAGCTGAACAGCCTCCGAAAGCCCTCTACGCGGTCCTTCAGCGGATAGACACCTGCCCAGACGGCGCCAAGGCCCATGGCGTGCGCGGCCAGCAAAAGGTTCTGCACGGCTGCGGAGCAGTCCAGCACCCAGAATCCCTGATACCTCTCCAGGCTGGCGTCCCCGCATACCAGCACGGCCACCGGCGCCTGCCTGCACATGGCGGCTGTGGGGCAGATCCTGGGAACCTCGTCCAGAATCTTGCGCTCATCCACCACGATGAACTGCCAGGGCTGCTCGTTGCCGGCGGAAGGCGCAAACATGGCCGCCTCCAGCAGCTCTTTGACCATCTGCCGGGAGGCCGGCTGGGGCTTGAACTTCCTGATGCTCCTGCGCGTCTTTATCGCTTCCAGTGTTTCCATCGCCGATACCTTCGATCAATATAGTGCTCCTTTCCCATAAATTTGTGACGACCGTGCGGTGCTTTAGGAGCCTCAAGGCTAAGCACAAAATAGAAAGAATGCGAGGAATGAGCAATGCAGCCATTGAACTCCTCGGGGTTCTGCTGATTGTTCTGGGGATTCTATATGCCAGCCTGAACTCGCTTCTTGGCTGGAGAAAGCAGTTGGATCGAAAGGCGATCGATTTTCAAGAAACGTTCCAAAACTATCTACTGACCTGGGTCCAGAGAAGGTTTGAACATAAAAGAAAGCTTCGAGCAAAGTCTTCTGATCATATAAAAAAATTTCGGATCTCCTCAGGGCAGAGAGCTTCATCTTGTCTTCAATTCCAGGTTCTTTCACCTATTTCTCATCTCAGATGCGAGAAATCGATCATTCCTGCTTTCTGATGGCGGGCATGCATAGCAGTTCCTCCACTGGGCCATGACGGAGAAGACGAGCATCAAGAGGCTGAAGATAATTCCCAGGAAAAAGGAGCTATGGAAGGCAGAGGCCATGCTGGCGGATGCTGCATCGCCTTCCGGCAGATTTGCAGAGTATACTGCCCCGAAGGAAGCCACGCCTATCATCGATCCTAGATATCTCATCCCCATGGTCAGGCTGGAGCCGATGCCCTTTCTCTGTTCAGGACACTTGCCCATGATGAAGCTCATGTTGGGGGAGACGAACATGGTGATAGACATTCCCATCAGCCCCATGTAGACGATCACGAAGGGCAGGGGAATTGATTGGTCGATGGTGCTCAATAGGACAAAGGATAGCGCAGCAAGGATGGATGCTGCGGCGCAAATCTCCCTTGAACCGTGCCGGTCGGCGAAGCTGCCGGCAAAGGAGGCCGTGAGCATCATGACCAGCGGAGGGGCCATCAGGATCAGGCCAGCGATATCCGCCGGATAGCCCCTCAACTCCTGCAAGTAGAAGGGCAGCAGGAACATTGCTCCAGCAAATACCAACATGGACATCATGGAGGCTATATTGGCATAAAAAAAGCACTTTTTTCGGAACATATTCAGATCCACCAGAGGCTCGGAAATCCGTCCCTCCCGGAGGAGGAAGGCACAACCACAGACCAGGAATATGAGAATGGATGCGAGGATCTGGGGCGATTGCAGTCCCAGATTGCGGCCCATGTTCATCGCCAGGGTTGCACCGGCCAGAGAGGCCGTGAGCAGGAATGCTCCCCTCAGATCTACTTTTTCAGTACGCTTTGAGCCTGGACAGTCCGGAATTATTCTTGCTCCTAGAATTATGGCAAATAAGCAAACCGGAATATTGACGAAGAAGATCGATCTCCAACTCAGGAAGGTGGTCAGATAGCCACCAATGCCCGGCCCCAATGCAATTCCCGCAGCAGCGGCTATGCTCAGATAGCCCATGCTCCTTCCGCGAGTTTCCGGCGGAAGGATCGTGGAGATCATGGCTGGTCCCACGGCTATAAACATGGCACCGCCAAGAGCCTGCAGTGCCCTTGAAGCAATTAGCATATGGATATCATTGGAGAGAGCGCAAAGCAGGGAAGCGAAAGCGAAGACTGCAAAGCCCGCCAGGAAGATCTTCTTGAAGCCCTTGATATCGGCAAGCCTCCCGAATACCACAATCGTGCTACAGAGAACCAGCAGGTAGATGAGAGCCACCCAGGAGACGAATCCGGTGTCTACTTTGAAATAGCTGGAGATGGTCGGCAGGGATATGTTGACGATATTGGTGGCCAGGGTGCCAATGAATGCACCCAGCGCTATTTCGAAGTTCACTATCTTCTGCAGCTGCTTATCTTCCACCAGATGAAAGGCCATGCTATGATCCCTTTATGAATCAATTTTTCCATGCAGCGACCCTTTGATCCCGCAAAGAGAGGCCGCTGTAAGGCAGTGTCTCGAAATTGCTGTGATTTCCTAGTCGCCCGCTATCCGGATACCATCACTACTCGTCCATTGATAAATACTTTTACCGGTCACCCATCCCTTTCAACTCGGGAAGGCGATGTGGCGATCTCTGGCCTGCTTCCGATCTCCTCAGATCTCGAATGATGGTGGAGAGCTGGTCGATCAGCTCAACGCGCCGGATAACCTCAGCTTTGACCTCTTTGGCCGGGAAGATTCTCCGGCAGGTCTTCGTCCGACTCGGGCACGAGCCGCCACGAAGATGCTGGTGCCGTCCGGGCCATTCGCGTCTCGCGCGAGCCTTCACACGCGCATGGCTTTTCGGTCTTTGCAGATTGCCGAGCGTTGAGAGCGGCGGCAGGCGGAAGCCTCCGTCGATCTGCCGCACGGACAGGTGCATGAATGCATCGGATTGGGTTACGGCCTGCAGTCGCTTGAGGTTCCCGACCTTGGGAGCGGTATGGATTGCGGCGGCAACGGTACGAATCACCTATTGCTACTAGGTTAACAACACATATAACGGTTTTAGATAATATGGATAACATGGTTAACTAAGAGAGAGAAAAGAAAACCTCTAGCTGAGCCTATGTATAAAAAAATTGATAAGATGGGCCGCGTTTACATTGATCGAAACTTGGCAGAGAAAGAGGTCCTTATTGTGGTAGTTGAGCCTGTGCTGAAAGATAAAATCGACTATATCAAGGTGGTCGAATCTCAGTTATGAGACTTGTTAATACGACACAGCAGTCTTGACTTGCCAGCTGCAGAGTATGGAAAAACTCGTATCAAAAAATTCCGCAGCCAAGCGCGACGAAGATTAAGGTTAATACTATTATAAAAATGGAGAATATAGTGTAAATCAAGATTTCGGTCTTGGATACGTCATCATCTATCATTGAATTCTGGAGAAAGCTCTTCAACAATAAATATTACCGAAAGCATCATCATTAACTGACGTCAGTAATTGAATTTTTTTTATAATGTTTAAAGAAAGAATGAGAATAGAATCACAGGTAGGTTCAGGAATAATGCGATATAAATAAGATTGGCTTATATTTCTTCTTTGGATCAAGATAATTTGGTCAGTTTTTTCATCTCTTAAAAATCACAGAAGTATTCCCAAAATAGAAAGCATCAAGCCCGCAAATTCGATTTGAAACCAGATACCTGGGAACAGATAAAATACTTCACCTGAAAGGTGGAAGTCAATGGCCAGTCCCGAAGATACCGTGAAGGAGCTGGCTCCCTAGTCTGGGCCGGATCTTCCGGCCATCCCGCTCGACCGACGTGCAGGCGACGAGGACCCCCGGACGGCCCCTAGCCTACGGATGCAACTCCAGCATCTTCCTGCTTAACTGCGAAGCAGACGATAGGGAACCAATGGCAGCGTTGGAAAAATAACCTGTATTGAAATTCTTTGAGGAATCTTTGACTCTTTAACGGGAACCTAAATATACTTCACGATATAGTCTCAACGAATATTCATTGGAAATAGGAGGGGAACGAACGGTTAAGCGAGGACTAATCATTTTAGTGGTACTAGCCGTTGCTTTGATCGGCGTGGCAGGTGCCGCCAACTACATGTATGAAAAGGCATCGATCAAAGGTGTAGGATACAAGAATGTGGAGATGATCATTCAGACTCAAGTGGGCACTAGTGATAAAGAAGTTCATACAGCTAAATACGACGATGATTATCCAATTTCTGCTGGGACCAAGCTGGTCGAAAAGGAGTCGGGGTCTGGCAATGTTATTTCAGAGAAGACGGAGCTAGAGGCAGAGAGACAGTTAGGAAGCTTATGCGATGCGAACCCAAATTGGGAACATTGGCTCGACATGTATGATACCGGACCCCCGACCGGATGGGCGACAGGTGCTTTCCCAATGGATTACATCAACTTCACCAAAGAAGCCGAGTTTGAGTACATGCCCGTTTCTTACCAGACCGGCACCTATGACCAAAAGTGGGTCGAGAAACTCTGCGTCCAGAACTACAGGATCGGCGCGGTTCTAACTGAGATGTATACCCATGCAGAGCATCTTCAAAAGACCACCGAGGTGAGGACCAGAGGGTATGGCTACTATGCCCCAAACCTTGATCACGCCCCCGGAGATGCCGTGCCGACGCCTTGCTGCACCGGTGTTCTCGAGGCTAACCTGAACAGCAATGTCATCGGTGTCGCCCACATTGGATGGATCTCCAGGAACCCCACGGCAGACCCGCAGCTCAAGGGACGTCATGCCGAGTACGGCAGGTCCGTAGAGGACCTCACTGGTGTCTTCTCCATTGAGAAGTTCATTCAACTCTGGGGTAACTCCACCTGCGGCGCCATCAGCGTTGACTGGCTGCCCTGCGTGTAAATCCGAGTTAACTCCACCTTCTTTTTTTAGCGTCTTAACCAGAGCGGAGTTCGCATCCTGCTCGATCGGAGTGCAGGCAGCGATGGAGCTATTCAGGTGGCTTTCTGGTGGGCATCACCCTAAAGGTAGGCCCCCTCACGAAAACGCCCCCAGTATAGTCTGTCTCCTCTGAGTTCTCGTATGCGCCTTGGAAACCATCCTTGTCGTAGCCCTCGGCCCGTCGTCAAAGCAAAACCCTCCATCGACATTCTTCAGGTCCTCAAGCAACGGATCGACTTTTAGGTAGTAGAGCAACATCGCCGTCTCCTTTGCGGCATCACCTATGGCGCGGGAGACATACTCGGCCATGTCGGCGGCCCCGTCATAGAGCGGCATTGAAGGACCTTGATCCAAGATCGAAAGTCGGTAGAGCTCGAAGTCCATGATCAAAGTTAGTGTGCCTCGGTGATATTAGCTCAAAGAGCGTGCGGAGCGAAATTGAATGCGGGCTGAGATCCACTTCTAAGCTACTTTGGTCGAGTGCGGGGGATAAGATTTTATGCATGCGAAGAATTATTGAGGAAGAATGGTCGAAGATAAAAAACTGATGAATAACAATCATTGATGAAAATATGTCATAGTGAGTTGCTTATGAATTATAGGATAGTTCTTAGCATCATACGTTTGGCTGTATTATTAATTGAGTCCACTTGGGGGCAGACTGATAAAGCAATCCAGCCGAAATCCCAATTGTCACGGAGCTTGCCGACGCTGCCGGCAAAAAGTTGCTTGAAGATGAGCTGCCCACTACAATCCAAGATAATATCGTATTGGTGATCAATAATGGTACCCTCCCAAAATGCAGAGCTGATATTGCCCGCTGACAAAACTTTTCTTCCGCTGGCTCGCGCCTTTGTACGGGAACTCTCCTCTCTGGCCGGCCTCCCCTCCCAGGAGGGGCAGAATCTGGAGCTAGCCGTAGAGGAGGCTTGCACCGAGACCCTTGATCAGAGCTCTGATTCCGGCGAGACGGGAACCTTCACGCTGAAAGGTGAGCTTGGTCGCAGCGCTCTAATTCTGGCCGTCCTTGACCAGGGTTTACCCTTCGACCCCTGCTCTGCGCCCAGCTACTGTCCTCCGCGGGCGGGGACGTGAACCGGGTCAGCACCTCGGGCCTGGGACTGTACCTGATACGCCACGCCGCCGATCATGTGGAGTGGATCAATCATGGGCGGGGGGGGAAGGAGATGAGGCTGACCAAGAATCTGCCTCAAGCCGACATCACCGAGCACTTGGCGAAGGAGGAGCTGCCTCCTTTTCGCGAGGACGAGCCCCCCGCTCCTCAACAACGCTACACCATCCGGCCGCTCTTGGCAAAGGAGGCCATCATGGTCTCTCAGTGCATATACCGCGCCTACGGATATTCCTATCCGGACGACTACATGTACTACCCGGAGCGCATCGTTCATATGAATGAGACGGGGGAGCTGACCTCGGTGGTAGCTCTGGATGAGGCGAGAAGGATAGTGGGCCACTGCGCTTTAGTCCGCCATGACCAGGGATCGGTGACCGAGCTGGATCACGCCGTGGTTGCCCCGGCCAACCGCAAAGGAGGTCTATTGCAGCGCATGACTGCCCTCCTCGAGGAAGAGTCCTGCTTCAAGAGCCTGCAGGGCATCTATGTCCAGGCAGTCACCAGCCACACCTTCAGCCAGCGCGTGATCGAAAACCTAGGCTATAGAGAATGCGCTCTCTTCCTGGGGCTATTGCCCCGCTCTATCCGTTTCAAGAAGATTAGAAGCGCTCCCCTATCCCAGCGGGAGAGCTGCGCAGTCTATTACAAGACGGTAGGGGCCCTCTCGGGATCCAAGGTCTATGCGCCGGATCGGCACCGCGAGATCTTGCGGCAGATCTACCAGCATCTGGGGATGCTCGCGGAGTTCCTGGAGCGTGGTGAGCCCGAAGGGCATGGGGCGCTCAGGGTCTCTCACCATTCGTCTTTAGGCTTTGGTGAAAGTAAAGATCCTCCGGGTGGGACAAGAGAGCAGGACTGAGATCAAAAGAGGGCTATTAGACCTCCTGGAGATCGCCGGAGCAGAGGCAGTCTATCTGGACCTCCCACTTGCCCAGGCCGGAACCCCGGACCTATGCACAGCGGCCGAGGCCGAAGGTTTCTTATTCAGCGGCCTGGGCCCCCGCTTCGCCCCTGACGGGGATGTCCTTACCAGTATTTGAAAGAGGATCTGGATACCTCGCAGGTTCAAATGGCCTCTCCCTTCGGGCAGAAGTTGCTGGGCTACATTGCTCAAGAAAGGGTCCAATTATGAAAATATCAAGATTTATTTTATAACGTAATACCCCGCTTGCTTGCTGCGGGGTGCGCGTTTGACTTTAGCTAAAAATTATTTTGAGATTTCTTCACAATGGTCGGACATATGGGAACGACCAATTGCAAGGGCCAATGGTTTTATTATCAAAGAGGATGAGTGCAGAACTTGCCCAGTCTGGAGATGAAATGGCAAAATGCGCATAGCTGAGATCTTTTACTCCATCCAGGGCGAGGGCCCAGCCATGGGAAGGCCAGCCACCTTCGTTCGGCTTGCGGGCTGCAACCTGAGTTGTGAGGGATGCGACACATACCTGAAGCAATGGCAGGAGCTGTCCTTGCCTTCTGTGCTGGAGAGGATTGAAGGGAAAAGGGTGGTCGTAACCGGAGGCGAGCCGACGCTGCAGATCTCTGAGCTGTCGGAGTTGATCGCTTTATTCCATGAGGCCGGAAAGGAGGTTCACATCGAGACCAACGGCACCAATCCCATTCCCGAAGCGGTCCTGAGAAAGATCCATTATGCAGTGGTCAGCCCCAAGAGGGGATCGGATTTCCACCTGGCCTACTGGTCCGGGAAAGAGAACGTCCACTTCAAATTCGTGATCGGCAGATCTTCCTGGTGCTGGACTTCCAGGCTGTTGGAGGAGCAGGTTCCAAGCCTACCCAAGGAGAGGGTCTGGATAATGGCTTTTGGAGCCGATCCAGAGATGCGCGAAGCCAGGGAAGCCTGGGATCTTGCTTTGCGTTTGGGCGTCAACTATTCAGACCGGCTGCATATCCGGCTGAGGAGAAGATGACCCGTCGCACAAAATGAATTTCTGCGAACCCTTCTTGCCTTCTTCCTTTGGGCCAGGTCTTCAGGAAAGCACCTTCAGGCCGCTCTCCAGACATGCCCTGGCATCTTGAAGGATGTAAGCCCTGTGCTCCGGACTCTGCCCAAGCCTGGCCATTCTCAGCAGCCCCAGGCTCATGAAGAACGGCAGGGCTCGGGTTATCCTGTAGAACTCTGATTCGCTGCGGCTATAATGCCAGAGAAGATGGCCGATGTAGGGCTCTGCCATCCTCCCGTCCCTGCGGTGAACGGCAAAATAGTGCTTGAGCTCGGCAGCAACAATGCCCAGATCCTGCACGAAGTTGGCATGCTCCCTGGAGCTCTCGAAGTCCAGCAAATAGACTTTGGTGTGGGTGAACAGGTAGTTCATGGGATTGGCGTCACCATGCACCCTGCAGCCGAAGGGCTGGTTGATCCATGGGCTGTACCACCAATCTCCCAGAAGGCGATCATATTCTTGCCTGGTGGCGGGATCCAGCCTCAGCTGGTCCAGGACCTTGTGAAACCTTGCGAAATCCTTCTCTTTTCTATAATCTGATCTCGTCTGATCGTGGAGCTTCCTTTGGGCATTGGCTATGGCCGTGAGTCTGTCGTACAGCCCATCATCCTCTTTCATGCATTTGTAAAGGGATCTTCCGTTCACATGTTCCGTCAGCAGGGCGCAGTGAAAGTCCTTCCTGACGGCTAACGGTCTGGGGATATTGATGATCGGCTCGATCCTCTTGAGGATGTCGAATTCCTTCTCCATGGACCTAACAGAATTGTAATTCCTCTTCCAACCTGTGGGTTCGGCATAGAACTTGGCCACCACGCTGAACTCCTCATGAGGGAACTCGTATCGACAGACGGTATGAGATGAGGGTATGATCTTATAGACATGGACCTTACAGTTCCGATCCGCTATCCTCTCTCCCAAGACCTCCACGAGCCAGTCCCGGAAGGCATTTCCAGGGCCTAAAGTGTCCACTCTCTTCTCTTTTGCCATGGCTGCAACCTGCACGACTTCCAGCTTTCCAAGAATGGAAATTCCCGGAAGGCGAAGTTATATCTTTCGCAATGTAAGAGATGGTCTATCAGATTTTAACTTCGCTTGAGAATTACAAGGGTGACATCCGCCTGCGCAGGTTGGTCCTTGGAGAATTCCGTCAGCTCTTTCTCCACCTCTTTTTGAATCTCTGCAGCTGACTGGGTCCGGTGGCCGATGATCAGATTTATAAGCCGTTCTATTCCAAACTGCTTTTTATAACTGTTTTCTATCTCGATCACGCCATTCGAATACATGACCATTACGTCGCCGGGCTGAATAGGTATGCGCTCCTTTGGCAGTTCGATCTTGTCCAGCATGCCCAAGGCTATTCCGCCTCCCCCCAGAGTATCAACCATCCCGCCAGAATCCACGATGAAAGGCGGATTGAAGCCTGCGTTCACATATTCCAAGGTTTGGTTCACAGGATCAAGGAGCGCATAGAAACAGGCCAGATTCATCCCTTGAGCATGCTGATTTATCTGGGAGTTCAGCTCGAAGATGGCTCTCGATGGATCTGATTTATCGGGCATGGCCTGAATGAGCGTTCGCGACATTATAGCGAGCAAGGCTGCCTGGATGCCATCTCCGCCAACACCAGCCATAACCAGGGCGATTCTGCCGTCTGCTTCCACTATGTCATACAGGTCAAAGCCATTCTTCTCAGAGGGCAGATAGAGCGCGAGGATTTCATATCCTTCTTTTTCCGGTATGGCTATAGGCACCAGCTTGCGCTTGATGCTCCTCAAGAAGGCGCTCTCCTTCCCAGAGCCGCCGCGCAGAACAGCCTCTTTTTCCAGCCTAACAGCGTAATTCTTGAGGCTCTGGGCCATATTATTGAAGGCCGTTCCCAGAGGGGCCAGCTCTCCTGTGGATTTGACCTCTACCTCAAACTCCCCGCGAGAGATCTTCTCCAGCGCACTCGTCAAAGAGCCCATCTCCCTACCAATCCTGCGGCTCAACAAATACCCTGAAGCCAGAACGAGAGAGGCAGTCAGCACGAGGATGAGCAGGGCATATTCTTGTGTCCTCCTGTAGGCGTCGTTCAATCCTTGAGTTGCACTCTTTGCGACATTTTTGATTCCGGAGTCGATGAATCTCGCTGGAAGGCTCATCTCTTCAGCCGGATAGGCTATGCCCAGGCTCCAGCCCAGCGTGGTTATAGGCGAAAAAGCCACATAGCCATCCGCATCTGCAAGGCCGATTACAATGGATCCGGAGTCGCCCTTGAGCATACCTTTTGCCAGCCGTCTCACATCGGAGCTGCCTGCTTCGGAGAGGTTATCTGACTCAAAGAGACTCTTCAGGGCATCTCCAGGCTTGGCTCCGGGCCGGGATACTACTCTGCCCGTTCCATCTATGAGGAAGGGATATCCCCTGCCCTTCATGGAGGACAGGTCTTTATAAATCGATTCCAGAGAGACATCCATTCCCGCTATGCCTGTGAACTCACTGCCTCGATAGATCGGAGTGGTGATGGTAATAGCTGGCTGGCTATTGCCATTCACATAGGGCCCGGTCCATATGGTCTTCTTCTGGCCCTTTGCCGCCGCATAATAGGGCATATCCTTGTAACCGAAAGGAGCTGTATTGCGAACGGTTTCGTTGCCGTAGGGCCAGGTCAACAGCACTCCATCTTCGGTGCCAATATAGGAGAGCGATAACGACGGCTCTGCCTGCAGGAGGTTTTGCATTATCCTTGCCGGTTCGCATAGAGATCTTATGGTAGCCGATCTCTTCTCGGAAGTGGTCTGGTTTAGGCCCAGGGGTGCAACCCATATTCCGGGAGGCGAGGTACAGCTCTCATTATCGAGGTTCATTCCTGCATAGCCGGCAACCAGCTTATTCTCCGAAGCGATACGCTTGAAGAACTCGTCGTACTGGCGGGCCTTGGCAATGGCAAGCTGCATCTGGTCGGCATCGTTGGGTGCAACTGTGAGCGCGGAGCGGTTCAAGGAGGTGCTGAGGCTTGAGATATTGTTTTGGACATCCAGAGATGCCTGGTTCATCTCCATCAGAGATATGATCCCCACGGAAATCATCGGAACCAGAGCGAAGGCTACCAGAATCCCTAAGAGCTTCAGCCTTAATCCATCGATGCCAGCCATTCTTGCCATCTTAGCTATTCAGGGAGGATTTTGCTTCCAGCCTCTGACGTGACACTTCCCTGATCAGCCATCTCCAGAGGTAGCGATGAATTGATCTGGTAGTATAAACTCTTTTCAGCCCCCGGGGCTATTCGGAGACCCATCATTCCGGAAACTATTTATTTAGATCACCGAAATAAATATTGTGAACGGGTCCTATGAGTTCCTTGCACCTCTGACCAGATTGATTAAAGAATATCAGCGGTTTGAGATGGTGGTCTCGGCCCTCAACGCCGTTATAATATCCATCGCCCTTTATGCCTTGGCTCAGATCCTCGGCCTTCCCGCTTTTATGAGCTTCTACTGGCAGGACTTCTCGCCCCTTGCAGCCTCGCCTGCTATTATTTCCGTTATTCTTGGCATCGCGGGTGCCATACTTATCAGGAGACGGAAAAAATCAGATCTCTTCCCGCTTCTGGGACCGCAGCTAGCCGAGAAGACCAGGACGGCTTACGATAATCGCGAAGTCGATTCCCTGCCTATGCAGAGTCTGGCCAGGGAGCTCGAGGCAAGCCTCTCTCGGATCAAGCCATCGGAGATTCTCAACCGACGTCAGATAAGTACCAGGGCGATTATGGCAGTCATCTTGTCAGGCATCACTATCTTCATCGCCCAGAGCCAGATCAGTGCAGACATAACGCCTGCCGATCTTCAGTCTCTCTCAGACCTGAGGGATAAAGCCATTGGCGTCTTCCAGAATGAAACGCCTTCGCAGGGCCCCAAGACCAACCTCACTGGGAACCTCTACGGCAAGCCTTCCCTGGCGGTCCTGAACGAGGCAAAGCTGGAGCTTATGCTTTATCCGGGGATAGGTGCTGGCTCCCGGGCGAGAAGCACCGAGCCAGTGGAGCGCGCCTTCCAGCCGTCCCCTGCCGGAGAGGCGGCTGCGGTTCCGTCCGAGCTTTACATCGAGAGTCTTCCCCCTGAGAACAAGGAGATAATTAGGAAATACTTCGAGACGCTGGCAAAGGCGGAAAAATAGGCACCTACCTGTATTTCTCTCTAAGGGCTTAAATGCGGTCGATCCCAAAGGTTTTTTTAGCTTGAAGTCTAAATTAGTAACTTAAATTAGTGAATTTCAGACAGGGGTATACATGAAGATAATAATATATATAGTTTTTTTGGCTCTGCTTATTGCAAATGCGCAAGCTGTTGAGAATAAAATACCTGCGGGCCTTGGACAGTAGAGTTCAACTCCTCGCAAAGCCTCAAAACTCAAATCCAATACGGTGAACCCGACGACTCTGGAATCTCCTACTGGATCATTCAACTCATTGACGAGGTAGGTCACGAGGTTGCCTCATTTACGTTATTTAGTTCACCGATCCTCAAGGAAGCAACGAATGTGTTCCTTGACGGCCAGCTTGATGTAGGCATAAAGATGCTCCAAGTCGATTCTCCAACAAAGACTTCTATAACCATAGACGGGACTCAGGGGCGTATGGCCGAGGGCTACTCATCCCGATACAGCAGGAAATGGCGTGAAATAGCCTATCCGTACAGACCTTTCTTTGATTCATTTACCAACACAACCATGATGAAGGGGTGGATAAATTTCGAGAGCCTACAAGATCCCACAGAATTCGAAGAGGTCGTCTATTTGGAGAAAAAGCATTATGTTGACCAAAGAGTCTACTTCGCAGCCGTGCGAGCAAGCCGTGCCCTGATTGACTCCTAGAGAGCCTCATCCCTTAGTTCATCTGTGATGAAATGCCCAAATAGCGGCATGGGTACAAGCACAAGACTCATAATTGCGCCAAGATCCGCTCCCCGCAACAATGTGCAAAGCTTGATCCTCTCGACAATATCAATGACAAATCCCTGGAGAACGCGGGCGATGTAGAATCATTTGAATACCTCCCCTGCCTCCTTGTACCAGAGCAGCAGATCGAGGTGCCCCATGGGAATTTCCACCTGCCTGGAAAAGGCAGTCATTTTTTTCTCGATCTCGAGATAGACCCTTTTTGATAGCGAATTCGGAACCTCCTTAATCACGCCCAGAAGCACCAGGTTCTTGAGAATGTGCCTATCCAGGATGGCTAGCTCCTCTCCCCATCCGATATTTCTCAAGAAGTGGCTGGCTTCTTTATAGCCCAGGCCTTTGACGTTCTCCGCCAGCCATTCCCGGGCAGCAAAGGGGGTGGAGAACTCGGCGAGGGTGGATCTGATTGATTTTTTGCAGAATATCTCCCTCGCCAGGCAGATATATTCAGCCTTTCTCTGATTGAACCGAACTCCCACTAGCTCCTCCTGGATACGGCACGGTTCTCCTTCCTGGATCATACCTTTCCTGGCGAGCCGCTGTACCGCCTTCCAGCAGATTTTGGCTTTGGACTGGGGCGTGAGCAGGCAGAAGACCAACTCCCGAAAGAGTTCTTCCTCGCTGGCGGTCTCCCAGATCAGCCTGAACTCCGCCAGACGGGCTTTTATCACGTCTTTGACAGGTGCATAAATATCCTCAAGCTCCTCAATGCTGAGGATCTCGATCTTGCTCCAGGGTTCCATCCTTAACGCGATAAACGCCCGGAATATTTAGTCATTTGTGACAGAGGTTAACATTGTAGAGTTTGAGGGTGAGATTGAAAAGTAAGGCAGCGTGCCAGTTTTGATGTAAAATAGTAGTAGTATCAAATGACAGGAATAACCTTGCTGCGAATACTTAAGCAGCAAGTTATTTCATCATTAGATATAATAATTAGCCCTGTATCCC
>Ga0315294_10003115_pt1 | contig 18028 bp, 13 predicted proteins | sample YL17G13_40_MG_FD_203626 | JGI IMG/M metagenome (GOLD analysis project Ga0315294, IMG submission 203626) | Sediment microbial communities from Yellowstone Lake, YNP, Wyoming, USA - YL17G13_40 | ecosystem: Environmental > Aquatic > Freshwater > Lake > Sediment | place: USA: Wyoming | collected... | reverse complement strand
GGCACCGCGGTCGACAAGCGCCGGATCAGCATCCCCGAGCCGATCAAAATCCTCGGGATGCACAAGTACATAATCAGGCTTCACACCGATGTTGTCGTTGAGGGCCAGCTTGAAGTGGTGAAGAAGAAGGAAGCCGAGGAATAGATTTCGTCGCTGAACAGATGAGGACAACCAGAAACGGACCCGCGAGAGGGTCCGTTTTCGTATCCTTCATATTCTCAAGGCTTCACCGGCCGTTGAAGGGGTGTCATCGAGTGAAAATCCTGACGGTCTTGCCCTCGCCTTCGTTGACCTCGACAAGGTCCTGACGGCCTTCTTTTTCGAGCATGTCCATGAGACCCTCCAGGTCGAGGTCGATCCCCTGCTCCTTCATTTCCTTTTTCGCATCGTTTGGGATGAATTTACCCGCGAACCTGGCCAGGGAGATAGGGATCTTGATATTGACGTTCTTGTTATCCTCGCCGTCATGGACCTGGATGTGGAGCCATCGCGGTTTCTTTGCGGGTGGAGTCTCATCGTCGGCCTCGTCCGAAGGCTCGCCCTGCGGAAGCGCCTGTGGGGCCTTGCCGGACAAGCTTGAGATCATCGGCGTTGCCGATGAATCCAGCGCATCGATGAGGTCGAGGCCCTCCTCCGGCGAAAGGGCGCCGTCCTTGATCATCTGCAGGATTCTGAGCTTCTCGCTATTCATCATCGTCTCCTTGTTCCGTCTTGTGGGACGCCCGGCTGTCGGGTTCTGAAGTCCGTCCACGCAGGAGGCTCGAAGCCTCTCTTGCGGATATCTCGCCGGACGCCAGGCGATCGAGAATCCGGTTTCTTTTCGAGGCATCCGTTATCCCGGCACTGGTATCCTTAGTGGATACCAGTTGGGAGCCGATGTCGGGGGTTTCGGGGGCCAGCGAGCCGTTCAGCCTTGCCAGCCGGGCCTTGACGGTGGGGTAGCTTATGCCCATAAGCCGTTCCACATCCTTCATGTTTCCCTCCGTCTGGACAAATATAAGGGCGAATAGTCTATCCTCATCGCCAAGTCTGCAGAAAGCACAACCTTTGAATTCACCCTCGATCCTGGTTCCGCAGGACGGGCAATCGTAGCGAGTTACGTTGAGGTGTGAATCGCACTTTGGGCAGTTGTTCATGTAGTATCTCATGACAAGGCCGATTTCCGGGCACTGGACGGTTTTTCAGGACGCAGGGAGAAGATACTCCAGGATTTCCATAAAGTCAATATTAATTCTTGATAATCTGCAATATTGTCCTAAGTTTCTTGCATTTGGAGTGCCTGAAAATCCGGAAAATCAACCTGGGTTGTAGGAAATAGTGCCGAGGGGGAAGGGATTTTTCCACACGCTGTGGACAATAATGTGGAAATTATCTTAACAAAAATGTAGAATTATGGCGACATTTTGACTACACTGCCGGGCGGAAGGAAGAGGGTGCATGACGGTCGATTCCAGCCAGTCGTACCAAACTGAACAGACGCGCGTCCCGCCTCACAACCTTGAGGCGGAACGCAGCGTGCTCGGATGCTGCCTTATGGATCGGGCAGCTCTGCTCACCATCCTCGCCCACCTGAAGCCGGAGGACTTCTTCCACCCCCCTCACCGTATTATCTACGATGCGGTAAGGGGTCTGTTCGCCGAGAACGTAAATCCGGATTACATATCTCTCACCAACGCGTTGATGACATTGGGCAACCTCGAAGCCGCGGGCGGCGGGGAGTATGTGGCGGGCCTCACCAACGTGGTGCCGTCCGTCAGGAACGCCGAGCATTATGCGCGCATCGTAGCGGAGAAATCGAAGCTTCGACAGCTCGCGCGGCTTGGGAACGAGATGGCTGCGTTCGCGCGGGAGGGCAAGCGTCCGGTCAGGGAGGTCATCGACTGGTCCTCCAACAGGTTTCTGGAGCTTCTCGATCTGAAGGAGCACAAATCGTACGATGTGATCGGTCCGGTCGCGACGAGCTTCTTCAACAAGTACAGCGACACGTACGACCAGAAGGAGCCTCCGGGTACGCTCACGGGATACTCGGACCTCGATCGCATGCTTCTGGGGTTTCAGCCCGGCAATCTGATCATACTTGCCGCGAGGCCGTCCCAGGGCAAGACGGCGCTGGCGCTGGACATAGCGCGCAATGTGGGCGCCCAGGGGGGGAAGGTGGCATTTCTGTCGCTTGAGATGGGTCAGACCGAGCTTCTCATGAGGCTGTTATGTGCGGCGGGCCAGCTCGACTCGTACCGGCTCAGGCAGAAACGTCTCAGCGACAAAAAGGACTCGAAAGGCCTTACCGACTGGGATCGTCTCAGGAATGCGATGAGCGTTCTGGATCCGATGCGGATTTTCATCGACGACGAATCATCGCTCACCATAAGCGAGCTCAGGGCGAAGGTTAAGGCGATAAAGCTGGAGCAGCAGGGACTGGACCTCGTGGTCGTCGATTATCTCCAGTTGATCGACGGGGAGCTGGGGTCGGGCGACATGCGAGTGCAGGAGGTCTCGAAGATATCCAGGAACCTGAAAGCCTTGGCGCGGGAGCTCGAGACGCCCGTAATGGCTCTCAGCCAGCTTTCCAGGCACATCGAGCGCAGAGAGGGTCGCAAGAAGATACCTCAGCTGTCCGACCTGAGGGAGTCCGGCGCGATCGAGCAGGACGCGGATGTCGTGCTGTTTATTCACAGAGATATCTCCGAGGAGGAGGAGCAGGAGGGGCGTCAGTACGACCCTGACGATGAGCAGGAAACGCAGCTCATCGTGGCCAAGAACCGAAACGGGGCGATCGGCAAGATATTCCTGTTGTTTCTCAGGAAATACGCCACATTCTTACCGCTGGATCAGCCGCCGATCACCTACCGATCCACATAACAGGGCGGCCGGCAGAAACCCGGGGACCGCAATCCGAACTCATCTCCTCTTCCCCTCCCCGGACGGCCGCCCTCCTCTTATTAGTATGCACGTTTAACATTGCTGAGCCGCACACAGCATCGGAATTTTTCGACTGGGGACAGGCACTTTTTCGGCGGGACGGCTGTAGCTTAGTTCGAGGTCCTGTGCCGAAAAAGGTGCCAGTCCCCGCAGCCGGATGTGATTCATTCGCCGTGCGCGGCTCAGTAATTTACTGGCCCTTTGAACAGCAGCGGGTTACAATGTGTCAGAGGAAGCGGTGGGCCTGTATGGAATCCCGGTACACATGGAAAAACCAGTTGCTCATCGGCGTGCGCAGTTTTGCGATTGCGGCTGCGGTCATACTGGTGCTTATCTATCTGGTTGTCACAAGCGGACAGGCCGCCAAACGCGAGCTCGAGACGTTTGTGGAGGAGAAGAAAACGGTCACGATCGTGGATGAGCCCGTGGTGTATGGATATGAGAATGGGGCGAAGGTCTGGGAGCTCAGAAGCGAGGTGGCAAGGCAGGAGAAGGAGACCGAATCCAGCGATCTGACCCGTATCTATGAGCTCATCCTCTTCAAGGGCGGCGAGGAGAACGTCATCATCCGGGGGGACCACGGGGAATGGGACAAGCCTCACGAGAGGCTGACGCTCACGGGGAACGTCGAGGTCGAATCGGCGGACGGCACGACCTGGCTGGACACGGAGAAGCTGACGTGGGAGGAGGAGAAGAAGGTTCTGTCGTGCCCCGTGCCCGTCGATTTCCGGGTCGAGGATAATCACATTGTTGCGAACTCGCTTTACTCCGACGACGACCTGGTGACGATCGATTTCATCGGGAAGGTTGAGATGTTTATCGTCGGGCTGGAGGGGGAGAATTTCGTCACTCGGGAAGGGGAGTTTCCGATAGAGGAGGTGGAGGGAGAGGAGAAGAGCAACGGGATGAACGTGCTGGCGTCCTACGTGCACTACGACAAGGGCGATCGCGCCTGTCAGTGCTATCCGTACATCCCGCTGAACGTACGCAGCCTTCACAACCTGGACGAGAACGGTCGAGAGCTGCCCGGGGAAACGCGGACGTCTGCAGCGGGAATCATGGAGCGTCTGAACGACCCGGCGTACGTAGAGGCGCTGGAGAAAAGCGTCGCGCAGATGGACCTGAGCCCCGAGGAGCTCGCGTTTCTCAGAGGAGAGACCAACTCGCTGCTTCCTGCCGGGAGCCCGTTTCGGAATCACAACGGACCCGACGATACGCCGGGGGCCGGGCAGGCTTCGACGGCGCCCGGTGAGAGCGCGAGCGTGGACCCGAACGATCCCGAGCTGATGGGAGGGCGGACATCTCCCATGGGCGGGGCTGCAGGCTCGGTTGAGCCCGGTTCCGAAGGCGGACGCACATCGGTCGGCTTGCCGGGGCAGGGCCTTATGGGTCCCGACATCAGCGGTGCGGTGACTTCGGGCGATGTCACGCTCGATCTTCCGAGCATTCCCCGCTCCGATCCCGAGAAAGTGCTCACAGCGCCCGACTACTCCGGCATCACCGACTGGAGGATATCTCCGGATCTGTATGCCGAATCGTTCGAGGGCAACCCGGATTTCAGCCCGTCAACGGAAATGCGCGACGGTCTGGTGTTCTGCTACCGCGAGAACAAGAAAATCTGGTGCGAGGAATTGCACATCGACCTTGGCGAGCATCGGGTGGAGGCATTGAGGCAGGCCGACGCCCGGTTCCAGAACCTTGAGGACACGAAGCATGAGCCCCCCAAGAGCCGGGCTGCGCAGGCGATCAGGAAGACCCCCACGCAATTTATCGGAAATTACCTGGTTCACAACTGGAGGGAGAACATCACTGAGGGATACGGTCGCGTTCTTGTGATGCAGCCGGAGAAGGACATCGAGGCCAACAACGTTGTGTACAGCGAGGACTCGGACATGATCCAGGCCTGGGGAGATGTGATCGTCCATCAGTTCGGCGGCGGATGGTGGGTCTCGAGCGGAGCGATCGAGGAAGTGAGTAACGAGCGAGCGAGGGAGGATGTCAGGAATCCGAGCGTGGTCACAGCGGACGCCATTCTCTCCTACAGCCGCAAGGTGAGCTGGGCGTTCGGCAATGTCGTTTTTCGTCAGGAAGAACAGGTCATAAAAGGCGATCGCGCCCAGTACGAGGAAAACACGGAGATACTCGTAATGGCGGGGAGCGTCGACTACGGGAATGAGGACGGGGAGAAGCTCTCGTGCGCGCTTCTGACGCTCGACCTGATGCTCGAAGAGTACATAGCGGAGGGGGCGGCCGTCGCGAGGAACATTGTTCCCGAGGAATATCGCGAGAACCTGAAGGAATTCAGGAAGGATGAAGATAAGAAGCCCGAGGACGATGCGAGGGCGCGTCTTCTTGAGAAGCGCACTGCGGAAGGTCTGGGCAACTGGACCGAGGAGATAGAGAGTCCGCCCGGACCGCCTCCTATCGAGTATCTGCCGGAATCGCAGGCGCAATCGGAAGCCGAGAAGCAGAAGACTATGGGTCCGGAAGTACCGTCGCCGTTCGTTCCGGCGGAAGGCGAAGGCGATACGGGGGATGGGGCCTGACCCGTCGAGAACGTGCATGAACGGTGGTAAGAAACAACGAATTCGCACTAATGATCGGTTCCCGGCGTCGCCCGATGATATCGCGCTGAGGGAGGTCCTCAGGCTCATCATCGCAGTCGTGATGGTTCTCTTCATTGGACCGTTCTGCCTGTATGCCCAGGATGCAGGCTTGCAGTCGGGCCCCGCGAACGGCACAGGCGAGACTGCAGGCCTGTCCGGGTCGGGGTCGGAGAAGGCCGTCCAGCCAAGCGGAATGGAAGTCGAGCCGGTGAACCTGAGCCCGTTCGAGGGCGAAAACCTCCTGATCCCGGGATCAGAAGAAACGATGGATCTTTCGCCGGCGGAAGGCGAAGCGTTGATCGGGCCGCCGGCCGAGGGGGAGTTTGCGCTTCCCGAGATCGCCATGCCGGACTACGCCGAGCTTTACGATCTGAGTCCATCCGAGGCCGAGAGGGCGGTATTCGCGGCGCGTCCGAGGGATCCGTTCTACGAGGAGGTCGTGGCAGGAGCGCCGGAGCCCGACGTCACACGGCTCGGTCCTCTTCCCGAAATAAAAGAAGAGGGAGTCGAATTCACCGACGTCGCGGCCGACTGGATCTACTACCAGAAGAGCGCGGGACTCACCGAGCTTCGCGGGCATGTAATGGTGGTCTACGACACGACGATCATCTCGTCCGACGAGGCCACGCTGGACGAGACGAACGAGATTTACAAATTCTTCGGCGAGGGCAGGGTCTTTGTCGACGACAAGGATTTCACGCTGGAATGCGACGAATTGGAGATACACGATTCCGAAGATGAAAAGACGATCTACATGCGCGGCTCGAGCACGATGCTGGTCTATGCCGACAAGGACGCCAAACCTCCGGGCGAGGATTCAACGAAGCGTCAGAGACTGGAATATGCGCTGAAACAGCAGGACACGACCATCACCTTCACCGACGCCGAGTACAACTACGACAAGGACATTTTCGATGCGCACGGGGGGGTCCGTTTCGAGCAGACCGACAAATACGCTCAGGGCGATGAGTTCCATGGTGAGAACGAGACCGAGTACGCGCTGTTCGAGGGGAGCTGCGAATTCTGGCAGAAGGACGGAAAATGGCTTTACGACAACAAGGTGGTGGAGGACAAAGAGAGTCCCCCGTCCAGGGGCGACAAGATCACTCGTGCCCTCCTGAGCGTCCCGACGAAAGTGACATGCGATGAGGCCGAGACGAAAGGGAAGGACGGATGGATGCAGCTTCGCTCGTCCGGGGGAAATGTCGTATATTTCCATCAGGACGACAAACATGCCGAGTGCGAGAAATTCACCCTGTGGTACACCGAAGAGGAGGAGCAGAAGAAGACGGAGGTCGAGGAACCCCCGAGGAATCTTCTGGAGGAGCCGGTTGTAGCGGAAGAGGAGGAGCCCCAGTACACGGTTCCGCCGGGCTTCGGGACCCTGAGGCCGGCGAGCGATTTTCCGACCGACTGGGTGCCCTGGGAGCCCGGATCGACTTCGATGGGGGAGGGATCGGTCCTGTTTGAGGGCATTATTCCGGGCACGGAGCTGCCGAGGCTTCCGGGGGTGATCCCGTCGGTACCGCCCGGTACTGTCCCGGTCGACCTCTCCGATGTCCAGGAGTCGACATCGAAGCCGGAGGGAGAGAACCTGGGTTCGAATGAGGGAGCTGCCGCAAGCGTCGGGGCCGCCGGTCCGACCGAATCGGGAACGCCGGGTTCGGCGGAGGCTTCTGAGGGAGCTAATCCGGTCGCTCCCGTTGAGGAGCCCCAGGCGAGTGAGCCCGTCGAGACTGCGACTGGGGGAGAAGCGATCGAGACATCGGGTCCGGTGGGGAGCATCGCGGAGCTGGGCGAGGAGGGGCGAGAGGCGGTCACCGGGGCGCCTGTCGAGGAGCCGACCGGTCCGCGGGACGAGATCATCATGGAGGGGAACGTCTTCGCGCGCCAGGAGAACGGGAACTGGCTCTTCGATTACGACATCGTGGACGAAGAGAAGGAGACCGAGGAATCGATAGAGCAATACCGCAAGTGGGCGAACGCATCATGCGATTATTTTCAGATTTGGACTCGTAAAGAGATCGTCGAGGCCACCGGAGCGGTGTCCGGCGAGCAGGACAACCAGAACCTGGCATCGGATTTCCTCAGGTACCTCGGCAAGCTCGAGATGATGTACCTGCGCGGCAATGTCGTGGTTCATCGGGAAGGAAAGCACGAAGTTCTGAGCAATGAGGCCTTTCTTTTCTTCTCGACCAAGGTCTTTGAGGCCCTGGGGGCCGTGCAGACGAAGTTGATGGTCGATGTCGAGGAGCAGCGAACGAAATCGCAGGGCGGAACGGAGGAAGGGCAGGGCGAGACGGGAGGAGCTGAGGGCGAGGCAACCGGAGGCCAATAGCCCGGCACTTTTTTAAGTCCGATCGGAATTCCAGCCGTCTATGTCGCTTGAGACCTACTTCGAGATTCTCAACGGCGATCTGAAGCCGAGGTTCCGTATCGCGTCTCGGATTCCGTCCGGGATGAATCGGGACGGCGCGTCGCTTCTCGGTCTCGATGAGCTTCTCGCGAGGCATCGCGAGCTGGTAAGGCCGTTCCATGATTCCCCGAACCCCGCTCCCCCTCAGTATTTCCCAAGGGGCGAGGCGAACCTTCTTGAGCTCAAATCCCTGATCGCACGCAGGATGCTCGATCGGTGCACGATCTGCGAGAACCGGTGCCGTGTGAACAGGTCGGCCGGACAGCGCGGCAAGTGCAGGGTGGGGGAGAGGAGCTTCTACGCAAGCGAGTTCTTACATCTTGGGGAGGAATCGGAGCTTGTGCCGTCGCATACGGTGTTTTTCACTGGATGCACATTTGCCTGCCTGTACTGCCAGAACTGGGACATTGCCCACGGAGTGTCGGCGTCTGAGGACCTCGGGTATCCTGCCGATGAGAGCCTTGTCGAGAGGATCATGGTGAGGTCGAAATTCGCCCGGAACCTGAACCTTGTGGGCGGGAACCCGGACCAGCATCTTGCGGTCATCCTCGAGCTGCTCATCGGGCTGGCACGGATGGGCTATCCCCGACCGATCGTGTGGAACTCCAACATCTATATGACGCCGGAAGCGCTGGAGCTTCTGACCGGCGTGGCGGACGTGCATCTGGCGGATTTCAAGTACGGACCCGGCGAATGCGCGAAGGAACTGTCCGGAATCGACAACTATCGGGACATCATCACGCGGAATCTCAAGGCTGTCGAACCGGTGTCGGAGATTCTGATAAGGCACCTGGTGCTTCCCGGGCACGTTGAATGCTGCACCGGGAAAATCGTCAAGTGGGTTGCCGGGAATCTCCCCGACGCGAGATTCAACCTGATGTTCCAGTACCACCCGGACTATCGCGCGGAAGAACATCCGGTTCTCAGGAGATACCTGACCGACGGAGAGCGGGAAAGGGCTCGGGAACTTGCGTCGAACGCGGGAGTGCTGCAGGGAACCGGGGAGAGTCAGGGGGAAACTTGATACGATCCCAAACCCGTAGTATGATTTAATCATCATTAAGCAATGATTGCGGCCATCTGCTCAGGGTGGTAAACAACTGAACCAAATTCCGGGAGGGCAAAAACCATGGTTCGACTCGCTCCCCTTTTTGTTTTCATTACTTCGGTACTTCTATTAGTCTCAGTCGGATGCGGCGGGGGCCAGGCCCCGACATATCCTTCCGACATCATCGGCGACGAAGGGGTCTCCAGGTTTATACGAGCCGACCTGGGAGGAACCATCGAAGCGTACGGCGCTCGTCTCTACATTCCGCCCGGCGCTCTTCCTGCGGATACCGAGATCACGCTCAGGATTATCCCGCCGGGCTTGACGGTGGGCGGCGTGACGTTCGCGGGAGGCGTCGAAATCCTCCCGCACCTTGTGGATCTAAGGGGGCCGGTTCTCATGGAATTCCCGATAGTGCCGGGAGTGTTTCCGGCCTGCACTTTCCCGCACGGTCAGACCTGGTCGAACGGCAAGTATGTTCCGCTTTATTTCAGGGACGGAACCCCGTCCTACGCGATGATCTCTGACGACGGTACGAAGGCGATGCTCTCGACCGACCATTTCAGCGTGTTCATGCTCGTCATGGATCAGGTCGCGGCATACACGGACGACACGGACGTTCTGTTCAGCAGACTCAGAGAGCTCAGGCTGAAAAACGGAAGCTCGCTTTACTACCAGGACGACATTCTCATCAACGATCGAATGAAGTATTACCTCGGCGGATGGGGGGAGGTATACGGGTCGGAGAAGTGGCTTTGGGAGCTGTTCGATTTTGTTCAGCCCGGCGAGGTGTACGATCCGAACACCCGCTACGACCTGTACAGAGAGATTTTCGGTGATCTTCTATTCATGAAATCCTTCGCGGACCGGTACAACTCGAGCGAACAAAGCGGATCGTTCGTGTATTACAAGTTCGTGCCGACGCTGGTGAATTTCTTCAGAATCACGCATGCGGACTCTGAGCTTGGAGAGTCGTGGGTGAAGGTCGGGCCGACCAATGACTATTATCACGTCATGGACTTGTATTCAAGCCTCGATGGCTACGATTTCCTGGAGCGTGTCGCGCAGGCGGAGGCGGCAAGGTGCACGGCTGTGTCCAACGCGCTCGACGCGGCGATCGCGGACGGGGACATTTCCGGTGACTTGGCTCAGGTTCTGAACACATACGGACTCAGGCTCAGCGGCTCCGTGGAGAGCGATTTCAACCTCTTCATGCGGCTGTCGGCGGCGAGAGCGATCGTGGAGATGAACTGCGAAGCCATGGAGGCGCTCTGCAATCAGATGGCATTCACCGATGCTACGGCGAACACTGCCGCGCGTAGCAGCATAGCCGCGGCCCGCCAGATTCTCCACGGTGGGGACCAGCATTTCACAGACATTGTCGTTCAGACGATCTTGTCGAATCCGTCGCTCGTTTCCGACCAGGGCGAGGTCAGCCTTTCTCAACTTCTGGGAGCCTACTATGAAGAAGGCAAGGACGGCATCGGGACATCTCTATCCTACGGTGCAGTTTTTGCCTATTTCATCCAGAACGGTTTCTCGGAACACGATGCGCTCCTTATGGCGAACAAGGCGACATCGCTCGACGCGGGGCATGTCACATACGGCCTTGAGCAGTGCATGGCTGACACATACAAGTGGGACCCCGCAGTCTTCGTTCGCGACCTTCAGCGAGCTACTCTGGCCGGGACCGTCGCAGGCGAGCTCATGAAGCCTCAGCTGATCGAGAATCTTGAGGGCGAGGCCGATGTGGCATCCGTCATGGCGTTCGGGAAAATCATGCGTGCCGATCTCGGCTACATCTACTCCCGGCTCAAATACGACTCCTGGGCTTACATCGTTTTGTCCGACGAAAAGGGCTCTTATGACTGGCTCGGCGAGAACACCCCCTGGCAGGAGGGCAACATCCTGATGGAATTCGATCCTCAGCAGGGACGCCATTTCCGAACGGAATCCCTGCGGCATCTCAACGAGAACATCTACAGCGATGTCGTCACGATGATCGAAGAGCTCCAATTGCCGGTGCCATATACGGGCCCGGGCATCGACATAACGATCGAGTAAACGAGAGGAGGCCACGAAGATGAAACCAAAACTGATGAACTATTGCGGAAACTCCATTGCGATCCTGATTGTCGCGTTCGGCATCCAGCTTCTCACGGGTTGCGGGGGATCGTCGACTCAGCCCCTCTCGCCCGGTCCCGGACCCGGCGATCATTCGTCCTATCAGCCGACCGACCAGGGTTCGGAACGGTTCTACACGCCGGACCCCGACATTCCGACCGGGGGCCTCACGTTCAAGGTCAACTGGCCGAGAAATCACCAGGGCCAGATCATCCCCCAGGAGACCAACCGGATAATCATCTACATCAGCGGAGAGGGCATACTCCCCGCGATGGGAGTGATCCTGAACGATGTGGACCAGCCGTCATCGAACGCTTTCGTTCCGGTTCCGTCCGGGAAGGACAGGCTGGTGAGCGCAATCGCGAGGCATGTCGACTCGATGCCCGCGGGAACTCCGGCGGTGAACTACGAGCCTAAGTACGCGGAGCTTCTGCAGGGCACGATGCTGGCGAGCGGCAGGACCGAGGCGTTCGACCTGGGCACCGATGAGCAGAAGAGCGTGATCGTGACGTTGGAGCTGCCCGCGCGGCTTGCCGCTGACGACAGCTACGTGATCGCCGGAGGGACGCAGTTCGATCCGGCGACTTTCCCGACGGTGGTGGTGTACGGATCGGTGGTCGATCAGGACGGTCAGCCGATTCTCGACCTGACCATGGCGAATTTCCGGGTGTTCGAGCAGACCGAGGGAACGTCCGAGCCGATGGAGGCGATCGTGACGGACGTGCGATATGTCGAGGAATCGGGCGGCCTGAGAGCGGGTTCGGTGGTGCTGTGCCTGGACAAGTCAGGCAGTATGAGCGGCACGCCGTTCGAGGATGTCAAGACCGCCGCGAACCAGTTCGTCGACATGATGTACGTGGACGACCGCGGCGAAGTGATCAATTTCTCGAGCGATGTTTATGTGGATCAGCCGTTCACGAGCGACAAGGCGCTATTGCGTGCCGCCATAGACAGATGGTACGGCTACGTGACATCGCTGTACGACGGCGTGTACCAGTCCATAATCGACGCGAGCGCTCAACCGGGACGCAAGGCCGTAATTGTCATGACGGACGGCTGGGAGAACGACAGCTATCACCATCTCGACGACATCCGTTCCCTGGCTGTGACCAATTTCGTGCCCTGCTACACGATCGGTCTGGGCGATGTGGACACCACGAGGCTCACCAACCTTGCAGATGCGACCGGAGGAGTGGCGTATTTCACGCCGACATCCGAGGATCTTACGCAGATTTACAGGGACATCGCTATCGACCTGAGCACGCAGATTCGCATCACTTATGTTTCGCCGGATCCGAAAAGCTACGATCCACCCAAGGTCAGGCACGTCTACGTGCATCTGACCAACTATCCGCCTCTCACCGATTTCGGCGACATCATCGGCTTCGAAGCCACCTACTCGCGTTAGTCTCGATCATCTGCGATTTGTGGGGCAGGCTTTCCAGCCAGCCGGAGTTCCCGTCACCCAGTATCGGGCCTGTCTTGCTCGTCCGGTCGAGGGAGGTAGATGTACCACAGGTTGTTCCCGGTGCCCGCGTCGACCGGGCCGTACAGGTAGTACTGTTCCCTGATCGCCTTTTCCATCTCATCCGTCCATCGATCAAACCCGGCGACTTCGAATTGTCCGCCGCTGCGCTCGGTGTTGTAGGGGTCATCGAGATCGACTCTCAGAACAATGAGCGAATAATCGCGGTCCTTGATGGTGGAGACGAACTCATCCTGGTTCCATTTCCCGGTGCGGGAGAGCAGGCTCATTATGTAGGGCTGGAACCAGACCTTTTTACCGGCGAGCAAAGTGAAGCTCGCATCCTCGCTGAGCACGTCGCCCGGCACATCGGCGGTCAATCGTATGAGCTCCATGCCGTTGCCGATTCTCTCGCCGTTCGCTCTGTGCATGCGGAAGTCGGGCGCATTTACGTAGCGGTCGACGACGAAAATGACCTTGCGTACGATTCCGTCTCTCACGGGTGGAGCTTTAAGGGGCACATCTATGTAGCGCCCGACGATGAAAATGATCAGGACGAGAGCGTAGGCAATCGTGCGCGTGGACTGAATCCCCGCAAAAACGGGCCGGGCGCTCTCCGATGAGCCGGTCAGGGCATCGAGGGCAAGTCCCGACAGAAGCGCGGCGGCGAGCAGAGGCTCGATGAAATAGTTTGTATCTGAACCTTCGAGGCCGTACGCAATAAGGGTGAGGTTGGCAAACAGGTAGTACCATCCCAAAAGCCGCCTTTGGCCTGACACGGTGCCGGGGATGAAAAATCCGGAAACGGCGAGGACCTGGAGTATCCATGTCGCCTTGAAATACTCCCCGATCCCCGCGGTGAACCTGCCCAGGAACCATTCGTTCGCCGTGTATGTCACGAGGTGGTTATAAAGGCCGCCGCCGGTCAGCGCGATGAGGATTCCGTACGATCCCCCGATGAGAATGATGAGCAGCGCAAGGAATATCCATCGTCGGCTGTCCCTGGAGACGAAGGCATGCACAAGACAGGCCAGCGGCGCAGCGACTAGAGAGTGTTTGGTGAGCACCGCCGCGGCGAACAGAACGGCGGCGAAAATGCAGTCGCCGGACCGTCCGGACCGTATCCACCTGTACAGCGCGGCGACGGCGAACAGAATCCCCAGTGTGTCGACGCGAACGACCTGCGACCACCGAACGCTCCAGGGGAAGACGAGCAGCATTCCGGCGGCAAGGATGGCGACCGTGGCCCCTGCGCCGAGTCTTCGCAGGACGAGCACGGATGTGGCGAGGATGCCGATGAGAGACGCGGTGGCGATGAATCTGCCGGGAAGCAGGCTGGGTCCGAGAACCGACATTATCAGCCCGTTGATGAGGGGGAACAGCGGGGGATAGGACGACACAATCCAGGGGGGGCGATCGAGAGAATGGTACGGGTTGTTTCCCCTGACCAGCTCGAGCGACATGTTCGCCAGGTAACCCTCGCCGAAGTCGAGCCCATACTGGACCCCATAAACGCTCAAAACAGAAATTATGAAAAGGACGGCCGCGCCGAAAAGCGCCAGGAGAGCGAGCGCCTCGATCGGGTGAGGCATCGTGAACAATTCTCTCCTGTCGCGGTTCTCGGACATCGGTCTACAGTTTAAACCAATCCGGCGGCGGCTCGTTGTCGGAGCCTTCAGGATGATCTTTGGGCGCCGGTCTGCGACGCCCGAGGAGAATCCTGACGCGTCGCGGCCCCCTCGTTCGCCCGGGATTCGGAAGCTCGACAATAATGCCGTCATGAGTCCAGCCGATGCCGGTTATGTGCTGCGTTCTTCGAGCCATAACAAGCATCCAGACCGCCGCGGCCGCGGAGCCTCCGAGATGCGCCCAGTGATCGATCTGGCTGAGAACGCCGAGGTCGATCCCCAGAAGCGTCACAATGATAAAAACGACCTCGATGATAACCAGCCCGAGCACCGTTTTCCACGCCTTGATGGGAATGACAAAGAAGAGCAGCAGAAGGTCGTTCGCGAACAGGAATCCGTACGCGACCAGTACGCCGAAGATGGCTGCGGACGCACCGATGGAGGGCATGGTCCAGTCGCCCATCAGCGCCCTCATCACAAGCGACAGAATGCTTCCGGAAACGCCGCAGACGAGGTAGAAAACAACGAATGTCCTTGAGGAGAACCTCCGCTCGACGCGGGGTCCGAACACCCAGAGAAAATACATATTGAAGAAAAGATGGAGGATGCTGGTTGTGTCGTGGAGAAACACGTTTGTGAGAATCTGGTACACAAGGAACCTGTGAATCACGCCCTCAGGGGTCATCGCGAAGTACTGGAACCACCACTTGTCGATGGGGAGGAGTCCGAGACTGTCCGTGGCAACCATGATGAACCAGATTGCCGCGTTGACTGCAATGAGACCGATGGTGACGGGCGCCCTGTAACCCCAGATGAGGGAAAAGGGGGTGATCACCTGCCGATACTCATTGTCCTGTCTCGGATTTTGGTTCCAGAGTCGCATTTGTGATGAGCGTACAGGTCTCGTATCAGGCCGAGGCCGGATGGATGAGCATACCACAGCAGAGCGGGATGGGGACAGGCACCCCGATTTCGCCCGGGACCTGGTCGCTTGATTGGGACAGGATTGCGGCGGACGAAATCGGGGTGCCTGTCCCCGAATGGCACATGCTTAAGCAGAAAACGAATATGAAGAAGCAGAAGTTGGACGAGATCGGGGACTGGCTCGAATTTCGCTCGTCACTGGCTTGACTCTTTCCATGCGTCCCGGGGCGAAATTCGTGCCTGTCCCCAGTCCCGAAGTCCCGCCTAAGAAATCTCGAACATATTCATCTTTTGCTTAAAAATGTGCCATTCGTGCCAGTCCCCGTCCCGACGCTCGAAAGGAGGATGCCTCAAAACACGGCGTTGCGGTCGTAAAGCTCTCTGAACGTCTCGTAATCGGGATCGTAGAGCGCGAATCCATAGTCGAGGAGCTCGATCGCCTGGGACCATTGACTGTCGCGCTCGCATCCGAGCACCACCGCGATCAGTGTCTTGTCCCTGTAGGTAGCGCTTGCGACCAGGCAGAATCCGGCTGCGTTGGTGAATCCCGTCTTGATGCCGTCGCAGAGGGGGAACTCCTCCAGCAACTGGTTGGTGGTCTCGAAAGTGACGTCAGTGCGGCTCCCGAAAGTGTCGAAATGCACCTCTTCCATGCTCGCCCATTCACGGAACTCGGGATGGGTCATCGCCTCGCGGGCGAGGATAGCGATGTCGTAAGCGGTCGACTGCTGGCGATCATCGGGCATGCCGTTCGGGTTGACGAAGAACGAGTCCTCCATGCCCAGCTCCTCGGCTCGATCGTTCATCATGTCGCAGAAGCCCTGGACGCTTCCGCCGAGATGCTCGGCAATCGCGATCGCGGCGTCGTTGCCGCTCTTGACGAGCATCGCGCAAGCCAGGTCGCCGAGCGGGACTTGTTCGCCCTCGCAAATGCCCAGGCTGGCGCCATCCTCCGTGTCGGCGCGCCTGCTGATCGTCACTGGATCGTTGGGATCGCCCAATTCGAGGGCAAGCAGGGCGGTCATGATTTTCGTGATGCTTGCCGGGGCACGCACGGCGTGGATGTGACGTCCGTAGATAACGACGCCGGTGTCGGGGTCCATGAGAACGTAGGACGGGCAATCGAGGTCCGGCGGAGGGGGTCCAGTGACCACCGGAAGGGTCATCAGCAGGCTGATGAAGCCCACGGCATAGAGAGCGGGTTTTGGTCTAGGCACCCTTCTGCTGAACATTTGCGGGAATCTCAGCGGTCTCGTCGGTCATGCCGAAATCGACCGGGGTGATCTCCCCGGCGTCTGAGTCTTGCTTCTCGGAGCCGTCGCCCTCGATGTCTCTCTCGCGAAGCGTCGGCGCGGTCAGACCTTCGCGCTCGAATTCGAGCGGCGGCAGCTCGGTTACATCCCCGAGCCCGAAATGCCTCAGGAACTCGTCGGTGGTGCCGTACAGGTAGGGGTTTCCAAGAGTGTCCTTCTGACCGATGACACGAATGAGGCCGCATTCGGTGAGGGTCTGGAGCGTGCCGGATGTGGACACGCCCCGGATGGCTTCGATTCCGGACCTGGTGACCGGCTGGTTGTACGCTATTACCGTAAGGGTTTCAAGCGCCTGGCGCGACAGGCGTCTCTTTCTCTGAATGTTGAAGAAATCCTCGACCTCGTCGGCGAGAGCCGAGTCGGTGGTCAACTGCCATCCGCCGGACGCGAACCTGAGCTTCAGTGCGCGATCCTGGTATTCGGCCTGCAAGGCGTCCAGCGCTGCGGCGATCTCCTCTTTCGAATAGGGAAGAGAGTCGGCCAGTCTCTTGAGCGAGAGGGGTTCCTGGCTGAGAAACAGGAGGTTCTCTACGATATCCTTGACGCTCTTGAGGGGGATGCTTGTGTCCAAAAACCGCCACCTCTCTTGATCAATGTCAATTAAGCCTCATTTAAGATGACCGGCGCTACCGTACCCGCTCAACGGACAACTGATCCAGCGGATCCCTCTGATCCAGCCGCACTCGTCCGGTTCTGGCCAGCTCCAAAAGGGCCAAAAAGGTCATGACCGCCTGGTGCAGGCTGAATCCTTGAGGCAGCAGCGCCTGGAAGAATTTCCTCGCTCCCCTCGGAAGCCATCGCGCAAGCAGGTCCCGGATGACCTCGCTCAGCCTGAGATGCCGGACCTTGATCTCCATGGGCAGGCGATTCTCACGTCGGAGAAGCACACGCCTGTAGAGGTCAAGGAGGTCGAAGACGCCGATCTCGCCAAGCTCGTAAATGGTCTCCGGCTCGCCGTCGGATGTCTGCGTCTCTCTCGTGTACATGCCCAGGCTTGCTTCCTCTCTTGCCCTGAGGGACGGCATGACGTTCCTGATGGCGAGCAGGCGCTCCCGATCCATCAGCTCCCTGATGAGCTGCGCCTTCGGGTCCTCGACATCGGCCCAGTAACACTCGCTTCCCGGCGCCTCGTCCAGATACCGTCCGGGGAGCAGGGTGCAACTCTTAATGTAGATCAGCCGGGCCGCCATGGCAAGCCACTCGCTGGACAGGGTGAGATCGATTTCCTCGCAGGCCCTGATGAACTCGAGATAGTCACGACAAATGGGGGCGATCGGGAGGTTGCGAATGTCGAGCTCCCGGGTACGGACGAAGTGGAGCAGAAGATCGAGCGGTCCTTCGAAGGACGGTAGCTGAAGGATGTACTCTCTCACGCGTCTGTCACATCGCACACTTCGACCAATCTTTTTCCTCGTCTCCGGACGGATGCTATCACGCTCCAGCAGTGGGGTCAAGCGGGAAGTGAGGGGGAGCGGGAATCCATAGCCCCCCTGTAGTCCCCCCTGTATGGACAAGGGACATCGTTTACAGAATGTACGGAGACATCGTTTACACATAACGGGTGTTAAGTCATCCCCTGGATGAC
>Ga0315294_10003114_pt1 | contig 18029 bp, 13 predicted proteins | sample YL17G13_40_MG_FD_203626 | JGI IMG/M metagenome (GOLD analysis project Ga0315294, IMG submission 203626) | Sediment microbial communities from Yellowstone Lake, YNP, Wyoming, USA - YL17G13_40 | ecosystem: Environmental > Aquatic > Freshwater > Lake > Sediment | place: USA: Wyoming | collected... | reverse complement strand
TCTTTTATAAGGAGGTCGAGATTTGTCAAAAGGGCTCCTCCACCGGTTAAAACAATGCCCCGATCAACAATATCTCCGGCCAATTCCGGGGGGGCATTGTCCAGGGCGTCCTTTATTGCGTCTATAATGATACTTACAGGCTCCATAATGGCTTCCCGCACTTCTTCAGAATTGATCTCAACTATCTTTGGAATACCAGATATTAGATTCCTCCCTTTGACATCAAGCTTCCGCAATTCTCCATCCGGATAAGCGCACCCGATGGTCATTTTTATGATTTCTGCCGATCGTTCCCCTATGAGGAGGTTGAATTTCCTCTTCATATACTGCACGATTTCTTCATCCATCCTGTCGCCGGCGACCCTGACAGATTTTGAGTAGACAATGCCCGCCAGGGATATTACGGCAACCTCAGTGGTTCCGCCGCCAATATCCACAACCATGGAGCTTGTTGGCTCCATTATAGGCAATCCGGCTCCAATGGCTGCAGCCATTGGCTCCTCAATGAAATACATCTCTCTGGCGCCTGCCGATTCTACAGTTTCTTTGACAGCGCGTCTTTCCACCTGCGTAATGCCGGACGGTATGGAGACGATGATTCGCGGGCGGACCAATGCCCTGCGATTGTGAACGCGATGAATGAAATGCTTCAACATGGCTTCAGTAATGTCAAAATCAGCAATTACGCCGTCCCTCATGGGTCTGATAGCCACGATATTGCCGGGGGTTCGTCCCAACATCTTTTTTGCTTCCAGGCCGACAGCAATGACCTTCTTCGTTCCCCGTGAATCCCTCGAAACGGCTACCACGGAAGGTTCATTTAGTACAATCCCTCTACCTTTCATATAGACCAGTGTGTTGGCCGTCCCGAGGTCTATTGCAAGGTCATTGGAAAATTTTCCTAAAATAAAATCAAACAGCAAGACCCTTCCTCCTTCTTTGTTGTATCGGTAATAATATCTGCAACCCTATCACGAAAGCATTTTTTATACAGTATTTCGCTTTCTTAATCAACGACTTTTTAAAAATGTATTGCATTTTACGGACGGCTGTAATACAAATTTGCGCCTAAAATTACAAATAAGGAAATATGCCATGCTCGATCTTATGCGAAAACATGCCAAAAACTGGCTCGTGAAAATTTTACTGGGAATAATTATTGTTGTCTTTATCTTTTATTTCGGCTCTACACGCTGGAGGGAAAAGTCGGAAGCCATCGCCATTATCGACGGCAGGGTCATCCCTTACGTAGAATTCCATAAGAAATACCAGAATCTTGTTGACGCCTACCGACAGCAATACAAAGGCGCACTAACGGATGAGATTTTGAAAAGCCTGAATCTTAAGCAGCAGGCATATGACAGCATCATTAACCAGGCCGTTATCCTTCAAAAGGCGAAGGACTTGGGCATAGAGGTTTCGGAGGAAGAAATTAAGGGATCCATCCTTTCCACTTCCGCTTTTCAAAGGGACGGCGTTTTTGACGAGAGGATCTATAATCAGCTCCTGCGTCAAAACAAGATGACGCCGGCTGATTTTGAAGATAGTCAACGAATGTTGATAACAACGGTAAAGTTGGAAGACCTCATCCAGAGCGCAGTTATGGTTTCAGATAAAGAAGCATTTGATCTTTACCGGCTACAGAACGAAAAAATTAACGTACAATATCTCAGCCTTTCGGCAAAAAGTTACAGGCAGAAGATCAGCCCTCGCCGCGCCGATCTGGAGTCGTACCTCAAGGAACATGAGAATGTTTTCAGCATTCCCGATGAGATTCAGATCAAATACATCTCATTTCCAGGCCGCAATTTTACATCCTCTGTAAAGGTGCCTGATGCGGAAGCGACCGACTACTATAACCGTAACAAGGATAAATTTATGAAAAAGGGAGGCGCAGTCGCTCCGTTTGCAGAAGCCAAGAGCAGAATCGTTGATGAATTGAAGCAAGTCCATGCCATGCGCATTGCCGCCTTGGAAGCCAAGAAGGCCCACGATGAGATTTACCAGAAAGAAAACTTCGACGAATTCGCAGGGAAAAACGGATTGAGGGTCAACAGTACAAATTTTTTCAGTGCCAAAAATCCCCCCCAGGAACTCAGGCAGGCCAATGATCTTACCAGAGTTGCCTTCGGCCTTCAAAAGGATGAGATAAGCCCTGTAGTCTCGGATGATAAGGCATATTACGTTCTCAAACTCATTGCCAGAAAACCTGCCCACATTCCGGCTCTAAATAAAATTGAGAAGGAGGTCGAGAGGCAATTCGTCGAAGAAGAGTCTGCGCGCATATGCAAAAAGGACGCGCTGGATATCCTTGACCGTCTTAAGAAGGGAGAGGCGCTCACAAAGATCTCCCAGGAAAAAGGTTTGAAGATTGAAGAGACGGGACTATTTCTGCCTGGTTCCGCCATGCCGAAACTCGGCTTCTCACGGGACATTAGTAATGCCCTCTTTCAGCTCTCTGAAAAGCACCCTTATCAGGATACTGTCTATGACATCAAAGGAAACTTTGTAATAGTGAAGTTTAAGGAAAGAGGGAAGCTTGATCTCAAGGACTTCGAAGCGAAGAAGGCAGCCATTGAGACTCTGCTCCTCAGGATAAAGAAAAACGAAGTCACTGTCTCGTGGATAATGAAAAACAAGGAAGTCATGATCAAAGAGGGGCGATTGAAATTTACGAAAGATATCAAAGATATTTAGACCTGCCGGGAAGTTCACGCATTATAAGGGCGTGTGTCAAAAAATAATGACCTAAGACTCTTAAACGAGGATAGGAGCACCCAAGCTTCAGATAAGATAAGTGTAAGGCGGCGGGTATATCTCATACAAATAGAGATACGTGTCTAAATTCTTTTACGTCCACCAGTCCCCTGTCTGTTATCTTCAATTCCGGGATGACCGGCAGCGCCAGGAAGGAAAGCGCCATGAAAGGCTCTTTCAGCGGGCACCCTAAGTTTCTTGCGGCCTCTGCCAATTCCTCCCATCCACGAGCCACCTTGCCGAGAGGCTCATGAGACATGAGTCCCGCAATGGGGAGAGGCAGCCTGGAGAGAACTTCTCCATTTTTCACGGCGGCGAGTCCTCCTCCCATTTCCTCAACTGCTTTTACGGCTCCAAATATATCCCGGTCATTGCATCCCACCGATATTATATTATGCGAGTCATGGGCCACCGAAGAAGCGAGAGCGCCTTCCCTCAAACCAAATCCCTGAACCATGCCGAGTCCGATGTTCCCCGTGCCGTGGTGGCGTTCGACAACGGTAATCTTGAGCAAATCCTGTTCTGTATCCGATACTACAACGCCGCCTTCGAGAGGGGCCTTTCTGACGCTCCCTTTCGTAATGATCTGATCCCGTACAAGGCCAATTACACGGATGAACTCCCCCTCCTTGGGTATGGTAAATGAATTAGGTCCGTAGGCTCTGATGTTCATGGGAGACAGGTAGTTCATAAGAGACGGTTTGGTAAATTCGGCGGAGAGATTTCCCCCATCGTAGATGATGCGTCCGTTTTTTATGACGGTTTTAACCGCCACCGGTCTGAGAGATGACAGTATCAGAATATCCGCCCGGTAGCCCGGTGCAACGGCGCCGAGATCTCTGAAGCCGAAGAAACGGGCCGTGCTAAGAGTGACCATGATGATGGACAAGAGCGGATCGATTCCTTCACCCGTGGCTAAGTCTATCAGATGGTTCAAATGGCCCTTATGCAGGAGGTCATGAGGGTGAAGGTCATCCGTAACCAGCGAACATCGACCGACAGTTGCTGCCGAAACGATGGGGAGAAGGGTTCTTAAATTCTTTGCCAGTGTTCCTTCCCTGATCATGATGTGCATGCCGAGTCTGATTTTTTCTCTTGCTTCGGAAAGCTGTGTACATTCGTGGTCAGAGCGAAGGCCCGCTGCAAGATAGGCATTTAGGTCCTTGCCTGAAAGAAGTGGAGCATGACCATCCTTTATCATATCGGAGAAAGAGGCAATTTTTCCCAAAACGGCGGCTGCCCCTGTGATGACGCCGGGGTAATTCATCATCTCAGCCAGACCCAGGACCCGGTTCTGACCTTTCAAGACCATCAGGTCTTCCAAGGACAGAACAGCTCCTGATGTTTCCAGGTGGGTTGCGGGGACGCACGAGGGGAGCATGATGTAAAAATCTACAGGGAGTCCTTGCGAGCTCTCAATTATGTAATTGATGCCCCTTCGCCCCATGACATTGGCAATCTCGTGCGGATCAGCAACAATTGCGGTGGTTCCGTGAGGGAGAACGGCCTTAGCAAGTTCAGTTGCTGAAAGCATAGTGGTTTCAATGTGGAAATGACCATCGATAAAGCCCGGACATATATACTGTCCCCTTGCGTCGAGACACTTTCCTCCTCCGTATGAACCGGTTCCCACGACAACGCCATCATAGATCGCCACATCTGTCTCGAGGATCTCGTGAGTAAATACATTGATCACCCTGCCGCCTTTCAATATAAGGTCAGGTGCAATTTCACCGCGTGCTGCCCGGATACGATTTTTTAGCACATCGTTCATGCTTGGCCTCTTTATCATTTCATGTCCGGCTATACTCCATGTAGAAGCGGTAAAATGCCGCGATAACCAGCGCATGAGAAATTGCCCCCTCCCGGATTAGACGGGGGATTTCTGAAAGTGGCTGGAGGACCACTTCGATGTCCTCCCGTTCATCCTGAACCAGTTGTCCCACGGGAAAAACATTTGCGGCAAGAAAAGTATAGCAGAGATTGTTCTGAATGGCGGGGTTCGGATGTACGGTCCCAAGAGGAATCAGTGTTTCTTCCCGGTAGCCAGTTTCTTCCCGCAGTTCGCGCCGCGCCGCTTCCTCCGGTGAGTCGGACGGTTCCATGAGTCCGCCGGGAATCTCCAGGGTCATGTCCCTAATGCCGAAGCGGTACTGTCGGATCAACACAACCTCCTTCGTGGGCGTCAGGGGGATGATATTTACCCAGGATGGCGACTCCAGAACATAAAAATCGTGCGTTTCGCTTGTGCGCGGAGAACGGGCGCGATCACGTCGCAGGTTGAAGACCCGGTAGGATTTGTCAACATGACTTGAAATAATTGTCCATGGTTTGAGAAGCATAAGAAACCTCGAAAATCTTGGTTTGGATTGCAGGGAATCTTGTTGGACGTGTTACATCTTTCTAAATAATAGATCGTTTCATCTGGTGCAGGGATTTTTCCCTTCGGTCCATTTGACGTGGGCCCAGCAAAACGGTCCAATAAATAAGAAATGGTTATCGGACCCTGGCTGTATAACACGACCCCGGGCAAAAATGAAGAAAAACAATTATAGAGAGTGCGACACAGAATGTCTTTACAAACTATATTTTTCAATGCTAACTTAAAACACTACATAACCTTCATTACCCACGACCTCAAGGAGACGAAGATGAGCTTCATAAAAGTAAGATTTACGGAGGATATTGGAGATATCAATTCCGAATTCAGAAAGAGCATTGATGAGATGTTCTCGCTGATCAACTCAACTTTTACGGTTTTTCAAAACGTCTGGCGGCCCCAGGTGGATATATATGAATCTCCCGATGAGATCATGATCGTGACCGATATTGCCGGTGTGAAGACAGAGGATCTATATGTGGAGGTTCATCGCAGGGTACTGAGAATCTATGGGAAGAGGGTAACGCCGGCCAGGGGAAATACGAGGTATCACCTTGCTGAAATACCGTACGGTTATTTTGAAAGAAACCTTTCCCTGCCTCTGCCCATTGATACCGAATCAATCACAGCGACTTACGCAGACGGGCTTCTTCAAATACGCATGGCAAAACTGCCTCTGAATAGAGTTCGCAAAATACCTATACATGAAGACTAATAAGACCAAAAATAATTCGCGTTGCACGCTTCAATAAGGAATTCATTTTGGAGGTTCCCATGGCAGAAGAGAAATCAACCGAAGAATTAAAAGTTCTCAAGATACCCGACATTATATCTATCATGCCGTTATTTAATGTTGTTGTATTTCCGAATATGGTGTTTCCGCTGGAGGTATTTGGCGAGCAAACTATTACGCTTGTCGATGAGGCGATGGCTACAGACCGCATCGTGGGCCTAGTCATGTCTAAGAAATCACCGACGGAGATCAAGAATCATGCCGAGGATCTTTACGGCATAGGGACAAGTGTTGTGATCGTGAAGATGGCAAAAACGGGCGAGAATGGGGCTACCCTTCTTGTGCAGGGCGTAAGCAGATTCAAGATCATGGAATTTGTGGATGGCAGGCCTTACATACGGGCCCGGGTGGAAGTAGTTGAAGATGAGGTCGAAAAGGATATCGAGATAGAGGCGCTCATGGCAAATCTTAACGGGTTGTTTGACAGGATGGTAAAATTGTCGCCTGTTCTGCCTCAGGAGTTTGGTGCCATGGCCAAGGCGATCACTTCTCCAAGCGTGCTTGCTGACGTAATTGCATCGATCATAAATTCCGTGCCTGCCGAAAAGCAGAAGATTCTGGAAATAATCGATGTGAAAGAGCGCCTGAAGGAAGTTACGAGGCTCATAAGTCACCAGTTGGAAGTTCTGGAACTGGGTAACAAAATACAGTCTCAGGTGAAGGACGATATTGACAAGAGTCAGCGGGAATACTACCTCCGTCAGCAGCTCAAGGCGATAAAGCAGGAATTGGGCGAGACGGATGAAACAAATGTTGAAATCGCAGAATACCGGGCCAAGATTGGGAAAAAAAATCTTCCCGCAGAAGCAAAGAAAGAAGCCGAGCGGGAGCTTGAGAGACTCTCCCGCATGCATCCGTCTTCAGCGGAATATACAGTGGCATCAACCTATCTGGACTGGATAACCGCCCTTCCCTGGAATGAAAGCACGGAGGACAACCTTGACATCAAGAAGGCCAGAAAAATTCTGGATGACGATCATTTCGGCCTGGATAAGGCCAAGAAGCGTATCATAGAGTATCTTGCCGTACGCAAACTCAAGCCTGATTCCAAAGGGCCTATCTTGTGCTTTGTGGGTCCTCCCGGCACAGGCAAGACGTCACTCGCCCTTTCCATAGCCCACGCCCTGGGCCGCAAATTTGTCCGTATTGCCCTGGGAGGTGTGCGGGACGAGGCGGAAATCCGCGGACACCGCAGGACATATGTGGGAGCCCTTCCCGGCCGGATTATCCAGGGCATCAGGCGGGCCGAATCAAATAACCCCGTATTTGTACTCGACGAAATAGACAAGGTTGGCAGTGATTTTCGGGGAGATCCATCGTCGGCCCTGCTCGAAGTACTCGATCCGGAGCAGAATTATTCCTTCATGGATCACTACCTGGATGTGCCCTTTGATCTTTCTCATGTCATCTTCATAACCACTGCGAACATACTCGATACGATCCCTCCTCCTCTGCGTGACAGGATGGAGGTTATCGAACTTCCCGGATACACGCTGGACGAGAAGGTAAAAATTGCCGAGCGCTATCTTCTCCCGAGGCAGACAGCGGCCAACGGGCTTAACCAGGAGCAGATCAGCTTCACAAAGAGTGCCATAACCCTCATTATATCAGGATATACGCGGGAGGCCGGACTGAGGAATCTTGAAAGGGAGATCGGTACGATATGCCGGGGTGTAGCGAGCATGGTGGTCGGAGGGGAACTAAAAAAGGCATCCATCACCGTTAAGGATTTGCACAAGTATCTGGGACCCGTACGCATCATGTCTGAAGTCAGTGCGAGGACATCCAAACCCGGCGTGGCGACAGGCCTTGCGTGGACGCCGACAGGCGGCGATATTCTTTTTGTCGAAGCAACGGCCATGAAAGGGAAGAAGGGTCTCACATTGACCGGTCAGCTCGGAGAAGTCATGAAGGAGTCCGCCACGGCCGCCTTGAGTTTCATTCGCGCCAATGCGGGCGATCTCGGCATATCAAAAGATTTTTTTGAAGAGAATGATATTCATGTTCATATACCTGCCGGAGCAATTCCGAAGGATGGACCGTCGGCAGGCGTTACCATGCTTACTGCACTGGCCTCGCTTTTAACTGGGAGGACGGTTAAGAAAGACCTTGCCATGACCGGGGAAATCACCTTGCGGGGACTGGTGCTTCCCGTCGGCGGCATTAAAGAAAAGGTATTAGCTGCCCACCGTGCCGGCATCAAAACAATAATCCTGCCCAAATGGAACAAAAAGGATCTGGTGGACATCCCCCAGAAGGTACAGAAGGACATGCAATTTTACTTCGTAGATGATATGCTTGAGCTCTTGAAGATTGCCCTTGAGAAATGACGTAAGCTTGCCCATGATTCTGACAATTCATCACTGCTTTTCTATCAGATACAGATGGGATATGCCCCCGAAGATGGGCATTGACCGGACAACCCGGAAACCTTGCCCTTTCATTATGCCCTCCAGTGCCCCAGGGACGGGAAACCCCGCCACTGAATCCCTCAAGTACCGGTAGGCATCATAGTCACCGGAAATGAGACCGCCAATTATTGGCACCACATATGTCAAGTAAGCCCTATATATCCATCTGAAAAGCGAACTTTCCGGCAAGGAAAACTCGAGCACGGAGAAACGGCCGCGGATGCTCAATACCCGGTGTATCTCCGCAAGAAAAGCGTCCAGATTATTCATGTTCCTGATACCGAAAGCCACCATGGCCGAGTTAAATGTCTCATTGCGGAAGGGCATAAAAAGGGCATCACCCTGCACCACGGAGTACCGTGTACGAAGGCCTTGCTCTTCGGCCTTCCCAAGGGCACGCAAGAGCATCTGCCTTGAGAGGTCAATGCCTATGACGTTTCCGCCGCCCACTGCGGCAGGAATGGCCAGGTCACCGGTACCGGTGGCTATATCGAGAACTGTATCACCGGCACGTATCTCCAGGAGATTTATGGCTGCCCTTCTCCAGGCTTTATCCATGGAAAAAGACAGAATCGTGTTGAGCAGGTCATAGGTGGGCGCTATTCTGTCGAACATCCTCCCTATGATCGATGGCCTTTTATCCATCAATTCTCTCCCATCCGGGAGAATCAAGGTGTTCGCTCTTCTTTATTCTCATGGCCTGTATCCTACTTATCATTTCTCCTTTCTATACAAATTTAATTTACAAAGATGCAACAAAAAAATCCCTGCAGCATTGAGTTTGGAACCCGGCTACTATCAAGATTGAATCTCTGATTTTGGTGAGAATAGCAGGCTGCAAGCAACAAACATATAATGGCACAACTCATGGAAGCCGTCCCGGACAGAATTGGGGACCCAGCTCTGCCTGTTTATCATGGTAGTATTAGCCTACTACTATAAATATATTAAACCACTATTGAAATACGGAATTTATGCATTAATATACGCTTCAAGATATCATATTTATCACGAACCTCAAGTAAACCATTTTTTGACAACAGGGTAACGTTGGGTAACTAAAATTAGTAGGCTCAAAAAAAGGGTGGGTCCAAACAATTAATTTATCTTAAGGAGGAAGGTATGCGAAAGTTGGCAATAAGGATTGTCGTAGTTGTTGTAATTAGTATGTTGTTTGTGCAGGTGTCATTTGCTCAGAGATCACAGGCTGCAGGGGCCACCGTATCAAGAGGCGCATGGACTTTGGGACTTTCCGCACTTGATGCCGACAAAGGCTTTACAGGAAGCGAGGCTATTGTGGTTGAATCCGGCAAGGTGGTGAAGGTTGAGAAGATGACCGGAGTAAAAGACGGTCTGCAGATGAAATTCAAGACGGATCAGGGTAATGCTTATACTGTCTATACGGGGCCCAAGTGGTTCATTGAAAATCAGAAACTGAAATTTATGGCTGGTGACAGCGTTATGGTTAGGGGGAAGAAATTTGGTTCCTCTATCATAGCAACAGAAATTAGCAAGGGCGATTGGACCATGAAACTTCGTAATGAAGAAGATGGCCAGCCAAGCTGGGAATGCTGTTTCCCCGGAAAAGTTAAAATGCAGTAAAAACCGGCGACCCATACAATTTTTTAGCTGGTTTTAAACATTTACCAATTGTGAAGCGCGGGTCTTGGCTGTTAAGAGGATTTTCGCTTCCCTTCTGCAAAGAAGGCATGACGGATGATGCGGTTTCAGCAATTGAACTGAGATCCGCAAGATATTATTTGCTAATCTAGTCCGTATTTCTCCATCCACCGGAGGATATGAGAGAGGACAAATCTCCTGTCTTCATTTCCTGCTTTCCGGCCGTGATTATTCTAGGTTCCGTGCGGCCATGATTCCAGAGGAGACGATCCCACCGGCCGCACCGCTGAATTCACCAGTCGTGTCCTCGAAGCCTTTTCTTTTTTTCTCTATTAATAAGATGGATATGCATGAAAGATCGCGCTTTACTTCTGTACAATGTTGCGAGGCGGGAGAGCAGCAAGTCTTTCCAAAGATGACTCTCAAGCAGGCTACATGCTAACGGGCAGGAAACGTCGTTGGCTACTTCGTATTCATTTCAAATTGCTTCGCCAGCAGGTTGTCAAAGGAGCGGCAGTTCCAGCAAATTATCCGGCCATTCCGGTCGATCAAAGCCTTGACGGGCACGCCGCCGACGCCATAACTCCGATAGACCTTTCCATCTTCATCCAGGAGGGTGGGATACGGGAGGTTGTATTTCCTTGAATAGGCTGCTACCTTTTCCTTAGATTCCATGACATTGATACTCAAGAGGACTAATCCTTTTGCGTTATATGAGGAATAGATCTCTTTGAGCCGTGGAATTGTGCCGCGACATTCGGGGCACCAAGTCGCCATGAAATACAATACAATTGTCTTTCCTTTATAGTCGCTCAGTCTTACATTTCGTCCATCTAAATCTTTTAAGGTAAAATCGGAGGCACGGTCATCCTGATTTGTATTGGCGCCCCCTTGTCCGTGTGCAATATTTTGGATGGCAAAAAAAGTAATGATACTGCAAACCAGGATGAGACTGAAGAGCGATCGGAGAGATATTTTCACAATCAGCCTTTATTTTAAGATTTATTTTTTGAGACTCACGGACCTTTCTCTTTGCAAAAGATATAGAAAGAAAGCGATTGCCTGTCAAGAACAAATGAAGACAACAGGCGCGTGCCTGATATGTGTCTGCCGTAATTGTCCCTGAAATGTTTCTTGGTATTGTCATCATCACGTAAGCACAAACTTCCTGTGCTTCCCGTTCTTCATAGCTAAACTCTCATTTGAAGATTTTTGTGTGGCGAGGCTCAGGTTTTACTTATCCACCTTTGACAGCACTCAAGAGAGTCCGCAGTGTAATTCTCGACGGCACTTCTGAAGTTATTATTTTTTTGACACATTTGACCAATTCTATTATATATATTAGTTCAAGTGGATCTTGTCACGTAGTGAAGTATGCACATGATGTCGTCAGTTTTTGTTGTTTGACATTCCCTTACTACCGAAATTATAGGATCACCTCTTTTTTACGAAGATGTAAGGATAAGAGGCAGGAAAGAATGTTGCAGCGTTTAGCCAGGGGATCATCCGGAAAAGAACAGTACAAAATTGCTTGGAAGGACGATCGATATAGTGGACAGAGAACATTTACGTGGCCGGACGGAAGCCAATATACGGGAGAATGGACGGATGGCTTCCCGCATGGAATGGGAACGTACGTGTGGCCCGATGGCAGCAGATATGAAGGCGAATGGCAGGAAGGCCTGCCGCATGGAAACGGAGAATATACATATTCCGACGGGACAAAATATGAAGGCAAGTGGAAGGGCGGCAGCGAAAGCGACGGGAAAGCCCGATTAGCGCTAGAGCTGCAGGCAAAAGCGGAAGCGGAAGAGATAGCCAGGGCGGAGACAGAGGCAGAGGCGCGAGTTCAAGTAGAAGCTCGGTTGGCAGCGGACTTGAAGGCCAGAGAGGAGGCGGAAGCAAGGCTCAGAGAAGAAGCGGAGGCCGCAAAGAACGCAGCGGCGGATGCGAAGGCAAGGGCGGAGGCGGAAGCTAAGGCGCGATTGGAAGTGGAAGCCCGCTTGGCGGCAGAGCTCCGGGCAAGAGAAGAATCCGAAGCGAAGTTGAAAGAGGAAGCCGGAGCAGGGAAGAAGGCGGCTGAGGAGGCAAGAGCAAGAGCGGAGGCGGAGGCCAGGGCTGAGAAGGAAGCAAAGGCGCGAGCCCACTTAGAGGCCCGGTTGGCAGCCGAATTAAAGGCGAGAGAAGAGGCGGAAGCAAAGTTCCGAGAAGTAGCGAGTGCAGGGAAAAAGGCAGCGGAGGAAGCAAAAGCAAGGGCGGATGCGGAAGCGAGAGCGCGAGTGGAAGTGGAGGCCCGGTTGGCAGCCGAATTAAAGGCGAGAGAAGAAACCGAAGAGAAGTTCAGAGGAGTAGCGGACGCAGAGAAGAAGGCGGCTGAGGAGGCGAGGGCAAGGGCGGAAGCGGAGGCAAAGGCGCGAGTGCACCTGGAAGCCCGGCTGGTTGCCGAGGTGAGGGCGAGGGAAGCGGCCGAAAGGGTAGCGAGGGAGGAAGCGGAGGCCGGAAAGAGGGCAGCGGAGGAAGCGAAGGCAAGGGCGGAGGCAGAGGCAAAGGCGCGGGCCCACGTGGAAGAGCAGCTGGCGGCTGAACTGAGGGCGAGAGAAGGAGCCGAAGAGAAGTTCAGAGGAGTAGCGGAAGCAGAGAAGAAGGCGGCGGAGGAGGCGAGAGCGAGGACGTACGCGGAGGCAAAAGCGCGATCCCACGTAGAAGCCCGCTTGGCGGCCGAGTTGAAGGCGAGAGAAGTAGCTGAAAAGTTAGCAAGGGAAGAAGCGGAGGCCGGGAAGAGGGCAGCGGAGGAAGCGAGAGCCAGGGCGGACGTGGAAGCAAAGGCGCGGGCCCACGTGGAAGAGCAGCTGACGGCCGCATTGAGGGCGAGAGAAGTAGCAGAAGCGCGGTTTACGGAGGCGGCCGGGGCCGGGAGGAAGGCAGAAGAGGAAGCAATAGCCAGGGCGGAAGCGGAGGCGAAGGCGAGAGCTGAACTGGAAGCCCGCTTGGCTGCAGAATTGAAGGCAAGAGAAGAAGCGGAAGCGCGGTTCAGAGAGATAGCCGAAGCGGGAAAGAAGGGAGCGGAGGAGGCGAGGGCAAGGGCGGAAGCGGAGGCAAAGGCGCGGGCTGATCTAGAAGGCCGCTTCGCGGCCGAACTGAGGGCGAGAGAAGAGGCAGAAGCGCGGTTCAGAGGAGAAGCAGAGGCAGCGAGGAAGGCAGAAGAGAAAGCAATAGCCAGGGCGGAAGCGGAGGCGAAGGCGCGGGCCCGCGTAGAAGAGCGTCTGGCTGCTGAGTTGAAAACGAGAGAAGAAGCCGAAGCGAGGTTCGCAAAGGTAGCCGGCGCTGGTAAGAAAGCGGAAGAGGAAGCGAAAACGAAGGCGGAAGCGGAGGCGAAGGCGCGGGCCCATGTGGAAGCCCGACTGGCTGCCGAGTTGAAGGCGAGAGAAGAAGCGGAAGCGCGGTTCAGAGAAGAAGCAGAGGCAGCGAAGAAGGCTGAGGAAGAAGCAAAGGCGAAGGCGGAAGCGGAGGCAAAGGCGCGGGCTGAAGTGGAAGACCGGTTGGCAGCCGAGATGAGGGCAAGAGAGGAAACTGAAAAGAGAGCCAGGGCGGAAGCCGGGGCCGGGAAGAAGGCAGAAGAGGAAGCGAAAACGAAAGCGGAAGAAGAGGCAAAGGCGCGAGTTCTTGTAGAAGCTCGGTTAGTGGAAGTGGGAAAGGCAAGGGAAGAAGCTGAAAGGAGGGCGAAAGAAGAGGCAGAGGCGAGGAAGAAGGCGGAATCAGAAGCGAAAACAAGGGCAGAAGCAGAGGCAAAGGCGCGGGCTGAAGTAGAAACGCGTTTGGCAGAAGAGGCGAAGGCGAAGCAGGAGGCAGAGGCGAGGAAGAAGGCAGAAGCAGAAGCGAGAGCAAGAGCGGAAGCAGAAGCAAAGGCGCGGGCTGAAATAGAGGCACGCTTGGCAGAAGAGGCAAAGGCAAGGGAAGAGGCAGAGGCCAGGCTGAAGGCAGAATCGGAAGCGAGAGCTAAGACGGAAGCAGAGGCAAAGGCGCGAGCTGAAGTAGAAACGCGTTTGGCAGAAGAGGCGAAGGCGAAGCAGGAAGCAGAGGCCAGAAAGAAGGCGGAGGAGGCGGCCAGACAAAAGGCAGAGGCAGAAGCTAAGGCCAGAGCTGACGAGGAAGACGAGGCAAAGGCAAGACGTAAAGCAGAAGAGGAGACCGAAGCTCCCGAAAAGAAGGCGGCTATCTCTCATGGACAGTGGTCGATAACCTATCCTGATAGCCGAAGCTATGTGGGTCAACTAAAGGATGATCTTCCTCATGGGCAGGGGACCATGATCTTTCCTGGCGGTGAGAAGTATATGGGCGAGTGGAAAGCGGGAGAAAGAAATGGGCAGGGCATTTTCACTCTTGCGGATGGCTCCGTCTATACGGGTCATTGGAAGAAGGATGTGAGAGAAGGCGAAGGAGTATTGACTCTGCCAGGCGGACGAAAATACACAGGCGCATGGCAGGGTGATCAATTCCACGGTGAAGGACTCGATATCTACCCGGATGGGAAAAAATACGAAGGTCAATTCAAAATGGGAAAATATGAAGGGAAGGGTTCTTTGATCCTTGCAGATGGTACAAAATATGTAGGTGAATTCAAGAATGGGTTATCAAATGGGAAAGGGGTCTTGACATATCCAAACGGAGACCGATACTCGGGCGAGTTCAAGAATAACAAGTATCATGGACGAGGTGTACTCGCCCTGACTGATGGAAGAAAATATGAAGGTGAACTGGCAAATGGCATGCCTCACGGTCAGGGGACTATGACATTTCCGGGCGGCAGGCAATATGCGGGTCGGTTTGAGAACGGCAAATTTGTCGGATAGAAAAATTACGCATGTGTGACAGAGGAGTGGGGCATTGAAAAAGCTGGTCAAAGAAATCTTCGAAAGCGGACAAGTTGACTTTGCATTGAAGGATGATGCCCATGACGGTAAGGGAGTTTACGGCCATGCGGACGGGAGCAGTTTTGATGGCCTGTTTAAGGAAGGTGTTTTTCATGGAAAGGGGATCTTCAAATGGCCCGACGGAAGCAAGTATGAGGGCGATTGGGAGAAGGGCCTTCCAAACGGACAGGGGATCTTGACACTCGCTGATGGCAGCCGTTATCAAGGTGCATGGAAGGAAGGGGATATCAACGGGATAGGGACATTGACCCTGCCTGATGGAAGCAAATATAGCGGACAGTGGAAAAACGGCAGTAAGAATGGGAAGGGGGTTTTAAACCTCCCGGATGGTAAGAAGTACGATTGCGAATGGGAAAATGATATGTTCCATGGGAAGGGGATTTTGACATTCCCGGACGGTTCTACGTATGAAGGGAACTGGAAAGAAGATAAGTTTTTCGGCAAAGGGGTTTTAACCCTTCCGGACGGTTCGAAACATGACGGCGAATGGTCCGGCAATAAATTTAAATTCCTCTTCAAGAAAGAGACAAAATAGTTATCTAATGAGGCGTTTGCTATTTCGCCTTGGCGATGTAACGTCGGATCATAATAGCAAGAGGGACGTCACTCCCTTGACAGGCAGATCTTTTGTCCTTATATTAAAACCACAAAAAATTCATATCCCTTAAGGCGAAGGTGAATGATGGCGGAAGATAAAACGACCGAATACTTGCGAACTTTTTTTGATGTGAATCAAACCATTTTTTCCTCTCTGTCTCTTAAGGAAATTCTAAAAGTTCTGGTGAAGAAAACGGTCAGCGCCCTCGGGGCCAAGGCCGGAAGTCTAAGGCTTATGGACGAACAGACCAAACGTCTGGAATTGGCTGCCTCGCAGAACCTCAGTAAGAAGTATCTTAACAAAGGTCCCTTGAGTTCCGACCAAAGCATCCCGGAAGTAATGGAGGGGAAGGTCGTCCTTGTCAAGGATGCTCACAACGATTCGAGAATTCAGTATAGGGCTGAGAAGATAAGAGAGGGCATCAACACGATCCTGTCAGTCCCGGTGGTTGCTAAAGATAAGGTCATCGGCGTTCTCAGGCTTTATTCAGAAGAGCGCCGGGACTTCAGCGATGAAGAGGTCGAATTCGTCTCAGCGCTGGCAGAGATGGGGGGGATTGCCATCGCCAATGCGAAAATCTATGAGGATGAGGGCATCAGACTTTCTTCCCTTCTCAAACAAGTCGGTATCGACCTTCCGGAGGAGCGCAAAAGGCCGAAGCAACGATTAAGACCGTTTACCGTGGAACCGGTCGATCCTTCCAAGAGCCTGGAGTATTTCCGGGCGCTCCATGATATCGCCAGGGCCATCCTATCCGCCCTGGACTCACGGCGTGTGATAGACCTGTTGATTGGAAAAGTGCTTACGATCATGAAAGTGAAGGCATGCTCACTGCGTCTGGTCAATGAAACAACGCGGGAGCTTGAAATGATCGCATCCAAGGGCCTGAGTGAAAGCTACCTCTACAAGGGACCTGTCCATATGGAAAAGAGCATCCGCGAGACACTGAAGGGCGTTCCTGTGCTGATCCTCGATGCGACAACGGATCCGCGGATCGAGTATCCTCATGAAAATGCCCGGGAAGGAATTGCCTCGATACTTTCCCTTCCTATCATAGCCGGGAAGCGTGTCATCGGGATCCTGAGGCTCTATTCACAAGAGATGAGGCATTATAGTGGGGAGGAGGTGGCCTTCCTCACAGCCGTGGCAGAACTTGCCGGTCTTGCCATCATAAATGCCAGGCTGTACGAGAAAACCAAGTACGATCTTTCGTTCTGGAAGACGACGCTGGAATATCTCGATGCAAAAAGCACCCAACGGAAATGATCTGTGCAACCCGAGCGAGCATTTTCCGGGGCTTACTCAGGGGTTGGCGTATTTTATAATTGAGACATATGGTCGGGTATTCCCAAGGTTCCAGGCTTCTGGCAAGACTTCCTGCACAAGACCTGAGGCTCGATTCGAAGTCGATTTAAACGAGAGAGTTAAATGAAATATATCGATGAGTACAGAGACCGGTCACTTGTAAAGGGTCTTATCGCCGCCATAGTAAAACGCGCAGAGAAGATAGGAAAAGAAATTACTCTTATGGATATCTGCGGAACTCACACCCACGTGATTGGCCGCTTCGGAATCAAAAAACTTCTGCCGGAACACATAAGGCTTGTTTCGGGGCCCGGTTGCCCTGTCTGCGTCACCTCTATCCATGATGTCGATAAAGCCCTTTACCTTGCCGGAATGAAGAACACCATCTTTGCCACCTTCGGCGATATGCTCAGGGTACCCGGCGCGGGACGCGCAAGCCTGCAGAAATCTCGAGCGGCGGGAGCGGATGTCCGGGTGATTGCGTCTACTACGGATTGCATTGATATTGCCGAGAAGAACACTGCAAAGGAAGTGGTTATGATGGGCATCGGTTTTGAAACAACGGCTCCCATGGTAGCCTCTGTCGTGGACCTCTGCCGGAAAAAGGGGATTAAAAACTTTTCCGTCTTCTCCGTGCACAAGGTAGTGCCTCCGGCCCTCAAAGCCCTCATCGAGGACCCTTCCCTTAATATTGACGGCTTCATCTGTCCCGGGCATGTAAGTACGATCATAGGTTTGAGTCCATATAATGTAATCGCAGAAGCTGGAAGGGCCGCCGTCATTACAGGTTTTGAACCCGTTGATGTCCTGGAAGGAATACTGATGATCTTAGGTCAGCTTGTGGAAGGGAAAAGAGAGGTTGCCATACAGTACGCAAGGGGCGTCAAACCCCAGGGAAACCCCCGTGCACGGGATATCATAAACAGGGTCTTCTGTACAGGAGATGCAGACTGGCGGGGGCTTGGCAGAATACCGGCAAGCGGTCTTTTCCTGCGGGATGACTTTAAAGCCTTTGACGCACTTGAAAAATTTGACATTCCCCCTATTCACTCAATAGAGATCAAGGGCTGCAGCTGCGGGGACGTCCTCAGGGGCGTCATGCTTCCCGGTCAGTGTTCCTTATTCAGAAAGACGTGCACCCCGACCAATCCCATAGGTCCCTGCATGGTGTCATCAGAGGGCACCTGTGCGGCCTATTACAAGTATCATCTCGATTCTTAAAAGACGCATCTTT
>Ga0315294_10003112_pt1 | contig 18042 bp, 16 predicted proteins | sample YL17G13_40_MG_FD_203626 | JGI IMG/M metagenome (GOLD analysis project Ga0315294, IMG submission 203626) | Sediment microbial communities from Yellowstone Lake, YNP, Wyoming, USA - YL17G13_40 | ecosystem: Environmental > Aquatic > Freshwater > Lake > Sediment | place: USA: Wyoming | collected... | reverse complement strand
GCCTATTTTGTTTTCTTACCTTGTCGACCCTTCCTCCGTAGCCCCAAGGACACAGGAGGACGGCTTACTTTTCCAGCGACGATGAATCCAGCCCCACTGGCTAGGATACTTGCGGATATAAGACTCGATTATATTAGTCAATCTCTGTATATTTATAATCGCTGTCTCTTGATTGGTTTTGCCTTCTTTTAAGTCTAACGGCGGCTCAAAAATAATTTTATGCGTGTCATCCTTTTGCCTAAGTATAAAACAAGGAAGTATAGTTGCTTTTGTGCGCTGTGCCAGAACTACCGGACCTGTCGCCGTAGCCGCTTTTCTGCCAAAAAAATCTACAAAGACACCCCCCGAGCCAAAATTCTGGTCTATAGGTATAAAAAGCAATTCGTTATTTCTTAAGCTGCGTATAGAATCCTCTACACAGGTCTTACGCGGCTGGCTGTAAATTGCCTTTATTTTAAATTTCGCGCGTTTTTTTAAAAATATTTTTTCTACTCGACTATCCCGCATCGGCCGCATGATCCCTGCGGTCTTATAACCTTCCAGGCTTAACCTAGTTAACATAAGGGGGAAATTGCCAAAATGTCCGCTTACCAGGATTACGCCTTTACCTCTAGATAAAGCGCTGGTAAGATTTTCTTTACCAACTATCTGGACGCGCCCCTTCAATAGCCGCGGCCTGTCCATAAGAAAAATTATTTCCACCCCTGACTTAGCCATAAAGATAAAACACTCCTGGGCAATCCTCTCTATTTCCTGGCTTGTTTTATCTTGACCAAAGGCCATCGCTAAACTCTCTAAGGCAATCTTCCTTTGTTTGCGGGCAATAACATAACCTATCTTGGCAATGCCCCGGGCAAAACCATATAACCAACTGCCAGGAAGAACCTTAATTATCAAAGAACAGAAACTTAGTCCTAACCAGCTGAAGAATCGACCGATGCCCTTGCGTATCTTTTTATGATCCATTATTTAACAGGTAAATGAATTATAACAAAAAGAAGGTAAAATTCAAGTAAAAATTGCAACCGAAGTTTTTCTTTGCGTCATTTGCGGTGTAAATCTATTTTTATTTCTTATTTTTGCCCCTTTGCGGTTATAGTTTATAACCAATCTTACGCAAAAATTCCTTGCGCCAGGAGATGTCTTCATTAGACTCAATTCCTTTGGGCTTTAGTCCGTCTACCGCCCCTAATATCCCCCGGCCCAAAGCCGTCTCTACAACAATCACTTCCACAGGGTTGGCAGAGGCACAATATATGGTACATACCTCTGGGATATTTTTAATCGCATTTAAGACATTGATCGGATAGGCGTTCTTAATAAATACCAGGAAACTATGGCCCGCGCCAATCTCCAGGGCATTATCTTGCGCCAGTTTCTTCAATTCTGGGTCATTTCCCTCTGACCTTACTTTGCAGGCGCCTGAAGACTCTACAAACGCTAAACCGAATTTGATTCCCGGCACCTGGTTGACTAATACTTCATATAAATCCTCAACAGTCTTAATAAAATGGCTCTGGCCCAAGATTACGTTTACTTCATCTGGTTTTTTAATCTTGACTATTTTAAAATCTAACATTTCCCGCCTCCTGGCGTTATAATATCACACAAACTTTCCTAAATCAATATATGACTTATATTATTAGGAGTAATTGGTCTAAAAAAGAGGCCCTGTTAACAAATTGTTTGAATTATAAAAATAAGCAGTATATAATAGATTTATGCATGACAACGCACAGCAACACTATGGCCGTATCCGGTATGTATTGATATTAGTCCTATTTCTTAACTGGGGAGTGGCTATTGCCAAGATTATCTACGGTTTAATTAGCCAATGTGCCAGCATGACGGCTGATGGCTTTCATTCCTTATCAGACGGTACCTCAAACATTATCGGCCTTATTGGTATTCACTTTGCCCGCCAACCTACCGATCGCGATCACCCTTACGGCCACAAAAAATATGAAACATTTTTTTCCTTAGGGATAGCTTTGCTTTTATTCTTTGTTTCTTTGGGTCTAATACACGAAAGTATAGAACGCCTGCGTAATCCCATCACTCCTAAAATCGATACCCAAAGTTTCATCATCATGATAATTACTATAGGAATTAATTTCTGGGTAATGAATTATGAGCGAAAACGAGGACAAGCCTTACATAGCGATATGCTCGTATCAGATGCAATGCATACAAAAGCAGATATCTTTACCTCGCTATCTGTTATCATCGCACTCATTGTAATAAAATTGGGCTATCCCATACTGGATCCAATCGCTACAATTTTTATTTCTATATTTATTGCCTATACAGGTTACGATATCGTCAAAAAGAGCTCGGTAGTCCTCTGCGATACTGCTGTCATATTAGATGTTAAAAAAATAGTAGATATTGTATTGGGGATAAAAGGAGTGATGGCCTGCCATAAGATAAGGACGCGCGGAAGGCCTGATGATATATATGTTGATTTACATGTCCAGGTAAATCCCGATATGCATATGGACGAAGCGCATAAAATAAGTTATACCATTGAGAAAACAATTAAAAATAGCATCCCGGAAGTTACAGATGTAGTAGTACACATGGAGCCAAAATAAAAGGCCTAAATGTCTTTCAGTATAAACCAAAGGCCGACACTGGCAACTATCCCCATCAGAGCGCCAAAGTAAAAAGGCACGGACGCGCCTTGGAATTTCCAAAGTATTCCCGCCAATATCGAAGCAGGCAATAACCCTATACCTACAAGCGTCGCGTGTAGCCCAATGGCAGTGGCGCGTAAGTCAACCGGCGCAATATCAGCTACCAAAGCCTTTTCTACGCCTTCTGTAAAACCTATATACAAACCATAAAGCCCAAATAAAAACCAAAAATTATTTATAGAGTGATTAATGGCAAACCCTAGGTAAACTAAACCATAAAACAAGTATCCTAATACTAACAATTTTTTTCTACCAATTCTATCCGATAAGCGCGCTGCTGGATAACTCACTAAAAAATAAACGATATTATAGAAAAGATAAAAAAGGATTACTTGAGGTATCGGGCTACCCGCATTTTTGGTACGCAACAATAAGAATTGATTTGAGGAATTGCCTAAGGAAAAAATAAAGGTAAAAATTAGAAACAGCTTTAATTTCTTATCCAACGCCCGCCATTTAAATTGAATCTTCGGATACGAAATCTTTGTTTCGCTTCTTCTCTCTTTAATAAAAAATAGAAAGACCACGGCCAAGAAAGCAGGAATAAGTGAAAATAAAAATATATATTTAAAGTTGCCCTTATATCGGGTAATTAAAAGATATGCTATGAAAACACCGAACGTTGCGCCTAATGTATCCATGGCACGATGTAAACCAAAGGCCGCACCTCTTTTGTTTGCCTTTGCACTCTCCACAATCAAGGCATCGCGCGGTGCGGTGCGCACGCCTTTGCCAAAGCGGTCAATTACCCGGCCTGCCAAAACACAGAGCCAACTTGTAGATATATACAAAAAGAATTTACCAACAGTGGAACTGGCGTAACCTAATATGGTAAAGGGCTTCCTCTGCTTTAGCTTATCGGAAAAGTATCCGGAAAATACCTTAAGGAGACTAGCTAAACTTTCGGCTGTACCTTCAATTAACCCTAATATTGCCGGACCAGCGCCCAGTTGGGTTACCAGATAAATCGGCAATATGGGATAAACCATCTCGCTGGAAATATCGGTTAAGAGACTCGTTATGCCAAGTAAAATGATATTAAACATAACAACTTATACCAAAAGGATTAGGCTAAGGCTAAGGTTGAGGCTAAGATTTATCTTAACCCTAACCTAAACCTCAACCTTAACCTTTACTCTAAATATCCTAATGGATCCTGTGGGATGCCATCTTTTCTCACTTCAAAATGGAGATGCGGCTGAATATCATTATAGTTAGCATTTCCAGTTTTACCCACTAAACCGACAATTTGGCCCTGTCGGATGAGGTCGTTTTTATGTACACAAATTTTTAAAAGATGCCCGTAGGTAGTAGTAAGATTAACTGGATGGTATAAAATAATATAATTGCCTGAACCTGTCTTCTTGTCTTTATTTATAATTACTCTACTTACGATTACCCTTCCCGAACGCGCCGCTAATACCGGTGTGCCTATTCTCGCAAAAAGGTCAATACCTTCGTGTGCCCTATTCCCCTGACGGTTAGCGGCAAAATAACCGTTGCCCCGGGAGTCATTACGGATTAATATTTCTCCTTTATAATCTATGGGGCATAAGAAATAATACTTATCTAAAAAATAAAGGCTGATTAAAAGATAAACTGGCAGTGCTATTAATAAAAATAATAAAACCCTTTTCATCGTTAGCGTAAAGCGAAAACTGCAAAATTTTAGTTATTTAGTTTCTGAGTTGGCGAGCTTAGCGAGTTGGCGAGTTTAATAAACCCGGTAACTCGTAACTCGTTAACTAAAACAACTTAAAATTTACCGCGATTCTTAACTTTGACTTTTATGTTTTTTAAAATTGCGCATTATCCCATATAACAAAAATAAAAAACAAGCGACAATAAATACATCACCATAACGGGTATAAAAACTTAGGGGTCTTTTAGAAATGATTATTTCTTGAGTTTTATACCCATCGATAAATATATTCTTGCCTTTTTCGTCCTGAACCAAAAAGATGATCTTCCCTGATGGAGCAATAAATCCTGATATACCGGTATTAGCAGCGCGCACTAAATTTACGCGATTCTCCACCGCCCTAAATACAGACGCCTGAAGATGCTGGTAAGGTGAAGAAGTTTTACTAAACCAGGCATCGTTGGTAATATTGACTAAAAAATTAGCGCCTTTTTTTACAAACTCTCGGGAAATCTGCGGAAATAAATCTTCAAAACAAATAAGCGCAGAAAAATTAGTTTGCGCGTTTGCGCGTTTGCGCGTTTGCGCGTTTAAACGGGATAACGGGGTAACGGGGTAACGGGGTAACGCAAATATAGTGTATTCTTTTCCTGCTGTAAAGTCGCCGATAGGCACCACTGTCTCTAAGAACCTTAAAATTTTCCTGAGCGGTATATATTCGCCAAAAGGCACTAGGTGGAGTTTATCATATCGCGTTAACAATTCTCCTTCCGGAGAGATTAATAGCGCACTATTATAATAAAGGTTATTACTGGTATTAACTGCGCCTAATAGCAAAGGCGTTCTCACCCCCTTTACTAAATCTTCTACTCTTTCGAAGAATATCGGCTCCTCTTCTAAAACTACGGGTAGCGCTGCCTCAGGCCAGATGATTAAATCTGGCTTACCCTCTACTGCCTGGCGGGTCAGAGTGAAATATTTATTCATGATAAAATCTTTGGCGCCAGGGTTCCACTTGAGTTCTTGGGGAATGTTGCCCTGGATGACGGAAATCTTAATAGGTCGCAGGGCGCCCCTCGACTTCGCTCGGGATAAACAGGGCGCCCCTCGACTTCGCTCGGGGTAAACAGGTAGCAGGTATAATTTGTAAACACCATAGCCACAAGCCATAAGCCACAAGCCACAAGCCACAAATAAAAATTTATAATTTCTCTTCTGCCTTGAACCTTGAACCTTGAACCTTGAACCAATTATCTCTTTAATGATAACATTGACCATCATTACCAAAAACGAAACTCCCCAGGCACCGGCGATATCGGCTATTTGAATAATTGGTAAATTCAGATATTGTGAATAACCCAAGAGTGCCCAAGGGAAACCGGTGAAGAGATGGCCTCTTATATATTCCAAGAGAACCCAGATTGAGGGTATAGCGTATAGCGTATAGCGTATAGAGAAAAAGGAAATTAAATAACCAAAAATACCAAAATAAAGAGCCAAATACAAAATCAAAAGAATCTGGCCAAGTAACGTAACATGAATCAGCCAATAAATAGTCCCTGTCCAAAAGATAATCCCTGTAATGTAGGAGAGAAAAAATGCTCTGGCTTTGGATTTATTTTCTATGGCAAAAAACAAAGGCACAAACCCCACCCAGGCCAATATCCAAAGATTAAAATTAGGAAAAGATATAATAAGTAATATTGCAGAAAGCATACATAAAAACAATTCTTTCGCCATAAACCATGAACCATGAACCATGAACCGAATTACTTTCCGCAACATTTCTTATATTTCTTTCCTGAACCACACGGGCAAGGGTCATTACGGCCGACCTTGGGATGCGGTTTGAGGGAAGGAGGGGGCATGGAGACGGGTTGAGATGGGCCAAAACGATGGGGCGGTTCAATTGTCGACTCCTCTGGGGTTTTTTCAAAACGAGTAGTCTCGGGATGTAGGAACTCCTGTGCTACTGAGGTAAAAACGCCTCTAAATTCTTTTGGCCTAGCTGCCTGCAGCCTAAAGATAGTCTCTGTTGCTTCCTCTTCAATACTGGAGATCATTTGGCTAAACATATCGAATGCCTCGCGTTTATATTCGATTAAAGGGTCGCGCTGGCCATAGGCACGTAAGCCAATTCCTTCGCGGAGATTATCCATGACATATAAATGGTCTTTCCATTTGCTGTCCACTATTTGTAAAAATACCATACTCTCTAAATGGCGCATCATCTCTGGGCCTAACGATGCTTCTTTTTCTGCATAAGCCCCAGCTATCCGCTGGTATAAATCTTCTTTTAATCCGGACTTATCCTTTTCTTCAACAATAGCTGCATTCAATTCCAAGCCAAATTTTATTCTTAAAACACTGATTAACCCAGGGATATCCCACTCCTTGGGGCCAAGATTATCGCTTGTATATCCCCCCAGAACCTCAGTCAAAATTTTATCCACTACCCCTAAGATATCTTCTTTTAAAGAACCTCCCTCTAAAATTTCTCGGCGCTGGCCATAGATTACTTCTCTTTGTTTATTCATTACATTATCGTATTCTAAGAGCTGCTTTCTGATTTCAAAATTATGTTGTTCCACCCGCCTCTGGGCAATCTCAATGGATTTAGTAACCCAGGGATGTTCAATTACCTGGCCTTCTTCTAAGCCTAACCTGTCCATAATCCCTACTAACTTATCTGAGCCAAATAAACGCATCAAGTCATCTTCCAGAGACACATAAAATCTTGATGAGCCCGGGTCTCCTTGCCGTCCTGAACGGCCGCGTAACTGATTATCAATACGGCGCGCCTCATGACGCTCTGTACCTAAAACATGTAACCCTCCTAAAGCGACAACTTTTTTATGCTCTTCCTCGGTCTCCTTCTTGTATCTCTCTAATAATTTTTTATACTCCTCTTGATAATCTGGTTCATGGGGAGCCATCTTCTGCCTTAAAAGATTTTTAGCCATAAATTCCGGATTGCCGCCTAATAAAATATCGGTACCGCGGCCTGCCATATTAGTCGCAATAGTTACTGCCTTATATTTGCCTGCCTGGGCAACAATCTGGGCTTCCATCTCGTGATATTTAGCATTCAGTACCTGATGCGGTATGCCGTGTCTTTTTAACATCTCGGAAAGCCGCTCGGATCTATCTATAGAGATAGTACCGACGAGCACCGGCCTACCCAGGTTATAAAGCTCGGCGATCTCGCTGACTACGGCATTAAATTTCTCTTTCTCAGTTTTATGGACACAGTCCGAATAATTGGTGCGGACAAGTGGCTGGTTAGTAGGAACAACCACCACATCCAACCTATAGATTGCCTTAAACTCAAGGCCTTCAGTAAAGGCGGTTCCGGTCATGCCGGCTAATTTTTCATACATGCGAAAGTAATTCTGAAAGGTAATCGTGGCTAAGGTCTGATTTTCGCGTTCAATCTTTAAACCCTCTTTGGCCTCTACTGCCTGATGCAGACCATCTGACCAGCGTCTACCCGGCATCATCCGTCCGGTAAACTCATCCACAATCACTACCTCGCCGTCTTTAACCACATAATCTACATCTTTTTTATATAGGTTATGCGCGCGTAGTGCCTGAATAATATGATGCCGCCATTCCATCGTCTCAATATCATGCAGATTATCGATATTTAACGTGGCGCAGACCTTCGTTTCACCTGCCTCTGTCAGATGGGCGGTATGCACCTTTTCATCCACAATATAATCAAAGCCCTTAGATAAATCCTCGCCTTTATACTTTGCCTCAATTTCGTCTTTTTCTAAAATAATTCTTCCTTTAAGCCGGGGGATAATTTTATCAATGATATAATATTTCTCGGTAGATTCTTCAGCCGGACCAGAAATAATTAAAGGCGTACGTGCCTCATCAATTAATATGGAATCCACCTCATCCACAATGGCATAATAAAAAGGCCTCTGTACCAAGTCTTCTAAACTGTATTTCATATTATCGCGCAGATAATCAAAACCAAATTCATTATTAGTTCCGTAAGTTATATCGCAAGCATAGGCAAGCTTCCTCTGTTCATCCGACATTTCATGCTGGATAACGCCTACAGTTAGACCTAAAAATTCATAAATCGGCCCCATCCACTCCAGGTCTCTTCGGGCAAGGTAATCATTAACCGTAACAATATGCACGCCGCGGCCCAGAAGGGCATTAAGATAAGCTGGTAAAGTAGCCACGAGTGTTTTTCCTTCCCCGGTAGCCATCTCGGCAATTCTACCCTCATGTAACACCATGCCGCCAGCTATCTGTACATCAAAATGTCTTAGTCCAATCGTACGCTTACCCACCTCTCTTACCACGGCAAAACCTTGAGGCAATATATCCTCAAAGATTTTATTGCGCGTAATCTTTAATTTTTCTTTTATCTTATCTTTTTCTTCTGGGATGGCTACAGATAATAAGGCCTCTTCTAAATCTTGTAATTCCTGCTCATACTCCTTGGACTGCTTTAAGATATGCCCCTTAAACTCCTCGGTTTTATTTCTTAATTCTACATCTGAAAGACTGCTTATTTTAGGCTCAAAAGAATTTACCTGCGCAACAATTCTGGCCAACTCCGTCATCTTATTTATTGACGGGTTAGGCATATCCGGATGTAAAACTATATTCGCCGATGGATATCTTTTGGTGATAATGGCTTGTTTTTGTTTTAAGATAGTTTTTTTAATAAAACCTATCATTTCTGTTTATCTGTTGCCTGTTTACCCGTTGCCTGTTGAACGGGATAACAGGCTAACGGGATAACGAAAATTATTTAATTTGTTTTCTTAAAAAAGCCTCAATAAACTCATCAATACCACCATCCATGACCTTTTTGACATCGCCGGTTTCATAATCTGTACGGTGGTCTTTCACCATACTGTAAGGGTGCATGACATAAGAGCGAATTTGACTTCCCCATTCAATCTTTTTCTTGTCTGAACCGTACTGCTTTAATAATTCCTGTTCCTTCTTCTCTCTCTCTAAATCATAAAGCCGGGCCTTCAGTATCCGAAGGGCAGTCTGTTTATTCTGATATTGGGAGCGCTCATTCTGACATTGTACCGCTATTCCTGTAGGTAGGTGCGTAATCCTGACTGCGCTGTCTGTCTTTTGCATATGCTGTCCACCGGGTCCAGAAGCGCGGAAGGTATCAATCGCCAAATCCTTATCTTCAATTTTAACCTCTGTATCTTCTTCTATTTCTGGAATTACATCTACCGAGGCAAAAGAGGTATGGCGGCGTTTATTGGCATCAAAGGGTGATATGCGCACCAAACGATGCACTCCTCGCTCTGCCTTGAGATATCCATAGGCATATTCTCCTTCAATGAGAACAGTGACATTTTTTATCCCGGCCTCTTCGCCAGAGAGCATGTCGATAGTCTTTACGTTATATCCGTGGTTTTCTGCATAGCGGGTATACATACGCAAAAGCATCTCGACCCAATCACAGGATTCTGTCCCGCCTGCACCAGCATTAATGCTTAAAATGGCGCTATTCTTGTCAAACTCACCACCTAAAAGGGTTTTGAATTCAAGTTTATCTACTTCTTGGAAGAGAATATTAATATTTTGGGTTAAATCCGCAATTAGTTCTTTATCCTCGTCTTTTAAAATATCGGTGAGCTCTTTTAATTCTTGATACTTTTTAAAAGTAGTATCCCAAGGCTCAATAGTTGATTTTAAAGACTTTAATTGCTTTACTACCTTGGTAGATTCCTCTGAGTTATCCCAGAATCCAGAATGCGACATCTGGGATGATAGGTCATCTATTTGCTTTTTTTTATTATCTATGTCAAAGATAACCTCTTAAGGATTCCAGGTGGGCATGTATAGATGAAAGCTTTGACTTGATATCTTCTAACATAGTATTCCTCCTCGTATAATATGTCTATTAGGCAACTTAACTGCGGTGATCAGGACATCAGGATATCAGTTAGCAGGTCATCAGGATATCTGGATATCAGCTAAAGGCTTTTTATCCCTGATATTCTGATACCCTGATATCCTACCTACTGATACACTGATAATCTGATATCCGCTTTTAACAGGCTGTTACCTCCATTAGGATTACGTCCTTTTGATCCCTTTTAAAGCTAAGGAAAACTCGTCTCTATTATCCGAGAAATTCGTTGCTTCTTCTTCTGAAATTTTCCCCTCCTTTACTAATTTTACCAAGGATTGCGTAAAGGACTGCATACCGAAAATTGCTCCGTCTTCAATAAATTGGGTCATTTCCCAGACTTTCCCTTCTCTGATTAACCTACTTATGGTCGGGGTCAGTAACATTACTTCATAAGCAGGCATGCGCCCGACTTTATCTTTTAAAGGCACCAGCCTCAATGAAATAACGCCTTTTAATAAATAAGATAGCTGAATTCTTATCTGTTGATGTTGGTGGGGTGGGAAAAAATTGATAATTCTTTCTATGGTTTGGCTGGCATTTATCGTATGTAAGGTACTTAAAACCAATACACCGGTCTCTGCGGCAGTAAGCGCGGCAGACATTATTTCCTGATCCCGAATATTACCGATAAAGATAACATCTGGGCTTTGTAAGGTAAAGGCGCGCAATGCTACAGCATAAGAAGAAACATCTAAGCCCAATTCTCTTTGATTAATAAGAGAATTTTTATCTTCAAAGGTATACTCGATAGGTTCCTCTACGGTTAAAATATGCCTATTACTATGATTATTAATATACTCAATCATGCTGGCAATAGTAGTAGACTTACCGCTACCAGCACTTCCCGTAAGAAGGACCAAGCCTCTTTTCTCCATGGCTAATGTCTTTAATGTCTCGGCAGGAAGGCTGAGCTCTTCAAAGGTCAATATACTGCTGTGCACATTTCTTATGACTATAGAGGGAGAGTTTCTCTGCGTGAATATACTGATACGAAATCTCCGCTTAAATTCTTCTAAATATAAACCGAAATCTATATCTAAGTTATGCTTAAAATTTTCTCTTTGTTCGGGTGTGGTTAATTCTTCCACTGCCTTCGTTACATCGTTCAGGCTTAATACTGTATCACTGATACTAATAACCCTTCCGTCTACTCTTAAATGCGGGATGCCACCCGCGCGATAAAATAAATCCGAGCCGTCTTGCTCAACCATCTGTTTCAATGATTTTTTTATACTCATCAGTCACCTCCAATGAGCACATAACTTACGGAACGTTAGTGAACGTAAGTTATAAGTGCGAATTGAACCCGCCATGATTCGTGGGGGATGGCCTTACTTATTATAGCATTAATTCCCTTATTTGTCTCTCCAGATTTAGGAGTGCGCTCTTGGTTTTCTCATCCCAGATATATCCGCCTAAATTACCACTGGATTCAATCACGCGATGGCAGGGAATAATCAAAGGATAAGGATTATTTTTCAATATCTGGCCCACAGCCCGATATGCCTTGGGCCTGCCTGCTCTTTTGGCTACCCATTTATAAGTGCGTACCTCACCCACAGGTATGTTTAACACTACCTTATAGACTTTCATGGCAAAAGGAGTCATTCTTTAGCTCATGGCTCATGGCTCATGGCTCATAGTTCATAGTTTTTACTATGAGCTATCAGCTATGAGCTAAAACTTATATTATTCCCCAATTATCTTTTTCCTTCTCAATACATGATGATACGCAATCGCAAAACGATGTGCCTCATCGCGTATCTTACGGATAAGATTTAATGCCTGCGTATCTGATTTTAATCTTATGGGCTTTACCCTATCTGTAGTATATATATTCTCTTCTTTTTTAGCAATGCTTATTACGAGTATCTGTATGCCTATTTTCTCAACCGCTCTATTCGCAGTTAAAAGATGGCTCCTTCCTCCATCAATGAGCACTAAATCTGGTAGGGGTAATTTTTCCTCAACAAGTCTTGTGTAACGGCGACGTACCACTTCGGCAAGCATTTTATAGTCATTGATTGATTCAACGGTTTTGATGCGGAAGCGCCGGTAGTTATTCTTATCCGGAATACCTTTATAGAAACTTACCATTGAGCCGCAAGCCTCCTTACCAGAAATATTCGATATATCAAACGCTTCAATTCTCTCGGGCAGCTTATCCAGTTTTAACAAATTCTTTAAATCTTCCAATTCATCAAAGCCTGCAGGGTAACCGTGGTTTTGTCCAATGCTACTTAAGGCATTGATTTGGTCGCGGATTTTGGCTGCGTCTTCAAATTTTTTTTGGGCGGTGGCTTTCTTCATTTTACAAGAAAGCCCGTGGATTAATTCTTCGTATTGAGAAGTCAGAAACATAATAATATTTTTGATAATTCCGCAATATTCCCCGGGAGTAACTTTCCTGATGCAGGGCGCAGGGCATAGTTTAAGCCGGTAATAAAGACAGGGGTCTTGCGGCATATTCTTGCAGGACCTAAACCCGAAAATCCTGCGGATTAATCCAATGGCTTGGCGTAAAGCCTTAACATTAGTATAGGGGCCGAAATATAAATCCGAGTCATCCGCCGCAGGCTTTCTTCTGCGGCAGATAGAAACCACAGGAAAATCCTCATTACTAATTTTAACCAAGGGGAAAGATTTGTCATCTTTTAAATCAACATTATATTGCGGTTGATTATCTTTGATTAAAGTGGCCTCTAATAGCTGCGCCTGGCTTTCCGAAGGAGTCAGCCTATATTCTATATCCGCAATTTTAGAAACCATGGCCTGGGTCTTAGAATTAAGTGGCCGATTAAAATAAGATGGAACGCGTTTCTTCAATGACTTGGCCTTACCAATATAAATAATCTTGCCTTCCGCGTCTTTAAAAATGTATACGCCCGGCATCTCGGGTAAATTCGCGATTATATTTTCTAATTTATCGGCGTCAGTCATAACTTTTATTTTTGCGGGTGGCTGGGGTGGTTTTAATTTAGGAAAAATAATGTATGATTTTATGGGTGACTTGGTTTGATTTTGAGCCGCAATGATGCGGCGAGAAAAAAATCAAGGCAGGACCCGCAAAACCTATCAATTATTTCTCCTTTTTACCACCCACTGCCCCAATTCTCGCATTTCACGAACTCTAAAAATAAAACAAAAAAGAATATAAGACGCAAACCCTAATGTAATAGTAAACCCTAAATTAATAAACCTGCCCAATATGCCATTGACTAAGATAATATTCTTTTGAGAGATGAAATAGCATACCGCACCCATGCCCAGGCTTGCGACGAATATGCGTACGAAAGAACTGATAATACCTCTGATATTAAAAGGCTGGAGTCTTTTTTTTAAGATAAAAAAAAGGGCGAAGAAAGTAGTAATTCCGGATAAAGATGTAGCCAGGGCAAGCCCGCTAATTTTCATGGGAAACATAAGTATAGAATTTAAGACCACGTTGATGACCAAAGCCAGGGCCGCTACTTTTGTCGGCGTTACCGTATCCTTAAGCGCAAAAAAACAGGACTGTAATATTCTGGTGGCGCCATATGCAAATAGGCCGATACTGTAGAAGAATAGGGCATTGGCAGTATAAGTTATAGAATAAGCATCAAATCTACCGCCGCTAAATAACGTAGATATAATCGGATGGGCCAAAACCATAAATCCTATTGAGGCTGGTAACATCACAAAGAAAGTGGCCCGCAAGCCAAAAGTAAGTGTCTGTTTTAATTGAGCATAATTATCTTCTAGGGCCTGGGTAGAGAAAGTAGGGAGAATGGCCTGGGAGAGTGCGGTGCTAAATATACCTAAGGGAAAAAGAATCAGCCGATAGGCAAAATATAATATCGCCACTCCTCCTTCGCCCACAATCCAAGCTAAAGAACCAAAGATAGAATCCACAAAATTATTTAATTGATAGATACAGGAACTCAATATGCGCGGTAGCATTAACTTACCAATAATCTTTGCTGCAGGATGCTTAAACCCCGTTAGAAATTTTGTTATACCTTTCTGCTGAGATGATATTTCTAACGGGGTAAATTTTTTAAAGAGCGCTAATCTAAAACCTTTTTTATAAAGCACCGGAATTTGTACTGCCAGTTGCAAAACTCCTCCGATCATAATCCCTAAGGCCAGACCCTTTATCCCTTCCCCAAAAAGCAGGGCAAAGACAATTATCGAGATGTTCAAAAGGCAAGGCGCAAAGGCAGGTATAGCAAAATGTCTCAAGGAATTAAGTATCCCCATAGAATAGGCGGTAAGGCTAATTAATAGAATATAAGGAAAAATAATGCGGTTCAGCCTCACCGTAGTAGCTAATTTATAGGGGTCAGAGATAAAACCGGGGGCGATCAACCGTACAATCAGCGGAGAGAAAATTATCCCTAAGAGGGTAATTGCCATCAGGATAACCAAAAGCAGATTCAGGACCACATTGGTTAACTCCCAGAATTCTTTCTTGCTGTGTTTAACCGTATATTCGCTAAATACCGGCACAAATGCGGCATTGGTTGCGCCTTCGCCGACTAAATCGCGCAATAGATTAGGGATCTTAAAGGCAATCACAAATGCCTGGGCATAGATATAAACCCCGAATAATCGGGCAATCACCACATCGCGGATAAACCCCAATAGACGGGAGCAAAGGGTAGCAAAGCTAATAATGCTGGCAGATTTGGCGATGGTTCGATTGGACTCAACCACTATAGTGGATTTGTTTGTTGGCATCTTAAAGCACGGATGAACACGGATTATCCCGCACAATAATCTTTTATTTAGCGGGATCCCGCCTTGCGGGAAAAAACGGATATACGCGGATTTTTATCCGTGTAAATCCGTAATCAATCCGTGAATATCCGTGTTAATATCCGTGTTAATAATATTGACACTCTTATTTAATTATGTTATAGTTAGGTGAACAATAAAGGAGAAAAAAATATGCCCAGACGCCGAACTTCCTTAAAAAGAAACCGCGCAGATAAAAAAAGACACCTGCGCAATTTGAAAATAAAACAACCGCTAAAAAAGACTTTAAAGAAATTTCAAGCGCTCCTGAAGGCGAAGAATATTAATGAAGCCAAGGTGCTCCTTGCGAAGGTATTTTCTCAGCTCGATAAGGCGGCAAAAAAAAGAATTATCCATCCCAGAACAGCTGACCGAAAGAAATCGCGGTTAGCGAAAAGCCTTGCTAAGGCAGCATAAGTTTACTACCAGCTTCTCCAAAGCAAAACAAGCCTTTAACCTGCCTGTCTTGATATCAATATCACAATTTAAGAGAAGTTTAAGCCTTTTTCTTTTCTCCAGCGGATGAGAAAGATTTCTCTCCCAGGCATATCTTAATCCGCCCAATATTCGCTCCGGCCTTTCTCCATTCTGTAAAAGCTGGCTTAACAGCCGAAGGGCGTAATCTGGCCGCCTTAGGTCTATCTGACGGACAAGCATAAAGGTATCGGGCGGTATGATCTCTTTAAAATAGTACGCCTGGGCATACTTAGAGATACGACTTAAAAATTCATCCCGGGGTTCTTGCCGGTTTATATCTAAGACAAGGATTACCCACGCGTAAGGTTTTTTTACATAATTAAAAATAAACTCTTTGATATTTTCTTTAAGTTCTCCCGCGCCTTTTATCACAATAATTCTCTTTTTTGTCCTTACCCCGTTAGAAACTATTGTGCCGTCTTTTATTTGCGCGGTGTTTCTAACGGGGCTTACCGGAAGACATAAAAGTTTTTCCTGCAGGTCTTTTAGGCTTAATTCTCTGGCGTACGATATATCCAGATTAAATTGTTCTATATCTGGCTTAAGAAATTCTTGTCTTAGTGTTTTAAGTTTTATATCTTTGGAAAGGCTGTCTTGACCAATAAACAGGTAGGTAGGGCTTTCTTTTTTTACCATTGCTCAACGGTGTATTCCACAATCCTGCGCGCTAAATCCGTGATGGCCTCGCTTATGGCCGTGACTTCGGGCTTAGCTAAAGTTCCCGTAGTAAAATAACTAACATAACCAGTAAAACCATTTTCTTGCCAAACTAATTTATTCTCTTTATTATCCCAGAGGCTAATATTCACCACCAAATTAACCCGGTACTCTTCCACATCATCGCTTTCGGTATATCTTAAGGGGTCTTTGCGAAATTCAACCAACTCGCCTTTTAAGGTTAAATCTGCCGACTCTGATTTTACCGGCCTCAGGTTTCCATCGGAGAGAAATTTATTTATAACCGACTTAGTAACATCTGTCTCTAACATCGGCCTGTAGATTTTGTATTTGCTTGCCGCATCGACCTCTTGCGTGATATCTATTTTATTAATAAAAGGTGTTATATATATGGTTTTAAATTTATCCGAAATCATTGAACGCGTGGTATAACCACAGGCTGCAAGCTGCAGGCTGCAAGCTGCAAGTACGGCGCTCAAAATCAACAGTTTTAAACCTGTGGCCTGTGACACCTGACCTGTGACTTCAATTTGCGAATTCATTTCCTCTTCTCCATAATTTGCATTCTCTCTAATGCCATGGCTGCCCAAATACTATTAGGATAATTATTAATTATATCACTGTAGTAAACCTTGGCTGCTCCGTATGCCTTTTGTTTCTCGTAGAAACAGCCGATGTTAAAATTGGCCTCTGCCTCTTTTTCTTTTAACTGTGCGATATTATTTTCGGCCTCGCGGGATAAAACTGCATCCGGATGCTCTCGGACAAACTCTTCGAATTTCTCCTTTGCTTCTTTGGTTGCCCATTGGTCATAATCCGGGCTGCGGGATGCTGCCGCACGGCAAATAGCAATCTGAAACTTAGCTGCCGCCACCCACTCACTATTAGGATAAATAGAGATTACTTTATTAAACGCCTCCTCTGCCTCATAGTATCTCAACAGGCCTTTTAAGACCAAGCCCAATTTGTACTGGGCAGCAGGCGCCAATGGCCCATAGGTAGAATTTTCTACCACCTTGGTAAATATCTCTATGGCCGGGGTTTCCACCGGTAAAGTTACGCCCATGGTTTTACGTTTTTCACCGGACATAAACCGCTCACCGATTTTATACTCGCGTTCAATAATCTCCTGTATCCTTTCGGAAAATGGATATTTATCAATAACCTTCTGGTAGGCCTGATATGCCTCGTATAAATTACCCTGCGCTTCTTCTATTAATCCGAGATAATACTGGCTCTCTGAGGCCTCAAGGGACTTAGGATAAATTTTGAGCACTTTTTTGAATTCGCGTTTGGCCTCTTCATAGTTTTTTATCTCGTAAAGGCCCTTGGCAAAATCAAATTGCTCTTTGGGTGTAGGCCTGGCCGCGGTCTTGGGATTTATCCACTTACCGGTCTTGGGAGTCCAAATCCAATAGGGATAGGCAGGAGTAATAGATAAAGAGGCCAAGATAATCAAAATAATAAGTATGCGCTTCATAATAGGTTAACTTTATCATATATGTAGGATTTTGTCAACCCCGCCCTTTTGGTAAGGACACACAGGCAATAAAACATAACCCACCAAAAGGGCGGGGTCAAATGAATTAAGGTAAATAAAGACAGGAAACGGGAAGTTTAATCAGAAAGGCATTTATATTAAGTAAAAGTTTAACCAATAGTTCGCAGGTAGAAGCAAAAAAGGGAGCCAGGCAGGGTAAAATCAACCCCATCATGATTAGGCTAAACCCGGATAAAGTAATTAAAGTAGCTAATGGCACAATAAATAAATTAGCTAATACCGTTATGGGAGAAAAAATCTTAAAATAATAGGCAATAAACCCCATGGTGCCTAACCACGCAGAAAAAGAAACCAGACA
>Ga0315294_10003110_pt1 | contig 18046 bp, 23 predicted proteins | sample YL17G13_40_MG_FD_203626 | JGI IMG/M metagenome (GOLD analysis project Ga0315294, IMG submission 203626) | Sediment microbial communities from Yellowstone Lake, YNP, Wyoming, USA - YL17G13_40 | ecosystem: Environmental > Aquatic > Freshwater > Lake > Sediment | place: USA: Wyoming | collected... | reverse complement strand
CCACAGAAGCCGAGCGGTAAATCGGGAGATACGGGAGCGCGCTCCGCGCGCGGAACATTAACATAGATTAAAATTATTTTAACGATAAGTGTTGGAGACAAGTTCTAACCTTCTCCAATACGCACCATAAATTTTTTCCGACAAGGAAAAATTTGGTGGCACTAAAGCGACCGTTGCGAGGCGACAAGCCGAGCAGGGAGCGTAGTGCCTAACCTATGCTTTTAAGATAAGGTTTTTTAAAGTGCCTCCGGTAAAATTCATTTGACTTGGTGGCAAATTTATGTTATATGTAAAGCTACAATCAGCGCTAAAAGTGGTACGTTGGAAGGGGGAACTGCCACGTTAAAATAATTAAAACCTTCGCTAGAAATGGCGAAGGTTTTTGTTTATGCGCCGAGTTCAAAAAATTTGTGTTAGATTTTAGTAATTTTTACGTCTATTATTGTAGAGAAGATAAAAAATTGGAGCAAAAGTTCAAATGAGTAATACCGCAGAATTGGATTTAATGGATATAAAGCAAGCGAGCGTTTGGGCAAGCCGCTATATAGGAAAGAACGTTACTACTTCTAACATCGCCTACTTGCTGCAATACGGCAGAATTAAGAAAATCGGTAATAATGGTAACGCTGTAATTGATAAGAATGAATTGATTAATTATTATAAATCTTTTAACGGAAAAAGAGAGATTAACTGGAAAAATCAATTGGGCCATGATTTAAATTGGGCATTATCTTTTGATAATATTAAAGAAGCCGAAACCACTAAGCACGTCCATCGCCTACATCCATATAAAGGTAAATTCATCCCTCAATTAGTCGAATACTTTTTGGATAGCCATAAAGATAATTTTTAAAAGGAAACCTTATGAAAACTTATCAAGTCGTGTTGACAAAGTCTTACGTAGTTACTGTTAACGCTAAAACGAAAGAGAAAGCAAAGCGTTTTGCAGAATTCTATACAGGCGATATTCAAGATATTTCGACAGATGAAAATAGGAGAAAATCAAATTTTTCTATTGAAGAAATCGATAGCAGAATGAATGAAAGCTTAGAAGCCGAAGAAATTAAAAATGATTAGCATGAGAGAATTAAAAACAGAAATTATTCTTGGCGATTGCAGGGAAATCTTGAAGAATATTCGAGATAACTCTATTGATTTAATTTTAACATCACCGCCTTACGCCGATCGTAGAAAAAATACTTATGGCGGTATTGCTCCGGATAAATATATTGAGTGGTTTTTACCGATAAGCCAGCAGTTGTTACGGGTTTTAAAGCCAACGGGAACATTTATTTTGAACATTAAGGAAAAAGCAGATAATGGGGAGCGTAATGCGTATGTATTGGAGCTTATCTTGGCTTTGCGAAATCAAGGCTGGTTATGGACGGAAGAATTTATTTGGCACAAAAAGAATTGTTACCCCGGCAAATGGCCAAATCGCTTTAGAGATGCTTGGGAGCGGCTATTGCAGTTTAATAAGACAAGAAACTTTGCTATGTATCAAGAAGCTGTGATGATACCGATTGGCGATTGGGCAAACGGCAGGCTAAGAAAATTAAGCGAAATAGATAAGATCAGGGATAACTCAAAAAGCGGCAGCGGGTTTGGTAAAAATATATCCAATTGGCTCAACAGAAACATGGTTTATCCGACTAATGTCGTACAATTTGCGACTGTTTGCAATAATAAAAATCATAGCGCGGCCTTTCCCGAAGAACTGCCGGAATGGTTTATTAGGCTTTTTACCAAAAAATGCGATACGGTTTTGGATCCGTTTCTCGGCTCTGGCACTACGGTTGAAGTAGCACAAAGAATGGAGCGCAATTCTATCGGTATTGAAATAATGCCGGAATATGTAGAGATGGTGAAGGCAAAAATAAAAACACCAGTCAAATTGCCGTCTTTATTCAGCCATAAAATAAGCGTATGAAAGAAATCAATCTGCAGCAGATTTACGAATATGCGGAAAAGCATATTTCTGTCTTCCATCAGAGAAGGCTGGATTATGTCCAAAACAAAGTTGAACTGTTTAAAATCCTGAAACAGAAAAATCCGTATCTTTTTAAAGCCAAGAATATTTTGACTGCCCAAGATTTAGTTAAAGGTTTTTTTGATGCTTTTTTGCAGTCACAGGAAGAAACGCTTTTTGGCGACTTTATCGAAGGATTGGCTATTTTTGTGTGTGACAAAGCGTATGGCGCTAATAAGTCAGAATTGACCGGCGTTGATTTAGAGTTTGAAAAAAATGGAGTGATATATGTTGTAGAAATTAAAGCCGGCTGGAATTGGGGAAATTCCAGTCAGATTAGACAGTTGCGGGTTAATTTTGAGAAAGCTAAAAAGGTATTGCGCGCGAAAACAGGGAAAAAGGTTATTGCGGTTAACGGATGTTGTTTTGGCAGAGATGAAAAACCAGATAAAGGGGGTTATCTAAAATTGTGCGGGCAAAGATTCTGGGAGCTAATCTCTGGCAATGAGGATTTATATATAGATATTATTGAACCGATAGGATATAAAGCGAAACAGAAAAACGAGGAATTTCTGGATAATTATGCGCGGATTGTGAATAAACTTACTTTAGAGTTTTCGCAGAAATTTTGCGATGATGGAAAAATTAGTTGGTCAAGATTAGTTGAGTTCAACTCCGGGGTTAAGAAAATAGTCAATAAACAAAGCGATTAGTAAAGGCTTCAAGAGAACATTATTGGAGTGGACAGCCGCTGTTTTAGGATCTGATCCAAAAGCAAAAATCAATACTATTATTGCAATCCCATATAATCCTTATGAACCCAAACCATACGCAAGATGGACGATGAAAGGAATGCTGGATTTGAAAGAAGAAGTAAAAGTTGCGCATGAGTTTTGGGATTTTGTTGGCGGACAAGGAGCATATGGCGATTTACTAGATTGTTTTGAACAGGCGGGTATTGAATTAAGGCCAGAAATAGATAAATATTTTGCAAAGTTTAAAAGTAAAAACTGATAAACGCGCGCATTAAATTTAATTTAGGTTCTGTTGGATACAGGTTCTAACCTTATCCAGTAAGCTCCACCAAACCTTTCATTAATGAAAGGTTTGGTGAGTGCCGAATTAATGTAATTTGGTCTCCACCAAGAGTGATAAGGTGCTGCTTCAAGGACAGGACGCAAGGAACCTTGCGTCGAAAAATTGAGGCGGTGCCTGCCTGCCGGAAGGCAGGCTCTTTTTTATGTCTTCACAGGCTTATGTAAGCGGGTTTTTAATAGCGGTAAGGATTTTGATGCGCTTGAGCAGGTATTCAATATCGCAGGGTTTCTCAATATATTCTGTAATTGTTTTTTCTTTATCGAGAATAGCGTGTTTAATAGGCTCCTCTGCGGATAAGAAAATAATCGGGATATGCCCTGTATCGGGGTTTTTTCTTATCCGTTTGTAAACTTCCAGGCCGTTCATCCCAGGCATCACAATATCAAGAATAACAATATCAGGCCTATCCAGCGCAATTTTATCTAAAGCTTCTTTTCCGTCCCGCGCAGTCTCGGTAATAAATCCCTTCTTTTTGAGCACATAGGTCATTAACTCCCGGATAATCCCTTCGTCATCCACCACTAGGATTTTTACACTCTTTTCCCCGCCGTTCATACGGAATTATCTCCAAAATAGCATATTCCATTTTGGAATATAGATGAAAGGAGTATATCATATTAAAAAGGAGGTGTCAATAGATGGATAAGACAATTTATACCAAGAGCCACAGGCATCTGGTCGGCCGGCTGATAAAGGCCCGCAAACAGGTAAGGCTGAGGCAGGATGAAGTCGCCAAAAAATTAGGCAGGACACAGTCCTATATCTCAAAGATAGAATCTGGGCAGCGCCGCATAGATATTGTCCAGCTGAAAGAATTCGCAGCAATCTACAAGAAGAAGTTCAGTTTCTTTATTAAGTAAGGCAGGGATTGCCTCCCACCTAGATTAACCCTTCATCAGAAAAACTAAAATAATCGTCACCCCCTATAATTATATGGTCCAGGCATTTTATCAGCAGGACCTGGCCTATCCGCACCAATTCTTGCGTGAATTTTTTATCTTCCTCGCTGGGCCGGGGGTCTCCGCAGGGATGGTTGTGGACACAGATGATAAATGCGGCAAAATGCTGCAGTGCGGCCTGGAATATTTCTCTGATTATAGGATTTGCCTGGTTTACCGTCCCTTCTTCCGCTTCAGTTATGCTTATAATCCTGTTCCGGGAATTCAGGAAGAGGACCTTAAATACCTCTTTTTTTAAGTCGCGCATCCTCGGCATTAAAATATCAATTATATCTTCCGGAGATTTTATCTGCGGCCGCCTTTCTTTTATCCTTTCTTCCCCCAGCCTTCTTCCTATTTCAATAGCTGCTTTTATCTGGCAGATTTTTGCTGCTCCCAGCCCTCTGATGCCCCTCCATTGAGACAAATCAGTATGGCTCATATTGCGAAAGGTTTTAAATTTCCCCAGAATCCCTCTTGCCAGGTCTATGGCGCTCTTTCCCTTTACACCCGTCCTTAAAACGATTGCCAGCAGTTCAGAATTACTTAAGGTATGCTCTCCGCTCTTTAGCAATTTCTCCCTGGGCCTGTCCTGCTGCGGCCAGTTATTTATAGGCATGCCGTAATCTTTTGTTTTCTGCATAAGATAATAGACGCGCCATCCGTACTTTTCTAACAGGTATTTAGCGCGCACGTTTTACCTAAATAGTTTTCTTTCTTACGGCGTATGGTGTATAATAATTGCCGGTCTTTAAGTAGGCTAGGCCAAGACAGGTTTATTGACGCCTGCTTTTAAATAGACTATAATTAATTTATCATGCTATTGGGAGTTCAGGTTTCTACGGTGGGGAAAATCTATGAGGCGCCTGAGCGCGCGCATAGATTGGGCTGCAATACCATGCAGATATTCAGCCGCAACCCCCAGAGATGGCGCCGGGATTTTTTGGAACCGGAAGACATAAAGGAGTTTAACCGAAGGCAGAAGAAACTGAAGATAAGGCCGCTGTTCATCCATATACCTTATCTGATTAATCTTGCCTCGCCCAATCTTAAATTATACGAGGCATCCATTGAGGCCTATGTAGAGGATATCTTAGAGGCGCAGGTTTTAGGAGCGGATTATATTGTCACACATATGGGCAGCCACAAAGAGACATCCGAGGAGGCGGGGATAGAGAGGTTAATCCATGCCCTGAATAGAATCTTAGAAAGGACCAGGGCTGTTAAGGTGGGGATATTACTGGAGAATACCTCTGGTTCCGGTTCCTGGCTGGGTTATAAATTCAGCCATCAGAAAGAGATTATTGAGGGGTTAAGGCATCAGGCGCGCGTGGGCCTTTGCCTTGATACTGCCCATGCCTATTTGGCGGGATACGATATTGCTACTTCCGGCGGACTGGAGCGAACCCTGGAGGAGATAGATAAGACAGCGGGCATAAACCGGATTAAACTAATTCATCTTAACGATGCCAGGGGGAGTTTGGGCTCGCATTACGACAGGCATGAGCACATCGGAAAGGGGAGTATCGGCCTAGAAGGCATGAAGAGGATTATCAACCACACGCGGTTAAAGAATATACCTTTCATTTTAGAGACGCCTAAAGACAGCGAAACCGCCGATGAGATGAATCTGAGAATTGTCAGACGGCTCCGGCAATAATTACGAGGTATGACATGGCATATAAACTCTTAGTCGTTGACGACGATAAGGACGCGGTAGAGACACTTGAGAAAAGACTCAACCAGGAAGGCTATAAAGTAGCGGTTGCCTTTGACGGCGAGGAGGCATTGCTTAAGATAAAGGAGGTTGACCCGGATATCATGCTTCTGGACCTTATGCTGCCGAAACTCAACGGGTTTGAAGTATTAAAGGAAGTCAGAGAGAAATATAAAGATAGGTGGAGGCCAATCATCATCATCAGCGCAGAGACCGACCTGGAAGCGGTAAAGAAGTCGTATAACCTGGAGGCAGACCATTATTTGACCAAGCCTTGCACTATGGATAATATCTTGCGGGGGATAAGGACAATGATTTCCCTGATCCCCTTGCGTACGGATAAATAATAACCATGAGTTACCCTTTTAAAGAAACAGAAGAAAAATGGCAGAAGGAGTGGGTTAGAAGCAAATCTTTTTCTGTTGCGCCTGACCCGAAGAGAGAAAAGTATTATATTTTGGAAATGTTCCCCTATCCTTCCGGTAAAATCCATATGGGGCATGTGCGGAATTATACCATCACAGACGTTGCAGCCAGATATAAGATGATGCGGGGTTTTAATGTCCTGCACCCTATGGGCTTTGATGCCTTTGGACAGCCGGCGGAAAATGCTGCCATAAAGAATAAGACCAAGCCCGAGGCCTGGACGCACAAGTGTATTGACTGGATGAGGTCGGAATTAAAGAAGATGGGTTTCTCCTACGATTGGGAAAGAGAAATTTCTACCTCTGACAGCGATTATTATAAATGGAACCAATGGATATTCCTGAAGATGTTTGAGCGGGGGCTGGCTTATAAAAAGGCCGCAGATGTCAACTGGTGCCCCTCCTGCCAGACAACTTTGGCCAACGAAGAGGTTATTGATGGTGCCTGCTGGAGGTGCTCTGCAAAGGTAGGACAGGAGGATTTAGAGCAGTGGTTTTTAAAAATCAGCGAATATAAAGAGCAGCTTTTAGAGGACTTGAAGCAGTTAAAAGACTGGCCGGGGAGGGTCGTGGCTATGCAGACCAACTGGATCGGCAGGAGCCAGGGCGTGGAGATATATTTCCGGCTGAATGACAGCGCTCAAGTAATCCCTGTATTTACAACCAGGGTGGATACTATTTTTGGCGCAACCTATATTGTGCTGGCTCCGGAGCACCCTTTAGTCAAGGAGATCATCAAGGGCAAGGCGCAGGAGAAAGAGGCCTTGAAATTTATTGCTAAGGTAGCCAAAGAAACTAAGGTTGTGCGCACTGCCTCTGGTCTGAAGAAAGAGGGCGTGTTTACCGGCGGCTATGCCGTTAATCCGGTTAATAATGAAGAAGTCCCTGTTTGGATAGCGGACTATGTCTTGATGGAATACGGCACAGGCGCGATTATGAGCGTGCCCAGCCATGACCAGCGGGATTTTCTCTTTGCCAAAGAGCATAAGCTGCCGATGAAGATTGTAATCCGGCCGAAGGACGAAGGCCGAAGGACGACGGAGGAATTGAGCGAAGCGTACGAAGGTGACGGGATACAGGTTAACTCCGGTAAATTCAACGGCCTTCCTAATCAGGAAGCAAAAATAAAGATTGCGGAGTGGATGGAGGAGCTCGCTATCGGGAAAATCCAGACCCATTGGCGCCTGCGGGACTGGCTGATTTCGCGTCAGCGTTATTGGGGCACGCCCATCCCCATTATATATTGCCGGAAATGCGGCATTGTGCCTGTGCCTTATGAAGATTTACCGGTAGAGTTGCCCAAAGACGCGCCTTTTACCGGAGAAGGCGGCAGCCCTTTAACCAAAGTCAAGGAATTTGTCCAGGCCGCCTGCCCGAAATGTAAATCCCCTGCCCGGCGCGAAACCGATACTATGGCTACCTTCTTTGATTCTTCCTGGTATTTCTTAAGATTCTGTTCGCCCAAATTTGAAAAAGAGCCATTTGCTGTCCGGGAGGCAAAATATTGGATGCCGGTTGACCAGTATATCGGCGGGATTGAGCACGCTATCTTGCACCTGCTATATTCGCGCTTCTTCACCAAGTTTTTTAAGGATTTAGGGATGATAGACTTTGAAGAGCCGTTTAAGCGGTTGCTCACGCAGGGCATGGTTTTAAAAGACGGCGAGGTGATGTCTAAATCGCGCGGCAATATCGTTGACCCGGATTCCATCATTAAAAAATACGGCGCCGATACCTTAAGGTTATTTATCCTTTTTGCCGCACCCCCTGAAACCGAATTGGAATGGGATGACCGCGGGATAGAAGGGGCGTTTAAATTCTTGAACCGCGTATGGCGCATTCAGGAAAATCTGAAAGAAAAAACTCACCCCCTCCTGCTTCGGGTTATGCATAAAACGATTAAGAAGTTTACCGAAGATATAGAGGGATTTAAATTCAATACCGCCATTGCCAGCCTTATGGAGCTGACCAATGCCATTTATCAGTACGGAGCGGATAAAGAGGTCTTCTCTAATTTAGTGGTTCTCCTCAGCCCCTTTGTCCCCCATTTCGCGGAGGAACTCTGGCAGCTCCTGGGTAATAAAGAGGGCGTTATTAAAGCCGGGTGGCCGAAATATGACCCCAAATTTTTAGTGGAAGAAAATATCACCGTTGTTATTCAGGTAAACGGCAAGCTGCGCTCAAAGATAGACGTGCCTGGAGATATCAGCGAAGACAGGCTTAAAGAGCTGGTGCTTTCCGACGATAAGCTGAAGCCCTGGGTCCAGGGCAAGCCCCTCAAAGACTTCATCCTCGTCCCTAAAAAACTGGTCAATATCGTAATATAATTTAGCGTTAGAAAATCCTCCTTCAAACGTCTATTAAGGCAGAAAGGAGGATTTTTTATGTTAAGCCTTACCCGCCAGGAACAGCAGGTTATTTTATTTTTGCTGGTTGTGGCTTTAGTAGGCATAGGTATCAATTTTCTTATAAAAGTAAATTCTAAAGTTATAACCCTTGCTGTTATTTCCCAAGATATGGGCAAAATTAATATAAACTGCGCTGATAAAGAGCTTTTAATGGATGTTTCAGGCATCGGACAAAAGTTAGCCCAACGCATAATAGAATATCGCAATAAACAGGGCGGCTTTGAAGAGCTGGAAGAGCTAAAAAATATAAAAGGGATAAACAAATATAAATATGAAAAAATAAAAGATCGCTTATTTGTAAAATAAATAATGAGAAGGCCGCTGCCTTTTTTGGCGCTTATTTTTTGTTTAGGAATAATTTTTGCAAGTTTTATCAAATTTCCTTTCTTATTGGCCTATATCTTTACCTTAATACTTCTGCTTTTAAGTCTAATAGTGCCTAAAAGAAGCTTAGGTTTTGATATTCTGCTCTGCTTTCTTGTTTTTCTTTTAGGCGCCTCTTGCTTAAAGAACACCCAGGTTCTGCCCAAACATCATATCTCAAGATTTATATATTATAAGAATAATAATCTCTATACCATAAAAGGTATTGTGGAAATGGAACCTTTGATAAAAAACAACAGGACGGTTTTTATGTTTGGAATCCAAGAAATACAACTTGCTAATCTAAAATATAACTGCTGCGGTAATATTCTTGTATATCTAAAGGGCACAAGAGACCTGCGTTACGGAGAAGGATTAATCCTTGAGGGAAATTTGTATAGGCCTTTTAAGAAGAAAGGGTTAAGGCGCACAAATTACAGGGATTATTTATATAATCAGGGGATTTACGCTGTCTTCAATGTTAAAAACTCTTTTCAGGTTATCAACTCAAGCAGAAACAGCGGTTTCTGGCTTAAGAGATTTGCCATATTTTTAAAAAAGGAAATGGAAAGGATGCTTTTTAAGTATGTCTCCCGTTTATCCGCCGCAATATTAGATGCGATGATATTGGGAGAGCGAAGAAACATCCCTGAGTTTATCAACAGCTCTATGATTAAGTCAGGCACAGTGCATATTCTGGTTGTGAGTGGCTTTAATGTGGGCATAGTCAGCTTTATGATTATTCTGTTTTTAAAATTGATAAGATTACCGAGGGATCTACTTTTTTGTACAGCAATTCCATGTGTGGTAATTTATTGTTTTATGACAGGCGCTTCTGTCCCGGTGGTGCGGGCAACGGTTATGTCAATAGTATTTATGCTCGGTTTTTTGCTTAAAAGAGAGCCGGATATCTATAATTCCTGCTCTGTCGCTATAATATTTATCTTATTGGTTAACCCGCGGCAATTATTTGATGTGGGTTTCCAGCTTTCTTTTGCCAGTGTTCTGGCCATCGTTTATTTATATCCGAAGATAAAATCGCTCCTGCATATAGGAAATGTAAAAATAAAGCATCTTAGGTTTATCCTCGAAGGAGGCCTTGTCTCTTTTTCTGCGTGGCTGGGCACCATGGGGTTCATTGCCTATTATTTCAGGATCTTTTCCCCTGTAACCGTGTTGGCAAATATCTTTATCGTACCTTTAGCTGCCTTAATTACCTTATGCGGATTTAGTATGATACTTATAGGTTTAATATTCTCGCCCCTTGCCCCATTTTTTGGCTCTACAAGTGAATTATTAGTTTTGCTTTTAATCAGGATTAATACCCTGCTGGTAAAATTGCCCTGCGCCTATTTCTATTTATAGTTTTAGGCAAGCTAAAAAATATTTCCCCCCTTTAATCTGTTTGACAAATCTTATCTCCTATGTTAAAGTTATAACATTATGAGACGCATACCTCTAATTCTTGTTATCTTTTTTGCCTTATCCGTGAATGCAGCCTATCCCTACTGGATCTGGACGCCCAAGACAGGCAAATGGATAAACCCCAAGACCGTGGCTAAGCCGAATCCCAAGGAGCAGTTTGGTTTTGCCAAAGTTTTTTATGAACAAAAGAAATACGAAGAAGCAAAACGCGAGTTTAAAAAGCTGCTCAAGGTCTATCCCAAGTCCTTTGAGGCTTCGGAGAGTCAGTATTATTTAGCTTTAACAGAAGAAGCCCAGGGTAATTTATACGAAGCGTATCTGGCATACCAGAAGGTCATTGATAAATACCCTTTTTCAGAGAGAATCCAGGAGATTATTGAACGCGAATACAAAATTGCCGAGAAATTTATGACCGGTGAAAAACGCAAGGCTATAGGGGTTGCCTTGCCGGTGGAAAACCCGGCTATAGAGATTTTTAGTAAGGTAGTGGAGAATTCCACCTATGGCCCCCTGGCGCCTATTGCACAGTATAAATTAGGCTTGGCCCTCAAAGGGCTGACGCGCTACTATGAGGCAGAAGAGGCCTTTAATAAAGTGGTTTCTAATTACCCTAATAGCGAATGGGTTGCGGCGGCAAAATTTCAGATTGCCTCTTGCCGGGCAAGCGTCTCCAAGGGGCCGGATTATGACCAGGGCGCAGCAAAGGAGGCAAAAGAAAAGTTTGAGGAGTTTGTCAAAGAGCATAGCGACGCAGTATTATCGCGCGACGCCGAGAAAAATATTAGCCAGTTAAAAGAAAAAGAGGCAGAGAGCGCATATAATATAGGGAGATTCTACGAAAAACAGAAGGAGTATGAATCGGCGAAGATTTATTACAACGATGTGATTAACAATTATCCTGATAGTGCATGGGTGAGAGCGGCACTGGGGAGATTGCAGGTATTGGAGAGGAAAAGATGATAAAGGTCACCAGGTCACCAAGTCACTCCCTCGCTTTCGCTCGGGACTCCCTTCGGTCGCATGCCACCGGAAGTTTCTTTATATCCGGCGTTATCCTTCTTGTAATTTTTTCTATGGCAGGCTGCGGGTATACCACGCGTTCGTTGATAGCCGGAAAATTTAAGACCATCTATGTGGAGCCTTTTGTCAATAAAGTAGATATTGCTCAAGAGGCCTACAGTGCGAACAAATACCGTATCTACAGGCCGATGCTGGAGACCGATATTACCAGGAGCGTGATAAATAAGTTCCTCTGGGACGGTAATCTCAAGCCCGCGGCCGAGGAAACCGCAGACCTGATCTTAAAAGGCGAGTTAGTCGAATTCAGGCGCGACCCCCTTCGGTATGATAATAACGATGAGGTAACAGAATACCGGGTCAATCTGGTAGTCAATATCAGCCTCTGGGATAAAAAAGAGAACAAATTAGTCTGGAAAGAAGATAATTTTACGGGCGACACAACTTATTTTACCACTGGGACCCAGGTCAAATCAGAAGATGCGGCTATGAACGATGCCCTCAAAGACCTGGCACGCAGGATTGTTGAGCGGGCAGTTGAGCAGTGGTAGTTTAAATGGTCTACCTATTCATCGGCCAAGACAGCCTCTCCAAAGATATAAAACTCAAACGCCTAAAACAGGAATTTCTCGCCAAAGAGTTAGAACAATTTAACCTCGATACTTTATACGCAAAAGAATTGACCCTCAGGGTCCTGCAGGAGAGGATGCTTTGCCTTCCGGTCAAGGCCAAGAAAAGGATCATAGTTATAAAAGAAGCGCAGAATTTAAAGGAAGACACAAAAGAATTTATCCTTAAATATTTGACGAAACCAGAGGCAGCGGTAATCTTAGTCTTAGACATAGACCGCTATGACAGGAGAGATGAATTTTTAAACAGCATATATAAATATGCGGAGGTCTTCCGTTTTAGCGAGAGAGTACAGCCGGACGCATTTGTCTTGAACAGGCAGATAAGCCTCGGGAGGGCTGATTATGCCCTGCGGGTGTTAAATCAACTCTTAAAGGACGGGGAAAGGCCGGAGCGGATTCTGGGAGGGTTAAGATATGCCTGGGAGAGGGACGTTAGGCCTCAGGCGGAAATGAGAAAGAGGCTCGGGCTCCTGCTTAAATGCGATGTGGATATAAAAACAGGCAGGCTTAAACCGAATTTTGCTTTAGAAAGGCTTGTAGTAAGTTTATGCGGTCTTACCAAGCCTTTTCATTAACCGGGATTTCTTCCGGTCGGCTGTGCGGGGATGGATAATCCTTTTTTTGGCTGCCTTGTCGAGTTGAGAAAATACCTTTCCCATGAGGGCCTTGGCTTCATTAACGTTCTTCGCCGACAATAACGCCAGAAATTTTTTTATCGTCTTCTTGAGCTGCTGTTTTATCTTTAGATTATGCAGATGTTTTTTCTTATCCACGCGTTGTCTTTTTAAAGAGGTTCTGCGTCTAGGCATATTATATTCTCCTTTTTGTGTTTATATTAATATCATAATTAGTCAGCCATGTCAACAGACAAATCCACCTCCAGCCACGCTAACCGTGCAGTCGCCAAATCTGCAAGCGTCATCGGCCTTGCCACCCTGTGTTCCCGTATCCTGGGGTTTATCCGCGATATAGTTATTGCCAGATTGTTCGGCGTCTATGTCTACGCCCAGGCATTTGTCATTGCCTTTAAAATTCCGAATCTATTCCGCGATTTAGTAGGCGAAGGTGCCACCAATGCCGCCTTTGTGCCGGTATTCAGCGAATATACGCTGAGGCATTCAAAAGAGGAATTCTGGGAGCTGGCAAACGTGGTGCTTAATCTCCTGCTGGTTATACTTACTTCTATCGTGCTCTTAGGCGTCATCTTTTCCCCGGTAATTGTACGCCTGATTGCGCCAGGTTTTATTGCCGACCCCTATAAGTTAGCTGCCACCATAAAATTAAACCGCATCATATTCCCTTATATTTTATTAATCAGCCTGGCTGCCTACTCTATGGGGATACTCAATTCCCTAAAGCATTTTTCTGTCCCTGCCTTTGCGCCCTGCCTCTTAAATATTTCGATAATCGTATTTGCCATACTTTTCGGCGAAGGGATAAAGGGCCTGGCATTGGGCGTCTTGGTAGGCGGAGTTTTACAGCTGGCAATCCAGGCTCCGGTTTTATATAAAAAAGGCTTCCGCCCAAAATTATTCCGCAAATTCCGTCATCCGGCAGCAAAGACCATCGGAGTCTTGATGCTGCCGCGGTTGTTAAGTTCTTGCATCTATCAGTTAAACAATTTTGTGGATTCCATATTCGGCTCTTTAGCTGTAATTGTAGGGGAAGGGGGCGTGGCAGTATTATATTTTTCCGCTCGCCTGATGCAATTTCCTTTAGGGATATTCAGCAATGCGCTCTCTCAGGCAATTCTACCGACCATGTCCATCCAGGCGCTGGATAACCAGGGCGAGAAATTAAAACAAACGCTTTCCTGGGGGCTGCGCGCCAACTTCTTTGTACTACTGCCTGCTTCGATGGCGCTTATGGTGCTTGCTTATCCGATAGTCTCTACTCTTTTCCAGGGCGGAAGATTTGATGCGCACTCTGCCAAAGTTACCGCAGGCGCACTATTCTTTTACAGTATTGGCTTATTTGCCTATGGCGCAAAAAGGATCCTACAGTCCTGTTTTTTTGCGCTTAAGGATACGGTGACACCTACAAAAATAGCCTCTCTTGCGCTCATCCTTAATATTATTTTGAATACAATACTCATGTTCCCTTTAAAAATTGCGGGCCTGGCTTTAGCCACTTCTATCTCCGGCATCGTTACTTTTTTCATTCTCTTTGCGCTCTTAAAAAAGAGGCTGGGGGATTTCGGCGTAAAAGATATTCTCGTTTCTTCCTTGCGCATCCTAACGGCGAGTATCTGCATGGGGGCAGTGTGTGTGTTTGCTTTCCGGAACACCGCATCTTTAAATAAATATCTCCATCTCTGCCTTGCGCTTGTTGTCGGTCTCATCTCTTACATCTTTTTCTGCTTCGCATTCAGAGTTTCTGAGATGCGGGAATTGTGGGTGTGGGTGAGTAAGAGAAGAAAAAATTAGAAATTTTACAGATTTTGCGGGTCCTGTCTTGGTTTGTTTTCGCCGCACCGTTTGCTCGCCCCAGCGTGGCTCGCTGCACTTCGTGAAAATTCTCGCTCGTCCTCGCTTTCAGCTCGGACACCGTGCCCGCTCGAATTTTCAAGATGCGGCTCAAATCAAACCAAGCCACCCGCAAAAATCGACACAGTTTTACGCTTCCTGCCGAGTAAGGAAATCTAAACCAGTGGAAAAGCTACTTACAGTTGGTCAATTAAGCGAGTTAATCCAGATAAGCCGGAGCACTCTTTATGAGTGGACTCATTGTGGTTTTATACCACATTATAAGTTCCCCAAAGGGGTTAGATTCAAAGAAGCAGAGATTAGTGATTGGTTAAGGAAAAGGCAGAAGAAGGGTCGAGGTTCATTCAAGATTGTGGTATAGCTGTATAAAGAGAGTCTTTCTGCTACACCATCCTCCGAACTAAAATTTTATTGACACGATAAATAAATATGATAAACTATTATGAACATCTGTTCATAATAATAAGGGGGTGTTTATGCGTCCCAAAAAAACCAGATGGATTAAATGTGTCCCAGGTGAGCGGTGTTTTAAGCCGATGTGTAAACCTTTAAATAAATTAGAGGGCGTATATTTAACTCTTGATGAGTTCGAGGCGATACGTCTTGCCTGCCTTGAGGAGTTAAAACAGATTGATGCCGCAAGGCGCATGAGGATATCCCGACCGACATTTTCGCGAATTTTGACTTTAGCCCAGAAGAAGATTGCTGACGGGCTAGTCAATATTAAAGCAATTCGCATTGAAGGCGGATGTTGCCAGATTATCAAAAGGAGCAAGAGATGAAAGATTGGAAAAAGCTTCTATATATATTAGCTGCATTTCTGGCTTGTTTTTATCTGCCTGTAGAAAGTATGCGTTTTAACAACGCTATCTTTGAAGCCTTAGCACTGGTCAAATGGTATGCCCGGGAGCATGTGCTTTTATGCCTTGTTCCGGCCTTCTTTATTGCCGGGGCGATCTCGGTGTTTGTCAGCCAGGCGTCAGTTATGAAATATTTTGGGGCAAAGGCTAATAAGTTTCTTTCATATAGCGTAGCCTCGGTTTCAGGCACCATCCTAGCAGTATGTTCTTGCACGGTATTGCCCCTTTTTGGGGGTATTTATAAAAGAGGAGCAGGGCTCGGTCCGGCTGTCGCTTTTCTTTACTCTGGACCAGCTATCAATGTTCTTGCGATTATTCTTACCGCGCGCATTCTCGGGTGGCAACTTGGGTTGGCAAGAGCAATTGGTGCTGTGATATTCAGCGTCATTATTGGCTTATTGATGCACCTTATCTTTTTTAAGGAAGAGGGGTTACGTCATGCAAACGGTAATTTTAATGTAGAAGAAGTCAAAGAAACGCGCTCTTTATGGCAGACGGTCCTTTATTTTGCTTCGATGGTCGCATTCCTTGTATTTGCTAATTGGGGCAAGCCGCTTGAAGGCGATCATGGAGTATGGTTGCTAATTTATCAGCATAAGTGGTGGATCGCTGGGTTTTCTCTTATTAGTTTAATCGTTATGCTCTTTAAATGGTTCAAAAAGGATGAATTAAAAGACTGGACTGGCACGACATGGGGTTTTGCATTGCAGATACTGCCGCTTCTTTTAGGAGGTATACTCGTTTCAGGGTTCTTGCTTGGTCGGGTAGGGCATGAAGGGGTTATTCCTTCTCGTTTTGTGGTGGCGCTTGTAGGCGGAAATTCCTTGTGGGCAAACTTTTTCTCTTCAGTTGTGGCAGCATTTATGTATTTTGCTACCCTTACCGAAGTGCCGATACTGCAAGGACTGATGAACGCGGGCATGGGTAAGGGGCCTGCTCTGGCGCTTCTTTTAGCAGGTCCCGCTTTAAGCCTGCCGAGCATGTTGGTATTAAGAAGTATTATGGGAACGAAGAAAACTGTGGTGTATGTATCGCTTGTTGTAGTTTTGTCAACGTTTACCGGAATATTTTATGGGTGGCTTGTTAAATGAAAGAGGGATACATGGAAAGGAAGTGGAAAGATATTAAAGAACAGGTAAGGGAAGGCTACGGAAAGATCGCGCGGCAAGGTAGTTCATGTTGCTCAGTCTCGTCTTGTTGCGGGAGTTCAAATCTTGCTCAAAATATAAGTAAAACTGTTGGTTATAGCGAAGAAGAGATAAGCGCTGTTCCTGAGGGATCGAATTTAGGCCTCGGTTGTGGGAATCCGGTTGCTATAGCGTCTTTAAAAGAAGGCGATGTTATCCTGGACTTAGGCAGTGGCGCGGGATTTGACGCATTTCTAGCGGCGCAGAGAGTTGGCAAATCAGGCCGTATCATTGGTGTCGATATGACTCCGGAAATGATCGCGAAAGCTAAAGAGAATGCGAAGAAATGGATTTACGGTAATGTTGAGTTTCGTTTGGGAGAGATCGAGAGTCTCCCGGTTGAGAATAATTCAATCGATGTAATCATTTCAAATTGCGTAATCAATCTTTCACCGGAAAAGCAAAAGGTTTTTGAAGAGGCTTTCAGAGTGCTTAGGCCAGGAGGACGACTCATGGTTTCGGATTTGGTGCTTACGAAAGATCTACCGGAAGCCATCAAAGAATCTGTTGAGGCCTACGTCGGATGCCTTACCGGGGCTATTAAGAAAGACGAATACCTAAAATATATTAATACTGCAGGATTCCAAGATGTAAGAGTAATTAGCGAATCTTATTATCCTGTGGACGCTATGTTTAAGGAATTTAAGAGCGCCGAAGACTCAGTAGCCAGTATAAAAGTATCGGCAAAAAAGCCAATGACTGAAGGAGCGAAACAATGAAAATCGAAGTTTTAGGTCCGGGGTGTCCAAAATGCCATAATACGGAAGCAAACGTAAAAAAAGCCTTATCGGAACTCAATAAAGAGGCAGAGGTCGTCAGCATAACAGATATTAATATAATGATTGATAAGGGTATTATGCAGACCCCGGGGCTTATAATTAATGGGAACATTGTTATGCAGGGGAAAATTCCTACAGTTGAACAGATAAAGCAGTTTATCCAGAAGGAGGGATAAACAATGAGCAAATACGGAGATTGGCGGGGCATTCCGAGAGAAGAAATCCCCTGGCATCCCACAGTCGATTTAGAAAAATGTGTTGGATGTAAAGAATGTTATAATTTTTGCAGCCATGGAGTTTATGACTGGGATGAAAAGAATAAGAAAACAAAGGTGGTAGAACCGTATTCTTGTGTGGTTGGGTGTAGTAGCTGCATGGGAATGTGTCCACAAGAAGCTATATCGTTTCCGCCTTTAACTATCTTGAAGAATCTAAAAGGTCGGAAGGAGAAAGCTGGAAAATGAAAAAAAATAATCCACAAAGGAAAGGGAGTTGACATGATGCGAAAATGTCTTTTTATGATGGTATCTTTTTTGTTTTTCATTGGCGTTGTTTTTGCATTGGGATCCGCTTCGAAACAGGGCACACCCGCTCGTGCAGATATTGCCACACCAGCGCAGGGTAACAGGGTAATCGCTTATTATTTTCACGGAACATTTCGTTGTCCTACTTGTTATAACATGGAGAAGTATTCTAAAGAAGCCATTGAGACGAATTTCAAAGATGCGCTTAGTTCGGGAAA